>Ga0334883_1000078_pt1 | contig 172091 bp, 143 predicted proteins | sample GraSluR1_MG_6_FD_207230 | JGI IMG/M metagenome (GOLD analysis project Ga0334883, IMG submission 207230) | Sludge microbial communities from methane-producing bioreactor in Wageningen University, Netherlands - Granular Sludge_09_05-R1 | ecosystem: Engineered > Bioreactor > Anaerobic >...
GACGGGGGTCGTCGGGCCGTTGGGTTATAGAAGGCCCGGCGGGGGGTGGTTGATTTTTTAAATCATACTATTGAAAAGTAACAGGAACCACCTCCTCTCCATCGAAACGACGGAGCCACTCCTCCTGGCCTAAGGAAAGAAAAGGGCAGGAGGAGAAATTCGTGCTCATGGCTTATTTTCGGTAAAATATTTTGAAACCGTTAAAAAATCCCGGCTACGAACTTTTCCCTCCTGACTTTGAAAGGAGGCCCGCCCGGTCAGAACGCCGTTCGGACGGGGGTCGTCGGGCCGTTGGGTTATAGAAGGCCCGGCGGGGGGTGGTTGATTTTTTAAATCATACTATTAAAAAGTAACAGGAACCACCTCGTCTCCATCGAAACGACGGAGCCACTCCTCCTGGCCAAGAGGTAAGAAAGTGGCCAGGAGGAGAAATTCGTGCTCATAGCAACTTTAGCAGTAAAATACAGCATTACCGGAAATAAAATCCCGGCTACGAACTTTTCCCCTCCTGACTTTGAAAGGAGGGGTCATCCGGCCAGGGTTTCCTGGTAGGCCGGATGGGGGTGGTTCTTGTTAATCTCATCCAAATCTCTTAACTTTAAATCAAAAAAATGGCAAAACTCCACAATCTTCATTCATTAAAACCCATAAGGAAACACCTCCGAAACAACTCCACTTCAGCCGAAGCCACCTTATGGAAGATTTTGAAAAGCAGTCAGGTTGGCGGCTATAAATTCCGTCGGCAACATTCTGTGGGAAAATATGTCCTCGATTTTTATTGTCCATCACTTCAGCTTGCCATAGAACTCGATGGTGAACCCCATGCTGATTTGATAAACATTGCCAGGGATGCAGAGCGGGATGAATGTTTGAATCAAAAGGGTATTACTGTTTTTCGTTATGAAAACCGCTGGGTGTTTGAATACCCGGATGTGATAAAAAAAGACATTTTGGAGTTTGGGGAGAGGAAAAAGAATTTAAAACATTAAGAACCACCTCCCCCCGGCAAGCCGGGGTACTCCTCCTGGTCAACAGGTAAGAAATTGACCAGGAGGAGAAAAAACGTGCTAACAATTATTTTTTGAAATACAAAATAAAATAGCAGCACGAAATTTCCCCGCCTTTTCAAGGAGGCCCGCCCGGTCAGAACGCCGTTCGGACGGGGGGCATCCGGCCAGGGGTTCCTGGTAGGCCGGATGGGGGTGGTTATTTGAGAGATTTGTGGCTTATTCTTCTTCACCGTTCTCTTCAAACGGCTGAACCGTGCATTCAAATTCCGGTTTAGTAATTTCGTTTTTGGTCAGCCATTTTTCCGAAATCGTCATTGAATAAATGTTGTTGCCCTTGTTTTGCAGGTCCCACACAATACCTTCAGCCTCGGGAAACGGCGCCCGGCCCTCCAGTTGGTCGCCCAGTAACCGGATGAGCAGATTGTTTTCCGAAAGACCGTAACTCAGCGCTTTTAACGCGTTCTCCTTTGTTAACTCCACAGGTTCGTTGTGTTCGTCGGCGAGTTCAAATTCCACGATGTTTACACTCAGCGGGGGAAATTTTCCGTTGTAGGCCTGGTAAAGCAACCGGTTAATGTTGAACAAATCGTGGTGAAGGTGGATGTCGGTATAAGTTTCAGCAACTTTGGCCCGCAGCATTTCGTGCGAAAGGTTATCAATCTGTCCTTCGTTTAAAACATCCGAAAGTTTGTATTCGAGCAGAACAGCAGCCGCCTCGTGGGGTTCAAAGTCGGAAATGGCCATAAAAAGGTATTCCTTCAGTTCTGTGGTTTTTATTTGTTCCACATCGGGGAACTCAAACCGTGCCAGCAACTCTTTAAAATCGTCGTTGCTCCAGGCACCTTCCAGCTCGTCGGTCGATTTTACATCGTTTATTTTTACAAAATACTTCATGCAAATAATTTTTGGTTTCTACTTATTCTAACTCCCTGCACGAAAAATTGTTTCATTTAATTTGAAACCTGTGATGAACGGTATTCATCCCAAACAAGGGTTATTTGTCCTTTTAACGAGTGGCTTAACCCAAAAACAGACTAAATTGTCCCTTTCTTTTTATTCTGCCGGTTTTATGTTCTAAGTTTGTGTACCTGCAGACGGGCTGCCCGCAGTTTCAGAATAAACCGGCGAGGATTAAACCTTAGCGGCAGGTTGAATGTTAGGGTAACCGGAATTTCGGCTAATAAAGTTCACTGTGTTTTTCAGCCGCAATTTTCAGGTAACCGGAATTTTTTAAAACAATTGTATAATACGCAAAGAATGATCAGATATTCGAAAAACAAAATTGATTTTTTAACCGAGTTAAGAACTTCAGTAAACGACTATTTTAAAACCAACAATATTGAACCCTACGGAGACAACCGGCTTGTGGTGAAAACCGTGTTTATGGGTCTCCTTTACCTTGCCCCGCTGGTGCTGATGATTTCCGGGGTGTTCACTTCGGTTTGGGCGGTGCTGGGCTGCTGGTTTTTAATGGGACTGGGCAAGTCGGGCGTGGGTATGGCCACCATGCACGACGCCAACCACGGTTCCTTCTCGAAAAACGACCGCGTAAACAGGCTGTTTGGCAATTCCATGTACCTGCTGGGCGGGTTTCCGGCCAACTGGCGCTACCAGCACAACACGCTGCACCACGGCTACACCAATGTAGAAGGGCACGATGAAGACATTGCCCCGCCGGAAATTTTGCGGTTGTCGCCCCACCGCCCGCTGAAAAAAATACATCGCTACCAGCATCTGTATGCCTGGTTCCTGTATAGTTTAATGACCATCTCGTGGATCATCACCAAAGATTTCAGAAGGTTTGAAAAATACAAAAAAGCCGGCGTTAAGCTGGGCGGCAAACGCACCTACCGCAGTTTGATGCGGGATTTGATTATTTCAAAAATTGCCTACTACATCGTATTTCTTGCAGTGCCGTTGTTAACCATACCGGTTGCCTGGTACTGGATAGTTGCAGGTTTTCTGCTGATGCACTTTACGGCAGGACTGGTACTTGCCAGCATTTTTCAAACGGCGCATGTGGTGCCAACATCAGAATATCCCATGCCCGACGAAAACGGGACGATGGATTACAACTGGGCAGCCCATCAATTGTACACCACCTGCAATTTTGCCCCCAAAAGCCGCATTTTCTCCTGGTGCATTGGCGGGTTGAATTACCAGGTTGAGCACCATTTGTTCCCTAACATCAGTCACATTCATTACCCCAAAATTGCCGGCATTGTACAAAAAAAGGCAAAGGAATTCGGTTTGCCCTACCATGTAAACCGTACCTTTCCGGGTGCGTTGTGGCAGCATATACGAATGCTGAAGCAACTGGGTACCAGTTGAGGATTTTGGCCGAATGGCTCTGATGGTTTTTGAGGTGTAAGCCAGGTAATATCATGTTCATTATCAGGCATTTTAAAAACTTCCACCACCCCACCCGATTGGTAAAGTGAAGCGTTTTCCGTAGCTGTGATACCCGGGCCGGAGCGGATACTTTACAGGCAACGAACCGAACTTAGGACTGAGGGATCAAAAAAAGCGGATTCCTGTTGAAACCCGCTTTTCTGTGAAAAGTCAATCTTTACTATTTTTCCAGTTCTTTCCAAACCAGTGCGCTGGCGCCCACAATTGCGGCATCGCCGGGTTTCAGTCTGGAAGGAAGAATTTTTATTTTGTCTTTGAAAATGGGCAGGAGGTGTTTCTCCATGTGCTCTTTGGTTGGCTTGAAAATAAAGTCGCCGGCTGCGGTTGGTCCTCCAAAAAGGAAAATAGCTTCCGGGCTCAGGTGGTGAACTGTATCGGACAAACCCTGTCCGAGCCATTCGCCGGTTTTTTCAAACACTTCCAAAGCAATTTTGTCTCCTTTCACTGCTGCCTCGTAAATCATTTTCGAATCCAGTTCGTTGTATGATTTGTTGGCCAGGATACTGTCGGTAGCATTGTAGTGTGCCAGCAATTCAAAAGCTGTGCGTTTCATTCCGGGAGCCGAGCAATAAGCCTCGAGGTGCCCCAGTGATCCGCATCCACATCTGCGACCGCCCGGAACAAGCGTGGTATGGCCACATTCGCCGGCAAAACCGTCGTGCCCGTAAACCAGGTCACCGTTTACAATAATTCCGCTTCCAACGCCGGTTCCCAGGGTAAACATCACAAAGTTTTTCATGTCTTTGGCGCCACCGTAAATCATTTCGCCAATAGCCGCAGCGTTGGCGTCGTTGGTCAGGGCCAGAGCTTCCATTTTCGGAAAATGGTTGCGCAGCAATTCAACCAAATGAACAACACCTTTGAACGAAAGGTTGGGAGCATACTCAATGGTTCCGCTATAGTAATTCCCGTTAGGTGCGCCAATGCCAATCCCCAGAATTTCCAAATCTTTGTTCAACAGTTTCACCGATTTGATAACCTCGTTAACAGCCTCTGCCAAATCGGAGATGTATCTGTCAATATCTCCATGCGACGGGGTTGGAATATTATCTTTTACCATCACATTTCCTTCAGGATCGACTACCCCGATGGCGGTATTCGTACCGCCAATATCAACTCCAATTGCGACTCTTTTCATCATTTTATTTCGTTTTTTATTAGAAAAATTCAGTTTTAAAAAAAATCAATATCTGGAATGGCAAATTTAAAAATATTATACAATTCAGGCTGATTTTCGGTCATATTTCGCGCTATTTATTTTGAATTCAAACAATAACGGTTAATAATATTTATTTTTGCAGAAAATGGATTTTTTTTAAAAAGACCAATGCGACAGATAGTACAGTTTCTGCTTAAAATTTTGGGATGGGTGCTGCTTTTACCGGTATATTTTTACAAATATGCCATATCTCCCTTAACACCGGCTACATGCCGGCACATACCCACCTGTTCCGAATATGCAGTGCAGGCCATTAAGACGCATGGTCCGTTGAAAGGTTTTTGGATGGCAACGCGCCGGATATCGAAATGCCATCCGTGGGGAACGCACGGTTACGACCCGGTTCCGCCAAAAAACCAAATCAAAGTGAAAAAAATGAAAGTATAAACTAATTTTGCCGATGGTTGTTTTACAGGTCGGACCGAAAATTGATTGCAATGAAACAGATTCTTTTAACAGTGGCTATAGCCGTTTTTCTATTTTCCTGCTCATCCAATAAAAACAAAACGGGAACTGAAGAAAAACCGGTGGTTGCGGTAAGCATTCTTCCCCAAAAAACGTTTGTTGAAAAAATTGCCGGCGACGATTTCAATATTCAGGTGCTGGTACCACACGGTGCAAGCCCCGAGTCATACTCCCTTCTGCCGTCGCAGTTAAAGCAAATTTCGCAGGCGGAGGTTTGGTTCCGGGTGGGGTATATTGGTTTCGAGCTGTCGTGGGAAAACAGGGTACTGGAGCTCAACCGGAACATGCGCATGGTTGATCTTTCCGATGGTCTCGACCTGATTGCCGGGGAGGTAGTTCATCACGGCGACCATGTGCACATCGACGGCGTTGACCCTCACACATGGCTTTCGCCCGGGCTGGTGAAACAGATGGCTGAAAAAATTACCGGTGTGCTTTCGGAACTGAACCCTGAAAAAGCGACCGAATATAAAACCAACTACATGAGGTTTGCCAAAGAGATTGACCAGCTGGATATTCAAATCAGGAATGCACTGAGGGAATACGAAGGACGTTCGTTTATTACTTTTCACCCAAGCCTGACCTATTTTGCGCGCGATTACGGGTTGGTTCAGCACTCGCTCGAATCGGGAGGAAAAGAGCCGACTCCGCAGCACATGGCCCGTGTGGTTGAACTGGCACGGAAAGAAAACATCCGGGTGATCTACATTCAAAGTGAATTTGACAAGGATCATGCCCGTGTGTTTGCCGAAGAAATTAAAGGAAAGGTGGTTGAAGTATGGCCGCTGAATCCGGATTGGGAAGACAACCTGCTGAAAATGACCCACCTTTTTATTGAAAATTTTTGATGGAACCTTTAATAAAAATAAAAAACCTGACCCTGGGATACGATAAGGAACCGGTTTTACGAGATGTAAACCTGGAGATTTTCGATTACGATTTTCTGGGAATGATAGGGCCCAACGGAGGCGGGAAAACAACACTTCTGAAAGCTGTTCTGGGTTTGCTAAAACCGATGAAGGGGGAGATCGTTTTCAGAAAAGACATCGACAAAAAGAAGAAGCCCATGGGGTATCTTCCCCAGGTAAAACATATCGATCGCAATTTTCCCATCACTGTTTTTGAAGTGGTACGGTCGGGTTCAATGATGGAAGATTCTTCCAAAGTAAGCAAGGCGGAAGTAAAGGAAAAAACAGAGCAACTGCTTGTGGAAATGGGAATTGAGCATATTCGCAAAAAAGCGATTGGAGAACTTTCGGGAGGACAAATGCAGCGGGTGTTTCTGTGCCGGGCATTGCTCAGTGATCCGGAAATCCTTATCCTCGACGAGCCCGACACCTTTGTTGACAACCGTTTTGAGGGCGAATTGTATGAAAAACTCAAACAGCTGAACAAGCACATGGCCATTGTACTTGTATCGCACGATGTGGGCACCATTTCGAGCTATGTAAAAACCATTGCCTGTGTAAACGGCGAATTACACTACCATCCCGACAACATCATTACCCAGGAACAGCTGAACAGTTACAACTGTCCCATTAAACTGATAACTCACGGCGAAATACCACATACCGTATTAAAACACCACCATTAAAATGAACAGCATCGTTGAACTTTTTTCCTACGGGTTTTTCCAGAAAGCGTTTCTTGCCGCGGTGTTTGCCAGCATCTCGTGCGGCATAACCGGGAGCTACATTGTGGCCCGCCGCATTGTTTTTATAAGCGGAGGAATAACACACGCCTCTTTTGGCGGTATTGGTCTGGCATTTTTACTTGGGTTTAATCCGCTGGCAGGAGCTGTAGTTTTTGCGGTGGGAGCAGCCCTTGGCATTCAGTTTTTTACCCAAGTAGCAAAGGTACGCGAAGACTCTTCCATTGCCATATTCTGGTCGCTGGGAATGGCGCTTGGTATTATTTTCGTTTTCATAACTCCGGGCTATACACCCAACCTGATGAGCTATCTTTTTGGAAATATTCTTACAGTAACCAGTTCAGAGCTTTGGTGGATGTTTATCCTCAATGCAATTGTCATCTTTTTCTTTTCCGTTTATTTCAGAAAAATATTGTATATCGCTTTCGATGAAGAGTTTGCCCGTGCCGCAGGACTGCCTGTTAACCTTTTCAACTACCTCACCATTACTTTGGTGGCTTTAACCGTTGTTTTAAATATCCGGGTGGTAGGAATCATTTTAATCCTGTCGTTGCTAACCATTCCGCAGGCTACCGCAAACCTGTTTACCAAAAATTTCAGATCCATGCTGTTCCTTTCCTCTGCATTTGCATTTACAGGAACTATAGCCGGATTGTTCATCTCCTATTTCATGGATATTCCCTCGGGCGCCACCATCATTTTCACCCTGGTTGTCATGTTTGTTTTGCTCAGGCTTTACAAACACTTTTTCTGATATGATTGGAGCCGGCAAAAAAGAAAAATTTTACACCTGCCTGCATTGTGGTTTTACCTTTTCAAACCTCGATGTTAACCGTTTCTGCAGCAACTGCTTCGCCTGCACCGGTTGCGAGGTTTATCTGTGCCCTTCGTGTGGCAATGAGGTGGTTATTAAGCCCGTAAAACCGGTAAAAAGAACCGGCAGCCGTTAGCTACCGGTTTTCAGTAAAATATTTTACCGTACCCACTTTCAGGTCCAGGGTAGCTTCCTCGTCGCAAACGATGGTGGCATCGGGGTGCATCTGCAACGCCGAAAGCGTCCATATATGGGTAATTCCGCCTTCAACCACTTTTTGCATTGCGCGGGCTTTTTTATATCCGTTCACCACAATCACCACTTCCTGCGCATCGAGAACGGTTTTTACACCTACGGTAATGGCCTGGCGGGGTACTTTCGTTAAATCATTGTCGAAAAACCGGGAGTTGGCCACAATGGTATCGTAATTCAAATTCACCATCCGGGTGCGCGAACTGAGCGATGAACCGGGCACATTAAAAGCAATGTGGCCATCGGCACCCATACCACCCAAAAACAAATCGATACCGCCGGCCTGTTTTATTTTCTCCTCGTATTGCATGCATTCCTTTTCCAAATCGGCTGCATTGCCATCAGGTATGTTTATGTTTTCACGGTTTATGTCGATGTGATCGAAAAAATGGGTTTGCATAAATGTATGGTAACTCTCGGGGTGATCTTTGGGAATTCCAACGTATTCATCCATGTTAAAAGTAATCACATTTTTGAACGACACTTTTCCCGCTTTGTTCATTTTCACCAACTCGCGGTAGGTTCCCACCGGAGACGAACCGGTAGGCAATCCCAACACAAAGGGTTTTTCGGGCGAGGGGTTAAAATCGTTTATTCTTTTGGCGATATGGCTGGCTGTCCAGCTGCTTATTTCCTCGTAATTTTTCTGAATAATCAGTTTCATTTCTTTTCAATTTAATTGTAACTAAAAAATATTTTCCATTGCTTTTCCCAGTTTCGATGCTTCTTCAAGAAACTGGTCCACGGTTAATTCGCGCAGATATACCATGCCGTGTGTTGCCCTGAGCAACGGGGAGTTGTTCTCGTAAAAGAAGTTTTTGCCCAGCAGGAACTGAATTTGCTTGTGCTGCTCAAACCAGGTTCGCCGGGTAAGATCGCTGAATTTTCCATCGAGCTGATAGCTTGGAAAAGAGGCATTAACCTGGGTTACATAACATTCGGAAAACGACTTGTCGAGCGTAGCCAGAGAATTGAGCGATACCGGCACAATAACTTCCACATCCCACGGGTTGTATTTAAACCAAACGTTCCGGTATCCAACAATACGAACGCTACTCAAATCTTCTTCCTTTTTCCATTCTTCAACAGCAGCAGCAATGGCCTGCATCACCTTGTAGTGTGTGTCGGGTCCGCTGCCCTGAGGGTCCATAGCCAGGCTAATTACGGTTGGTTTGTATTTTCTGAATTCTTCCAGCACGGGCAATACATCCTTTTCCATATCGGGCTTGCTGCCCATTACATTGTTAGAGTAAAATCCGAGGCGCAAATGATGCACATTTTTCACCATAATGCCATAGTGTGCCCAAACCAGCTCTTCTTCCAGTTCCCGAATCATTCCTTTCAGTTTTTGAATTTTCGGGGGATTTTTACTGCCGTCGTAACTGCTTTGCAGCGATTCCAGTACTTCCTCAATCGCATTTAACAGCTCTCTGGGGTTGTTCAAATCCCAGATGGAAACCAGGGCGCGAACCACCCGGTGGCATACGCCGCGTCGTTTTTCCTCATCGTTTTTAGCGGCAATGTTGTCGAGGTAGTGATAAATATCTTTGTCCCATTTGAACTTGTATCCTTTTTCAAAAAAGTCAGGATATTCAATCATTTCAATTTTTCCCTGACGGATGAGTTCCCGGGTATCGGTAAGCAAGTCGGTCAGAAAAAGGTTGGTAACCGCAGTATAACCCGAGGTTAAAACCGAAAAGTGAAGCTCGTTGCTGGCATCGCGCGACTGCCGGTTGGTAAGCGGCATAATTCCGAGCATTATATCGTCGTGGTGCGGACCGGTATGGTAAAATACCTGGTTTTTTTTCGTGTGCATACCCCGCTCAATTTTTGACGTAATGGAGTCGATTACCGACTGAACGGTGTTTTCATTTAAACCGGGTATCCGGCTGCAATAGGTGTCATTTTTCAAATCACTGAGCTCCAATTTTCCACCAAACTTGTTGATTTTTCGGCACAGCTCCATAACGGCCCGTTCGGTTTTCCGGTGGGTCCAGGGTCCCTGGCTGAAAAAGTAGTCAACCGCATCATCGAGCTGAACCGAGGCCCCGTCGGTTAAATAAAAGCGGCTGTTTTTCAGTTTGTGCAGCGAAGTAGCCGGGTAAATCACCGTAGGTTCGTCCTCCAGCGAGTGTTTAATGGTTTCGGCAATGGCTTCACCGGCAGCATAAACAATGGCTTTGTTGTTGGGATTAAAGCCCAGCGTGCCCAGGCCAATGGTTATTACCAGCCTTTTTCTCGAAACCTCGATGCCTCCCAGATCGGTGGCAGTAACAGCCTGGGTTTCAAAGTTCGTTTCTTTTAACCGGGTAGCTGAAAAGTGGGCCGAACCCCGGGTATTGAACGCGATGTGCCCGTCGGGGCCAATGCCTCCCAAAAAGAACCCGATGCCGCCTTTTTCACGTATTTTGTTTTCGTGAGCAGTGCACCACTGGTCGATTTTAAAAATTGAATCTTTCTGTAACTGTTCAGCCTGCGTTTTGGCTTCCCGGTATCTTAACGACAAATCGATTTGAAAATCGGGAAACACCTCGCTGAAATGCTTTCCTTCAGCCAGCTCAATTTCGTCGGAATTAATCAGCAGTGCTTTTTCTGCATCGAATCCCAAATCTTCGATGTAATTTTTTTGAATGAAATTGCAGAGGCTGTTGTGCTGCGACGAACGGATGGGGTAAAACTCGCCCATTTGTACCAGTTGTAAATTACTGAGCAACGGTTTTTCGGTTTCACCCAGCCCGTATTCGTTTCTGAATTTCATCCCCTTTTCGCTGTCCCAGTTTTCCAGAACCAGCTTAACGAAATGCAAAAAATACTGAGCTGTTTTTCCGGTAGGAAGACTTACCACACCTTTTGGATTTTGAGCTGCCCATTCCAAAAAACTCAATGCCGATAGCAGCCCCAGTTTAGGAAAGCTGTCCACAGCAATGTATGGCATCCGGGTTGTGATGTTTTGCAGTTTCGATTCGCTGAAAAATTTCTGTTCTACTTTTGAAAAATTCATATTCATCTCTTTCATAAAATTTTCGATTTACTATTCAAAAACTCAGGTCGAAGCAATTTTCTGGACCGCATACGCTGCAGCTCCAATGGGACCGGCTTTCTGTCCCAGGGCCGAAAACTTAATTTCGGTATCGTTGCTTATATCCCTGTTGCTGAAGGTGTTAATGGCCTGCTGAATGGGCGCGATAATAAACTGACTTGCTTCGGCCACCCTGCCACCCAGCACAATCAGTTCGGGATTGAAAATCTGAATGAGGTAAACAATTCCTTTCCCCAGCCAGTAACCCACATCAGAGAAAATGGAAATGGCAAACTGATCGCCGCGGTTGGCAGCTTCAATGATGATGGTAATATCCGTTTTATCCAGGTCGCCGTTAACCAGTTCGCTAATCAGCGACGATTTCCCGTTCCGGATGCCCTCGCGGGCAATTCGGGCAATGGCGGTAGCCGAAACAATGGTTTCGAGGCAGCCCTGTTTGCCGCAGGTGCACAAAACACCGTTATCAACTATGGGCAAATGCCCAAACTCGCCGGAGTAGCCTGATTTTCCTGAATACAACTCGCCGTTGATAATGATGCCGAGCCCCAATCCCCAGTCAACCTGAAGCAACAGCGCATTTTTGCTGTTTTTTGCAAGACCAAACTGCTGCTCGGTAAAAGCCCTGAGTTTGGAATCGTGACTGATAAATACCGGCAGCCCGAAAATGTTTTCCAACTCGCCTGAAAGATTCTCAATGGTTGGGAAATAGGTTTTATTTATTCCTTTCTTTTGATTGATTAACCCCGGTAACTCGATGCCAACTACCAGCACTTTTTCTTTTTCAATCTGAATATTGTGCAAAATGCGGTCAAGCTCATTGCTCACTTCAGAAAAAATACGAAAATCGGGCTGCATTCTTACCGGCAAAAAGTGTGGCCCCTCCACCTCCTGGTTATTGCTGTTAAAAACCGAAACTATGGTTCTGTTGATGTTAATGGTAATTCCCACAACATAAAATGCATCTTCAATTAATCCATAAATATTGGGGCGCCTGCCTCCGCTTGAATCTCCCCGGCCCAACTCTTTCACCAAACCGTCCTCAATAAGTTCAATCAGCAAGCTGTTGATTTTGGGTGTGCTCAGCTGAATCATTTTTGATAACTCTGAGTTTGACATGGAGCCCTGGAAATAAAGGGTTCGAATAATCTGTTTTTTGTGGAGCACCTTTTTTTGTTCCACTCCCAGGCTCTGATTTCCGTTGTTTTTAAAAAGCTTTTCCATTATTCAGTTTTGTTCAACAAAGATTAGAATTTTTTAATCGGAAAACAACATTCTTTTTAAAAAAATTAAAAAGGGTTGTATATTTACACTAAAATTAATCATTAGCTGGTAATTAAAAAATATTTAATACGGGTTGTTATTGGCGGTTCGTGAAAAAAGCAGATATTTAGGTACCGATTTAGAGAAAATAAAACCATTTGAATATGCGAATAAAATTAACAATTATACTTTTCATTCTTGTTACTACCATTCTGAATCTGGAAGGGCAGCCAAGAAAAATTATACACATTCCCGACATACCGGGTTTTAATACACTGAAATGCGATTTTCACATCCACACGGTTTTCTCCGACGGGACAGTCTGGCCGACGGTGAGGGTGGAAGAGGCCTGGCGCGAAGGGCTCGACGCGATTTCCATCACCGACCACATTGAATACCGGCCACACTCGAAAGATGTGGTTTCGGACCACAACCGCTCGTTCGAGATTGCCGAACCTTTGGCCAGAAGCCTTAACATTTTGCTCATCAGAGGTGCTGAAATAACACGCAGTATGCCACCCGGGCACCTCAATGCCCTGTTCATCAGAAATGCCAACCTGCTGGAACGTGAAGATGTTTTTGATGCAGTGAGGGAGGCGCGCGACCAGGGGGCTTTTATTTTCTGGAACCACCCGGGCTGGAGAGCCCAGCAACCCGACACCACCCTCTGGTGGGATGAGCATACCCGGCTTTTGGAAAGCGATTTGATGCACGGCATCGAGGTTTTTAATTTCGACGAACACTACCCCGAAGCCATTGACTGGGCCAGGGAAAAACGACTGACTGTGTTTGCCAACACCGACATTCATGCTCCCATTGGCATGACTTACGATATTGGAAACAGCCACCGGCCAATGACTCTTGTTTTCGCCCGCAGCCGAACCGAAGGAGGAATAAGGGAAGCCCTGTTTAGCCGAAGAACCGTTGCCTGGTTTAACAACACACTGGTGGGCAGGGCAAACCTGCTGGAACCGCTGTTTTTCGCTTCGCTGAAAATCAACAACATCCCCGGACGGCTGAGGATGGGCGAAACAAAAAAAATTCAAATAGAAAATAACTCGGACGTGCCTTACGAACTGGAGCTTGTACAACCCGGTGTAGGATTCGATGCCCCTGAAACAATTGAACTGAAACCACACCACATTACACTGCTCGAGTTGAGCGGAAACTCGGAACAGATAGCCGGAATGAATGAACTAAAAGCTTACTACAAAGTAAAAAACCTGATGGTGAGTTCAACCGAAAACCTGGTGGTTACGTTTACGTTTGCCAACAATTAGCCATTGCATCTTTTTCAGAAATAAATGAATATGAGCCGAAAGCCGGAACCATTGCAGGAGCAAAAGCTGACAGACAATTCTGAAATTGCCCCAGGAGTGCACCTGATTACATTTCGGCGGCCATGGAACTTTATTCCCGGCCAGGTGGTAAAAATAGCTCTTGACCAGAACATCCCCCCGCGTATTTACAGCCTTTGCAGCGGAAATAACGACCAGGAAGCCGCCATACTTTTCAACATTAAGGAAGACGGACTGCTGACACCCAAACTGGCCTCGATGATTCCCGGAGAAAAAATTCTGGTATCTGAACCCTACGGCAGTTTTACGGGAAACCCGGAGCCTGCCTGGTGGATCGCTACCGGAACCGGTATTGCCCCGTTTTTCAGCATGTTGCGTTCAGGCCGGGGCGGAAATAAAAAACTCATTCACGGGGTAAGTTTTCTGAATCAGTTCTATTTTGAAGACGAGCTGGAACAGGCACTGGGCGACAATTACATTCGCTGCTGCTCGCGCGAATCGTCGTGCAACACTTTTCCGGGAAGGGTATCCGATTACATTTCGGGGTTGGAGCAGTTGCCTGATGTCAGGTATTTTCTTTGCGGGAAAGCTTTGATGGTGGTTGAAATGCGCGACCTGCTCATCTCGAAAGGAATACCGTTTGAAAATATTCTGGCAGAAATTTATTTTTAGGATACTTTTGAAACCATAGACGATTCCATTTTTGCCAGACCTTAATTGAGGGTTTATTCAACCTGATTTTTTTGGCAGGCAGTTTTATAAACCTTTTCGGGTAATTGCTGAATGTCAATCATGGTTTGCATTAAATTCCGTTTAAAAAGCTTTTGCAACAATGGATCCTGGTCTGTATTATTCCTGAATAAAAATTGCAATCCGGCCGATATTGAGTTGCTGTTGCTAACCAACATATTATCTTTCATTTCAACCGGTGCCAGCAGTATCACTTCAAAAAAATAATCCGGAAAACCGTCAAGCAGACCTTGTAATGTCTGATCAGCATGAAACCTGGCATTTTTAGCCGCTTCGTTCTTTCCGGGTTTGTTTCCGGTGGGCGATGAAACTTGTCGGGGCATACTGTAAACAGCCGGAGATGTAATAAAAATGATTTTTTCGACAGAAGTTGCCTGTTTGGCTGCTTTCAGAAGTTGAGCCGTACCTTTTATTTGTGGGATGTAAAGAGGAGTGCCGTTTTCCCTTTCGCTCAATTTTACCGGATTTCCGCATTGAACGATTATATTGCACCCTTGCATGAACTCTTTTAACCGGTGAATATCTTCCATGTTGTTTTTACAAATTTCGAGATTTTCGTTAGCTAAAAGACTTTGCATATTTAGTAAACTACCTTTTTCTGGTGAATTTGAAACCGGTACTTTTACCCGGTAATCTTCTGACAAAAATTTCAGGGTGATGTAGCACCCGATAAAATCCATACCCCCAATAATGCCTGCTGTTTTCATCTGCTTTTTGTTTTACAATCAGTTACAGACAAAATTACAGGTGTTTAAAGCGGAAACGTTTATCTTTTTTACGCAATATTCAGGACTTTTCGGTCATTGGGTGGTAGCATGCTTTATAATTGAACTAAGAGAATTCTTTTTGATTTTTATATGCTGTGGGGCTGCACCCATACTGCTTTTTAAACGCACGCGAGAAATAGGCCTGGTCGTTAAACCCCAGATTGTAGCATATTTCAGAAACACTGGCTGAATTCTTTTTCAGTAAATCGGCTGCGCGTTGTAAACGAAGCGACCGTATCAACTGGCCTGCCGGCTGTCCAATTAAAGCGTTTAACTTCCTGTTTAACTGTGAAATGCTCATATTCAAATGTTCAGCCAGTTGCTCCACCGAAAACTGAAAATCCCCGATATGGTTTTCTATTTTCTGTATTGTTTTTTGAAGGAAAATCTGATCGGCTGAAATGGCAGAAACTTCAGAAGGTTTTATTATGACTGATTTGCGGAAACGTTCGCGTAAAAGTTTCCGCTGTTTTAAAAGATTATCAATTTGAACTTTTAGTTCTTTTGCTTTAAAAGGTTTGGTAATATAAGCATCAATTCCTGATTCCAGGCCTTCCATTTTGTCATCGAATCCGGCTTTTGCCGTTAACAATATCAGAGGAATGTGACTGGTTTTTTCGTTGCTTCTGATTTTTTTGCTAAATTGAAATCCATCCATTTCGGGCATCATTACATCGGTAATTATCAGATCGGGAATTTCATCTTTCGCCTTTGATAAACCTTCTTCTCCATCAGTAGCTTCTGTTACTTTGTAATCTGTTTCCAGCAATTCACGAATGTAATTCCGTACGTCAGGATTATCTTCAACCAGTAAAACAATTTTTTCGTTTTCAGAGCCGGAAGAATCCAGTTCAGGATTTTTTTCTTCTGTACCGGTGTTAATACTATTTAACAGTAAAGATGCTTCGGTCTTCAGCTGGGTAAACTCATCCTTTTCAATTGCAAAATCACCTAACGGAAGCTGAATGATAAACTCGCTGCCTTCATCTACTTTACTGTTTACTGAAATGTTCCCTTTATGAAGTTCAATCAATTCTTTTGTCAGCGCCAATCCGATTCCTGTGCCTTCATGTTTTCTTGTAGCTGACCCATCCACCTGGTAAAAACGGTCAAAAATATGTGGCAACCGATCGGAAGGTATGCCGATCCCGGAATCTTTAATCCTGATTTCGGCAATGGAATCAATAACGTTCAAGCGAACGTATATTGCACCTTTCGAATCGGTAAAATTAAACGCATTGGAAATGAGGTTATAAAAAATATTTTCCATCTTATCCGGATCAAAAGCAACAGGGATATATTTATATTCCGAATCAAACGTCAAAGAAATTTTTTGTGATTCCGCCAGCGATTCAAAAGAATAAAACAGATTTTTTAAATATGAAACGATGTTATGCTGTGTTGCTTTTAACTCCATGCTTCCAGATTCAAGTTTGGAAAGATCGAGCAACTGGTTTATCAAAATAAGAAGCCTTCTTGCATTCCTGTCTGCAATCTGCAGTTTTCCCTTTTCCTTCATGCCAATATTTCCGGTACTTATACTTTCAATCTGACCGAGTATCAATGTCAGCGGTGTACGGAACTCGTGGGAAATATTTGCAAAGAACCGGGACTTCAACTTGTCAAGCTCCTGAAGTTGTGCCTGTGCAATTTTCAATTCATTTAAAGTGACTTCAATCTTGTTTTTTGCTTCTTCCACATGTTTAAAGTCTTCGTACCGGGCATAAGCTATTGAGAATGCTTCTGCCAATGTTTGAACCAATTCCAGTTTTTCGTCGGAAAGGGGAGAAACATTTCCAACATAGAGAATACCTTGAGCAAAAGGAACAAAGTGAATATGAAGAGATTCCGGAGGAGTAGATGACCCCTGGTAAGTTTCCACATTTTGAATCTGACCGATTTTAATCATCGATTTTGTCCAGTTGATAAATTTTTCCTTATTCCAGCGCTCTTTGTAAATCTGATTCTTTTTCCAGTGCTTAACTGCATTATTTGTGAGGTCATTTGCATCGAAGGATAAATTTAATACTGCCAGCGACTTACCCTCTGGTGTGGTCAGGTAAGCCTGAATATTTTCTTTTTCTTCATCAACAATAAAAACACCGCAGCGTATAAAAGGAACCTCCAGTGTTTCCAGTTCATGCCAGATAATCGGTGTAATGCGGTTCAGGTCTTCGGAGGTGCGCATACTGGCAATTTTACCGCGGACCCTGTCGGCAGATGCCTGCTTGATCGCTTCACTTGCCAGTGCTTCTGCTTTTTGGATATCGAGAAACCGGGTGTAACTCTGTTCAAAAACCTGCCCAAAGCGTTTCATAATTTTATTATCTTCATCAGATAATCTCCTTCCAAAATGATTAACCACGAATATAGATGTGTATTGAGAAACAGAAACAGACCTTGTATAACCGCCTTCACGGGAAAAAACCACTTCCTTCCATTCAGGAGTAGATGAATTGTACGGCGGATGGTTAAACAGATGTTCAAAGAATTCAATTTTTTCCTCCCTTGTATATTCCTCCACGAAAAACCTCTCCCCTTTTGTTGTGGCCTCTGCCAATACTCTGTAAATGGGGCGATCCAGAAAAGGAATAGCCGCCCTTTTCATGTAAGTTTCTGCCACACCTGTAGATCCCCAAAATGTGAATTGTTTATCAATTTCGTCATTATTGATAACCATAAATACTCCGGTTATATCCAGGTTCATATTATTCAATTCCTGAGCAACTATATTAACAATCTTCTGTAAGTCAGATGAATGACGCATTGACATAGCATATTCTCTTACTTTCTCAAAAGCTTTCTCAATTTCCAGCTCGCGGTTTTTCGCTGCAAGTTCTTTTTCCAGAGCCTCAATTTTTACCTTTGATGTTGTCATTTCTTTGAATTCATCCCAAGTTAAGGATATTATTTAAATTATAAATATTTAGATTTTAGTATGTTTTAGAAGCTTAGAACAATAGAACAAAATATTCTATTATGTGCTGACTGAAACGTTAAAGAATACTAAAAACTCTTTATTTACGAATTTGTTTGATTGAGTAATTTCAATAATTATAATGTCATTTAGATAATAAATACAAAAATAAAGTATAAATATTGACAAATTGATACAATAGTCTCTAAAAAAACATCAAATTGAAAAACAATTGTTTGGGCATTTTTTTCAGTAAAGCTATCGGTACTGTGCTAATAATCCCTCCTGCCGTAACTTGCCAGTGAATTTTAAAAAAGAAAAAGATGAAAAAATTATTTGTAACAATTGTAGCAACAGCATTTCTTTTCAGCAGTGCAGTTGCCAAAGGGAACAAAATTCCTTTAATCGGATCCAAGGCTCCCTCGTTCACCACGCAGTCAACCAACGGGAAACTTACTTTTCCCGACAGTTTTGGCAAAAGCTGGAAAATTCTATTCAGCCATCCGCAGGATTTTACGCCTGTATGCACATCTGAACTGTTGGAACTTGCTTATATGCATGATGAATTTGAAAAGCTCGGGGTGAAACTGGCAGTCATTTCAACTGATGACGTAAAAATTCATCACCTCTGGAAAGCGCATATCGAAGATTTGGATTACAAAAACAGGGGGAAACAAAAAGTTCATTTCCCCATTTTGGAGGATCAAAAGGCAGAAGCTTCCAGGCTTTACGGAATGCTGCATGAACCAGTTAGTACAAATCGCGATATCAGAGGGGTTTTTATCATTGATTCCAACAACATTATACGCTCAAGTAATTTTTACCCCATGGAAATCGGCCGGAATATCGATGAAATAATAAGAACGATTTCAGCTTTGCAAACTGCCGATGAGACAAAAGTACTGACTCCTGCCAACTGGAATGAAGGAGACGATGTTTTGTTGCCGCATTTTCCTTACACTGCAGAGCAACTGGCGAACGACCCGGGTATAAAGAACAATTACTACAGTGTTGGTGAGCGGCTTTGGTTTCAAAAAGGGAGCAAATAAAGTTAAATAAAAAAAGTATTTGGGAGGCAGCGTAATTTTAATTCATAGAGATAAATTAAACAGCAGAAAAGGGAGCAGAGGCTCCCTTTTTTTTTGTTACTTATCTCAAAATCAATCTGTTTCTAATTTTCCGGCGTTAGCCGCACCACTTTCCCCGGGTTATTCAGCACCACATAAATGGCGCCGTCGGGTCCGGTTGAAACATCGCGCACGCGGCCGGCTCCTTTAAATATGACCTGTTCGTGAACCACGCGGTCTTCTTCAATTTGTAAAAGCCGCACCTCTTCGTATTTAAGTGCCCCCACCAGCAGGCGGTTTTTCCATTTTTCAAATAAATCGCCGGTGTAAAAATCGAGTCCGCAAACGGCAAGCGACGGATTCCAGTAAAAGTTGGGCTGTTCCATACCGGGCATGTGGGTCACCTCGGTTATTACGGTTCCGTTATAATTTCTTCCGTAGGTAACGGTTTCCCAACCATAGTTTTTTCCTGCCTCAATCAGGTTCAGTTCGTCGCCGCCCATGGGACCGTGTTCGGTTGTCCATAATTGCCCGGTTTCGGGGTGTATGGCCATTCCCTGAATATTCCGGTTTCCCAGGCTATACAACGATTTCATAGCTGTTTCGTCGTACAGGTAAGGGTTGTTTTCGGGAATACGCCCGTCTTTATGAATGCGGTGCACTTTTCCGTTGGGCAGGGTAAAATCCTGAGCCTGGAATCCTCTGCCCCGGTCGCCAACCGCAAAATAGAGGTATCCCCACGGGTCGAAAACAATGCGGCAGCCATAATGGTGGCGCATGGTGTTATAGGTTTCGGGCGGAGCTTCAAAAAGCAATTGTTCGTTTACCCAGGTGTTGTTTTCTATTTTTCCGCGAACAATACGGGTCATTGCCGGTGGCCTGTCGCCATCGGAGTTTTCCAGTGCATGGCTGTAAGCCAGGTAAATCCATCCGTTTTGTTCGTAATCAGGATCGACGGCAACATCCAGCAAGCCGCCCTGACCCTCATTCAGCACCTGCGGGGTGTTTTGCACCGGATTGGGCTGAAGCTCGCCATTTTTTACCACACGTAACCGACCGGGGCGTTCTGTAATCAATGCAGTAGTCATATCAATAAAATCGATGGCCCACGGAACTTCCAGATTTTCGGCAAAGGTTTCCACTTCCATGAAATAATCCATAGATTCATACATGTCCGGCGTTGGTGGTTTTACCACGCCTTTGTCGGCCTCGGCAGCGCGAATGTATTGCACTACCGCCCTGATTTCTGCATCCGTCATCGACCGTTCGTACGAAGGCATTCCCAAATGCTGAATTCCATGTTTGATATTGCGCATAACGTAACTGTCTTCGGCGCCAAACTGCCAGACACCGTTAATTAAACTCGACGCATTACCCCCTGAGAGGTCGGCTCCGTGACATTGGGCACAATATTGCTGATACAAAGCAGCACCATCGGGCTGGGCCATCGCTCCCATAACCAAAAAAAGCGCAGCTGAAAATAAGAAACATTTGATTTTGTGAGTGATCGTTTTCATAGGTAATTGTTTTTAATTTGCCATGAATATACAAAAAAAATACGCTTATTTCAGATTATCAATATCCTGCAATGCTCTTTCCACACTCATCCACAGCAATCGCGCTGTTTCGTCCCAGTTGAATTTCCTTTTCTGTTCAAAACCCTTGCTGACGAGCTCCTCCCTTAAACCTTCATCGGTGGCAATTTTTTGCATAGCTGCAGTTATTTGTTCCGTTTTACCGGGATCGGCATACAAAACAGCATTCCCTCCAACCTCAGGCATCGATGTTGTGTTGGAGCAGATAACAGGTACACCGGCACTCATGGCCTCCAGAATGGGAATTCCAAAACCCTCGAAAAAAGGCACAAAAGTGAGGGCAAGTGCAGCAGCATAAATCCCGAACAGTTCTTCCTGCGAAACTCTGCCGGTAAAAACCACATCGTTTTTAAACTGCATTTTTTGCCACGTCTCAGATATTTCGCCGGTTTTATGCATTTTACCCCCAACAATCAATAATTTTTCCGGACGACCTGAATTCGATTTAAATGAATCGAAAGCTTTTAACAGCCCGTTTACATTCTTTCGCGGATGCAAGGCGCCAACAAATAAAAAATAGGGAGTACCGCTTGTGAATTTTTCCCGAATCTGCCTTTGTTCTTCGTTTGAAAAAGGCCTGAAATTTTCGTTACAGCCATCGTAAACTACATCTATTTTTTCGGCATCAACCCGGTAGGTTTGTACAAAATCGGTTTTTGAATAGTTTGAAACCGTAGCAATACGGTCTGCAATGCGCGAAAATTTTGGGAAAAAATAGTTGTAATACCAGCGTTTCATCGCGGGGATATCCCCGGGGCGGTGCGCAAAGCTGATGTCGTGAATTACGGCAAGCTGTGGCACTTTAGTTCGCAGCGAAAGGTAGCCATCGGGCGATAAAAACAGGTCGGCATTGTATTTTTTCAGAATGCGGGGAATCTGAAAATCGAACCACAAATAAAACAGGAAAGGGTGTCGGGCCGGAGGGCCAACAACAACCGGAGTAATGTTTTCGGAAAAAATAAAATCTTTTGAAAAAGGCCGGTCAAAAATAAAAATAAACTGGTGCTCAGGATGATTTCGTGTAATCCTCTTCAGCGTTTCAAACGCAAACCAGCCAATCCCTTCCAGCTTCCCTTTAAGTAATAACCTTGTATTTACTGCAATTCTCATAACTAGATGATGAAACGAGCCATGATAATATTTTCACCCAGGGGGATCTTTAATATAGGCGAGTTCCATCGAATACCTTTAAAATTTTAAAATATTATGAGATGAAATTAGAAATAAAAATCAAATATCTTTGCACCTTTGCTAAATTTGATGAAAACATTCACAAAATATATTCTTCAAAAAATTCTGGGTTTCAGAACCTATCTTTACGTTTTTGCCCTGTTCGTTATTGTAAAACTCCGCTGGGATAAACGGGAGAAAGATTTTTTTTATTTTCTGAAACTATTACCCGATGAAGGTATTGTGCTCGATTTAGGCGCAAACATTGGCGTAACCAGTTATCATCTGGCAAAAAAATTACCCAAAAGCACTGTCTTTTCTTTTGAACCGCTGGAAATAAACATGGAAATCCTCAAACGGATAAAAAAAAGATTCGGACTAAAAAACATCAGGGAATTTATGGTGGCCCTGGGAGATGAAAATACAACGCTTGAAATGGTGATGCCGGTAATTCGGAATGTCCCCATGCATGGTCTGAGCCATGCAGTTCATAAGAACATCACTGAAAACAACAACGGGCTGAAATTCAACGTTTCAATGGTGCGCCTCGACGATTTCGGCGAATTGAAAAACACCGGAAAAAGAATAACCGGAATAAAAATGGATGTGGAAAATTTTGAATATTATGTGCTTCGGGGTGCTAAAAAACTGTTGGAAAAACACATGCCTGTTATTTATTGTGAATTGTGGGATAACGAAAACCGGAAAAAAAGTCTTGCACTATTAAATAAAATGGGCTATTCTGCGTTTATCCTTCATAAAAAAGAGTTGGTTCCATTTACGGAAAACTTCCACAGTAAAAACAATTTCTTTTTTATGGCGAATTCATTAACCGACTGATATCGAACTGATTTGAAACGGAAATTTGTAACAAACCTGATCCTGTTGCTAGCCCTGAACCTGCTGGTTAAGCCATTCTGGATTTTTGGAATCGACCGTACGGTGCAAAATTTGGTAGGCGACGAAAGCTACGGGCTCTATTTTGCGCTGTTCAACTTTTCCATGATTCTCAATATTCTGCTCGATGTAGGTATCACCAATTACAACAACCGAAACATCTCCCGGCACAACTTTCTGCTTCCCAAACATCTGTCGAATATCGTCGGGTTGAAACTGGTTCTGGCAGTAGTTTATGCGGTTTTCAGTCTTACGGTTGCAGCCATTATCGGGTACAGCAACATCCAGATTCATCTGCTTTTCTTTCTTATTTTTAACCAGTTTCTCATTTCATTTACGCTCTACCTGCGTTCAAATATCACCGCACTGCAGCTGTTCCGCACCGACAGCCTGCTTTCGGTACTCGATCGTTCGCTGATGATTGCCATTTGCAGTGTGCTCTTATTTACCGATGTGCTTGGTGGAAAATTCAGTATCCAATGGTTTGTGTATGCCCAAACGGTGGCCTACATTTTAACTGCCGTCATCACATTTGCCATTGTCCTCAAAAAATCGGGAAAAATTACGGTTCGGTTCAATCCAAAGTTTTTTATTGTATTTCTCAGAAAATCATATCCTTATGCGCTACTCATTTTACTGATGGCATTGTATAACCGCATCGATTCGGTCATGCTCGAGCGAATGCTTCCCGGAACGCAGGGCAAGGAACAGGCCGGTATTTATGCGCAGGCTTTCCGTTTGCTGGATGCCGTTTCCATGTTTGGTGCGCTCGTTGCCGGACTGCTGCTGCCCATTTTTTCAAAAATGATAAAACAGCGCGAACCGGTGGGCGAAATGGTTAAACTTGCTTATACACTGCTTATAATTCCAGCCGTCATAGTTGCTGTTTCAAGTGTTTATTACGATGGTGAAATTATGTCGCTGCTCTATAAGTCGAACACGGCTTATTCCTCCGATATTCTTGGAATTTTGATGATTGGCTTTATCGGCATTGCCACCACTTACATTTTCGGAACGCTTTTAACCGCCAACGGCAGTCTGAAGCAATTAAATATTATGGCCTTTTCGGGTATGGTACTGAATGTGGCCCTGAACCTGATTCTTATTCCCCGTTTGCAGGCCTACGGTTCAGCTTACGCGAGCCTTTCCACACAACTTTTTACCGGGGCCGCTCAACTCATCCTTGCTTTGGTTATTTTCAGGCTGAAACCCGGCTTCACATTCATGCTGCAATTGTTTGCATTTACCTTAGTTACTATTGTTCTGGCCGTGCTAACCCAAAAAATGGATAACTGGATTTACGGTTACTTTACCATGATTGCTGGTTCGGTTTTGTTTGCATTTATCATTCGTCTGATCAGCATCAGAGACATGCTCAAAATCATTCTCTACAAATAGATTGATATGGCAAATCCAACCATTGAAGAATTACAAAACAACGAAAAATACGAACGGGTAGCCGAACTGGAACACCGGCAAATAAAGGAGTTTGTAATGAATCAAATTACTACTGAAAGCAAGCTCATCAAGGGATTTATGATTTATCAGGGAATTATGATTCTTGTGGGATTGTTTTTTGCCACCCGCCCCATTGTACTGGCTATGCGCGGAAACCCGGAACCGCTCTTTTATTTACTGGGAGCTGTTGCTTTTACGTTTACCTTGCTGATAATCATTCACGAACTGCTCCACCTTCTGGCACTTAAAATCACCGGGGCGCCCAGAATTAAAATCGGCGGCTACCTCAAAAAATTCATTTTTTACGCCGAAGCCGACCGGCATGTTCTCAATCGGGAACAGTTTGCATTGGTAGCGCTTACCCCGCTGGTGGTGGTGAAAGTGATAACATTAATTGGAATTATTCTCACCATTAGCGAACCTGCCTTTTATTTCTGGATATTTGTAATGAGCGCCCACAGCCTGTTCTGCGCCGGCGACATCGGGTTACTTTCGTTTTTCGACCGGTTCCCGGATTCAAAAGTTTACACATTTGATGTAAAGGAGGAGAAACGAAGTTATTTTTTCAGGGAGAAATAAACTTTGTATATATCCTTTCTTCTGTAAATATCCTGGCAAACAGATAGTTTTAAAAAATAAGTGGAAAATGTTTATTGCGTTAAACAAAATTTGTCTATTTTTGTATAACAGATTAAACAATTTATCATGGAGAGGTTGTATTTATTTCAGGAACAGCTAATAAGGGCCACCACATTTTTGTTTCGACGAGACTTTATAGATAAAATTGAATGGGATGAACGGCTCATTGGACTCATTGGGGCGAGAGGTGTTGGAAAAACAACTCTGATGTTACAACATTTGACAGAAAACACTGATTTAAAGGAAGAAATCCTTTATATTACAATTGATAATCTGGCAATGCCAATCGAAAGTCTTTTTACACTTGCCGAAATGTTTTACAAATCGGGAGGGAAAAGACTTTACATTGATGAAATACATAAATTTCCCAATTGGGCACTTGAATTGAAAAATATTTATGATTTGATTCCCGGTCTGAAAGTAGTTTTTTCAGGTTCTTCTATTCTGAAAATATTAGATGACAAAACCGATCTTAGCCGGCGGGCTGTTATTTTTTCAATTCCGGGACTTTCGTTTCGCGAATTCGTGCAAATAAAACTTTCCATTGAACTCCCAATTTACCCACTTGAAGAAATACTAGATAATCATGAATCGATAGCTTCATCGTTGAGCCTTAAATTTCAGCCACTTGCCTTGCTTAATCAATATATGAAATTTGGCCATTACCCCTATTTTTTACAGTCTGAAAACACTTACGGGATAAAATTGAACTCAACGATAAACTATGTCCTTGAAAACGAAATCTCTACTTTTCTGCGTGCCGATTTAAGAACAATACAAAAGCTTAAGCGACTGCTGTATATCATTGCAGCGAGTGTACCTTTTCAACCCAATATATCCAAACTTGCGCATGCCCTGGAACTAAACCGGACAACTCTCCTGACCTATCTGAGTTTGATGGATACAGCGGATATCATTCACTCGATCTTCAATACAGGAAGTTTTTATGGCAAACTTTCAAAACCGGGAAAAATACTGCTGCTGCATCCCAACCTGGCAATCTGCATGAACCCGCAAAACACGAATCAGGGAAGCTTGCGTGAGTCATTTATAGTGAACCAACTAAAGTATAACCATAAAGTTGAACTCAGCAATGTAGCCGATTTTTTGATTGATGAAAAAATTACTTTTGAAATAGGTGGTAAAGGGAAAACCCGGCGTCAAATTAGAAATGTTTCTAAAAGTTACATCATAGCAGACGATATGGAAGCAGGCTTCAAGAATAAAATTCCCTTGTGGCTTTTCGGATTTTTGTATTGAGAAAGGCACGAACTGTTCAAAACTCCAAAATTGCCTGGGTCATTTCTCCCGGTTTTGAAATTATTTTCAGGCTGCCGCCGTGTAAAAGCATAATCTGCCGCGAGATGCTCAGTCCGATGCCTGTACCCGATTCCCTGGTTGTGAAAAAAGGCACAAAAATTTTGTCCATCAAATCGCTGGAGATGCCCGGTCCATTGTCGGCAACCGTAATTTGTGGCCGGCCGTTTCTGTTATTTTTCCCAGTTAAGGTTATTTTACCATCCCGACTGTCCTTCAGAGCTTCCTTTGCATTTTTCACCAGATTGATGAGTACCTGTGAAATCTGTTTTTTGTCAGCCAGAATCTCCATATCAGGCGGATTCACCTCCCGGCTGATAGCTATTTTTTCATTCCCGGCCTCCATATTGATAAGTGTGATTGTATTATCAAAAAGCTGTCCCACAATCAACATCTTTTTCTCCGGTGGAGGAATCCGGGTGAATTTCCTGTAATTTTCAACAAAACTGATAAGCCCGGCGCCACGTTCGTTTATCACTTCAAGTCCCTTAATTGTATTGCCGGTTACTTTTTCAGAAGGCATTTTGTCATCGTTATTTTTGTAATAGCCAAGAATGGTTTCCGAAAGAGAAGTGATAGGCGCCACGGAATTCATAATTTCGTGGGTCAGCACCCGAATGAGTTTTATCCAGCTCTCCAGCTCTTTTGTCTCCAGTTCGCTTTTAATGTCCTGAACAGCCACCAAATAGAAATTTTCACTGGCAGATTTAAACAGGGTCGATTTCAGCGACAACTGTCTCATCCCTTTTTTACCACTAAAACTCACCATTTTCCTGTTGCCGGGTTGCAGGTCCTTAAAGGCTGCAAACAGGTTTTTATCCACGCGCATCAATTGGTTTATGTGCGTTAATGGTTCGTAATCCAACAAGTTCCGGGCTGCACTGTTTGATAAAAAAATGTTCCCTTTTTCGTTGTAAACAATTATTCCCACTGAAACATGCTCAAGGATGGTCTTAAAATATTGCTCCTGTTCCTGCAGTTCGAATTTGACACTTTTTATCTGTTCATTCATCCGGTTCAAACTGATATTCAGGTCGTTCAGCGATTTAGTTGAGGTGTTTTCGGGAAAACGCAAGGTGGAATCGTCGTTTTGAATGGCATCGAAAAAAAAAGCAATCTTCCGGTTGGTACGGTTCATAAAAGAAATCAGTTCGGCTAACTGAATCACAAAAACGATGACCACTGTTATCCCCGGCACCGGCGAATGTTGCTCAAAAAACAACCAGGCCAGCAGCAAAGCAGAACCTGCCAACAGGCTGCATCTTACAATTATATTTCGGTACAGGTTATTACTGGCCATTTTTTACAGGTTATATTTTTTCATTTTGTTGTAAAGCGTTTGCCGGGTAATACCAAGTTGTTCGGCAGAAGCAGAAAGATTCTGACCACTTTTTTGCAAAATATGCAGAATCATTTTTCGCTCCATTTCCTCGATGGTTCCGTTATAAACATTGGCAAAGCCTGTTACCGGCGGGTTAAAGTAAAATCCTTCAGAAGTCAATTCATTTTTATCGGAAAGAATTACCGCTTTTTCGATGGTGTGCTGCAACTCCCGCACGTTTCCCGGCCATCTGTAGTTCAGTAGTTTTGACATTCCTCCCTCCGAAATTTTCTGGCAGTTTTTCCGGTACTTCCCGCAATACTTTTTCAGAAAAAAATCAGTCAGAGCAACTATGTCTTCTTTTCGTTCGCGCAACGGCGGAATATCAATGTGAATGGTGTTGATGCGGTAAAGCAAATCTTCGCGAAACGTACCGTCTGCAACCATCTGACCAAGGTTACGGTTGGTGGCGCAAACCAGTCTGACATTGACCGAGATGGGTTTGTTGCTGCCAACCGGTGTAATACTTCGGTTTTGCATAACCGTAAGCAGTTTGGTCTGAAGGTGCAGCGGAAGGTTACCGATTTCGTCGAGAAAAAGCGTTCCACCACCTGCATTTTCAATTTTCCCGGTACGGTCGTCGCGGGCATCGGTAAATGAACCTTTTTTGTGGCCAAACAGTTCGCTTTCGAACAGAGTTTCGCTGATGGCGCCCATGTCAACCGTTACCATAATTTCGCCCGCACGTTTGGAATAGAGGTGCAGTTCGCGGGCAATCAGTTCCTTTCCCGTGCCGTTCTCTCCGGTTATCAGCACATTGGCATCGGTTTTAGCAACCCTGCGTACAAGGTTCAATACATGCAGCATTTGGGGCGACTGCGCTACAATCAAATTACCGCCTCTGTTGATTTCGCTTTTCAGGACGTTTTCCTTCCGTTTCAGCTCTTTAATCTCTTTTTTCGATTGCTGAAGCTGGAAAACATTGCGAAGTGTAGTCCTCAGTTTTTCATTGTCCCAGGGTTTCTGGATAAAATCGGCTGCCCCCTGTTTCAGCGCCTTCACAGCAAGTTCCACATCGCCGTAAGCAGTGAATAGTACCACTTCCACATCGGGCCGCATTTCCCTGATACGCGACAGCCAGTACAAACCTTCATTCCCGGTATTGACACCGGAAGAAAAATTCATGTCAAGCAGCACCAAATCGTATTTGCCGGTTTCCAGAAATGCCGGAAGCTGATTGGGGCTGGCAATGGATTTTACTTCTTCAAAATCATCCTGAAGCAAAATTTCCAGCGCGCTTAAAATGCTTTTGCTGTCGTCAACTATGAGAAGTTTTCCTTTGCTCATTTCAAAAAAAATATGTGGCTAAAGCCGTTTTCTTAATTGACTTTTCATGTCCGTCGGTTAAAACCGACGGCAATATGCTTGCAGCTGTTTGCAGAAACTTTCTCCAAACTGCTTAATTTCACTTTTTTATTCCCGTTGGCTTCAGCCAACGGTGAAATAAATCCGCAGGATTTTCGGCTTTAGCCACATTGCTATTCCCCTGAAACATAACTCCAGCCATACTTTTGCATAAATTCATCTACTTCTTCATTAAACGATTTTATTCGATGATGTTCTTCCTGTCCCTCAAAATAATTTCTAACTGCCGCTACATGGCTTTCACTCACACTTACAGCCCAAAAATCATCCTGTCAGGAAAATTTTTGCGGAATCAAATCATTATTATTTATCCAAAACGAGGATTCGCCTTTAATCAACTGTGCTATTTTACTTATGGTTTGTTCTCTTCCAAGCGAAATAAGACAATGAAGATGTTCTTTGTGACCATTTACCGAATCGAGCCAGATGCCCTTTTCACGGGCATTCTCTGATATATGAGAAAATACTTTCTTTCTAAGGTCTAATGAATTTAAAAAGGGTATTTTATTTTTGGTTGAAAAAACCAGGTGTACCCAAATTCTTACCCAGCTCATAGATTATATGTTTTTGATTCATCTTTCAAAAATGTGGCTAAAGCCAGTTATTTACTGCTATTTCAATCCGTCGGTTAAAACCGACGGCAATAATAATTTCCTTTTTATCAATTATTTCTGTTCTGTTTTTTTTTCTTCATTGCCGTTGGCTGAAGCCAACGGTACTGTGCTATTCAATGACTCCTGGCTTTAGCCACATTAGTTTATTAAGCATTTCAATCTTTCAAAGTTAGTTGACATCTATTTCAATTCAAACACACTGTCAAAAAATTTTACACAATTTGTCAAATATTTTTACAATGCAACATTCTCAAAACAATTCTTTAGTGATTAAAATACTGATTTACAACAGTCTGTGATTTATGGCATTTTTTTGGCACATTTTCATAGAAACTCAGAATATTTCGAAATGAAGGTACCGCTACAAATTCTAAATAACAGACATTGAATATGGGAATGGACAGAAAAATAGAGAAGAAAAAAGGCATCAGACCAAAACATATTGTTTATGCTCTGGCAGGAATTGCATTCATTTTCCTGTTGGTTAAAATAATTTCAGGTTCGGCAGTTTCCACGCTACGGGTTGAAAGGGACAAGCTGACCATTGACGAGGTCCAGTACGGCGATTTCGACGATTTTATTCGCACCAACGGAACGGTTGCCCCCATTTCAACCATTTACCTCGATGCCGAAGAAGGTGGCCGGGTGCAGGAACGACTGATTGAAGAAGGCGCCATGGTGAAAAAAGGCGATGTGATTCTGGTACTGGAAAACCGGTCGCTGTACGAAAACATCATGAACAGCGAGTCGAACCTGGCACAAAAACAGAATATGCTCCGGCAAACACGCATCAATTTCGAATCGCAGCGGTTGCTTTCGCAGCAACGAGTACTCGATTCAAAATTCGATATTATTAAAACCAGACGGTATTTTGAACAGCAACAAAAATTGTATGACGAGGAACTGGTATCGAAAGACAGTTATCTTGAAGCAAAGGAAAACTATGAGTATGCAGTTGAACTGTACGCAATAAACCAGAAGCGGGCAAAAAACGACTCTCTGATTCTTGCAACAGAAATGATACAATTGGACCAGGAACTTGTAAAAATGGAAAAAACCCTCGACCTGATTTATGAACGGCTTGACAATCTGCATTTAAAAGCGCCGGTTGACGGCCAATTGGGAATGCTCGATGCCGAAATCGGGCAAAGCATCGGGAAGGGTGTAAGAATCGGGCAAATTAATGTGCTTACCGATTACAAGGTGGAGGCATTCATCGACGAGCATTACATCGACCGGGTGCGGCGCGATCTTTCGGCTTCAATCGAAAGGCAGGGACAAATGTACCGTATGATCGTAAAAAAAGTGTATCCCGAAGTACGAAACGGCCAGTTTAAAATAGATTTGGTTTTTGACGGTGAAAAACCGGAAAACATTCGTACCGGACAAACCTATTACATCAATCTGCAACTGGGGCAGCCGCAAAAATCGACGCTGGTTAGTCTGGGAGGATTTTTTAACAGCACCGGCGGACAGTGGATTTATGTGCTCGACCCGTCGGGCGATTTTGCCACACGGCGCAGCATCCGCATAGGACGAAAAAATCCCCGCCACTACGAAGTGCTTGAGGGACTTGAGCCGGGCGAAAAAGTAATAACTTCAGGGTATGATTTATTTGGGGAGAATGATCGTTTGGTGCTGAGATAGAAGCAGAGGGCAGGGAGTGAAGAGCAAAGGGCAGAGAGCAAAGGGCAGGGAGTGAAGAGCAGAGAGCAAAGAGCAGAGAGCGGAGGGCGAAGAGCAGGGAGTGAAGAGAAAAGAGCAGAAAGAAGTAGGTAACTAAAATAATATAGTTGAATTTAGAGTATTAACCAAATAGGGTATTAAGTTGAGTCTTTGCTCTATGCACCTGGCTCCATGCTCTATGCAAAAACAAAAGTTATGGCACATTTTAGATTTATGGATTTGGATATTTGGAAGGAATCGATTGAAATGAATGACAGACTGTTTCGTTTAGCTGACAAGTTGAGTGATGCTAAAAGTTACAGAGTGGCTGAACAATTACGAGGTGCTTCGCTGAGCATATCAAATAATATTGCTGAAGGATCGGGTTCATTTTCCGATAAGGATTTTGCTAATTTCCTGAATATGGCGCGCCGTTCTGCATTTGAAACAGCAAACATTTCATTTGTCGCATTCAGAAGAAAGTTCATTGATCAGCAGGAACTCGACAATATTTTAAATGATTTGGATCATCTAAGCAGAAAAATTACAAATTTCAGAAAGTCAATATTGAAAAATTTATAAAACGTATTGAGCAGGATTATGCTTCGCCATGCGCTCTGCTCTTTGCTCTAAGCTATAATACTATGATAAAAACAGAAAAACTTACAAAAGTCTTCCGCACCGAAGAGGTTGAAACTTACGCTTTGAACGAAGTTTCCATTCATGTAAAACCGGGTGAATTTGTGGCCATTATGGGCCCCTCGGGTTGCGGGAAATCCACGTTGCTGAACATTGTCGGGTTGCTCGACAATCCCAGCGACGGGAAGTACTACTTCGACGGTGTGGAAGTAGGCAGTTTTAAAGAACGCCATCGCACGCAAATGCGCAAAGGAAACATTGGTTTTGTTTTCCAGAGTTTTAACCTGATTGACGAACTTACGGTTTACGAAAACGTGGAACTTCCACTCATTTACCTGAAACTGAAAGCCCGTGAGCGAAAAGAGATGGTGGAAAAAGTGCTGGAACGCATGAAAATAGGGCACCGCAGAAAACACTTTCCACAGCAGCTTTCAGGCGGGCAGCAACAGCGTGTAGCCATTTCACGGGCAGTGGTAGCCAACCCGAAACTAATTCTCGCCGATGAACCCACCGGAAACCTGGATTCAAAAAACGGCCTCGAAGTCATGAACCTGCTAACCCAACTCAACCAGGAAGGTACCACCATTATTATGGTGACGCACTCGCTGCACGATGCCGGTTTTGCACACCGCGTCATCAACCTGTTCGACGGTGAAGTGATTACCGAAAAAATGAATGAACCAATGGCGGAGATATTATGAAAAAGCCTCCCCCCTGCCTACTGGCAGGCAGGCTCCTCCAAAGGAGGGAGTTTTCGTTTTTTAAAGTGGGATTAACAAATGGCTCGAAAACTTTGCTTACAAAACAAGCCTAAGTTGGTGGATTTTTGCACTTGCCGGTTTGCTGGCGCTGGGAATTGCGCTGCTGACTGTGAGCTGGCAAAGCTGGCGGGCAGCAACTAAGAATCCAATAGGAAGTTTGAGGTATGAATAAAACTTTAACCAGGATAAACTAAAATCGATGTTCAAAATTATTTTAAAATCGGCGTACCGGAATTTTAAGAAAAACAGGATTGTTTCCCTGATAAATATTTTGGGATTATCACTGGGTATTGCAGTTTGCATCATCATTTACCAGTATGTTTCTTTTGAACTGAGCTACGATAAATTTCACGAAGATTCGGAATTGTTGTACCGCATTGAACGCGATCCGTTTGCCGGAATTGCGCCGTCATTTGTGCCGTTGATGAAAGAGGATTTCCCTGAAGTGAATAAAATTGCACGTATGACAGCCGGCTGGAACATGACAGTTAAAAACGAGCAATATGTTTACAACGAAGACCATGTTTGTTTTGCCGAACCGTCTGTTTTAGATATTTTTTCTTTTCATTTTATTGAAGGAAATCCGGAGAAAGCCCTGGATGCAGGGAATGTCATTCTTACAAAAACAACTGCTCAGAAATATTTTGGAAATCAAAATCCGGTGGGTAAAAAACTGGTGTTCGACGACACCGAAAATTTCACTGTTTCTGCTGTTATCGAAGATATTCCCGAGAATTCACACCTGGTATGCGATTTCCTGTGTTCCTATCTTTCACTGCGCGATTACAATGTTCCGGTAGAAGATGATTATTTTCTGGGCAATACTAATTTTTCTGACAACGTGGTGCTGGCATACGCGCGGATGCATCCCAACTCGGATATCGAAACTTTTAAATCAAAACTGCCTGAATTTGTTGACCGTCATGTTGCGCCGAACAAAAACGAAGCAGGGGTGGAAACAAAAGCCAGCAGTTACACCCGTTTTACAGTTCGAAAAGTGGAAGACATCCATCTTCATTCTCATAAAATTAATGAAGTCAGGACCAACGGCGATATCGGTTATATTTATCTTTTCGCGGTGCTGGCATTGCTCATCATCGTAATTGCCTGCATCAATTTTTTTAACCTGTCCACTGCAACCATCAATTCGCGGCTCACTGAAACGGGGATAAAAAAGGTTTTTGGAATCAGCCGGAAAAGCATTTATGCACAATTCATTTTTGAATCTTTGTTGCTGGTTCTTATTGCCACGCTATTTGCTGCCGGACTGAATTTTATGGCGTTGCCGTGGTTGAAATCTTTTCTCGGATATAACGATAATGTTCAACTTATTCCTACAGCAAATCTTTTTCTTGTTATGCTTCTGCTGGTGATTTTCCTGAGCCTGGTCACGGGCCTTGTACCCGGAAAATACCTTTCAAAACAAAAAATCATTGGCATTTTAATAAGTAAAACTTCAGGTCGCACTGGCGGGAAGCAATACCGGCATGTTTTAGTTGTATTTCAGTTTGTGGTGGCCATTGTGTTGTTTATCGCAATTGGCACCATTTACCGGCAAATGGAATTTCTGAACCGGAAAGAACTCGGTTTCAGCAAAGAGAATATCATTCTCATTCCCTCGGACGATCAAATCAGGGAAAACTGGAATTCCATTCGTCAGCAATTAATGAATCACTCCTCTGTTTCGCAAGCTTCATTATCCAAAAGTACATTGGGCGGAAGGCTGACCGATGCACCCGGACTTTCCATTATTATCGACGGGGAATGGAAAAACTGGCCGGAGAAAATACCGCATATCCGCACCGGGTTTAATTTTTTCAATACATACGAAATTCCGGTTTTGGCTGGCCGTGATTTCGATTCCGAAAGACCAACTGATTGGGAGCAGGCTTTTATTTTGAATGAAACCGCCGCCAGACAAATGGGATTCGATAATTACATCGATATCATCGGAAAACAGGTGCGCACGGGCAGCAAAAATCAACGAACCGGCAAAGTAATCGGTGTAGTAAAAGATTTTCATTACGAATCGCTGCACTCAAAGATTTTACCGATGGTTACCTATATTTCCCTCAATTCCACCTATACCATTTCGGTGAAGGTAAGTAACGTTTCCGACGAAACAATCGCGCACATCCGGAATGTACTGGCAGGTTATCATTCTGATTACGATTTTACCTATACCTTTTTTGAAGATCGTTTGGCCGGACAATACATGAACGAGAAAAAGATGATGACACTCACAGCTTTCGCATCGCTTTTTGCCATTTTTATTGCCGGACTCGGATTGCTCGGATTGTCATTGTATACCGCCAAAAACAGAAATAAAGAAATCGGCATCCGTAAAGTAAATGGCGCGCGCATTTCTGAAGTGCTGGTAATGCTAAACAAAGACTTTATAAAGTGGGTAGCCATTGCTTTTGTAATTGCTACACCCATTGCGTACTACGCCATGAATAAATGGCTTGAAAATTTTGCCTACAAAACCGAACTGAGCTGGTGGATATTTGCGTTGGCAGGTGCATTGGCGTTGGGGATTGCGTTGATAACTGTGAGTTGGCAGAGTTGGAGGGCGGCGACGAGGAATCCGGTCGAAGCTCTCCGATATGAATAGAGGAGAGCGGAGATCCCGATGTATTTTTCATAGTATTTGAGGAATGAAGATACACAGAAAAAACAATCGGGATGGAAGCTCTGAGGTATGAATAATATTAAAACTGAGAAATAAATTCTCCTATTCCTGTGATAACAACAACTTAAAACAAAAACAATTAAACAATGCTACAAAAAATTAAATACCATTTCCGCGCTGTCAGTAAAAACAAAGCAACATTGGCAACCAACATTGCCGGGTTGTCCATCGGACTGGCAACAACCATACTGCTGGTGGTTTTTATACTTCATGAGTGGAGCTACGACCGCCATTTTGAGAATGCTGATAATATTTACCGGCTTCATTCTGTTTGGGAAGAAGGCGGGCATTCTTCAGTGGTACCCATTAATTTGCGGCAGTCATTTACCGAAATTCCGAAAAATGTGGCTGGAATTGACGAGGCAATTCAGGTTTACCGTGGCGGCAGCGTTGAAATCAGTTATCAGAATAACCGATTCGCAGGCAATAACTTGTTTTTTGTAGATTCTGCATTCTTTCGTGTTTTCGATTTCAAAACTGTTGAAGGCAACCCCGAACGTTCGCTAATTGATCCGAAATCGATGGTTTTGACCCGCGAACTGGCCACGAAAATTTTTGGTAACCGGCAGGCAGTCGGGCAACCACTGCAAATGGAGGGGGAGACCTATACCGTCGCCGCAATTATTGATAATGTGCCGGTTAACACTCATTTTTCTTTCGATTTTCTGATGCCGATGGAATCGCTCAGTTACCTCCATCAGCTCGGCGGACTGGAGTTTTTTACCTATTACCTGTACACTCCCGGAGCCGATGCCGGTAAAGTAAGTGAAGCCATTTGTGCTGCGAATTCCGGTATGCTGAAAGAACGTTTCAGCAGTTTTGGGATTGATTTTTCTTCTGAAACAATACCCCTGAAAAGGATTCATCTGCACTCCACATCTTCTTTTGGGTTAGGCCCGCAGGGAAGCATAAAAACCGTTCTGTTGGTTGGATTGATCGCATTTTTGGTCATGTTTCTGGCGCTTACTAATTTTATCAACCTGTTTATTATTGAAGGTGAACAGCGGGCAAAAGAAATCGGCATCCGAAAAGTAAACGGCGCCGGGAAAGCCGGAATCGTAAAACAGTTTTTTGCCGAAACCTCGCTCATCGTGTCCATCGCTTTTTTAATCGGAATCACGTTGGCAATTATTCTTTTACCCCCATTCGGCAACTTAATGCAACGCAGTTTTTCTTTGGCGCTGTTGAAATCGCCAATGCTTATTTTATCTCTGTTCGGAATATTTATACTTACCATTTTACTTTCAGGAAGTTATCCTTCGTTTTACCTGAGCCGGTTTAATCCGGTATCGATTCTGAAACCACAATCAGGAAAAAGAGGCCGGAAAAAGCTGATGATGAACCTTGCCGGCGGCCTGCAACTGGTTGTAACCCTGTTTTTACTTACCTTCCTTTTTGGTGTGAACAAACAAACGCATTACCTGAAAAACCTGTCGCCCGGATTTAATCCGAACGGTCTGGTAAATATTTATAACCTGAATGACAATATAAAAAGCCGTTACCCTGCTATTCGCGAACAGTTAATGACAATTCCGGAAGTAGAGGGAGTGGCAGCCTCATCGCATACGGTGGGAGGTGGTGTAAGCGGACAGGGAATCCGGCTTGCAGAAGTTTCAGAAGACAGAGTTCAGTCGGTAAATGAATACCGTGTTCAACCCGGTTTGTGCAGCCTGCTTGAGCTGAACCTGAAAGAAGGCCGCTTTTTTGATCCCGAACGGGCCGGCGACCGAAACGGCGTAATTTTAAATGAGGCAGCCGTTAAAATGCTGGGGCTCTCCAGTGCCGTCGGGCGCCGGGTAGTTATGTTCGATGACCCGCTGGAAGTAATCGGCGTGGTAAAAGATTTCCGGTACGAGTCGGCAGCCAACATCGTTCAGCCACTTGTAATGACTGCCTATTCAAACGACATGTGGACCATCGTTGTCCGGGTTGTTCAAAATGCCGAAATGCCGGCAACCCTGAAAAAAATTGAGCAGACATTAAAATCATTTGACGAAGGGTATATTCTGAGTTCGCGGAACACACTGGATATTTACAAGAATTATTATGCCGTTGAGGAACGGCTCGGGCAACTCACACAACTCGGCGCTGTGCTGGCAATTTTAATTGTGATGATGGGCATTTTTATGCTCGTGTCGCAAAGCATTGCCCGGCGCACCAAAGAAATCGGCATCCGGAAAGTTTTGGGCGGCTCCACCTCCAAAATGTTGTCGCTTATTTATTCCAATACGTTGAAATGGACGGTTATTGCTGCCGTAATTGCTATACCGCTGAGTTATTTTGTGCTTTACAAATGGCTGCAAAATTATGCCGTTAAAGTGTCGCTCGGCTGGGAACTTTTTATGCAGGGTATTTTAATAATCCTGATTCTGGAAACACTCATCACTTTTGGACAAACCTGGCGGGCAGCCAACCGCAACCCGGTTGACAGTTTGAGGTATGAGTAAAAGTCTGAACACCCGACAAATCGGGACAACTTATGATTTGTGACTAATGATTACTGCGAATATTTAAAAGGAGAGCAGAGGCATGGAATTACAAAAGCAACGATGGATGGAACAACCTGTCAGGATTAAAAGAATAAAAAAGATAATATAATGAAATTCAAAAACAACTTATTGATCAGTCTCCGGCATCTGAAAGCCGACAAAACAAACACCTTCATCAGTATTACGGGATTAATCCTCGGGTTGGGAATGGTTGCCGTTATTTTGGTTTTTGTGTTAAACGAATTCAGTTACAACAGCACATTTGCAAACAAAGACCGGATTTACCGGGTGCTGAACTACAACGAAAACGACAACAACACCTGGGCAAACACTCCCTTTGTAATTGGTGAGGCTGCCCGGAACAGATTTGCAGAAGTGGAGAATTTTGCACATCAGTATAATATCAGCAACATCGAAGTAAGAAAGGATAATCAATACATTCCCGAACCCGATATGCTTTGTACCGAAAGTAATTTTTTTATCCTATTCGGAATTGAAATTCTCCAGGGCAGCCTGGCTGGTTTTGACGAAACGGAAGGGAAAATTCTTTTGAGCAAAAAGTTGTCGGAAAAATATTTCGGAACAGGGAATCCAGTCGGTCAACGGCTTAACATCCGGTATCAGGGGAAAGAATTTCCAATGGAAGTGGCCGCCATTTACAAAGATCTTCCGCAAAACACCAGCATAGAAGCATCGCTTGTTGCAAGTATCGATTTTGGAGTCCGTCACCTTGGCGACATCCTGAAATCAAATGTGGAGACACCTGGTGAAATGGAATTTAAAGAAGCGTGGAATGGAGTGTTTTTTACGAATTATCTTTTATTAAAAAAAGGAGTTTCGGTTAGAAATTTTGAAGACCAACTTCAACAGATGGGGCAAGAGCATTCAACTGACACCGATAAATTGTCGCTTTCGCTTCAGCCTTTGTCCGATATTTATTTTGGATCAAATAAAATTGTAGATAACCACAGGAATGAACAAGGCAACTTGTCCATGTTGTACGTACTGGGATTTATTGGAATCCTGATTCTGGTTATTGCCAACATCAATTACCTCAATCTGGCATCGGCAAAAGCCATGTCGCAGGTAAAGGCTTTTGCCGTGCGAAAGGTTTGCGGCGCAACTCAAAAAAGCATTGTCAGCCAAATTATTTTCGAATCGGTGCTGGTTTCGATGCTGGCATTGCCGTTTGCTGTTATGGCGGCAAAATTTTCTCTGCCACTCATCAGCGAAATGCTCGGAAAATCCTATTCAATTGAAATAACCAGTCAAATGGTGTTAAGCTTTTCAATTCTGGTGCTGGTAACTGTTACCACCGGGTTCTTATCGGGCAGTTTAATTTCTCTTGGTTCGTCCAGAATCAATCTTACAGAAATGTTACAAGGAAATAAAACTGACGGCAGCAACAAACACTACACCCGCAAAGCAATGGTTGTTTTCCAGATTGCCGTTTTTATTTCACTCCTTGCCACCATGTTTCTCGTACAAAAGCAGGTACGGTATGCTTTCAACAAAGATTTAGGTTTTGCCAAAGAAGGTTTAATCCGCATTCCTCTTGGCGACCACAATCTGGAACTATTCAAGCAGGAAGCAGAGAAAAACCCGAATGTGCTCAGCTCCAGTGGTACGTTATGGATGCCGCCCAGCAACAACAAAATGTACATCTCAATACCGAAAGTCAGCAACCCCGGCGAGCAGGTAAAAGTAAACGGTCTTTTTGCAGATTACGGTTTTGCCCGAACAATGGGAATGAAAATTATTATGGGCTCCGACTTTGACAAGGAGAAAAACAACAGCGGTGTTTTGATAAACGAAATGGCAATAAAAACACTCGGACTGACGGATGTTTTAGGTGAACAAACAGCGTTCGGCCCAGTGGTCGGTGTGGTGAGCGACTTCAACATGTATTCGCTTCACGAAGCCATTACGCCCATGATAATAGGACTGGACCCCGGAATGAGCCAGGACATTGCCATTCGTTTACGCACTGAAAACCTGCCCGAAACCATCGGCTTTCTGAAAGAAACCTGGGCAAATACCGGAGGAACCACTGCCTTTAATTTAGAGTTTACTGACGACATCCTGAAAAACTTATATGAGTCGGACATCCGTTTTTCAAAAACCATCGGACTTCTGGCTGTAATAGCCATCGTTATTGCCAGCCTTGGTTTATTCGGGTTGTCACTATTGATGAGCAAACAGCGGATAAAGGAAATTGGAATCCGCAAAGTAAACGGCGCTAAAGTCTCCGAAATTTTAGCCATGCTCAACAAAGACTTTGTAAAATGGGTTGCGATTGCTTTTGTAATTGCTACACCCATTGCGTACTACGCCATGAATAAATGGCTTGAAAACTTTGCTTACAAAACCGAACTGAGTTGGTGGATTTTTGCTTTGGCGGGTTTGCTGGCGCTGGGAATTGCGCTGCTAACTGTAAGCTGGCAAAGCTGGAGGGCGGCAACGAGGAATCCGGTAGAGGCGCTGAGGTATGAATAGTTTTTGTTTCACCCCAAACCCCTGAAGGGGCTTACGGAAAAAGAAATCAGTGAACTAAAAAACAGATAATGAGAAAAATAGGAAAACAGTCAATCGGAGCTTCTTCAAAGTCCCCTTTTAGGGGATTCCTGCCTGAATGACGCAGTCGGACAGGTAGGGGTGAAAACCAGTGGCAGAGTTGGAGGGCGGCGACGAGGAACCCGGTGGAAGCCCTGCGATATGAATAGAGGAGAGCGAAGATTCCGGGAACGAAGTTGCTTAGAATGGAGGCATTGAGGCATGAATAAGATTGAATTAAAAATTGAATTTATCAACAATGAAACTAAATATTAACAATTGGAAATTAGCAATCAGAAATCTGATAAATCAAAAAAGAACTACAATTCTAAACATCATTGGATTGGCTTTTGGTTTTGCTGCTGTATTGTTTTTGACTGCGTTCGTTTATCGGGAGTTAACATACGATTCATTTCATGAAAATGCAGATAAAATTTTTAAACCTGAATTTGAAATTATTGAAGCGGATGCTGACATCGATATTTCCTCGAACCTTACTTTAGACCAAATAAATCTGTTTCGCGATAATGTTCCGGGTATAAAAGCTATTTCATTTCTGAATTACAGCAGATGGGACTGGGATAACGGAGCATGGATTGAATACCGGAACAATAAGTTTAAAATTGACCGGATGGCCTTTTCCGACAAATACTTTAGTGATGTATTTTCATTTAAAACAAGAATTGGAAATTTGGATGAATCGTTGGATGAACCGGATAAACTGGTAATAGCAAAAGAATTATCTGATAAAATATTTGGAATTGAAAATCCGATTGGGAAAGAGGTACTTTTAAATAATAAGCCAATAGTTATAGGGGCTATATTAGAAGAAGTTCCATCAAATTCATCCATTGAGATTGGTGGTTTAGTGAGTTATAAATCGGCGCCATTTTTTTTTAGGAATGAAATTACTGATTGGAGTAATATTCCATTTATCAGGATCGATGAAAAAGCAATGCCGGAACAGATTGGTGAATCTTTTTCAAAAGTGCTTCGTTTGTCTTTGCCCGAAAAAGAATTAAAAAAAATTAATCCCATCTTTCACACCACGCTTGTTCCAATACGGGATTTATATTTTCACGAAGCTTCAGCCTATTCTCCAATAAAACACGGGAGCAAATCAACGGCCTATGTCTTGCTGGGAATAGGACTTTTAATATTGTTTCTGGCCATTATCAACTACAATAATCTTTTACTGGTAACATCATTAAAATGGAGGAAAGATTTTGGGATTCAGCAAATACTTGGCGCAGGTAAAGGCAATGCAAAAAAACAACTTTTGATAAAAGGAACTATTATAACCTTTGCCGGTTTTTTTGTTTCTATTCTTATTGTTTCAATTGGTCTTAACTGGTTTAATCAATTGATAAACTATCCTTTAGAGCCTTCAGATTTTAGAAATATGCCAGCAGTAACTATTGCATTTGGATTATTATTAATCACCATTCTGTTTTCAGGCGTAATCCCCTCTTTAATAGGTGATTATTCGAATCCATTGATTCAGGTACGAGGAATGCAATCCGAACAGAATAACTATAACAAGATATGGAAAGGATTGGTTACCTTTCAGTTGTTCGTTTCAATTGCGCTTATTATTGGAGCAATGGTAATCAGTAAACAAATAAATTACGGATTAAACAAAGATCTTGGTTTAAATGTAAAAAATATAATAACCATTCCCACACATAAATTGGCAGATAAACAGCAGGCCTATTTAGATTTATTATCACAGCATGCTCAAACACAATCTTTCTGCCAGTCAACCTCCTTCATTAATACATTTAATGTTTGGGGAGGAAAACTCAAAGCTCCCGGATTTGCCACAGAAAGCATCCTTTATAATATGATCAGGGTGAACAATTCTTTTATTGAAACCTTGGGAATAAACCTTCTGGAAGGCAGAAATTTCAGAAATAATATCTCAGACGAAGGGGCAATGATTGTTAACGAAGCCTTTGTGAAACATTTTAAGCTGGAAAATCCATTAGAAGCCACCGTTCGGGATTATCCCATAATTGGAGTTGTGGAGGACTTTAATTTTAACTCATTGCACAATCAAATAGAACCTGCAATATTATGGAACACTCCGGATAAGGTAGGATTATCATCGATACATTTTACTGCTAATAACAAAACTGATGTCGGAATTTACATGGATTTTCTGAAATCGGAGTGGGAAAAACTGGATGCATCAAAGCCTTTCGAATTTGAGTTTCTGGATGACAGATTGACTTCGATGTATCAGAAAGATATTGTTTTAGCGAAATCGATAATAAGCTTTTCCGTGTTTGCAATTTTCATTGCTTGTCTAGGTATTTTTGGTCTTTTATCCTATGTCATGGAAATGAAAGTCAAAGAAATTGGGATTAGGAAAGTAAACGGAGCTAATGTTTTGGAAATTTTAAAACTCGTAAACCTTGATTTGGTGAAATGGATAACAATAGCTTTTATCATTGCCACGCCCGTTGCGTACTACGCCATGAATAAATGGCTCGAAAATTTTGCTTACAAAACCAACCTGAGTTGGTGGATTTTTGCTTTGGCAGGGTTACTGGCGCTGGGAATTTCATTGTTAACGGTGAGTTGGCAAAGCTGGCGGGCGGCTACGAGGAATCCGGTAGAGGCGTTGAGGTATGAGTGAAATCTTTAAATATCGAATTTGAGTACAATCATGCTTTAACTCTGAATTAAAACAAATTAAAAACTACAAATATGTTTTGGACACAATTTAAACTAATGCTACGTAATTTGAAGAGAAACAAACTTCATTCAGCAATTAATATTTTTGGACTGGCAATTGCCATAACCATTGTTTTGTTATTATCTTCTTATGTATCCAACGAGATTTCAGTGGATTCATTTCACACGAATAAAGACAGAATATATCGCGTACATGGCGATAATATTGAAACTTTTGCACCGCCTTTTGGGCAGTATATTTTAGAAAATATTGCCGAGGCTGAAAGCTACACCCGGACTTTTACAATGACTGGTACCTTATCCTATGATAATAAAAAGTTTGAAAGTGGTAATTGTTTGTTAGCCGATTCAACATTCTTCACCATTTTTTCATTTCCAATACTTATTGGAGATGCCAGTAATATTTTATCAGCAAAAGAGAGTGCTGTACTTTCGGAGAGTTATGCGAAGAAAATTTTTGGGAGCAAGAACCCGGTGGGGGAAAACATTAAATTTAGCGGAAAGGATTTTGTGGTTTCCGGTATTTACCGTGATTTTAAAGATAATACCCATTTTATTAAGCCAAACATTATTATCAATTTTTCGATGTTGCCCAGAATATGGGGAATGAGTGCAGAAGATGCTTCGAAGTATTTTATGCAAGATTATGGGAACAGTTCCTTTGGTCTTTATGTGCTGGCGAATAAAAACAGCAATATAAAGGCACATGAAACCGGACTACTGGAAAAAGTCAAAGAATTTTACTGGGTTTTTCAAAACGACAGGAGCAAGGAAATCTCGTTTATGCCGCTCGAAGAGGTTTATTTTAATCTCTCGGCATTAGATTATATCGGGACACGACAAGGCAATAAAAAGTTCCTTAACATTCTTGGTATTATTGCTTTTTCTATTGTGGTAATTGCTGCTATCAACTACATTAATTTAAGTATCACCCAATCGGTTAAAAGGGCGAAAGAGGTAGGAATAAAAAAGATTATTGGTTCATTGCGTTGGAGCATTATCACGCAATTTTTAATGGAATCAACAATTGTCAGTTTTGTTTCAACAGCTATAGCTTTTTTGTTGACTGCCCTAATTCTACCAAAGTATAATGAATTGATAAACACAAGTCTAACTTTTTCCGATGTATTTAATAATGGTTTTCTGCTACGTAGTGTGCTGGTGGTTTTTATAATCGGTTTTATTGCAGGTTTTGTTCCGTCGCTTATTCTTTCCGGGCTAAAATCTCTTGAAATTGTGAAAGGAGTTCCGTCGCGGCTAAAAAACAGTTTTAGTCAGAAAGCGATGGTCGTTTTTCAATACACCGTTTCCATTGTATTAATAGTTGTTGTTGCTTTCATTATGAAGCAAAATAACTATATGAAAAATTATGATCTGGGATTTGATAAGGATCATACATTTTATATAAGAATGACGGACGATACTAATAAACAGAAAAATGCATTCGGAAATGAGTTAATGAAAATACCTGGAGTAAAGGCAATTTCTTTTTGCCAGGATTTTCCCGGAGGTCCAATTAATAACCAGTCTTTTGTTTATAATGATAAAGCGCAGAGTTTCGACCAATTCCGGGTCGATACCGCTTTCTTTTCGGCTCTTGGAATTCCGTTAAAAAACAGAATTTCAATTACCGATAATATTCGGGGAGACGATAAGTTTGCTCTGGTTATAAATAAAACTGCAGTAAATGACCTGGAGCTTGAACCTCCTTACAACGAATTTAAATTCTATGATGATATGGTAAAAGTTAGTGAAGTTGTGGAAGATATGAATTTTAGGTCGTTATATCAAAAGCCCCGTCCAACTATGTTTCAGTTAAGGGATATGAATTGGGCTCCTTATGTATTGGTAAGAGGCTCTGGCGAAAATTTAATCTCTGTTGTAGAGCAGTCAAAAGCGGTTTTTAAGGATATATCCCCGTCAGATCCACTAATTCTGAATTTTATTGATGACGCTTTAAATGCTGCTTACCAAAAAGAAGAACGTACAGCTAAAATAGTTGGTTATTTTGCCATTTTCGCCATACTTATTTCGTCCCTCGGAATATTTGCACTGGCAAGCTACACCGCTCAAAACCGAATAAAAGAGATAGGAGTACGTAAAGTAAACGGGGCGCAGATCACGCAAATTATTAGTTTGTTGAATATGAACTTCGTGAAATGGGTGGTAGTAGCATTTTTTATAGCTGCACCTGCAGCCTGGTTTGCAACAAGTAAATGGCTGGAAAACTTTGCCTACAAAACTGCGCTAAGTTGGTGGATTTTTGCACTGGCTGGTTTGCTGGCTTTGGGAATTGCGTTGCTGACGGTTTCGTTTCAATCATGGAAAGCGGCAACTAAAAATCCGGTTGAAAGCCTAAGATATGAATAAGTATATCGAATTATTAAAATATAAAAACAATGATTAAACAACTTAAACGATTGATGATGAATAGCCTTAGGAACAGGCTTTATGCCTTCCTTAATATTGTTGGATTGAGCGTGGCCCTGCTTTCCGTATTCATTGTTTTCCTGTGGGTTTTTCATGAATCCGGTTATGATAAATTCAATACAAATTATCACCGTATTTATCAGATTAATAATCTCTCAGTTGAAGATGGGATGCGATGGGATGGCACACCTTCACCCTTAGCTCCTGCAATTATTGATAATTCTCCGGGAGTGGAACAAATAACCCGCATTGTCAGATTTAATCCTCTGCCCATTAGTTATGGTGAAAATAGTTTTATTGAGGAAAACGGGATCTCTTCAGACCCTGAAATATTCGATATTTTTTCATTTAAACCCATTGCCGGAAATGTAAGAAAAGCTTTGCAGGTTGCAAACACTATGGTGGTAACCGAATCATTTGCCCGACGATATTTTGGCGATGAAGATCCCCACGGAAAGGACCTGATTCTTCAGGGGAGGTTTCCAATTACAATTCAAGCTGTAATTGAAGATGTCCCGGCACAATCCCATTTGCAATTTGATTTTATCCTTTCACACGAGTTAGCCAAACGGTTTTACAGTGATGAGTGGGGAAATCCTAATTACCTTACCTATATACTCATACATCAGGATGCCAATGCCACTGATGTTTTAAATTCCATAACACAGGTAGCTATGGAAAACCAAATGCCAAATATTTACAGTGGCAGAAATAATCTTATTCTAAGGCCACTGAAAGATATTTATTTGGATAACGGTATTAACAACCGGGTAGGAGATACGGGGGATAAACGAAATGTATTGATCCTTTCTCTGGTCGGTTTGCTTATCCTTCTCATGGCATGTTTCAATTATGTCAATATCTCAGTGTCGCTAATCACTAAAAGGCTAAAGACCTCTTCAATACAGAAGATTCATGGTGCCTCGCGGAGAAACATATTTTTCCAATCTCTTTCAATGTCAGTTTTTATTATAATGGGTTCATACTTTATTTCTCTGGTGTTGCTTTTCTATTTGCTTCCCTGGTTTGAATCTTTTACAGGCAAGGAGGTAAGTTTTATTCTTTATGAACCCATGTTTATTTTGATTTTATTACTGGTTTTTGCCGGAACGGTAGTTTTATCAGGCATATACCCGGCATTACTTTTATCACGACCCAATGCTTTAAGCCTGTTTCAGGTTTCAGGGAATTCCATTACCAAATCCCGAAAATTTCAGATTATTGCAGGATTGCAGAGTGCCATTTCGATTACATTAATAATATGCACAATTGCCATCTATAAACAAATGAGTTACTTAAGGCAAAAAGATCTGGGTTTTAGCACAAACCAAATTGTCTATTTTCAACTCAGTGGGATCATTAGTACTAAAATTGATGCAGTAAAGGGTGAACTTGAGGCTATTCCCGGAATTCAACAGATAGCTATGAAAGATTGTGTCCCTTTTGGGATCAGGAACAACACCCGGGCAATTATGTGGAGAGAAAATAGTGAGATAAAAAATACCGGTGACGGGAATTACTTTAATTCAGAAACAACCCGAATAGATACTGAATACTTTAAGATGATGGAAGTTGAATTCAGTGAGGGAAGAAACTTCGATGAATCATTCCAGGCAGATAAGCAAAATTTTATTCTGAATGAGGAGGCTGTAAGGCAAATGCAACTGGATAATCCTGTTGGACAGGAAATCGCGCTTTACGGAGAGTGGGGTATTATTGTGGGTGTAATAAAAGACACCTATTTCAAGTCGCTACATGAGAAAATCCAACCACAGGTTTTCCATCTTTACAAGGGTTTGGAGAGAGAAAGCAATTACAGTATTCTGTTCCTGAGGGTTGCAGGTTCGGATATACCCGGTATAATAAGTCAGATTGAGGATATCTGGAGGAACCACAATCCCGGCATTCCATTCGAATATCATTTTCTGGATGAACAGTATGATATGTTGTATAAATCAGATAAGCGCATGGCCCAATTTATTAATTTGTTTTCCGCGCTGGCAGTTTTCGTTGCATGCCTTGGGCTATTTGGGCAATCTGTATTTGCAGCGGACAACCGCACCAAGGAGATAGGTATAAGAAAGGTGAATGGCGCCAAAGTTTGGGAGGTGATGGCCATGATGAACATAGCTTTTGTTAAATGGGTAATTATCTCATTTGTGATAGCCACTCCTGTTGCATGGTATGCTATGAACCGATGGCTCCAAAATTTTGCATACAGAACTGAACTTAGCTGGTGGGTTTTTGCAACTGCCGGATTGTTGGCACTGATTATCGCTCTGCTTACAGTAAGCTGGCAAAGCTTGATGGCGGCAAGAAGGAACCCGGTTGAAGCTTTAAGATATGAATGAAAACTTTGAAAAAAGACTGGTGGAGAATGGAATTTGTAAGAATAAAAACGAATAAGGAATATGATTAATGTTTCAAACCTGAGAAAAACCTTCGATAAAATTGAAGCGTTGAAAGGTATATCGTTTAACATTCAGCCAGGAGAATGTTACGGGATGCTGGGGCCAAATGGTGCAGGTAAAACAACCACTATTTCCATCATGAGCACCTTGGTAAAGCCAAATGAAGGTGAAGTAAACATTGCCGGACATGATTTGAAGAAACATCCACTTGATTGCAAGAAGAACATTGGCGTTGTCACGCAGGAAATAGCCCTTTATAATGAGCTTTCGGCATTTGACAATTTATTATTTTGGGGAAGCATGTATCATGTTTCAGGGAAAGAATTAAAAAATCGTATTGAAGAAACATTTGACCTTCTCGGTTTAAAAGACAGGAAGAATGATAAAGTGAAAACCTATTCCGGTGGAATGAAGCGCAGAGTAAATATTGCTTCTGCATTACTTCACAGGCCTAAAATCTTGTTTATGGATGAACCTACTGTGGGCATTGACCCTCAAAGCCGGAATTTGATTTTTGAAGTAGTTGAAAAACTTCATAACGAAGGAATGACCATTGTTTATACGACTCATTACATGGAAGAGGCTGAGCGTCTGTGCGATCGGATTGGAATTATTGACAATGGAGAAATAATTGCAGAGGGGACATTGAATGAGTTAAGGACATTGGGTTCGATGAAAGAAACCGCTGTGCTCACTTATACAAATCTTACAGACGAACGCTACAAAACAATCGCAAAAGAATGGAATGACCATCAACGTATTGAAAACAAAATAAATTTTTATTCCAGGAATATTCAAGGTGAATTATCAAAAATAATTTTAAAATGCAATGAATTCGGTCTTGACATCCAGCATATTGATATTCAAAAGATAAGCCTTGAAACTATATTTTTAAGTTTAACCGGTAAGCAACTAAGAGACAGATGATAAAACTTGTAAAGAAAGATCTGAAATTATTCTTCGGGAATAAGCAGGACATGATGCTGACCTTTGCATTGCCCATTATTTTTATTACTTTATTTTCTTTAGTTTTCGGGAAGGGTAATACCGAGGAAGATAATATGCACGGTATTGTTCAAGTTGTGGCAGGTACTTCAGTTATGATGCTTCTATTTTCAGTTGCAGGAATTGGTGAAAGTCTCTTGAATGAAAAACAAGAAGGGATGCTGAAGAAGTTACTATGTTCACCCATACCTCCTGGTCATATCCTGTATGGGAAGATGGTATTTGCCAATATCATTGCAATTATTCAACTGATAATCATGTTTATATTTGCCTGGTTGGTTTTTGGCCTGGACATTCTGCCTCACCTTCCTTCTCTTATACTCATGATTATGGCAACTGCCTATGCCTGTTCCGGTTTCGGAATTGTCCTTGCATCATTTGCCAGAACACGTCAACAAGTGCATGGTTTTGCAACTATGATCGTACTCGTAATGAGCGTTACCGGAGGTAGCATGATACCAATTTTTTTTATGCCGGAAATTATACAAAAGATTGCTGTTGTTACGGTTAACTATTGGAGTATCCAGGGGTTTTATGACATTTTCCTGAGGTATCTCCCGTTATCAGATATCACTTTCCTATCAAGAGTTTTTACTCTAATAATGATTGGAACTTCTTTAAATTTGATTGCTTTTCAGATGTTTAAGAGAAATATTTTAAAGGTTGCCTAAATGAAAAATTTAAAAGTTTTATTAAGAAGCCTTTTTAGAAAAGGAAAATCGGGTGTTTACATTCTGGTCAATTTCACAATTGCATTTACCTGTGCACTTTTGATTTATCTTTTTGTTTCCGATGAGTTTTCGTTTGATAAACACTTTGCAAATTACAATCATACTTACCGGTTGAATATCGAGGCGAAAGATAAAAGCAATATCAGTTGTAACCTGCCGGGAGTGTTGTACGAAAAAATAGAACAAGTTCCGGGCATTGAGAGGGTTGCGCGTATGCAAACCTTTATGGGAGAACGTTACATCGTTGTTGATAATGAAACATTCTTGGAAGATAAATTTCTGTTTGCTGATCCTGAAATACTGGATATTTTTGATTTCAGATTTATAACAGGCAGCCCCAAAGATGCATTGTCAACACCATTTGGCCTGATCATCAGTAAATCGACGGCACAAAAGTATTTTGGCGGAACAAATCCGGTTGGAAAAACCATTCAACTTGATAATCATGATTTCACAGTTACTGCCATAGTTGAAGATTTGCCTGCACAAACCCATTTTGATTTTAAATTTCTGGCGCCAGCCTCGAGTTACAAAACCATGAACAACGACGTGCTGAAACAATGGTACATTTCATCTTTCAATTATTATTTTCTTTTATCAGAGAATACGGATAAAAGCATTGCAGAAGCGTTAATTACCAGAGCCTTTGCAGAAGGAAACGGCATTTCAGAAGAAAACCGGGAATTTCAAATGACACTGGAACCACTGGCCAATATCCACCTGAAAGCCGTAAGTACCCGATGGGACAACGCCATTAAAGGGGATATCAAAATTGTTTATGGTTTTATTGTTGTTATGTTGATGATTCTTGGAATTGCTGTTGCCAATTACATTAATGTTTTAACGGCAAATTACCAACAGAAAGTCAGGGAAAACAGCATTCGGAGAATAAATGGAGCATCAGGTTTCTCTGTAATACACCATCAAATTTCAGAAACGTTTTTTTTACTTTCCATTTCCATGAGCATTGCAATTGGACTGACTTTTTTGCTTCTGCCATTCGTTAATAATTTAACCGGAAAAGAAATACAACCCGGATTTAGTTTACTTCCTTTTATTGGTGTTATGCTGGTTTCAGTTATTACTGTATCTGTAATTTATCCCGTTTTTTTTATACAATCGTTTAAGGCAACAGGTTTTTTAAAAAACCAGTCAATCATTTTAAACCTGAAAACAAGAAAACAGCACACCCTTGTCAGGGGTTCTCTGGTCACTTTCCAGTTGGTGATAGCTACTTCGCTTATTGCTTCAGCAATATTAATCAGCAAACAACTTCAACTGGTAATGAAAACTAAAACGGGGTTCGATCAGGAAAATACGCTGGTCGTTATAAATCCATACAGCGAAACAATGAATCAACGGTATGACCTGTTCAAGCAAAAACTGGCTTCTGTTCCAATGGTTAAGGACGTGGGGGTAACAGAAAATGCCCCGGCCGGTTCTATTAATAATTACACTCCCGTTTGGCTCTCCGGCAAAGAGTATGAGCTTAAAGCCGATCTGGGGCAAATTACAGTGGACAATGATTTTTTCCCGGCTATTGGCGCAAAAATCGTGCAGGGTAAAAATTTCGATAAAAATATTCTGCATGACGAACAAATGGGAGTAGTTATCAACGAATCGGCAGTTAAAGCGCTCAACCTTACCAACCCAATCGGGCAAAAGGTGGTGGTGCAAAATAATGCCTACACGCCCAATAACGAAATGGAAATAATAGGGGTAACTGAAGACATGCAATACTTTACCTTAAAGGAAGCTTCAAAACCGGTAATGTACTTTATTCGGCCCTGGGGAAAACACAATATCATAGTAAAACTTGAATCTGGTAACTACAGCCATGCCCTTAAGCAAATTCAGAATGTGTGGAAGGAGGTTGAGCCAAATCTACCCTTTACTTATCAGTTTATGGATGACCGGATAAGTTCCAATTATACATCGGAAGTAAATACAGCAAGCATTATTGGAATTTTATCGGGCATTGCCATATTTCTTTCGGTGCTCGGCGTGTTGGGTATGATTGGTTTTACGGTTCAGCAAAGGATTAAAGAAATCGGCATTCGAAAAGTAAACGGAGCGCGTATTTCCGAAGTTATGGCTTTGCTGAACAGAGACTTTTTAAAATGGGTAATAATAGCAATTGTATTTGCTACACCCATTGCCTGGTACGCCATGCACAAATGGCTCGAAAACTTTGCGTACAAAACCGACTTGAGCTGGTGGATTTTTGCCCTGGCAGGTTTGCTGGCGCTGGGAATTGCGTTGCTGACGGTGAGCTTGCAAAGCTGGCGGGCAGCAAGAAGAAACCCGGTGGAGGCTTTAAGGTATGAATAAAATGGAAGAAAGATATTAACTAAATGAGTGTTAAAATGCCATTGGTGGAATCTAAAATAAAAGCTTTAATCTTATCGATATTGAAACTGAGCAATTCTTTGATGTCACTCGTTGAACAATTGCCCCGGCGAATCCAGATTACTTTTGGTGGGAATCCCCAAAAAGCAACAAGATTGTTAAAATCATTGTCTTTGGTTACGATTGTGAATTCATTTGATTTAGCAAATTCCCAAACTGAGGTATCCGACGATTTATCAAGCTTCAGGCTTTGTAAATGTTGTGATCCCGCAAATGAACTGTTAAAATATTCTGCGAGTTTTGGTGAAAGGTTTTGGTCGAATAGTAACTTCATTATGCGCAAAGTTCAATTTTTTCCTTATTTGCGGCATAACTTAAACATGCCAGAATATCTTCACGCTCAAGGTAAGGGAAATCATCAAGGATTTCCTCAAAACTCATCCCGGATGCCAAATACCCCAGAACATCAGCCACGGTTATCCGCATGCCCCTTACGCAAGGTTTACCACTTCGTTTCCCCGGCTCAAGTGTTATTCTCTCATTCCATAACATGCCTAATAATTTTTAGTCAAAATTACAAAAAAATGAAGACATATTACCTGGGCAGTCCACATTCCCAAATCGATATCCGTAAAGTAAACGGAGCGCGTAATTCCAAAGTTATGGCCTTGCTAAATAAAGACTTTGTAAAGTGGGTAGTAATTGCTTTTGTTATTGCTACACCCGTGGCCTGGTATGCTATGAATACATGGCTCGAAAATTTTGCGTACAAAACCGAACTAAGCTGGTGGATTTTCGTGCTGGCCGGGTTGCTGGCGCTGGGAATTGCGCTGCTGACAGTGAGCTGGCAGAGTTGGAAAGCGGCAACGAAGAACCCGGTGGAGGCACTCAGGTATGAATAATAACGTCAAAAAATCATACACTTTTTGTCAAATTTTTTGACACTTTCTCAATAAGCAATCTCTATGTTGCTGATTAGATGCAATTTGAATAAAAGGCACCGGATTTGATTGTTTTAACCACACTTAAAACTGTACTTCAATGAGACTGAAAACCATTTGGAGAAATTTGTACAGACACAAGCTAAATTCTTCAATAATTATTATTAGCCTGGCAATTGGAATTGCGTGCATGAATCTCATAACCATCTTTGTTACCAGGGAGTTTAATGCTGAAGGTTTTCAGACAGATAGAAACAGGATTTTTGCACTTCAGGCTGACGACCCTTTTCGCGAAGGCCAAAGAATGTATTTTATCCGCGAAGGTGCAGCCGAATACATGAAAGATAATTTTGCTGAAGTCCAGGATTTCTGCCGGATACGAAACGTATCTCCCCGGAAAGTTACGGTTGGTAACCACGACTATTTCGATGGGAAGAGAGCAATTGGCACCTCTCCCAATTTTTTCAGTTTTTTTTCTTACGAACTTTTATTTGGAAATCCGCAAAAAGTGCTTGAGACCGAACAGGACGTCGTGATTTCTGAAGAACTGGCACAGAAATATTTTGGCAAAACAAACGCAGTCGGCGAACGACTTACTTTTCACCATCGCGATGGGAAGGAAGAGATGATTGTTTCGGGCGTATTTATAAAGCCGGCAGAAAGTACGCAACTGGAATTTGATATGGTAAAGTCAATTGGGAACGAAGATGCCCGTGCTTATTTGCTTTTAGCCGAAAACGTCAATATTCAGGAATTCGAAACAAAATTTGCTGAAAATAAGGAAACAATTCCGATTGTTCATGACGGCACTCCCGGAACGCATTACCTGAAAAGTTTTAAGTCGGCTTATTTCGATACTACCCGGCAACAGACCATTGAAAATTATCGCGACAAATCGGATTTGTACATTGCCCTTGTTATCGGACTGATGATTTTGGGAGTGGCAGTCTTTAACTTTCTGGGTCTTATTAATAACCGGTTGCAGGAGAAGGCCGGGGAACATTCTATCAGGCGTGTAAACGGTGGTTCCAAAGCCAATCTCGTTACAGGATTTTTGAGTGAAACCTTTGTTTTAGTAGTAATTGCATTCGTTTTGAGTGTTGTCCTGCTCGTTTGGGGTATCCCGTTTTTTAACAACCTGACATCAGCAAATATTACAACAGCCTGGTTATTCAGCATTGAAAATGTTTTACTGCTGACAGGAATTCCGGCCCTGGTAATGCTGGCAACCGCAATCTTTTCGTTTTTACGTATTGAAAATGGCGTTCGGGCGGAAACGTTAAAACCCGGCAGGTTTCGTCCAAAAGGCAAGTTGCAGATTCCGGCATTGAATATAACCCAACTGGCTGTTTCTGTGGCGTTAATTATGGCGTCGATAATAATTATTAAACAGATCAATTTGATTACGAATAAAGATATTGGCATCAACCGTGAAGTAATTGAAGTAAAAATTCCGGGGCATCATAAAAACCAGGCCGGTTTGTTTAAAAATGAGTTGGAAAAGCAGTCGTCTGTTGAAATGGTTTCAATTGCGAATGCATCACCTGTGCTCGAGCATTTTATGATTCTGTTGCATTACGATGACAACGGGGAGGAAAAAGAATATACACCTGCTGTATTTGTGGGCGATGAAAATTTCAGCAGGGTTTTGGGAGTCGAGATTATTGAAGGTGAAAATTTTTCGGAACATGCCGAATCGAACAAAGATAAGTGTATTATTAACCAGTCGCTTGCCCGACTTTTTCCTGATCAGGATTTGATTGGAAAAATTCTTCCCGGAACAGAAAATACTGTGGTAACAGGTATTTCAGAAGATTTTCATTACAGCAGTTTGAAGGAGTATGTTGAACCCGGCTACATTACCTACGGAACAGAGGGATTCTATCTGATGGTAAAACCAGCGCCCAACCAGATTGCTCAGACCCGGGCTGAAATTTCAAAAATTTGGGATAAACTGATAACCGATTATCCGTTAAATATGGAGTCGGTTGACGACCGTTACAAATGGATGCACCGCGAAAACACCAACTATGCAAAATTGATTGGTGCATGTTGTGTAATCAGTGTGTTCCTCTCGATGATTGGTTTGTTTGCCGTGTCGTTTCATGCCAGCCGCCGGCGGATTAAAGAAATTGGCATACGAAAAGTAAACGGCGCCAAAATTACAGAGATTCTAACGCTGCTGAATACAAATTTTATAAAATGGGTATTTATAGCATATCTGATTGGAATGCCGGTTGCCTGGTTCGTCATGCACAAATGGCTCGAAAACTTTGCCTACAAAACCACTTTAAGCTGGTGGGTTTTTGCGCTGGCCGGTTTACTGGCACTGGGAATTGCGTTGCTAACGGTAAGCTGGCAGAGTTGGCGGGCTGCTACGAGGAACCCGGTGGAAAGTTTGAGGTATGAATGATTATTCACCCCAAACCCCTGAAGGGGCTTAAAGAGATGAGCTATAGATGAATAAAAATGTGTATGTTATTAATTTTGAAAATAAGTGCAATCAATATTAATTTCCGCAAATCGGAGCTTCCTCAAAGTCCCCTTCAGGGGATTTAGGGGTAAAAACAGATTGAGAAACTTAAAGAAAACAGCATGAGTATAAGTGATAAAGTATCGATGTTCTATAATGCAAAACCACACATTTTTGAGAAAGCAAAAATGCTGAGAAAAAATATGACAAAGGCAGAACTAAAGTTATGGGAAAAACTAAAAGGCAAAAAGATGCTGGGATTAAGATTTCGTCCACAACATCCCATTGACATATTTATTGCCGACTTTTATTGTCATCCTTTAAAATTAATTCTTGAAGTTGATGGAGGAATTCATAAATCGAAAGAACAAAAAGAATATGATATAGGCAGGGAGGGTGAATTGGAGAACTGGGGTATGAAAGTAATCCGGTTTACCAATGAAGAAATTGAAAATGAAATTGACCTGGTTATGATAGAGATAAAACAGATTTGTGAAAAACGCAAATCGGAGCTTCCTCAAAGTCCCCTATAGGGGATTTAGGGGTGGATTTAAGATGCCGGGCTGCAACGAAAAATCCTGTTGAAAGGAGATGAATAAAAATAAAATGTCATGATAAATCAATTTAAAATTGCTTTTCGTTTTTTAAGAAATAACGGAATATTTACAGCCCTGAACATCATTGGTTTGGCCTTTGGATTTACCTGTGCCATTCTTATTATGATGCATGTTGGTAAAGAAGAATCATACAATACATCGATACTGGAGCACGAGCGTGTTTTTTATCTGGTTCAAAAAAGCCCCGATTCTCCGCTGGGAAACACAACTATCAGTTACGCCCTTCCTCCGTTGTTGTCGGAGTATTTCCCTGAAATCGAATATTTTGCCCGTACCGAAAACTTTAGTCAGTTCAGTAATTGTATTGTTTCATACCAACCTGCGGGAGAAAACGAATTGCTGAGTTTTAACGAGCGCAACTTTTACCTGGCCGATACCGATCTTTTTCAAATTGTACAATATCCGTTTTTGGAAGGGTCGCGGGAGTCAGCTTTGAAAGAACTCAATTCCATTGTATTATCGAAAGAAACAGCCGCAAAATATTTTGGAGACAAACCTGCTTTAGGAAAAACACTGGTGTTAAACAACGAAAAATTTTTTACCGTTTCGGGCGTGGTCGATATTCCCAAATATGTCACCTTCGATTTTTCAATGATAGCCCCCATAAAGTCATTGCGCGACGAATCAAAACTTGCAGGTTGGGACAGCAACGGGCAACCGCTTTTCAAACTTTATAAAAACACTGATTATAAATCCTTTAGTCAGAAGATCAAAAACTTTTATTCTGAATTAAAGCTTGATAACATCCGCGATCCTGAACGTTTGACGCTTGCGCTGATTCCCTCGGCTGAACGCAGGTTATATTACAACAAAAATCCGCTTTATCTTCTGATTTTCATCGGCATTGTAGTTTTGGCAGTTAGTGTGCTGAACTATGTAAATCTATCAACTTCGCTGGTACAGAAACGCACATCCGAAATTGCCATGCGAAAAATTTCGGGTGCTGGAAAGTGGCTTATCGGGCAACAATTTATCAGGGAAACTGCCATAATCAGTTTTCTGGCTGTTATTTTGGGAGCTTTGCTGGCCAAAACAGGATTGCCGGTTTTTAAATCACTTACCGGGTCTGATGTCAAATTTTATCTCGATAGCCACCTCGGGTTATTCATCGGTGGAAGTTTATTGCTCTGGCTGATTGTAACACTGTCGGCAAGTTTTTATCCTGCAATGATTCTTTCGGGTGTCCGGCCACTTTCAGTTTTCAAAAAGGAAAAATATTCAGGAGTAGGAATCCGAAGCAAAAATGTATTAATCACTTTTCAGTTTATAATTTCCATAATGCTGGTTATCATTACACTTATGGTAAACAAGCAATACCGGTTTATGTCTAACATGCCGTTAGGTTTCGACAACAAAATGGTGATGCAGATTCCGCTAACCAATACTCTGAAAGAAAATTACCAGAGTTTAAAAAGCGAACTCAATAAATTTGCCGAAGTAAAAAGTTTGTGTGCTGCCTCGTCAATGCCGGCAGGTATTCCCAATCATTCGGGAGTTACATGGACCGACGACATCGGGGAAAAACACGATGAATCGTTTGCCTTTGCCATTGTGTCTGACGGATATACCCAAACCTTTGATATGAAAATGGTGGTGGGTGATGAATTTGTAGCCGAAAAACCCAACGAGTTAAAAGGAGTTCTTATTAACGAAGCCGCTGCAAAACAGTTGGGTTTTGAATATCCGGTCGGTAAACAAATTCAATTTTGGGGAAAAGAAAGTACCGTTATAGGAGTTGTCAGCGATTTTCAAAATAATTTCCTGTTTAACCGGGTAAAACCGATGGTCATGTCGGCACACCCCGACAATCAGGGCTTTACGAAATTTTTGTTTGTCAGCATATTGCCGGGTAACATCGAAAATACAATAGGGAATATTGAAAAAACAATCAAGGAAATTTCGCCTGATTTTCCGTTCGAATACAGTTTTACCAGTGCTGAAGTTGCTGCTTACATCGACGAAATAAAACAGATAAACAGTACTTTCCGGTTTGCCAGTATTATTTCCATTGTGCTGGCGATTGTCGGGCTGATTGCATTAACTTTCCATGCAACTCAGGCAAGAACCAAAGAAATTGGCGTACGAAAAGTAAACGGGGCCCGCAACATCGAAATCATGGCTCTTCTGAACAGGGCATTTGTGCGGAACATTATAATAGCGTATGCCATTGCCTGCCCAATTGCCTGGATGATTGTTTACCGTTTGTTACAGGGCATCGGCAACAAAACTACAATAACAGTCGGAATTTTTCTGATAGCCGGGTTTGTTGTGGGACTTATTGCGTTGCTCACGGTTTCTTTTCAAAGCTGGAAAGCGGCAACGAGGAATCCTGTTGAGGCGTTGAGATATGAATAAAAAACCAAAACAATTATGATATTGATAAACAATCTTCTCCGCATAATCAGGAAAAACAAGCTTGACTTTTTTCTGAACCTGACCGGACTTTCTGCAGCCATGGTAATTTTCATTTTTATTTCGCTTTATGTTGAAAATGAAATGACCTACGACAATTATCATCCCGATGCAGATCGGATTTTCAGGCTCACCACGTCACTCACTTCACCTGCCGGGCAAAACACCCATATGGCTTTGGCGAACCCGCCTTTTGCCCACATATTGAAAAACCGGTGCCCCGAAATCGGGGAGTATGTTTGTATTGGCGCTGAAGGCGGAGCAACCCTAACCTTTGAAGGCAATGAATTTAAAAAAACAGACTTGCGTGCAGCCAATTCATCCATATTCAATGTATTCTCCTATCCGGCTGTTTTAGGAAATCCTTCTGAATTTTTGAAATCGCCCAATACTATTGTTTTAACGGAAACACTTGCCAAAAACATTTTTGGCAATTCACCTCCGCTGGGGCAAAAAATTACCATCGACAAAAAAGATTACGAAGTTACCGGGGTTATTAAGGATTTGCCCACAAATACCGATCTGCAGTTTTCAGCACTCATTCCATCTGATTTTGATGGAACAGGAGAACTGGTTGACTGGGGCGATTACTATGTTTATCTGAAAACCACAACCTCTGACATCTCTGAATTAAAAAATAAAATAGACCTGTTGACTACTGAAAAATATTCTGATTTACAAAAAACTCTCGGAGAGTTTCAATTGGTACACCGCCTGCAACCATTGCAAAGTATTCATTTCGATAACAGTTTACTTGCCGACTCTCCCAAAGGCAACAAAACCATGGTTTATACTTTTTCGGTGGCGGGTCTGCTTATCCTGATAATTGCCGGCATTAATTATAACAACCTGACAATTGCCCAGCTCGAAAAAAGGCAAAAAGAATTTTCAATCAGAAAAACCATTGGATGTGGCAAAAACAGGATAATTTACAATATTATTGGAGAATCTGTTTTAAATATCATATTGGCTGGCGCTGTTTCAGTTTTAATGGTAACTCTGTTGTTTCAAAGCTTTAATGCCTTATTCGATAAGGCTTTTCATCTTCTTTCCATCCTTAGGCTTCTTCCTGCAATGTTATTTGTTTTTATAATTCTGGGTATTTTTTCGGGTTTATATCCGGCCTTCAATACCATAAAAAGTTCTTTAATTAAAAAGAGTGGTTTCAGTAGGTTCGGGAAGTCATTGGTTATATTTCAGAATGTAGTTGCCATTATAATGATTGCCGGATTATTTATAATCTGGAACCAGACTCATTTTATGAAAAATGCTGAACTGGGGTTCGATAAAGAACAGCTTATTGTTGTTGAAATTCCCCCTGAACCTGAAAAATTTCCCGGAAAAGAAGTTTTACGGCAGGAATTTTCAACCTTACCCGGGATAGAGAATTTTGCATTTGGCAGTGGAGGAACCAACCTTGGTTCAACAGCTAATTGGATGAAAGCAATTATGGCGGTTAAGGACGATGAGGGGAATGATGTTCAATTTGTTTTGAATCAACCGCAGATTGATGAAAATTATATTGGCTTGTTGGGCATTGAAATAGTTGAAGGCCGTAATTTTTCAGGAAATAATCCCGGTGATGCTGATAAATCGGCAATCATAAATGAAACTTATGCCAGGATCATGGGATGGAACGAACCACTTGGGAAAATCCTTGATGAAACGCCTCCCCAAAAAATTATCGGCGTGGTTAAAGATTTTCATTTCAATGCGTTGAATAATCCTATTGAACCTTTAAAATTTACGATGCTTAGCAGACAACCTTCCTATATTTTTTTAAAGGCACAACCGGAAAATTTGAAGTTAATTCAGCAAAAGTGGGAAAGTATTTATCCTGATGAACCTTTTGAATTTCAATTTATGGATCAACACATGGCAGGTTTGTATAAGAAAAATGAAAAAGAAATGGCCATTTTTTCATATTTAACAATCATCGCAATTATTATTTCTTGTCTGGGGCTTTACGGGCTTGCATCACATTTTATGATTAGACGTACCAAAGAGGTTGGGATCAGAAAAGTAAATGGAGCAACTGTTAGGGAAGTGGTTAAATTATTAAACCAGGGATTTGTTCAGTGGGTTTTAATAGCCTTTGTAATTGCCACTCCCATTGCGTACTACGCCATGAATAATTGGCTCGAAAACTTTGCGTACAAAACAGATTTACGTTGGTGGATTTTTGCGCTTGCGGGATTGCTGGCGCTGGGAATTGCGTTGCTGACGGTTTCATTTCAAAGTTATAAAGCAGCAACTAAGAATCCAATAGAAAGTTTAAGATATGAATAGAAGCAAAGGGCAAATAGAAAAGGACAGAGGGCAAAAGGCAGGGGCAAAGACCTGACAGCGTTTGAAAAATAAAAGAAAAATATAACTAAAATTTCAAAAAATGATCAAATTAAAAAACATCGACAAGTATTACGATTCGCGGTTTCAGCGGACATTTATTTTGAAGGGAGTTGACCTTGAAGTAAAACAAGGTGAGTTTGTAACCATTATGGGGCCCAGTGGTGCCGGTAAATCTACATTACTCAATATTATCGGTTTGCTGGATGAACCCAGTGCCGGCGAGTATTATTTCTGGGATGAGCCTGCTCACCAAATTAAAGAAAAGCAAAAAGTGCAGTATCATCGCAGCCACATCGGGTTTATTTTTCAGGCTTTTCACCTCATCGATGAGTTGAATGTGTATGAAAACATTGAAACCCCACTGGTTTATCGCAGTGTGAAGGGAAAAGAACGAAAAGCACTGGTGGCCGACCTGCTCGACCGGTTTAACATGGTGGCCAAAAAAGATTTGTTCCCCAACCAGCTTTCGGGAGGACAGCAGCAACTGGTAGCTATCGCCCGCGCCATAATCGGGAACCCTAAACTGCTGCTCGCCGACGAACCAACCGGAAATCTGCATTCGGAACAGGGCGAAATGATTATGAAACTGTTGAAAAAGCTGAACGAGGAAGGAATGACAATCATTCAGGTTACCCACAATGAAAATTATGCCGGTTACGGAACTCGTATTGTAAAACTAATTGACGGTGTCATCGAGGAAGATTTTCAGGTGTAAAGCTTTCTAAATCCAACAAAATGTTACTGAAATTTGTATTCAGAAATATTCGGAAGCGCCCATTCCTTAACTTCATTAAAGTATTTGGATTGGCGTTGGGTTTAAGTGGAATATTATTTATAACGCTATTCCTGAAAAACGAACTATCCTACGATGCCTGGCACAAAAAATCGGATCGGATTTACCGTTTTACCACTAAAAATCCTGCTTTTCTGAATGACAGCCACTTCGCGCGGGAAATAAATTCATGGCAGGTATTGCAAATGACTGACTATTTTTCCGAAATAGAAAATTATACCCGGCTGGCTCCTTTGCGGGAAAGTATAATGTTTTACGACCAAAAATATTACGACGTAAACCAGGCTTTTATATGTGACAGTACTTTCTTTGAAATTTTTGATGCTGAGTTGTTAATAGGAAATCGCGAAACGATTCTCGATGATCCCGGCGTGATGGTTGTTTCAGAATCTTTTGCAAAGAAGGTATTCGGGAATTCCAATCCCATCGGGCAAATCATGTCACTTCCGCCCGGCCAGTTTAATGCTGAAAAATCGGATTTTACTATCAAAGGCGTAATGAAGGATTTTCCGCAAAACAGCCATTTTCATCCCGATTTTATTGCTACTCCCGTTCAGGGTGAAATTCAGGGCTGGGCCTGGAGTTATCTGCTTCTGTCCGAAAATGCCAATCCTGAAAATATTACCAAACAATACCGGCAGTTTCTGGCAGATAACTCGGAGCAAACCATCGAAGAAATTCAAACGACAGCTTATTTGCAGAAGATTACCGACATCCATTTGCACTCCGATAAACTGCGCGAAATTGAAACCAACGGAAACATCACCAACATTTATGTGCTTGCAATTGCAGCACTCATTTTGTTGCTGATTTCAATGAGCAACTACGCCAGCCTCAACCTTGGAATGGCGGGTTTCAGCAGCAAATTTATGGCAATCAACCAGGTGTTGGGATCTTCTAAAAATACGAACCTAAAGTATTTTCTTACAGAAAGTTTGATCGTCGTTTCTCTTTCTATTCTGCTTTTTATAATTTTCTCCATTCCGGTTCAATCCATCATAAAAAGCAGTTTTAATCTTAATCTGATGGAGGGAAATTTTTTGCTGATAGTTACAATTGTTTTTCTATTCAGTTTGATGGGAATTTTCTCGGGAATCCAGCCCGTTCTCAAACAAAGATCCGGCAGGTTAAATTCTGGTGTCGGAAAATTCGAAGCGCTGAAAACCAGTAGTATTGCCGCGAACAAAGGCATCATTGTTTTTCAATACACTTTTGCCATTATTTTGATTGCCGCCGTTCTGGTTATTTCGCGGCAAACCAATTATGCGTTGAACAGTTCGATGGGAGTGACGGAAGACAACGTTATCTGTTTTGAATCGGTGCATGCCAGCATCCAGCAAAAATTTGATGTTTTTAAGTCGGAGTTACTCAAATATCAAACTGTTGAATCGGTTTCGGCCATGCTTGATCCGCCGGGTGGCGAGGCGAATGATATGTTTCCGTTTGAGATGGAAGGTTACCAACAGGAAGAATCTTCCCAGGAACGGCTGGGTGTGTTGCCCTGTGATTATTCATTTGCCGATCTTTTTAAGTTGAATTTTTTAAGCGGAAACAATTTCTCGGAAAAGTATGAAGACAACGAAGGTTCAGGCGAATACATTATCAACGAGGCAGCTTTGTTTCAATTAAATTATTCAGACCCGGATTCGATTGTGGGCAAGCAATTTCAGCTCATTTCGCCGGTACAGGGAATTGAAATCCCGAAAGGAAAAATAATTGGCGTTGTAAAGGATTTTCATCTTTCGAGTATCAAAAAGAAAGTGCGTCCGCTGGTATTGTTTAAACGAAAAAACCTGTGGATGATAAATTTTGTGATTTCTTATAAAGACGGGATGAGACAAGAGGCGATTGACGATATCCGAGCCGTTTGGAATGAAATTTTTCCTGCATATCCTTTTAACTACGAACATGTAAGTACCATGTACCGGCAGGTGTATAAAACCGAAATACTGCAGGCCCGGCTTTTGTCGGTATTTACGCTGCTTTCGGTTTTTATTTGTTCCATGGGATTGCTGGGGCTTTCGCTTTTAATCAGCCGGCAACGAACCAAAGAAATCGGCATGCGGAAAGTGAACGGCGCCCGCGTATCCGAAATTTTATCGATGCTGAACAGGGATTTCGTGAAATGGGTAATCGTGGCATTTATTATTGCTACCCCGGTGGCCTGGTTTGCTATGACCCGCTGGCTCGAAAACTTTGCCTACAAAACCAATTTGAATTGGTGGATATTTGCGCTGGCCGGTTTGCTGGCGCTGGGCATTGCGTTGCTGACGGTGAGCTGGCAAAGCTGGAAAGCTGCGACAAGGAACCCGGTGGAGAGCTTGAGGTATGAATAAAAGTGTCTGAACCATGATTAAAGAGGAAAAAGAAAAATCAAAGTCCATCACAGAAATCAGGTGAATCACGGTTCAGACAAGATGAAACAGCATAAAACAACGAAAAATGATTTGGTACAACATTAAATTAATCGCCCGCAGAATATTTAAAGACAAAGCCTTTTCGTCCATTAACGTTATTGGATTGGTTGTCGGAATCGTATCATTTCTAATCCTGTTTCTGTATGTTGCAAACGAAAAAAGTTTCGACAAGCATTTTGCTGACCACAATCGAATTTACCGGGTGACTTCCATTCCCGAAGGCCGGGAAGAAACTCCCTGGGCGCGAAGCCTGGGAATAATTCATCCCGCTACTGCAACAATTCCGGAAATTGAACAAGCCACTCAGTTTTCGCACTGCGAAGTGGGAACCATAAAAATGGGTGAGCAATCGTTTCAGCAAAAAGATATTTTGTCGGTAGATGAAAGTTTTATTGAAATGTTTTCGGTACAATCAAAAGTGGGAGATTTATCTGAAATTTCGAAACCCAACACCGTGTTTGTTACCGAGGATTTTGCAGGCAAATATTTTAAAAACGAAAATCCGGTTGGGAAAACAATTACCATTGAAGCTTTGCAATATGCCCGAAATGTTGGCGATTACGAAATTCGTGGGATTATACAAAATACGCATCCAAAAACCCATTTTAACTACGAGCTGCTGCTTTCGCAAAAAGGCGGTTTGCAGGAGAGATACGAAGCACAGCCCAATCAGAAAACACAGTGGGTGTACAACTACATAAAATTGAAAAAGGGAGCTTTACCCGGTTACGTTGAAAATAAATTATTAAGCTTCTACAATGCCAGTAGCGTGAAACAAACGCGGGGGCCAAAAAAGTATCAGTTTCAATTAGCACCGATGGACGATATTCATTTAAAATCGAATTTTCGGTTTGAACTAAAAGAGAGTTCGAGCAAAATAAACATTGGATTATTTGTAATCATTTCGTTTGTAATTTTACTGGTTTCGTTGCTCAATTTTGTCAATCTCACCATTGCCAAATTGATAAAACGGTCGAAAGAACTGGGGTTGAAGAAATCAATTGGCGCCACGCAAAGCCAATTAACCGTTCAGGTTTTATCGGAAGTATTTCTGTTTTGTTTGGTTTCCATACTACTTGCATTCGGCGCTATCGAAATACTAAAACCTCTTATAAACCAGTTTTTTGAAATCGACTTTAACATTTATTATTCCGAACCTGCAGTTTACCTGAGTGTAATTCTGATTTTGGTTTTCTGTCTCGGGTTAACCGCCATTTTTGTTGGTTTCTTTCTTATGGGAAAAACTTCTGCCATTGATATTCTTTCCGAAAAAATAAATTATTCGGGAAATCATATTTTAAAATCGCTACTGGTTTTACAAATTACCATCGTAATTATTATCATGTCGGCAACTTTTTTGGTGAACAAACAAATCAACTTCATATTGAACCAACCGCTGGGTTTCGACAAGGAAAATGTGGTTGTTCTCAATCTGAAGGATTTTTCGAAAGACCCGGCAGTTTTTGCACGCGAACTGGAAAAACAAAGCCAGGTGGCATCGGTTGGTTTTACCATGCAACACTTTGGTTACCCTGCACAAGGTTTACCTCTCGACGGTTTGGGAATCGACGGAACAGCCGAAATGGTTTTTGCCAATTACAACTACCTGAAAACCATGAATATTCAGCTTCTGGAAAACTGGATTAGCCCGTCGGCAGATACGGTACGCGGGATGGTAATCAACAATCACTTATACAAACGGCTGCTGGCAAAACACGGAAGTATGGAAGCGTTAAAAGCTTTTAATGAGTCGCAGCCACTGGCGCCTGACCAGACCCGCATTCATTTTATTGGCGTGGCCAAAGATTTTAATTACAGTTCGGCTCACCAATTTGTTGGCGACTTTTCATTTTGGCTTGATGAATCAAATAACCGGGCGCGGTTTATCCATGTGCGTTTAAATCCCGGAAATCTTCGTGCTGGTATTCAAAAAATTAATGAAACCTGGAACACGCATTACCCGGGGCAGGAATTCGACTATTTCTTTATGGATGAAACGATTGCCATGCAGTACAAAGCGGAAACCATTTTAAGCAGGATACTTCTCGCATTTTCTATCATCGGGATTTTAATCAGCACGCTTGGAATCAGTGCACTGGCGTTATTTATTTCGCAGCAACGCACCAAAGAAATCGGCATCCGAAAAGTAAACGGCGCCCGCGTTTCCGAAATACTGACCTTGCTCAACAAAGACTTTGTGAAATGGGTTGCCATTGCTTTTGTAATTGCCACACCCATTGCGTACTTCGCCATGAACAAATGGCTGGAGAATTTTGCCTATAAAACCACGCTGAGCTGGTGGATATTTGTAATGGCAGGATTGCTGGCTCTGGGAATTGCGTTGCTCACGGTGAGCTGGCAAAGCTGGCGGGCGGCAACCAGGAACCCGGTTGAGGCACTCAGGTATGAATAGAGGAGAGCGGAGATCCCGGGAACGAAATGACTCGGGATGGAAGAGTTGAGATACGAATAAGAAAACGAAAAAAAATAAATCATCATGTTCAATAATTATCTAACATCCGCACTCCGATTTCTAAAGCGAAACAAGCTTTTTGCTGGAATCAACATCCTGGGGCTTTCACTTGCCCTGGCAGCTTCGTTCATTATATTATTGTTTGTTATCAATGAACTGAGCTACAACAGTTTCTTTAAAACCCGGAAGCAAATATATCGCGTTTTAAATTATTATGTGGAAAGTAAGGGAACTGGCGATAGAACTCCCTATGTGTTGTCAAAAAGTATAAAGGACGAATTCCCGCAGGCAAAATATGTAGCCCCCACCAGTAACTTACGGGAATTCAGCATTAAATTAAAAGAAGAATTTGTACCAGTTCATAATGTTGTTGGCACCAATTCAGATATTTTCAAAATTTTTAATATTCCGGTTACCGGCCAACAGGAGAATATGCTTGACGCCCCAAATTCTATTGTACTTTCCCAAATGCAAAGTCAAAAATTCTTTCCAAAGGAAGATCCGATTGGCAAAAAATTAATCGTAAAAATAAACGATAAAGAAGAAGTGTTTGTGGTTAACGGAGTTTTTGATGATATCCCGGTTAACTCAACTTTTAGTGCCAATTGTTTTATCCATTCAAAATGGCCAATGGAGCAACTTAACGAGAGATTTAAAGACGAAAATATTGAAACAAACTGGCATTCCAATTTTTGGCAAACCTGGCTGTTATTGGATAAAAATGCCGATGTCGCTTTACTTGATGAACAGTTCAACGCGCTGGAAAAAAAGGCTTTTGGTGAAGAGGTTCGAAATAATTATTCCGTTCAGAATTTACCCGACGTATATCTCGGCTCGCAGGAAATTAATAGTGGAGCTCCGAAGGGAAGCAAAAAAAACATCCGTATTTTTTCAGCAATTGCCATACTCATTATTATTGTGGCAGCATTTAACTACATTATACTTTCTACTGCCGTATCAACAAACCGGACGAAAGAAATCGGGATACGGAAAACAAATGGCGCCAGTATCCAATCCATTCGAAACCAATTGCTAAGCGAATCAGTAGTATTGGCCATATTGGTTTTACCCATTGCCCTGTATTTAGCCTGGCTGGGAAAACCTTATGCCGAAGATTTATTTCAAACCAAACTATTGATTATCAAATCAAATATTGCCATTTATGTAATTATTTATGTGGCACTTACCTTATTTATCGGGTTGGCGTCAGGGCTTTACACGTCATCATTTTTATCGAAGTTAAATGTAATCAGCATTTTCAATAATCCGTTACAAATCGGAAAACGAAAATCGCGCGTTCGGTTTGCACTGATTGTAGTCCAATTGGTCATTTTTTGCTCTTTTGTATCGAGTACTTTGATTATTCGTTCGCAATACAAATATGCCCTCGAAAAAGACCCTGGCTATCGCAACAAAGATATTTTGTTTATCAATGTGGAAAAGATTCCTCAAAATTCCGCAGCATTTATATCCAACATTAAAGCGTATTCGAATGTGATTTCAGCCGGTGGAGCGGTGAGAGCTTTGCCAATGCCTGACCAAATGGTTTATAACATTGAACTCCCTGATGATAAATCGAAAAAAGTACCTATTGAGCTTTTGGCGGTTGACTATGATTTTGTTGAAACCATGGGCATACAAGTGCTTGAAGGAAGAAGTTTTTCGCGTGAGTTTGGCAGCGATGAGGAAAGCTCCTATTTGCTAAACGAAAAAGCGGTAGAGGCACTTGGATTAACCAACCCGATTGGGAAAAAAATAGACGTAGAAGAAGGAACAGTAATTGGAGTGGTGAAAGATTTTAATTTACACTCCTTCCACAGCGATATCCCGCCGTTACTGATAGTTGCGTCAGATGCATATGTGATGGAAGTGGCTGTTCACTACCAACCTGGCACCCTGGGAAATCTTCTGCCTTTAATCAAAACTGAATGGGAAAAAATGGCTCCCGACCAACCTTTTAATTATAAAACCATTGAAGAGTTTAAAAAAGATGTTTATACTGAAGAGAAAAACCTGAGTGTGATAATCTCAATTTCTGCGCTTTTCTCTTTACTAATTGCATCATTCGGATTATTTGGCCTGACTCTTTTTATGGTGAAATCTCAAACCAAAGAAATCGGGGTAAAAAAGGTTTTCGGAAGTTCGGAAAAAGCAATTGTATTCTCTTTCCTGAGAAAGAATTTTGTGATGGTAGCCATTGCCACTATCCTTTCAATTCCACCTACAATTTTGGTAATGAATAGCTGGCTCACCAACTTTTCTTATAAAATCGATATTGAATGGTGGGTATTTGCCCTGGCTTTTATGATTGCGGCACTTGTGGTATTAATCACTGTACTTTACCATTCGTTCAGAGCTTCGCGGATTAATCCGATAGCAGCATTGCGGTATGAGTAGAATCAGGTAAAAACAGGAGTTGGTGTCAGAAATACCGCCCCACCTTTTTCCGGTATTTCCGGTACGCTTCGCCGTAAAATCTCAACAGAAATTTCTCTTCTTTAAGAATGAAAAAATGAATGCTGATTACGGTCAGCAGGGCCATCAGAATAAAAAACAAACTGGGATGCATCAGTGCCAAACCTGAAAAATAAAGGATGATGGACAGAAAAAACGGATTTCGCGAAACGGAAAAAATCCCTTTTGTGATAAGCTGACCCTGGTTATTTTCATCGAGGCCAAAACGCAGCGAATCATGAAAGTGCAGCAATGTCAGCAGCAGGATTACAAGTGCCGCCAGAATAACGACTCCACCGGCAGTTTGCAGCAAATTACTGCCTGACAATGGCGCCGTAAACCAATCTGGCAAAATGCCCGAAGGCCAGCCAAATGCAAGCCGTACCAGTTCGCCCAGCCAGACAAGCAACAACACTCCGAAAACCGGATAAAGGAAAAGCAGGCGCGGCGGTTTCCCCGCAGCTTTTGAACTTACCCTGATTCCTTTTTTTTGCAAAACAAGTATGCGCCCTGCAAGGGCTGCTGCGATAAAAAGAAAGCCTGCCAAAGGGAAAATGCTCAAAAACTTCATAGCTGGTTTTTGAGCATTAAAAGTAACGGAAATTTTTCAAATATTGGGGAACGAAAACCCAAAGGTAACCGGATAAAGCTCCGGCCCGCGACCATCTTTAAAAAGCGGTGTCATGCCGTAATTCACAAACACGGTAAAATCGCCGAATCCGATTCGCCCGGTGAGGTCGTATTTAAACGGGCTAAGGTTAAAATTGCTGCGTAGTTTTTCCTTGTCGTTCCGGTATTTGAATTTGGTGTGCGATCCAATGTTCACTCCGCCAATTACCCCGCCGGCCAGATAAAGTCGCGAGCTCCCCATCCGTAGCGGAGTTTTTATTTCAATCATCAGCGGTGCAGTCAGGTAGGTCACATTGAGCTTGGTTTTTTTCAGACCGTTGGGGTCAAGTCCAACAGGCATAATGATTCCGTCGCCGCCGGCCTTCTCAATGGTAATGGGCTGGTCGAAGGTAAAATCCATAAAACTGAAACCAAGGCCGGTTACCAGTGCGAAATTGTTGGCTTCATTTTTAAAAGCCCATTCAGCAAAATTCAGGTTAACGGTTATGGATTTCCCATAGTGCAGGTCCATAAAATCCTGCGGCACTTCCTGGTTGTAATACAAGGAATAATCAGACTGGTGGAACATATTCATTCCAAACTCCAGCCCGGCCCAGTGCGGATTAAAACTGCCGGTCCAGTTTTTTTGCCGTTCTTCCTTGTCAAATCTTACGTAGGTGCCGTTTCCGCCTTCAATTACTCTAAAAGTACGTCGGCCAATACGCACATGGGTGGTATCGCCCCAATCGTCGGTAATCACTTCCACACCCCTTTCGTTTCCCACTTTTACCTGAACCTTTTCGCCATCTTCAATGACGGTAACAACGTTCTTGTTTTTTGTACCAACCTTAGTTGTATCGGTTTGTGCAGAAAGGTTTACTGCCAGTATGCTGCACAAAATAATGCTGATTAATCGTTTCATTTTTTCTGTTTTAAATGTTCTGCTGCTCAGACGAACAGGGTAAACGGAAAGTTACAGGAAGAAGAAATTTTTAATGCATGAATGGAAAAACTGTTAAATTGCCAATTTACTTTTCAGGCTATTGTAGTTTGAGACGGTATGTTTTGTTTCTGGTTTTCAATCGTTTTTTGTGGGAATGGTGAAAGCCAACAATCGTGAATCATAATTCAATTCGGTGATTTCGCCGCTGGCATTGGTTTCAAAATTGAATTTTTCACCGGAGACACTTGAAACCAGGCCCAGACCGGCTTTGGCCACTTGAGCCAGGGAAAAGTTACTGAGCCCCGTTTTTTCTCTGACCACATCGGCAAGCAGGCGTTCCTCATTTGGCTGGGAGGGTGTTTCCGGCAGGGTAATTTTCATTGGCGCCATCGCCACTTCCGGTTGCTGAATGGCAAATGAAGCATTGCGTCGCGATAATTTTTCCGGAATCTCAACCGGTATTCTCACTTCTGCAATCCTTTCGTGGTCCATTCTGCCTTTTGTGGTTTCGCGCAGGCTTTTGGCGGGTTCCGTTTTTGGGTTGACCTTTTTTACCGGTTTTTTATCAGCCGGTACCGGATCATCCTCCGGTTCATTGGGTTTTACAGGAGCTTCTGCCGGTTCGGTATTCGTTATAATTTCCGTTATAGCAACCTGATTTTCTGGCAAATCATTTTGAGTTAAAAAGTTATCAGCTGCCCGGTAAACCATGAAGGCAAGAACCAAAACTGCGGCTACCCGGGTTGACCAAAGCAAAATGGTTTTCCCTGCCCGGTAATGGTAAAGTTTGTTTTTCTTTTTGAAAATAATGGATTCATCGGCCTTCAACCTGGTTTTCTCAAACAGAGCGGCTTCCTTCTGTTTTTCCGGGTGCCTGGCAAGATATTTTTCAAATTCAGCTATTTCGCTTTTCTGAAGATCGCCTTCCAAACGGGCAACAGCAGCCCGGTTGAATTCCGGTACCAGATCAAATTTTTCCTTATAAAGTTTTTCTTTATTCCCAAAGAAAATGTTGTCCATCTCCACTTTTACTGGTCCGGCCATTTCCAGTTCGGCTTTTAGATCAGGATTTTCCCGGAGGAAATCGATAAACTCGTCCACCAGGTTTTCATCCAGATTTCCTTCCAGGTAATCGAGGAAATATATTTCGTAATTTTCTCTTGTAATTTTCATCTTACACCACCGTTTCCATTTTTCCAATGTAATTCTTCAAAAATACCCTCGCCCGGTAAATGTAAACTTTCACCTGCGATTCGTTTAAGTTGGCCATTTCGCCAATTTCATTGTACGAATAGCCTTCGTAGTCGCGCAGCAACAGCACCATGCGCTGAATTTCGGGCAGCCGGTTAACGGCTTCTTTCAGTATTTCGCCCAAATCGGAATAATTGTTTTCATGGCCTTCTTCGGGCAGGTTGAGTTCTTCTGAATAGGCCGAACGTTTTTCTTTGCGAATACGGTCAATCATGGTATGATATGCCGTGGTAAACAGGTACGATTTTACTTTGGCGCCATCCACGTTCTCCACATTTTTCCACAATTTCTCGTAACTGTCCTGCACAATATCCTCGGCCTTATGCGTATCCCTGATACTTTTCAGCACAAACCTGAAAAGCCGGTCAGAGTACTGGTCCACTGCTTCATTGTATTCGTTTACTGTCATTGGCTATTAGCGAACATTATTCATTGAATAGGACGAACAAGTGGCGGAGATGTTACAGATAGACATTAAAAAAGCCCCGGATTATTTCCGAAGCTTTTTCTTGTAGGGGAGGATTGGAGGGGCTTCTATTCCACAATCTCCACCCAGCCGTATTTGTCCTCTTCATCGCCATACTGAATAGCGCGCAGTTTGTTGTACAGTTTGGTTGACCATTCGCCGGCTTCTTTCTGGTTGCCGTATTTAAACCACTTGTCGTTGTCGGCATCGTAAACCCCTTTTATGGGTGAAATTACAGCGGCTGTACCACAGGCGCCCACTTCCTCAAATTCGTTCAGCTCCTCGTAAGGAACTTTACGGCGTTCCACACTCAGTCCCATCTCTTCAGCCAGCACCATCAGACTTTTGTTGGTAATGGAAGGCAGAATGGAATCGGATTGCGGGGTTACAAACGTATTGTTTTTAATTCCGAAGAAATTGGCAGGTCCACATTCGTCGAGGTATTTCTTTTCCTTTGAGTCGAGATAAAGCACTGCCGAAAATCCCTGTTCTTTGGCCAGTTTCCCTGCGCCCATGCTTGCAGCATAGTTTCCACCCACTTTGAATTTGCCGGTTCCCTGCGGAGCTGCGCGGTCGTATTTACGCATAATAACCAAATCAGTAGGTTTAAATCCTTCAGGAAAATAAGGGCCAACCGGCATTACAAATACCATAAACAAGAATTCGGTGGCGGGTTTTACCCCAATTTCGGGGCCGGTGCCAATCAGCAAAGGGCGAATGTACAAGGCAGCTCCGCTTTCGTAAGGCGGAACAAAACGTTCGTTCATTTTCACTGCCCGGCGAACGGCTTCCACAAATTTTTCCACCGGCAGTTTGGCCATAAGAATGCCGTCGCTGGAATTCTGCATTCGTTTGGCATTTTCATCCATTCTGAAAATACGAATTTTACCGTCTTTCCCTTTAAAGGCTTTCAATCCTTCAAATGCTTCTTGCCCGTAATGCAGCGCAGTGGCTGCCATATGAATGTTTATCTGGTTCGACGAACTGATTTCCAGTTCTCCCCATTTCCCGTTGCGGTAATAACAACGAATATTGTAGTCGGTATCGCGATAACCGAAGCCTAAATTTTGCCAGTCTAATTTTTCCATGCTATTGTAATTTTTTTGTTTTGTTCCGGCGGAACCCTTAAATACTTTTCTGTTAGCAAATAAAGCAAATTTTATCGGGGCGAAATAAGAGAAAAGTCAAATTCTCGGTAATTTTGGTTTATTTTGTTCCGGTAATTAATGCAGATAACTTTCTCCGGGCCCTGTATGCAAAACCGGAACAAAATGCAATACAATTTTCCCGGAAAGATAAAGCATATTAAGCAGTAAACATGAAATACGATGTAAACGAAAAAGGATATTACGGCGAGTTTGGCGGGGCGTGGATTCCCGAAATGATGTTTGCCAACATCGATGAACTGAGGCGCCGTTACCTGGAAATCATTGAATCTTCGGAATTTAAAAAAGAGTTCGGCCAGTTGCTGAAAGACTATGTGGGCCGGCCATCGCCGTTGTATTTTGCCGGTAGGTTGTCGGAACATTACGGCACAAGAATTTACCTGAAGCGCGAAGATTTAAACCATACCGGTTCGCACAAGCTGAACAACACCGTTGGACAGATACTTTTGGCCCAAAAACTGGGGAAAACCCGTATTATTGCCGAAACCGGCGCCGGACAGCATGGGGTGGCCACCGCAACGGTTTGTGCGCTGAAAGGATTGAAATGCGTAGTTTACATGGGTGCGCTCGATGTGCAGCGACAGGCGCCCAACGTGAAAAAAATGAAAATGCTGGGCGCCGAAGTTATTCCGGTGCACAGCGGCAACAAAACGCTGAAAGACGCTACCAACGAGGCCATGCGCGATTGGATTAACAATCCGGAAGACACACATTACATCATTGGTTCGGTAGTTGGGCCGCACCCCTTCCCCGATATGGTAGCGCGGTTTCAGTCGGTCATCAGCAAAGAGATGAAAAGCCAGCTGCTGGAGCAAACCGGAAGTGAATTTCCAACACGCATTCTGGCCTGCGTGGGTGGCGGAAGCAATGCCGCCGGGGCTTTTTATCATTACCTGAATGATGAGCAGGTGGAACTGATTGGTGTGGAAGCCGCCGGAAAGGGTGTGGAAACCACAGAAACAGCAGCTACTTTACTGGTGGGTTCTCCGGGAGTTCTGCATTCGTGCCGCACCATGCTCATGCAAAATACCGACGGGCAAATTACCGAACCCTATTCCATTTCTGCCGGGCTCGATTACCCCGGAATAGGGCCTTTGCAGGCACATCTGTTTAAAACCGGACGGGCAAAATTTCTGGCAGCAACAGACGAGGAAGTGCTGAAAGCCGCGTTGTTTCTTACGCAAAAAGAAGGTATCATACCTGCACTGGAGTCGGCACATGCACTGGCTGCTCTCGATAAAATTCAAATGAAACCGAACGATGTGAACGTCATCAACCTGTCAGGCAGTGGAAACAAAGACATGGAAACGTATCTGGAATATTTTGGATATTAAAATGAAGAAAATGAAGAACAGGATCAACCAGCTTTTCGAAACGAAAAAAGAAAACATACTATCGATCTATTTTACAGCCGGATACCCCCACCTGAACGATACGGTGAAAATCATTCAGGAGCTGGAGAGAAACGGCGTTGACCTCATCGAAATCGGCATCCCCTTTTCCGACCCTACAGCCGACGGGCCAACCATTCAGCGCAGCAGCGAAACAGCACTGAAAAACGGCATGTCGCTGAAATTGCTTTTCAACCAGCTCAAAAATATCCGGCAATCGGTAAACATCCCCCTGGTTTTAATGGGTTATGTCAATCCGGTTATTCAATTTGGGGTGGAGGAGTTTTGCAAAAAATGCAGTGAAACCGGAATCGACGGCATCATTCTACCAGACCTGCCGCTGGAAGAATTCAATGAGCACTACAAAAAACATTTGGCCAAACACAACCTGCACAACATTTTACTGATTACTCCACAAACCCCGGAAGAACGCATCCGTCAAATCGATGAAGCTTCCGAAAGTTTTATTTATATGGTTTCTTCTTCATCAACCACCGGGGCAGGCAAAAAAGTGGAAGATTTCCGGCGCGATTATTTTGAACGCATTCAAAAAATGAACCTGAAAAATCCCCGGCTGATTGGGTTTGGAATTTCCGACCATGCCACCTTCGCAAATGCCTGTAAATACGCTGGCGGAGCCATTATTGGCAGTGCATTTGTAAAAGCGGTTCAGCAGGAAGAACCCCTGGAAAAAAGTATTAAAAAGTTTGTGGAAAATATACTTCACGGATAAAACATCAGAAACCGGGTCAATCAAACAGTGTTAATATTTTAAAAAATTCTTTTCTGAAAACTTCAATAATCCTCAAGCATACAACCAGATAATAAAAGACAAAAAAGTATGTTATTGTTAACAAATGTTAAAGCATATTATATAACATACCCAAATTGGTTTTTAGCGGTTATATTACTGACGGATTTAGTAAAACTTAAAATTACAAGCCATGCTCGATTACGCTAAAGTAATTTTACCAAAAGTAAGTTTCAGCAAACAGTTGTTCAGAAAAGAACTGACCAAGTGCCTTCAATGGGTTGAGCCATCTGAAGTACAGGAACTGCACGACTGGTGCTATGCGAATTTTAAAGATAAATATCCCGATGTTCTGGAGGAGGTTTTCTCCTGCATCGCGGCGTAAAAAACCACAGGGCGCATAAAAAAATGCGCCCTTTTTTATGTCCAAACGCCATTCAAAACCCACCAACAACCCCAAACAGTCAGTAAACTGCAGGTTACTGCCCCACCAAATCGGTTTCCGGTAAAATCCCGTCATTCACCTCTCGTTTAACTCCTCTGATTGACTTTTTTTATCAACTGAAATTCAATTGCTTATGTTTGATTCTGAAATTTTTTTTTCAATACGGGGAACAGTACATAAAAAATAAAACTGACACCGCAATTTTCATAGAAATAGTTAAACAGCATTTAAAAATTGCATGTGTTGAATTACCGAAGGGTAAATTAGTAAAGCTCCTGTTTCCCCGGCAGGGGCTTTTTTTTGGTTTGAGGATTTATTCCAAAAAATAACACAAAAATTAACTTTTATGAAGAAACTACTTTTAATCAGTTTGATTTTGTGTCTCGGGGCAACAGTCCTGTATGCACAAACAAAACAAATTACGGGGAAGGTAACCTCCAAAGATGATGGGGCGCCAATCCCAGGTGTTTCGGTAGTTGTTAGCGGTACTTCAACCGGCACAATTACCGATACTGACGGGAACTTTACACTCAGGGTTCCCGAAAATGAAACACTGTTATTCTCCTTTGTGGGATTAAAAACGGTTGAGGTTCCTGTTACTTCAGCCACAATTTACAATGTGGTAATGGAGCAGGAAATTATTGGCATGGATGAGGTGATGGTGGTGGCTTATGGTGTGGCAAAAAAGGAATCCTTTACTGGTTCTGCCGGTGTGATTGACAATGAGATGTTGCAAAAAAGGTCTGTGGCCAACATTTCAAAAGCGCTGGAAGGGCAGGTTGCGGGTGTTCAAACCACTTCGGGCACCGGGCAGCCGGGTGAGGGCGCCGACATTATTATCCGCGGTTTTGGTTCCATTAACTCGGATAACAGCCCGTTGTATGTTGTTGACGGAGTTCCCTACGACGGGAACCTGAATTCCATTAACCCGGGCGACATCGAGTCGATGACTATTCTGAAAGATGCCTCGGCAGGCGCTCTTTACGGCTCGAGGGGAGCAAACGGCGTGGTTGTAATTACAACCAAAAAAGGAAAAGCCGAACAACTGTCGGTGGAGCTTAAAGCGTCGTACGGTGTTACCAACAGGGCAATTAAACCCTACAAAACATTGAACACTGCCGATTTTATTGAAGCCTCCTTTCAGGGATATAAAAATGAATTGATTTACAGAGATGGTGTTCATCCCGATTTGGCAGGACAGATGGCCGTTGAAGCGATGAAAGGCAGCAACGGAATTTTCGGAGCCAACGAAATGTATAATCCGTACAACATGTCTGTTTCTGAACTGATTGACCCGGTTACGGGGAGGGTAAATCCTTCTGCAAAACTTTTGTATCAGGCTAACTGGCTGGAAGAAATTACCAACGAAAATGCACCTCGCCAGGAGTACCAATTGTATTTTAACGGTGGTTCTGAAAATTCGAAAATTTTTGCTTCACTGGCTTATCTGAATGAAGAAGGATTGCTGGAGACAACAGATTTTGAACGAATTTCAGGAAGAATCGGAGCAGAATTAACACCAAAAGACTGGCTGAATTACGGCGGGAATGTAAATTTCTCAAAAACTGAAAGTTCATACCTGGAATGGGGCGGAACTTCTGCAACTTCCAACGTTTGGTATTCGGCCCAGTTTCTGGCGCCCATTTATCCGGTTTATGTCCAGGACGAACAAGGAAATCCCGTTCTTTCAGAAACCGGGGAAAAACAATTCGATTACGGTTTAACCCGGCCATCGGGTGCCAATCCGAACTACAACCCGGCAGCTACTTTATATGAAGACGATTTTTATACCACAACCGATAATTTGTCGGGAAGATTTCACCTCAATATTTTGGGCAAAGGGCTAAACACAGCCATTGAAGGATTATCCCTTTCAGCAAACGTTGGGTTTGATTATGCCACCAGCCGCCGGGTTCAATACAATAACCCCGAATTTGGCGATGGTGCAACGGTGAGCGGCAGATTAAACCTGCTGAACAACCGAAACCTTTCATTTACCGTGAACCAGCTTCTGAGGTATGAAAAAAGTTTTGGAAAACACAGCATTAATTTACTTGCCGGACATGAATTCTATAAACTGGTTATCAATGAACTGGAAGCTGAAAAAACCGGTTTTCCCTATTCCGGAATAAAAGAGCTTGCACCGGGTTCAACAACTTCGTTGCTTACTTCTTTTGAAGACAACTATGCCATTGAATCGGTTTTAAGCAATCTTACCTACGATTTTGCCGACCGGTATTATTTGTCAGCAAGTTTCCGTACCGACGGTTCATCCCGTTTTCACAAAGATTACCGGTGGGGAAAATTCTGGTCATTGGGAGCATCCTGGAGAATCAGTGAAGAACGTTTTCTTGAAAGTGCCAATTTTATCGATAATCTGAAACTGAAGGCCAGTTACGGAAAACAGGGAAACGACCGGATTGGAACATACTACGGATGGCAGTCGCTTTACGATTTGGACTGGGCCAATGCCAATCTAAACGGCGCCCTGCTCTCTTCGCTCGAAAATACCTCCATAAAGTGGGAAGAAAACAACAACCTGAATGTGGGGTTCGATGCAGTACTCTTGAAAGGCCTGGAGTTTTCATTTGAATATTATCAGCGAAGAACTGTAGATATGCTCATGGAAAAACCCATGGCCACTTCGCTTGGTTTCGACAGCTACTGGGCCAATGTTGGCGAAATGCTGAATTCCGGTATCGAGTTGAATACCAACCTGAATATTATAAGGGCAAACAACTTTGTTTGGAATGCCAATTTGAACCTGACAACTTTGAAAAATGAAATTGTAGAGTTGGACGGGGAAGCTGATCAGATAGTTGACGGGAACCGGATTCAACGCAAAGGAGAGGAGATAAACTCATTTTACCTGAGCCGTTCTGCAGGTGTGGATATTACTACAGGTTCTCAGCTTTACTGGGTATTCGACCGCGACGAAGAGGGAAATCCCGGAGAACCGTATATTTCTGACGACTACCAGAAAGCAACTCAAAGCAAGGTAATTGCCGGAAGTCGTATTCCCGATTTTTACGGAGCTTTCGGAAGCAATTTTATCGTTTACAAAAACTTCGATTTGTCTTTTATGACCACTTTTTCAGTAGGCGGCAAAATATTGGATGGCGTTTACCGGGGACTGCTGAATCCAACATATATCGGTACCAACTATGCAGTTAATATAGAAAGAGCATGGAGAAAACCCGGAGATGTAACCGATATTCCGCGAATTCAAAATGGTACGGCTTTTTCACGACCGGCTACCGACAACCTGTTGATTGATGCCTCTTATTTTGCCATCAAAAATTTAACGTTTGGATATACCCTGCCCGGAAATATGCTCAGAACTGTTGGCATTGAAAGATTAAGGGCTTATGTATCGTTCGACAATCTGGCTTTGTTTTCGCATTTGGAAGGTATGAACCCGCAGCACAATTTTACCGGAGGAACCGATTTTACTTATACACCGGTAGGAACCAGCCTGCTGGGAATCGAATTAAAATTTTAAAATAAAATTATTATGAAAACATATAAGATTCTTTTAGCACTTATTGTTTCTGTAGTTTTTGTCTCCTGTTTGGATGAACTGGATACAAATCCTACTGACAGCACATCCGGCGATGTTTTATTCTCGGATGTAACAAAAGCCAATGTCGCCCTGAATGGTATTTACAGGGCCATGTATGTGGCTGAGGAATGGTCTGAAGGCTGGTTTTTTGAAGAATTCGGAGTTACTGCATTTGTTTTAACCTGGGACCTTATGGCAGAAGATATGGTACAGCACGAAGGCGGAAACGGCTGGTTCTGGTTCGATTACCGGTACAACGTCAAGTCTGACTATACCCATAAAGATGGCCGTCCTTACTCGGTCTGGTATTTTTATTACACCCTTATTTCCAATGTAAATGCCATAATTGCTGCAGAAGAAGGCATGGAAGGATCCCCTTCCGAAATCAGCAGCATAATTGGGCAGGCTTATACATTAAGGGCTTATGCCTACTTTAACCTCATTCGGTTCTATCAGCAAACTTATATCGGTAACGAGAATGCTCCGGGAGTGCCCATATACACCGAGCCTACTACAAACACTTCTGAAGGAAAACCACGGGGAACAGTGGCGGAAGTGTATGCACAAATCGATGCCGACATGGAAGAGGCACTCCGTTTACTAGATCCTGATGTGGCTGCACCACGAACTCATCCGTCGCATATCGATTTTTATGTGGCAAACGGAATAAAAGCAAATATTGCACTCGAAAAAAATGACTGGGTAACAGCCGAAGCGGCAGCAAAAACGGCCATGAGCGGTGGAACATCCATGCTGACCCTGGAACAGTTGAACAAAGGTTTTGCATTTAATGATGCTACAGCCCAAACCGTTCTTTGGGGCTTACGAATTGTGGCTGACCAGTCAACCAGTTACGCATCGTTCTTTTCACACATGGATGCCAGCACTGAATTTTATGCACAATCATCAAGGAAATGTGTCAGTTCTTGGTTATATAATCAGATGCCCGATACCGATGTACGCAAAAACAACTGGTGGTATGGCCCAATTGAAAATGAGTCGGAGCTGGGAACCGAAGTCAGTTACAACCAGTTCAAATTCCGGTTTTCTGATGCGAACAATGCACTGGGCGATTACATTCTGATGCGCCACGAGGAAATGATGCTCCTTGCAGCAGAAGCCATGTGCATGCAGGGGAAATATGGCGAGGCAAGAGCTATGCTTGAAGATTTGATGGCCGAACGCAATCCGGATTACAACATCGCATCGCGTACCAATGCCAACACCTTAACAACCACCGATGCCAACGGACCAACAACACCTGCCGGCGGACCGGTGACTTTGCTCGATGAAATCATTTTACAGCGCAGGATTGAATTGTGGGGCGAAGTTGGCCGCATTATGGATATCAAACGGCTGAAAACCGGCTTTACGCGCGATTTTGAAGGCAGCAACCATCCCGATAAACTGGTTACCCGAAATACACTGGATCCGGAATATCCCGATTTTGTGATGGCTATTCCGCAATCTGAATTCGACGGGAATAAAAACATGGACGAAACGGCCGACCAAAATCCGTTCGCCAGCAATTAATCTTAAAAACAATCATTATGAAACATACATATTTAATACTGATACTTTTTGCAGTGTCTCTATTTTCCTGCGACCAGGAAAACATGGGTACGTTGTACGAACCGGATGCGCCTTATGTGGCGTTCAGTTCACCTGTAGTTTCCGGGAATGTTTTATCTGCCGAAAATGATTTTTCAGTTCTTGTTCAGTTAGTTCGTTCAGATTTGTCTGCCACGACAACTGCCAGCGTTGAACTGGAAATGAACGAAGATATAGAAGGTGTTTTTGATTTGGAAAGCAATTCGGTTGCATTTGAAGATGGAGAAGGTTCTGCCAATTTAAAAATAGTTCCACTGGTTGAACCCGGCCAAATAGATCCCACCAAGACCTATGTTTTTAACCTCACGCTAACAAGCGATAATGCTTCGGAGCTGTACAATAAAACTTCCTACCGGGCATCTTTCAGATACACGCCGATCGGAACAGGAACTTTCACTTCGGTATTTTTTGAAGATGAATGGACTGTGGATATTGAAAAGCTGGAAGTAGGCAGTTTAACGCTGTACAAAGCCAAAGGACTGTACGAGGCCGGCTACGACATTACCATAGTTGTGGAAGGTGAGAATGTGACTGTTGAAGAACAGGCAGCCTGGTACAGTAACGATTACGGCGATGTTTTTGTCACCGGAAGCGGCACCGCCAGCGGAAAAGTACTGACCATGAGCCTGGAACACTTTGTTCCCGGACTTGGAGGCTGGGATCCTGAAACGGAGGTTTTAACACTACCATAAATAAGTTAGTCTCTCTTGTTTAAAATGGCCTTTCGGGGCCATTTTTTATTTTGCTCTTTTAACTGAAAGAATCTGCACCGGATTTTTAAAGTACTGATTTTCATCTGGTAACTTCTGAATTTCTCTTACAACATCCATTCCTTCAATCACCCTTCCAAACGCGGCAAATCCCTGCCCGTCAGAATTGCGTTTGCCGCCAAAATCCAGTTCGGGCTGGTTGCCAATGCAAATAAAAAACTCGGTGGAAGCTGTACCCGGTTCGTTTCGTGCCATTGAAATTGTTCCGTCTAGGTGCTTTAAACCGGTTTCTTTTGTGGTTTCGTGCCGTATTCCCGGGTGTTTTTCAATTTCTGCATCTGCAAATAATCCACCCTGAATGACCTCAATTTTAATTTCATTATTTGGCTGATTATCTAATCGGACTGTGCGATAGAAAACAGCATTATTAAAAGTTCCTTTTTCAACGTGTTCCAGAAAGTTTTTGGCTGTTACCGGCGCATGAATGGTGTCAATTTCCACAACAATTTTTCCCGTTGAAGTTTGAAATTCAACATTGGGGAGAGGTTGGCTAAACATTGAGTAATTTTGAACAAGTACAAAAAACAAAACGAAAAAAACGCGCATAACTTATAATTGAATTGTTTATGCGAATGTAAAGATTTTATTTCCTTTTTCGTTAGAAATTAAAATGAACTAAGGTTCTTTAATTAATTGTCTGAATTGTTTTTTATTTTTGGAATCATGAACTACGAATGTTTGATTTGCCAGGTAAAAGCACTGCAGCAGCGACTCGAAAAATATCAAATCCCGGAAGAAAAACGAGACCACGTTGTAGGCGAATTACTGAAAGAAATTGCCTCAATTGATTTGAAAAATAGCTTTTCACCCGAAATCACCCGCAATTTGCTGGCGCGGTTGAAAAACTATTCAATCGTGGAAGATCCTTACCGCAAGGAAAAACAGGAAGGCAACCGCCTCATGCTCGAACGTTACAATGAATTCCGCGAAATGGTTCGCAATTCAAAAAATCCGATCGATACGGCACTGCGGCTGGCCATTGCAGGTAACATCATCGATTTTGGCCCCACAAACCATTTCGATGTGGAAGGAACCATTGAAAAAGTATTGAATTCAGCTTTTGCCATAGATCATTCTCAACAACTTCAATATGAAATAAGCAAGGCAAAAACCATTTTATACCTGGGCGACAATTGCGGCGAAATTGTTCTGGATAGGCTGTTTCTCGAAACCATTAATCACCCGGATGTTTGGTTTGCCGTGCGCGAAAAGCCGGTATTGAACGATGCAACTGAAAAGGAAGCCCGCGAGGTGGGAATTCAACATGTGGCAAAAATCATCTCCAATGGCGACGATGCCCCCTCTACATTGCTGCAACGTGTGAGCACGGAGTTTCAGAAAATTTACCAAGAGGCCGATCTCATCATCTCAAAAGGAATGGGCAACTACGAAGGACTGATGTTTGAATCAGACCCGCGGCTTTTCTTTTTGCTCATGATTAAATGCCCGGTTATTGGCCGGAAAATTGGCGCTGAAAAGGGAGATTTTGTGGTAAAAAGGAGTGTTGCTCCTGCTACCCTTTCGGCACCATCGTAACCAGAGGAATAATCATTTCTTCCAGCGAAATTCCGCCATGCTGGAACGTGTCTTTGTAATAGTTTGCGTAGTAATTATAATTATTCGGATAGGCAAAAAAGTCGCTGTTGTGGGCAAAAATATAGCTGGTACTCACGTTACGCGAGGGCAGGTAAGCCAGCCTCGGGTCGCGCACTTCAAATACATGTTTCGATTTGTAATTCAGGTTTTTGCCCAACTTGTACCGCAGGTTGGTGTTGGTTTCGCGGTCGCCGATAACCTTTACTGCATTATCAACCCTAATGGCGCCATGGTCGGTAGTTACCACCAGTTTAATGTTATTGCCGGCCAGACTGCGAATAAGGTCGCGTAACGACGAGTGGTTAAACCAGCTCAGGGTAAGCGACCGGTAAGCCTTTTCATTATTTGCCAGTTCACGAATCATATCCATTTCGGTACGTGCATGCGAAATCATATCCACAAAGTTGAAAACCATTACCGAAAGGTCGCTGTCCAGAATATTGTTCAGGCTTTCAGACGTCTGCCGGTCGCGTCGAATTCCCGAAACTTTTTCGAAATAGAGCTTTTCTTTCCGGCCATGACGTTTTAGTTGATTACGTAACAACTGTTCTTCGTGCCGGTTTTTATGTCCTTCGTTGTCATCGTCTTCCCACAAGTCGGGATAAACCCTTTCGATTTCTGCCGGCAACATGCCGGCAAACATGGCATTTCGGGCATACATAGTGGCCGTAGGCAGAATACTCAGGTATAGCTCATCAGTATCTACACGGAAATATTCTTCGAAAACCGGACTTATGGTTCGCCACTGGTCAAACCGGAGGTTGTCGATAACCAAAACAAATACTTTATCACCTGCATCAAGCAAGGGAAATACTTTTTCCTGAAATACATCCTGCGAAAGCTGCGGTCTTTCGCTCCTGTCCTTGTTCAGCCATTCCAGGTAATTTTCTTTGATGAACTTAAAAAAAGCCTTGTTGGCATCCTCCTTTTGCATGGTTAGCACCTGGTCCATGGCGGCATCTTCCGATGCACCCAATTCAATTTCCCAGTGAACCAGCTTTTTATAAATATCAACCCATTCGTTGTAATTCAACCGGTCGTTTATACGCATGCCAATTTGTGAAAATTGTGTTTGATAGGCCGACGTGGTTTGCTGTGTCACCAGCCGTTTCTGGTCTATATTTTTTTTCAGTGAAAGCAAAATTTGTTTGGGATTCACTGGTTTAATAAGGTAATCGGCAATTTTTGAGCCGATAGCCTCGTCCATAATATTTTCTTCTTCGCTTTTGGTAATCATCACCACGGGCACATTGGGCGAAACCGATTTTATTTCGTTCAGCGTTTCCAGGCCGGACATTCCCGGCATGTTTTCATCCAGAAAAATGATGTCGAAAAATTTAGCTTTAACCTCTTCGATGGCATCCAGCCCGTTATTGGCAGTTTCAACTTCATAATCCTTGCTTTCCAGAAAAATGATGTGTGCACGCAGCACGTCTATTTCGTCGTCAACCCAAAGTATTCTTGGTTTTCTCATATTCTCTTCTCCTAAATTGTTTTCATTGAAGGTAAAGGTACAAACAAAAAAAGTGCCGGGGTGGTGCTTAACAAACTTTAACCCGGTTATTCACCGAGGTAAATGAGTTTGTAAAAATCCATGTAGGCGTTGATGTTCTTCTCCTGCAAAAAAATGTCGAAGTTTTCTTCGGAAATCAGGAAATTGCGGTAGTTGGCCTGCCCCAACGGCGTATAAAGATCGCGGTTTTGTACCACCGTGCGCGAATAGCGTGTGGCAGCTTCCTTGTCGGGCAATCCGGAAATAATCACAGCAACCCTGAAATCATCGATGGCCGTCTCTTCAATAACCATCCTCTCTTCGCCGCTGGCCTGGTTGAACTGCTCAATCCCGTCAACAAACCTGGCCCTGTCAACTCCTTCCAAAGGAATAACAAAAACAAAATAATGCGGTTTTTCTATTTCTGTGCTGTACGGTCCGGAATAGGTTTCGGGGCTAACCGGCTGAGCATCCTCCGGCTGTTCGGCGCCGGTTTGTGGTGCTTGCTGCGCAGGCGGGGCAGGAGTTGTTTGCTGTTGTTGTGCCGGGCTACGCTGTATGTAGTTGTTGCGAAAAAAATCGATGTAATCTTCCACCTTGTTTTCCTCAATCAGAGTTTCAAGGTTTTCGGTCGTAATCAGGAAGTTCCGGTAAGTAGCCTGCCCCAGCGGCTCGAACAGACTACGCGTAATAACCACGGTGCGGAAATACGACATAGCCTCGTTCAGCGAAGGAATTCCCTGAACCACCAAAAGCTGATATTCACCTGTTTGCCTCTGCTGAGTGGCCAGATTCCAGCCACGAAACTCGTCGCGGTTGAACTGGGCGAATCCGTTCAGGGTTTGCCGCATCGACATTCGGGTATCTTTTACCGCGAGCACAAAATTCTGGGTGGTATCGATGGCTGTTGAGAACAAAGGAGCACCCCCGGTTTCAACCACCCTGAACTCACCCCGATCACGTAACATCTGCTCCTCTTCGCGCGCCCGGGCCATCAGTTCTTCCGGAGAAATTTCAAATTCTTCGTCGCTAAAGTCGGGGCCAATATAGCGACTGTAATTTTTCACAAAAAACTTCAGGTAATCGGCAATGGATTTTTCCGAAAGGATTTGCCTGTAGTTGGTTGATGAAATGGCAAAGTTTACATAGTCAATGCCACTCAATGTATTGAAAACCGGAGCCCTGCGAATAATGGCACGGTGGTAAATTACACCGTCTTCCTTGTTGCTTAATGCCCTTACCACAACCAGGTTTGTCCGTTCGTTCAGCGATTCTGTTTCAATGTCGAAATCAATTTTGGTGTAGTGATCGATGTTGTAATTGGCAATATCGAATTTCAGCCGGTTTAAATCTACTTTTACAGTATTGGGATATGCAATGACAAAATAGTGCAGCAAATCATCGTCATACGAAAATCTTCCGCCAAATTCATCGTTTTCTCTTTGACCGGCCAGTAAAATTTCTTCATTCTGAATTTCTTCATTGATGTAGCCCATGTCCACCAGTTTTTGGTAATCAGCCAGGGTACTGTCCTGTATAAGCGTTAGAATTTCATTGGCCAGAGGGGTAGGATCGGCTGAAGGCCAGGTTTCGACGTACCCTTTCAGCAGGCTTTCAAACTGATGAATATCGGTTTGCGTTCCCTGTGCTATGGTTTCCATAAAATATAGCTTTGGAAGCATCAGGCTGTCGGGGTTCATTTTCCTCATTTCGTCTGTCAGGGTTATCACATTTCTGTAGTTGCCCGAGCGGTAGTTTCTGAATGTTTCCTCGTACATGCGGTTCAGGCTGTCGGTACGGGCCTGCATTTCAACAAAAAAGTTCGGATTAATAAGGTATTGCGCATATTTACTTTCGGGGAACCTCGAAATGATGAGGTTTCGGTAGTAATCCGATTTTTCCCTGTCTCCCATCAGTTCATAGAGGTCGTATAAATCGAAGTATGCCGAAAGCTGGTAAATGTTGTTTGGGTAGCGCCTCATCAGCTCCTCGAACGACTCGGCAGAGCGCTGGTAGTTTGAAAACTCCGATTTATATATTTTCCCGGCATTGTACAAGGCATCCCTTATGCGGTCGTGCGACAGGGCCATCAGTGAATCGGTCAGGGGTAAATCCTGCGTATAAAAATCTTTTTGCAACGGGTCCTCCACCCGAACAACAATCTGCGAAGAATCGATTATTTCAGCCATTTCGTCCATCTCATCCATTGAAACGGTGCTTTTGTTGGATCGCCGCCAGTTATCTTCGAGCTGGCGCTGGCCCCAGCGTTGCTGGAATGTAACCTGACCATAAGCCACCGTTTGCGGATTATAAAAATACCATCCGGCACCCTGTTGCCCGCTCCCCATTCCCATGCGGTAACGGTTTGAGCGGTAATACCCCTGATCGCGCTGCCCCTGCATTGCCAGGCTTTCAGCATCGCGCTGGCGTTCCTGTTCTTCACGCATCAATCTGGCAATAAATGCATCACGTTCATTATCCGGCATTTGTGCAATGCGCTGCAGGCTATCTTCACGTTCTACCATAAACAGGTTTTCAACCAGGTTGGACAAACTTCGGTATTGCGAAGAAAGTTTTTCATAGTTGGGATACGTTTCGTCGATTATGATCATGGCGCTGTCGTAGTAGGCCTGGGCATCCCGGTAATTTTGCAAATCGAAGTAAATATCGGCAACGGTAATGGACGACTGTGCGCGCTGAAACTGGTTGTTGTAACTGCTGGCCACTGATTTACGGTAATTGTCGATGGCCACATCGCGGTTTCCTTCCCTGAAGAAAATATTCCCAAGGGCATAATAAATCTGGTCGCGAAACTCCACGTTCTTTTTATCGCGGAGCATTTTGTTCAACTCTTTTTTCGTTTTTTCGGCATCTCCTTCTCCTGAAAACATACCGGCAGCATTGATTTTTGCATTGAAAGCCATCCGGTAATCGGGGTTCATGCGGGTAACTTTCTGGTATGCTTCGGCTGCAAGCATGGATTTGCCAAGCTCTTCATACAGCTGGGCCTCGATGTACTGAAGCCGGGCTTTCTGTTTTCGCCAAAAGGTTTTTCCCAGGGCAATATCAATAAACTTGATGGCTTCATCGTAATCATATTGCTTCATGTAAAAATCAGCCGTGGCAATGGCAAGTTCGCGTTCCAGCTTTCGGGGAAAACTCCGGTCGTTTTGAACGGCCTGAATTACTTCCGAGGCTTCGGCAAACCGTTCCAGCTCGGCATAACTCCGCAAAAGCCAGATTTGGGTCTCGTGACGGGCTTCGCCATCGGGATATTTCCGCAATACGTAAGACAAATTATCGATGGCAGCCATAAAGTTGTGCTGGTAAAAATAGGCTTTGCCAATCAGCAGGTAACTTTGGTCAATCCACGGGTTAAATTCTTCCTGGCTTGCAAACTCCTGATAACGGCGTGTACGGCGGCGGCGGCGTTTGGGCTTTTCGGTAATAGAATGAAGTTCAATGAGCTTGGATGCCTTCAAAACGGCATAGTCCATATCCGATTTAACCATATTGGCTGCAGCAGGGTCGCTCTCCTTGTAAATGGGCAACAACCGCGTAAAATCATCTTCAAGGTCCGATTCTATTCTTTCCAGGCCCGATTCAAAGCTTTCACTGGCATTGAAATATACGTTGTATTTCGAGGTAACGCGGTGGTATGTACGCGAGGCAAAGGTATTCTTTTCGGTAGAACACCCCTGATATAGCGGCATGAGCAGCAATAACCCGACAATATGTAGTAAAAATCGCTTCAAAAACAGTTTTTAAATAGCTTTAGGAATAAACTCTGAATTTGGCAGATTATTGTAACAAAAAGCCCCGATTTTATTCCGTTGGCAAAGGCACAAAAATATAAAATTTTAAACCGCTGCTGCCTCAATTATCCAGCATCTTCCCACAGGGGAAATTTTGGGCTATTTTCGGGTAATCTTTACTTTTTTGGTTGGCGCCCGTTCAATGTTGCGTAAATGTACCTGATGAGCCACATTTTTAGCCACTTCGGCAAAAGCCATTCCCGTTACCGTACCGGCATTCAGGGCGGTGGGAACTCCCTCGTCGCCACCTTCGCGAATGCTTTGCACAATTGGAATCTGTCCCAGCAGTTTCAGTCCCAGTTTGTCGGCCAGCTCTTTTCCGCCGTTTTGCCCGAAAATGTAATACCGGTTGTTGGGCAGTTCGGCAGGTGTAAACCAGGCCATATTTTCGACGAGCCCCAAAACAGGCACATCGATGGATTTGCTCTGGAACATACTGGCGCCCCTGATTACATCGGCCAGGGCAACGGCCTGCGGTGTGGTAACAATTACTGCACCGGTAACCGGAAGGGTTTGTACCAGGGTGAGGTGAATGTCGCTGGTGCCCGGAGGCAGGTCGATGAGCATGTAATCCAACTCTCCCCAGTTGGCATCCATTATGAGTTGTTTCAACGCGTTGGAGGCCATGGGCCCACGCCAGATAATGGCATTTTCGGCATCCACAAAAAAGCCGATGGACAAAAACTTAACCCCGTATTTTTCTACCGGGTTGATCATGTCGCGCCCATCGATTTTTTCTCCGGTGGGCCGTGTATCTTCAGCGCCAAACATTTTGGGTACCGACGGGCCGAAAATATCGGCGTCAATCAATCCTACCCTTGCGCCGGCTTTGGCAAGTGCTACTGCCAGGTTCACCGCAACGGTTGATTTGCCCACTCCGCCCTTGCCCGAAGCCACAGCAATAATGTTTTTCACACCCGGCAATACAGGCCTTTCCATGTTATGCAGAAACTTTACGGTAATGTTGTCTTCTATTTCAACTTCATCACCCAGGTATTCTTTAATGGCTTTTTCGCAGGCAAGCACCAGGGCTTCAATGTTCGGGTCGTCGCTTTTTTGAAAAACCAGTGAAAAACTCACTCGCTGTCCGGCAATTCTGACTTCCTGAACCATATCCAGCGAAACAACATCTTCAACGCTTCCCGGGTATTTCACTATGCGCAATGCATCGGTTACATTTTTGGGAACAATTAACTTACGAGGTATATCAGTCATACTATTTCTGTTTAAAATAAACCACAAAACTAAAAAATATCTGAAAGTATTTTAACCTATTTTTTTGTTTAATTTGTTTGTTGAAAAGTCAGGATTAACAGAAGCAAAGAAGTTTGACCATGGATAACAATCAGTTTGCAAAACATTTCTCGGAAGAATCGCTTTGGAAGAAAATCAAACAGTTTTCAACAGCGGCAGGAATTAAGGTGGTTTATGCAGCCTTACTTTTGTATTATGTAATGAACGACAAGCAGGTAGGGCTGAAAACCAAATTGACCATTGCAGCTGCTTTGGGGTATTTCATTCTACCTACCGACGCCATATTCGATTTTACACCGCTGATTGGATATACCGACGATTTGGGCGTGTTGTTGTTTGCGCTCACGCAGGTATCGTCGAATATAACCCCGGAAATTAAAGCGAAAGCAAGAAAAAAACTGAGAGACTGGTTTGGCGAAATAAATGAAGAGGAGCTGAAAGAGCTGGAAAGTAAAATCATTTAAGCCGTTGCCTGCCCCGATGTTTTCTTATACCTTTGCCGCCTGAAAATCCAACAAAAATGATTGAATTCTCACTGCTTCAGTGGCTTTTGCTGTTTTTTTGTGCCATGCTCATCGGCATGTCGAAGGTGGGTGTACCCGGTGTTTCCATGTTTGTTGTGCCGGTAATGGCTATCATTTTTGGCGGAAAAGCTTCCACAGGCATATTGCTACCCATTTTAATGATGGCCGACTGGTTTGGAGTAGGATATTACCACCGCCATGCCCGCTGGCATTTTCTTTGGAAACTTTTTCCGTGGGCGTTTGCCGGCATTGGCATTGCCCTTTGGGTAGGAGAAGTGGTGAATGATGAATGGTTTAAAAACATCATTGCCATTCTGGTTTTTTTATGCATTGGGCTGATGCTTTGGAAAGACCGGCAGAAAAGCCGGCAATTTTTTCCCGATACCTGGTGGTTTGCAGCATCAATGGGAGTTTTGGGCGGTTTTGCCACCATGATTGGCAACGTTGCCGGACCCATTTTTGCCATTTACCTGCTGGCTATGCACCTGCCTAAAAACAACTTCATTGGCACCGGCGCCTGGTTCTTTCTTATCATCAATCTCATTAAGTTTCCTCTGCACATTTTTGTGTGGGAAACCATTACCCGGGAAACGCTGAAACTGGATTTGATTTTGTTGCCAGGAATTGCAGCCGGCGCAATCGGGGGCATCTGGCTCGTGAAAAAAATACCCGATAAAACTTATCGTGCTTTTGTCATTATTGTTACCGCCCTTTCGGCCCTGCTTTTGCTGATTTAAATTAGTATTGCGAAGCCATTTTCATGGATTTTGTACATTTGCAGCCTCGGGGCCATAAACATATTACGAAAATTAAACAGGATTTCCAAAAGCATGGAACCACTCATAAACTATTTTAAAGATATAAAATCCCGAAGTGTGCTTGATGTGGGCACAGGAAAAGGGGGATTTCTGAATGTGTTGAAAAAAACGTTTCCCGGCGCAAAAATAACCGGTATCGACCCACATGATGAATCGCTGAAAGTAGCACGGAAATATCATCCCGATGTGACATTCATGGAAATGGAAGCAGAAAAGCTCGGTTTTGAAGACAACTCATTCGATGTGGTCAGCATTTCCATGGCGTTGCATCATTTGCCAAAAATTAAAAAGGGACTAAAAGAGATAAAACGGGTAACGAAACCCGGAGGCTTCATCATCATTAACGAAACCATCAGCAATAATCTGAACCCGGCTCAGGAAGTGCATAAAATGTATCATCATTTTCGCAGCCGCATCGACCGTTTGCAGGGCCGTTTTCACCGGAAAACCTTTACAAAGGACGCCATTTTACACATGCTGAAACAGGCTGAATTACCGGTGCAGTTTTTCTTTGAGCAAAAGCGGAACGTGAACCTGGTGGAAGATGAGGCAGAATTGGAGCTCAGGGTAGAAAAAATGAAGCAGATGCTGGAAAAAATTAAAGGTAGAAAAGAATATGAAACCCTTTTGCCACAGGTGGAAGAATTCAGAAACAATGCCATGAAATTTGGGTTTCAGCCGGCTACCAACCTCATCATTGTAATCAGAAAAATAGAAACCGGTTAACCCCTCAGTGCCTCGGCGCCGCCAACAATTTCAAGAATTTCATTGGTGATGGATGCCTGCCGGAGCTTGTTATACTGCAAACTCAAATCCTTAAGCAATTCGGTGGCATTATCGGTAGCCTGGTGCATGGCAGTCATTCGTGCGCCATGTTCTGCTGCATGCGAATCGAGCATGGCCTTATAAAACTGAATTTTCAAACTTCGCGGAATTAATTCTTTTACAATATATTCCTTTGTGGGTTCAAAAATATAGTCGTAATATTCTTTCAGCCCCTTTTTCTCTTCAATTTCAACAGGAAGAAACTGCTCGGCTACATTGTTTTGAATGGCAGCATTCAAAAACTGGTTGTAAACCAGTTCCACCCGGTCGTATTTACCATCGACAAACCACTTCATTATTTTTTCTGCCATTTCAAACACATGATCCTTATCGAAATGATCGTACAAATCGTGGTAACTTTCGACTACATGCATGCCTCTTGTTTTCACTTGCCGCTCGCCCTGTTTCCCGATGCAAATAATGTCCAGCTCCTCCAACTGGTTCTGAAGGCTGTATTTGGTATTTACCAGTTCCACAGCCTTTTTGGCAATATTCAGATTAAATCCACCGCACAATCCGCGGTTTGATGAAATAAGCACCACCAGTATTTTTTCGGGTTCGCGCGGTTTTGCATAAACCGAATCATTTGAATCGCTGAGGCTGGCACTTAACGAGGTTAAAATATTTTGCAACTTTTCGGCATAAGGTCTTATTCGCAGGATGGCATCCTGGGCTTTCTTCAGCCTCGATGCCGAAACCATTTTCATTGCACTGGTTACCTGCCGGGTGGTTTTAACCGATACAATGCGTGTTCTTATTTCCTTTAACCCTGCCATTCAACTCTTTTTCTTAAATCTCCGCTTCCTTTTTCATTTTTTTGGCCGCTTCGGCAGCAACCTGCCTGAGCACAGTCTCTATTTTTTCAGTCAGGTACCCCTCTTTAATAGAGTCCAGAATATCGCGGTGCTCCATTTCCATCAGTTCCAGAAAAGTATTTTCAAAGTTTTTTATTTGATTGATTGGTAAGCTACGCAAGAATTCATTCACCCCGCAGTAAATAATGGCAACCTGATGCTCCACCTTCATGGGTGAATATTGATTTTGCTTCAGTATTTCCATATTTTTTCTTCCCTTGTCGAGTACCCTCAGGGTAGCTGCATCGAGGTCGGAGCCGAATTTGGAAAAAGCCTCCAGTTCGCGGTACTGTGCCTGGTCGAGTTTCAATGTACCGGCAATTTTTTTCATCGGTTTAATCTGGGCATTGCCTCCAACCCTCGAAACAGAAATTCCCACGTTAATTGCAGGCCTGAACCCGGAATTAAACAGATTCGACTCCAGAAAAATCTGCCCGTCGGTAATGGAAATTACGTTGGTTGGAATATAGGCTGAAACGTCGCCTGCCTGGGTTTCAATAATGGGAAGTGCAGTGAGCGAACCCCCACCTTTCACTTTTCTTTTTAAGCCTTCGGGCAGGTCGTTCATTTGGGCTGCTATTTCGTCCGACTCAATGATTTTTGCCGCCCGCTCGAGCAGCCTCGAGTGCAGGTAAAAAACATCGCCCGGGAATGCCTCGCGCCCCGGTGGGCGCCTCAAAAGCAGGGACACTTCTCGGTACGAAACCGCCTGCTTCGACAGGTCGTCGAGCACGATCAGCGCATCGCGGCCGGTGTCGCGAAAATATTCTCCGATGGCCATGCCGGCATAAGGGGCATAAAACTGCAGGGCAGCCGGGTCGGAAGCGGTGGAAGAAACAATGATGGAATACTCCATGGCCCCATGTTTCTGTAGGGTTGAAGCGATGTTGGCCACGGTGGAACCTTTCTGCCCAATAGCTACATAAATGCAGTAAACCGGTTTTCCCCTTTCAAAGTTTTCGCGCTGATTGATGATGGTGTCGATAGCTACGGCTGTTTTTCCGGTCTGGCGGTCGCCAATTATCAGCTCGCGCTGGCCCCGCCCGATGGGAACCATTGCGTCGATAGCTTTCAGTCCGGTTTGCAGCGGTTCTTTTACCGGCTGGCGAAAAATTACACCCGGCGCCTTCCGTTCAAGCGGGAGTTCGATCAATTCGCCACCAATGGGTCCATGTCCGTCGAGCGGCTCACCAATGGTGTTAACCACTCTTCCCAACAGTTTCTCCCCTACTCTTATGGAGGCAATGTGCTTCAACCGCTTTACCGTATCGCCTTCTTTTACCACCTGGGATGGCCCCAGCAAAACAGCTCCCACATTGTCTTGTTCCAGGTTAAGAACAATACCCTTAATGCCACCTTCGAACTCTATCATTTCGTTCGATTCCACATTGGAAAGACCATAAATACGTGCAATGCCGTCACCTACCTGAAGCACCGTTCCAACCTCTTCCAGTTGAGCGTCGGTTTGAAAGCCTTTCAGTTGCTGCTTCAGGATTTCAGAAATTTCTGCCGGTTTAATATGTATCATCTTTTGTTGTGTCTTTTTTCAATTCATCCGTTAAATACCCATCACACTTCCGTTTTTAAAAATTCCTGTTTCAGTTTTTTGAGCTGAGTGGCTATGCTGTCGTCGTATTGCTTTCCGTCAATCTGCAATACAACACCTCCAATGATGTGCGGGTTTACCCGTCCAGTCAGTTCTACCTGTGTTCCCAGTTCTTTTTCAAGGATTTTTTCTGCTTTTTGAAGCAGGTCTTCATCCATTTCAACGGCGGTAGTCAAAACCGCAGTTTTTATATTTTTTTCTTCCCGAATAAGAGACAGTATGTTTCGACAGACTGCCGGAATAAATTCCTCGCGTTTGTTTTGCGTCATCAGGGTGAGAAAATTCAAGGAAAGCACATCTGCTTTTTCTTTAAAAATCAAATGAATAAGCCTTATTTTTTCAGAAGTTTTTACCACCGGATTTTTCAGAAACCTGTTAAAATCGGCCGATTGACGGCAAACGGCTGCTATCAGTTCGGCATCCTTCTTCAGGATAGAAAGCTGATTGTTCTCTTTGGCCAGAGAAAAAACTGCTTTGGCATATCTTACCGTGATTGCACTTTCATCCATCCCTTCAATTCAGTTTAATTTCATCTAATAACTCGCTCACCAACTGCTGGTGTTCTTTTGGATCTGCCATTTCTTTTCTGATGATTTTTTCCGCAATTAAAAACGAAATCTCCGTCATCTGCTTTTTCATTTCATTAATGGCTTTATCTTTTTCATTTTGTATCTGCTGTCGGGCATTCTCAATACTTCTCTGCGTTTCAGTCGATGCTTTTTCTTTCGCCTCGGCAATTATCCCTTCTTTCAGGTTCATGGCTTCGCGAAGAATGGAATCTTTTTCCCGTCGGGCATCGGTAATCAGCTTGTCGTTCCCGGCTTTCAGTTTTTCCACTTCATATCGGGCTTCTTCGGCAGCCTTTAAAGCTGTATCAATCGATTCTTCCCGTTCATACAAGGCATTCAGGATGGGTCTCCAGGCAAATTTTTTCAATACAAAAGCCACAATCCCAAAAACAATAATCATCCAAAATATTGTACCTACATTCGGAGTTACCAGTTCCATAACCAGAATATTTTTGTTTTCAAACCAACCTTAATTCAAAAAGAAACAGCACCTCCGGCAATCCCGAAGGTGGCTGTTTCAATGCTTTAGCTACACAAACAAAACCAACGCACAAACAATAACGGCGAAGAAGGAAACCCCTTCAATCAATGCTGCCGAAACAATCATGTTGGAGCGAATATCTCCACTGGCCTCGGGCTGTCGTGCAATGGCTTCCATGGCAGCAACACCTATCCGACTGATGCCGAAAGCGGCACCAAAAGCCGTTAAGGCTGCTGCAAAGGCCGCCCCCAACTCACTAAACTGGGCAGCACCCTCGGAAACTTGTAGCAACACACTTAAAATAGCTGATAACATAGCTTTAAATTTAAAAATGAATATTAATGTTCTTCTGCCGATGCCATTCCAAAATAGATGGCCGACAGAAGGGTAAAAACATACGCCTGAATGAATGAAACCAACACATCTAGCAATGTTATGAAAACCGCAAAGGCCACTGAAATGGGACTAACCCCATAGCCGGCAGCCGGTCCCATCAAACTGCTGAAAATAAAAATCAAACTCAGGAAAACCGTAACAATCATGTGCCCGGCCAGCATGTTGGCAAACAGCCGGATCATCAGCACAAACGGTTTGGTAAACATTCCTGTTAATTCCAAGAAAGGCATTAACGGAATGGGGAACTTCAGCAAAAGAGGTACATCCGGGTTCAAAACTTCTTTCCAGTAATGCCTGTTACCACTGATATTGGTTACAAGAAATGTAAAAAGTGCCAGCACCAGTGTAACCGAAATATTTCCGGTAACATTGGCCCCAAAAGGGAAAATGGGTATCAAACCCAGCAGGTTATTCAATAAAATAAAAAAGAAAAGAGTGAGAAGCGGCGGCATAAAACGCTTGTAATGCTTTTCGCCTATGGATGGCCTTGCAATTTCATCGCGAATAAAAACAACGATAGGCTCTACAAGATTTTGCGCTCCCGACGGAGCCCTGCCACGGTTTTGTCCGGCAGTATGGGCAGCAGCAAAAAGCAGGGAGAAAAGTACAATAACCGAAACAACTGCACCGGCTACAGCCTTGGTAAAGGAAAGATCTACCGGTCGGCCGATTTCATGCCCCTGTTCATTCACTTCTACAATTTTGCCGTTGTATTGTTCACTGCGTGAGATGCGGAAACCTTTGTAATCGGTATGCCCGTGATGAAATTTGGAAGACATAAAAATGTGCAGGTTTTGATCCTCGTGCCATTGAGGATTTTTGCTGTATAAAATAACCGGAAGCGGCACGCTGATGTGGTTGTTACCAAAGGTTGCAATGTGCCAGTCGTAGGCGTCCAAAACGTGTTCAATTACGAATTTGCCCGCATCAAAATTTTCCTCTGTAACTTCCTTTCCGTCAGCGTGGGCATTTGGCCCTGAACCGGATTGGGCTGCTACCGGATTAACCCAGAAAACAGCCATCATTAAGGTAAATATCACCTTTTGGGAAAATGTTGGCATCACTTTTTTCTGTAATTCAAGTTGCACAAATTTAAAAGAAATTTCTATCCGGCTACTTTTATTTGATAATAATTCAGGGCAAAGAGATTTTTAAATTTTTTATTCCCGGTTTTTCCTGACAATGCGGGCCAGATCGGAAACCTCGAAAAATGTAAACGTGACATAAACGACCACAAGGCAGACTACAAAAACGGCTGCATTGTCGGAATTTACAGCCAGGTATCCCATGGCAAATGCCGAATAAACGAGTAGCCTGAAAAGAGGGAAAAGCATGCTGTACCGGGTAAACAGTACCATGTTTTTATGAGCCAACTTAACCTGATAAGCATGTGTGGCTATGGTGACTGCTGCAAAAAACACAAGCATCCAGGGCAGAATGAGCAAATACTGCCCTGGAACAATCCAGGTAAATACCAACCAACCCAAGGCTGCCAGCACAGCAGCTGCAATAAAAATTTTCAGAATAAACCGTTTTAGTTCTTTGCTCATCATTTTATTAGTTTTCGGATAAAATAAATTACAGAACCTGCTACCGATAAAACCATAAGCACCAGTGTGAACCACCTGAATTCATTTTCGAGCCACTGGTCAATTTTGTAGCCCAGCAATGTGCCCGCAACCATCATTGCCATCATTTCAAACGCCAGGTTTGAATACCTTATGAAAGCGTCAATTTTTTCTTTACTCTTTTTGCTGCGGTTTTTCATTTTTTTCTTTGGAATCGCCCATTGTGCAAGTTCCTGTAAAAAGTGATCCCGGCTCTACGGACAGTTTTCCGGCAATTATATCGCCATAAATTTGGGCTGAAGATTTCATGGTAAGCAATTCTACAACCTTCACTTTTCCTTTAATATACCCCGAAACTTCAATATTGTTACAATCAATTTCACCTTCCACCTTTCCTTTGGGGCCAATCACCAGTCTTCCCTTTGCATTGATGTTACCCACCAATTCCCCGTCAATGCGGATATCGCCATTGGCTGCTATATCGCCTTTAATTATTGTTCCTTCGCTAATGATGTTGATGGATTGATTCAGGTTATCTCCGTAGTTCGATGTTTGCTTCGCCATTTTAAATATCATTTTACTCGGTGTAATTCAACTAACTAAAACACAGTTCTCTCAAAAATCTGCGGCTGAAATTACGAATTTTTTATGGGGTTGGCAAAATCTGTTTCCTATATTTAACCGGTACAGATTTTACAGGGTTACCATTTGAGAGTGGTCTCTGTTTCAACAGCTGCCCATTCATTGTTGTTATTTCTCAGTTGATTTCCGCTGTTTTACGGATCAGGAATTCGTTTCTTTCAAAAACAAAGCCGGAAAGCCGAAATGAAAGCAAAAAAAAGCTGGTCACTTTTTTTTGACCAGCCCCTGCTTTAAACAGCAATTTCTTTTTCAATTACCTGCTTGCCCCTGTAGTATCCGCATTCCGGACAAATGTGGTGATACTTTACCGTTGCTCCGCAGTTTGAACATGTTGCAAGCGTAGGAAGAGATGCTTTGTAGTGAGTACGTCTTTTATCTCTTCTTGTTTTCGATATTCTGCTCTTTGGATGTGCCATGATATTTTAATTTTTAATTATTATTCCAGTTCTTTAATGCCGCCCAACGCGGGTCTGTAATTTCTTCCGGTTCTTCCTTCTTGTGCTCGTATTTTTTCAGTTGTTCCAGCATGTCCATATTACAGCCGGTGGCCCCTTTTTTGTTGGGGTGAACATGCCTTATGGGAATGCTGAGAATGATATATTCATAAATTAACTGGGCCAGGTTAATCCGGTGTTCTTCAGGCAAAATCCAGATGATTTCGTCATCTTCATAATCGTTATCGCCGTATTTCACAAACAATTCGCTTTTATGTTTGATCTTTTGCCGGTAATTTTCGAGACAGCGGTCGCAGGTTAATTCAACCCACCCTTTCATCTTGAAAAAAAGTTTTATAAAGGAACTTCTCTTTTCAAGAGTCACCTTTACCCTGATGTCACCAAAGGTAACCAGTCCCTGTTCAAAGTGCTCAAAGAACGCGTCTTTAACTTCAAATTCGAACTCGTGCAGGCCTTCTTTAAGGCCCTTAAACTCCACATCGTATTTTGTTCTCCAGCCCATGGTTCGAAAAAAGTGTTGCAAAAGTATAAATTTTTTACAAACCCGTGAAAGGAAGAGCGAAAAAACACAGTATTTTACTGATTGCAACCCGAAAGGTTAACATCCTGTAATAAATTGCCATAGAAAGCTCGGTTACCATTACCCAAATTTAAAAAACAACAAAACAACAGTGAGATTTCCGTTTAATCGATTAGAATATTTTTTTGACACCCGGAATTTTTTTAATAAGCGAGGCCATTGCAAAACAGGCAGTTAATGCAAGTGGCGCCAGTGCAATAAATTTCAGCAGCGGCGAAGTTTGCCATCCCGCAAAAACAATACCGATTGCTACAATTACAGGAGTATGGAAAACAAATACCCCGTAAGCGCTGTCGGATAATTGTCTGGCAACGGAACCCTGCTGGTTCAGGTATTTTTTTCCAATTCCCAGAAGGCCAATTATCAGGGAGAAACCCAACACCTGTTCCAAAAGGGCATAACCGGCACTTTGCCAGGTACCTCCTCCCATAAACAAATCGGCCTCTTCGAAAGACCCTCCCAGAATAAAAATCAACGGAAAAACAATAAACAGAATAAACTGCGCAAACAGAAACCATTTTTTCGCAGCTGTAAAAGTAATGGCATCCATCCAGTTGTTTTTGTAGGCTAATATGCCCAAAACAAAAAGAAAAATATACTGCACGAAAAACGGGAGCTGAAAATTGGTAAACGGCATACTCCATCCAACGGGAAGCCAGATGCGGATAAGGTATTGAAGAAAACCGGTTGCAATTGCAGCCAGAAGAATGACAAACGTTCCTGGGAAAGGAATTTGTCGGTTCACCTTTTCCGGTTTTACCAGCAAAAATACCAGGGTAAAAAGCAACAGTGCCTCCACAAACCAGAGCGGACCAAATCCTGCACCTCTTTGATTTAACCAGAAATCAATCAAAAAAACCTCATCACCCCGAATAAAACGATGAAGAAGAAAAACAGTGAGCGGAGACAAAATAAAATAGAACAGCAAGAGCGGAATTCCCAACCGGATTAGCCGGTCCTTTACAAATTTACCTGTTCCTTTTCTTTTCAGGGAAGGCAAAATAAAAAAGGCCGAAACAAAAAAGAACATCCCCATAAAAAACGACTGGTTGGTAAGTACAAACAATAACATGGGAATAATTTCAGGAAATCCGGCTTCGGTTTCATTGTAATACCAACTGCCTGGTGCGCCATAAGTTATGGACAGGTGATGCAAAACCACCAGGCTTATAAGAAAAATACGAAGGTTATCGATGTACCAGAGGCGGGAAGATGTATTCATGTTAAAAAAGAATTAGTCATACCATCATTTCAAATGATAGTATGACTAATCTATAAATCATTACACTTTGGGCAACTCCCAGGGAGCGCGGTATTGAGGCACCAGATAACTGTTGGCATCATCGTCGCCGATGAATTTACTGTTATCGGCATCCCAGTACAACCGGCGACCGGTTTTAAAGGCAATGTTTCCGAGGTGGCAAACACGGGCCGTATTGGCGGCAATTTCAATGCTGGTATTGGGCACCAGATCCCTGTCTTTTATACAGTCGATGAAATTTTTCATGTGGTTATTCAAACCCTGGCCATCGCCTCTTTGCAGCTCCACCCGCTCCATTGCGGGGTTGTCGCCACCCTCGGGAATCACTTCCCAGCCGCCGCGGTCAACCACCAGTGTTCCATTGTTGCCAACAAAACCAACGCCATGCGAACGGCCGTAATAGCCGCCATCGATACCAATTCCGTGATCCCACAGCATGGTGTAGCCGTCGAATTCATACAGTGCCTGCTGGGTATCGGGTGTTTCGCAGGCATCTTCGGGGTAGGCAAACTTGCCGCCCATAGCCATCACCGATTTGGGCGCTTTGGCATTCATTCCAAACAAGGCGTAATCGATGATGTGCACACCCCAGTCGGTCATCATGCCACCGGCATAATCCCAGAACCACCTGAAAGTGAAATGAAAACGATTCTTATTGAACGGCCTTTGGGGCGCAGGCCCCAGCCAGAAATCATAATCAACTCCAGCCGGCACATCGCTGTCGGGCACTACCGGCACCGATTTCATCCAGCCCTGGTACGACCAGGTGCGCACACTGCGAATTTTCCCCAGCGCTCCTGAATGAACAAACGCCACGGCATCCTGCCAGTGCTTATCGCTGCGCTGCCACTGACCTACCTGAACAACGTTTCCGTACCGTTGTGCAGCGCGTTCCATAATGTTCAGTTCCTCGATGTAGTTGGCCAGTGGTTTTTCACAAAATATCTGTTTCCCTTCCTGGGCAGCATACACAAACGGAATGCAGTGCCAATGGTCGGGTGTACCAATAATAATCACATCGATTCCCGGTTCTTCCAGCAGTTTCCTGAAATCCTTAAATCCTTTGGGTTTGTATCCCTGAATTTTTTCAGTATCGGCAATACGCTGGTTCAGCACATTTTCGTCCACATCGCAGATAGCGGCACATTCGGTATTTTTCTGGCGAAGAAAAGCCTGCAAATCGGAAAATCCCATTCCTTTTGCACCAATTAATCCACACACCAGTTTTTCGTTGGCTCCCATGCACGAAGCAAGCGGCATGGATGCGGCAGCGCCCACTCCCGCGGTGGCAAGTGCCGACTTTTTAATAAAACTTCTTCTGTTTGTCATTTATTTTTCTTTTTGCATGGCATCGTCAAAAGCCACGTCTGATGGTTCAAAATCCACATTTTTCACAAACTGGCAGGCTTCGGTGGCGCCGGCTTCGCGGTTCATTCCGCTGTCTTCCCATTCAACCGATAATGGACCTTTGTAGCCAATATCATTCAGTGCCCTGATGATATTTTCAAAATTCACCTTACCGCGTCCCAGACTTCGGAAGTTCCAGTATCGCCGGTTATCGCCAAATTCAGAATGTCCACCGAAAACGCCAATTCCCATGGGAACATCGCTCCAGTAGGCATCTTTCATGTGTACATGAAAAATACGATCAGAAAATTCATAGATAAAACGCACATAATCAACATGCTGGTAACCAAAGTGGCTGGGGTCGTAATTGAACCCGAATGCCGGATGATTATTCAGCGCTTTCATTGTAAGGTGCGCCGAATGAATATCGAACGCAATTTCAGAAGGGTGTGCTTCCAAAGCAAACTTCACCCCAATTTTCTGGAATTCATCAAGGATGGGAATCCATCGTCTGGCAAACTCTTCGTACCCTTTTTCAATCATTCCCGAAGGAATGGGAGGAAACGAGTAGAGCATGTGCCATACGGGGCTTCCGGTGAAGCCAACCACGGTGTCGAGCCCCAGCATTTTGGCAACTTTAGCTGTTTTAATCACCTCTTCGGCAGCCCGCTGCCGCACGCCCTCGGGGTCGCCATCGCCCCAGATGTAATCGGGAAGGATACCTTTGTGGCGCTCGTCGATGGGATCGGAAACGCACTGCCCCACCAGGTGGGTGGAAATGACGTAAAGGTCGAGCTCATACTTCTTCAGAAGCGCCTTTCTTTCGTCGCAATACGCCTGATCGGCTTTGTCTATTTCCATGTGGTTGCCCCAGGTGCAAAGTTCAAGGCCATCGTAACCAAACGATTTGGCTTTCTGGCATATTTTTTCAATGGGTAAGTCGGCCCATTGTCCGGTAAACAAGGTTACTGGTCTGGACATATCAATTTCGAGTTTAAAGTTTCAAGTTTCGGGTTTAAAGTTTTACCCATTTTGTATTGTCGTCGTACCCGGCTTTCACAACCGTGTCGATAAACTGCATTCCGCGGATGCCGTCTTCCACGCCGGGAAAATCGAGCATTTCGGCGGTAGGTTCTTTGCCATTCATTTTCGCCATTACGGTCATGGCAAAGTTGCGGTAGATGTTGGCGAATGCTTCCAGATAACCCTCGGGATGGCCGCCCGGGGTACGGGTGTTGTGTGCGGCAATGGCACTGTTCATGCTGGTTCCCACACGCAAAATCTGAGTAGGTTTGTCAGTCCATTTCAAAATGAGTGTGTTTGGTTCGTGCTGGAACCATTCCAGCCCGCCTTTTTCACCGTAAACCCTTATTCTAATAGCATTCTCCTCACCTGCAGCCACCTGAGTAGCGATTAAAACTCCGCGGGCGCCGTTTTCAAAACGCAGCAGGGCTGCTCCGTCGTCGTCGAGCAGGCGGTTGGGAACAAAAATATTCAGCTCTGCACACAATTCGGTTACTTTTAGCCCGGTAATGTACTCGGCCAAATGGTGGGCATGGGTTCCGATGTCGCCCATGCAGCCGGCTTTCCCCGAGCGCTTCGGGTCGGTTCGCCACGATGCCTGCACATTGCCCTGGTCTTCCACTTTTGCCGACAGCCACCCCTGCGGATATTCCACATAAACCTTGCGGATTTTTCCCAGTTCACCATCGGCCACCATCTGTCTGGCATGTTTCACCGCCGGATACCCCGAGTAAGTGTGGGTAAGCGCCAGCGTCAGTCCGGTTTCATCCAGTTTTTCCTTCAGCTTCAGCGCCTCGTCGAGGGTGAAGGTAATGGGTTTGTCGATGACCACATGAAAACCGTTTTCCAGAGCCATAATGGCCGGGTCGAAATGCACGAAGTTAGGCGTTACAATCGACACAAAATCCATACGTTCGCCCTCCGGAAGCTGTGCTTCCTTTTCAAACATCTCCTGGTAAGTTTCATACACACGTTCGTCGGGCAGGTAATACAACTTACCCGACTCTTTTGAAATTTCGGGATTAACACTGAAACAGCCGCAAACCAGTTCAATCTGGTTATCCATAAAAGCGGCCAAACGGTGAACGGCGCCAATAAATGCATCGGTTCCGCCGCCAACCATTCCCATTCTGAGCTTTCTATTCATAACTATTTTTTGTTTATGTTGATTTAGAAAAAAATTGACCCTAAAATTAACAACTCTTTTGGAAGGAAACAAAACTCAGGCAGGAAACCGGGGAATTAATTCTCATGCATTTGTTTATTTTTGTACCAACTTATCACCATTTAGGGTGTTTAGTATTAAAAATCAGGCAAAAATGAAACAATATTTGCATTTGCTGGAAACCATTCTGGAGAGCGGGGTTGAGAAGAAAGATCGCACGGGAACCGGTACTATCAGTGTTTTTGGGCACCAGATGCGGTTTAATCTGAGTGAAGGATTTCCGGTTGTAACCACCAAAAAACTGCATCTGAAATCGATTATTCACGAACTGCTGTGGTTTCTGGCCGGCGATACCAATGTAAAATATTTGCAGGACAACGGGGTACGTATATGGAATGAGTGGGCCGACGAAAGCGGCGATTTGGGCCACATTTACGGTTACCAGTGGCGCTCGTGGCCCACACCCGACGGCAAACACATCGATCAAATCAGCCGGGTGGTAGAGTCCATCAAAAACAATCCCGACTCGCGGCGGCACATTGTGAGCGCCTGGAATGTGGGCGACCTGGATAATATGAACCTGCCGCCCTGCCACGTTCTGTTTCAGTTTTATGTGGCCGGTGGAAAATTATCGTGCCAGTTGTACCAGCGCAGCGCCGATGTTTTTCTGGGAGTGCCTTTCAACATTGCATCCTACGCCCTGCTCACCCTGATGATGGCGCAGGTAACCGGCCTCGAACCGGGCGATTTTGTGCATACTTTCGGCGATGTACATATCTATTCCAACCACATCGAACAGGTGAATCTGCAGCTTACCCGCGAACCTTACCCGCTGCCAGCCATGAAAATTAACCCGGAGGTAAAAAGCATTTTCGATTTTACGTTTGAAGATTTTGAACTGGTGGGTTATCAGGCACATCCGCATATAAAAGGGAAGGTAGCTGTGTAAAACAAGCACCAAAAATCAAATCACAAATGACAAATAAATTCCAGTTTTTCAAAAATCAAATCACAAATGATCTTGCCAATAGTTTGAATATTAGAAAATTGATATTTGGTATTTATTTGAATATTGGATATTGACCATTGTAATTTAAAGAACTATGATACATAAAAACATTTCCATCATTGTGGCCATTGCCGAAAATTTTGCTATTGGCAAAAACAACGACTTGCTGTTTCATTTGCCCACCGACCTGAAACGGTTTAAGCAAATTACCACCGGGCACAGTTTGATTATGGGGCGGAACACGTTACTGTCGCTTCGCAAATGGCCGCTTCCCAACCGCCGGCATATTGTCATTACCGACAAACCGGATGACAGTTTTCCCGGATGCGAAGTGGTTTTTTCCATCGATGAAGCCATTGAAAAGGTGAAAAACGAACCCGAAGCGTTTGTGATTGGCGGCGGAATGATTTACCGGCAGTTTTACCCGCTGGCGGGAAAGCTTTACCTGACCCTGGTTCATCAGCCGTTTGAAGCCGATGTGTTTTTCCCGGAAATCGATTTTTCGGAATGGAAGGAAATGGAGCGTGAAGATTTGTACGATGAAAAGAATGGTTTTCATTATTCCAATCTGAACCTGCTCAGGAAATCGTTGAAATAATTGTTTTCTTTGCTGAAAAATTCAATTGACCATGCGAAAATTCACCACACTTATCTGTTTTTTGCTGACAGGAATAGTTGTGTTTGCACAATCCCGACCGCTGCTGAACCTCCGCTACGAGGATAATTACTCGCCCACCTACGATGAGGTAATTGAAATGTACCAAAAGCTGGATTCGCATTACGAAAATGCGGTTTTGCTTGAAAAAGGCCTCACCGACAGCGGCAAACCATTGCATTTATTTGTGATAAACAACGACCCGGAATTCGACCCGGAAAAAATAAAAGCGCAGGGAAAAGCGGTATTGCTTATCAACAATGGCATTCATGCGGGCGAACCGGCCGGAATCGATGCCAGTTTGCAGTTTGCCGACGATATTTTGCGCAACAAAAGCGGCATGGCAGCCCTGCTGGAAAATACCGTTGTGGCCATTATTCCGGTATATAGTGTTGGAGGATTGTTAAACCACAGCGCTTTTCACCGCGCCAACCAAACCACACCTGCCGAAACCGGTTTCCGTGGAAATGCCGCCAACCTCGACCTGAACCGCGATTTTACCAAATGCGACTCGGAAAATGCCAAAAGTTTCACCCGCATTTTTCAGGCATGGGACCCCGATGTTTTTCTGGATACCCACACCACCAACGGTTCCGACCACCAGTACAGCGTAACTTTGATTGCCCCTCAGCCGGATGTTTTTCCTCCTGCCCAGGGCAAATTTATCCGCGAAAAAATGCTGCCGGATCTCTACATCCGAATGAAAAAAGGAAAATACGAGTTGATTCCTTATGTGGACTGGTTTTATGAAGATCCGCGCGACGGAATTAAAATGACACTGGAAAGCCCCCGCTACTCCTCCGGTTACTCCCGCATGTTCAATACCTACGGCATGATGACCGAAAACCTGATTTACAAACCCTTCGCCGACCGGGTAAAATCCACGTATCAGTTCATTCAAACCCTGGCGGAATTCACGGCTGAAAACGCTGCTGAAATCATAGATTCACGAAAAAAAGGCAGGACAGCAACCATGGCCCTGCAAAACTACCCACTGACGTATGAACTGGATTCAACCCGGTTTTCGCGAATTGAATTTAAGGGTTACGAAGTGGAGCGAAATCAAATCAGCAAGGTTACCGGTCTGCCGCGGTTTGGTTACGATACCTCCCGTCCGTTTACCGATTCAATCAATTATTACGATGTATATAAGCCGGCAGAAACCATTCCGGTTCCTGAATATTACATTCTGCCGCAGGCCTGGGCCGGTGTGGTGGAAAGGCTCGAACTGAACCAGGTGGAGTTTTCGCGGCTGGAAAATGACACGGTGCTGGAGGTTCAGGTAGATTACATTGAGAATTTTACCAGTCCGCCCAGACCTTACAACGGCCACTTTTTTCACGGGGAAGTGGAGACCCGGAGCGAAATGCAAAAAATTAAGTATTATGCCGGCGATTTGGTGATTCGGGTACGGCAGAAAAAACTGGCATACCTTGTTGAAATGCTGGAACCGCGGGCTGCCGATTCCTTTTTCCGGTGGAATTTTTTCGACGCCATCCTCGACAGCCGGGAGTATTTTTCTTCGTATGGTTTTGAGGAAAATGCGCTGAAATACCTCGACGAACACCCGGAGTTCAAGGCAGCGTTTCAGAAAAAGCAACAAACCGACGCGGAGTTTGCCCGCGACCACAGGGCCCAGCTTGCGTGGATTTACAACAACTCGGAGTGGGCAGAAGAATCGTACCGCCGGTATCCGGTGGGACGGATTTTTTGATGAATTTTGCCCTTACGAAAGCAGTTTCCCGAGATTGTCGAATTTCACATTGTAATCTTCCATCGAGCGTTTTATTACTTCGTAAGCTTCCTCCACCTCATAAATGGTGGGAATTTCGGTATATCTGTCTTCTCCCGGCATATCTTTGTAGGTGAGAAAATAGTGCTCGAGTCGTTGAATTACAATTTTAGGCACTTCCGTTATGTTTTTAAAATGACCGTAAACCGTGTCGTTCAGCAACACTGCAATTATTTTATCATCGGCCTGGTTGCCGTCAATCATGCGAAAACCTCCAATGGGCCGGGCATTTACCAGCAGGTCGCCGTGTGCCAGGGTTTTTTCTGTTAACACGCAGATGTCAATGGGATCGCCATCACCTTCAATATCTTTTTTGCCCGTTTTTATTTGGCAGAACTCACCCACTTTCTCACCGCAAAACGTTTGCGGAATAAAACCGTAAAGCGCCGGAATAACGTTGGAAAACTTTTGGGGCCGGTCAACCCGCAAATAACCGCTCTCTTTGTCAATTTCGTATTTTACTGTGTCGGTAGATACCACTTCAATAAAAGCGGTAACTTCTTTTGGTGCATTTTTCCCAATGAAAACACCATGCCAGGGATGCGATTTGTAGCGAAGTCCCATTAACCGGCCAATGGGATCGGATAGTCTGTCTGCCATTTTTTTTGTTTCTGATTTGGTAGTTCAACCTTTGAAACTGCAAATGGTTCAAAATAAAATAAAAAAAACCGCTGGAATTCTTCCAACGGATTTTCTATTTGATTATTTGAAAATCAGTTAAACAAGCTTCGACTCCATACGATTGCCAGCTTTGTCAACCGCTGCAATCAGAATTTCAGAACCGGTTTTGTCGGTTTCAAAGGCAAATGGTTTGCTTTTTAATACCTGCGGCTTATGATCCACTTTTCCGGCCAGCTGCCCGTCAATCATCACTTCGTAATGCGAAATGGGCTCGTCTCCGGCATACGCTGTTTGCCAGGTAAACACGTTTTTGCCTTCTTTTTCTGTTTTTTCCAGCAACCGCGGACCTGCCACCAATTCCTCTTTTTCCATCTGGAAATAGTTGGTTTTTCCGTTTTTAACCCCTGCAGCCATCTGTTCAATTTTCACCCGCTCGTCGGCAGTGAGGCCGTTGCGTTCAATCTGGCAGGCATAAAAATTTTGTACCAGCTGGCATTTCATGGGGTCGTCGTCGATGTGACCAATTCCGATTATCAGGGTATGAACGCCGGGTGTAGTAAGCGAATACTCGATGAGTGGACGGCTTGGCAGCCCGGGTTTTCCCACTTCCATGTAAACGTGCTCCGGCTTGTTCGACCAGGTAGGTTCTTTGTGGTACAAGGCAGCGTCGGCGAAGGTTTTCATACCGATAATACCCATTCCTTTGGCTTCGGCAACCGGAATCACATTGTGCTGCATATTGAACATCAGCCGGTCGTTGGCGTTGATGGCGATGAGCATTCCTTCCAGAATTCCCCATTCGTCGCGTTGGATCATATCAATCATGGCCGGCGGATTGTTGTGCCCCGAAAAGCCAATGTGTTTAATCAGTTTTTCGTTATTCGGGTTCATGCCGGTGAGGTTGGTTCCATCGCGCAAATCGCGCAGGGCAACCAGCGCACCGAAATTTTCATTCGGGTCGAGCGGGGTTTCCAGTCCTTCGTAAAGCACATCGATTTCGGCTTCGTTGTGGAGCGTATGAATCAGCACCATATCGAGGTAGGCACCCCCGGGATAGTTGCCGTTTCCGTCGCCAAAAAGCTGTGTGAGCGAACGTTTTACATCGTCAACCGCGCACTTTACATTATCGCCGTTCGACCAGTTCACCACACCTTCCCGCTCGGGCCAGCCGGGTTTACCCCAGCGCATAGCGGTTTTGCTGGTGAGCCAGATGGATTTGCGCAGCCCTTCATTGTAATTGCTTTCACCCGGAATCAGGTTCAGCTTTTTAAACGCTTTATTGAAATTCAACTGACTGCCGGCATACAGATTTGAGGTATCGAAATAGTTGATGCCCAAATCGAAAGCCTTCAGAATTATAGGCACCGGATCCAAACCTTCGGCTGTCCATTGCAACGAAGCCTGGCCACCCAGGCCAAAAGAGGTAACCATAAAATCGTGTTTACCGAACTTGCGCTTCATGGGCGCCGGCACTTTTTCCACATTGCAGCTGCCCAGCGACATGGTTGAAACTGCGGCAGTGGAAGCCGCCGAAACTTTTATAAAATTCCTTCTTGAAATGGAATACTTTTCTTTTGTTGTCATAATTGTAAGTTTTCCATAAAGTTACAAAAAGATTTTTAACTCACTGCCTTAAAACAAAAATACCCTCATCCGTGCAAAACCAGATGTTGTTTTGGTCGTCCACTTTTACACTTTTTATGAAAACTTCAGGGATTTGTCCTTCTGCAGAACGGTGCCACTCTTTTCCGTCAAAAACAAAATAGTTAGTCGCTGATCCCTCAATTCCTCCCTTAATCCAAATATAATTTCGTTTATCAATAAAAAATCCGTTGAACATACCCTGATAAAAAGATTTTTCAAGAACTCTCCATTTCCCGTCTTCAAAACACAAAATTTCATCTTCATAACAACCCAAACATGATGAAAGTGAATGATCCGTAGTAATGTAAACTTTAGAATCAGTCGTTAAATCCAAAGACATTATCCAGTAAAATGTAGCATCACCTCCCAATTGCATCCAGTTGTTTTGATTGTCAATCCTGTAAACTGCTGCACTTCCAACGGTTCCCAACGTTACAAAATAGACCCGGCTGTCCCTGTCAACTTTTAAGTTCTGAATGACATTCTGATTCAATATTGAATTTTCCGGAGTGTAAAGGCTGAATGTACCGTTGTCGTAACACATTAGTCCGCCCAAATTGTGGGCCGAGCTGGAAAACCAGACTTTTCCGTTTGGGGCAACTTCCACTTCATTTACGTAATCCCTCGGTAATCCGGCATTTTCAGAAGTGAAAAATGTGAATTCACCGCCGGAGAAACGAGCCAGGCCTTTCTCCTTTGTACCCAGCCAAACTCTTCCGTCAGGCGCAACAGAAACATCCTGAATTATCGTACCGGCTGAATAAGATTGCATATTCAAACCATCGTAAAAAATCAGGTTACTACCCGAAGCAATCCAGGGGTTTCCATCCTTGTCGAAGTCAACACAGGTAGTGTTTTCGCCTTTTAACACCCATTCCGAAACATCGAAATTGATTTCCTCCGGAAATTCATTCAGCACAACCTCGTCGTCATCTTTGTTGCAGGAAAAAAGAAGAAACAATGTGAAAAAAAATATAGGTAGCAGTTTCATAACGGTTTTTTTACCAAGATGATAAAAAGAACAAAAAGGTTGCTTAGTTTATAAAATCGAGGTGAAATGATTATTGATTAAGAATATAAATCCCTGAATAAGAAGCCAGCCAAATGTTGTTATTTTCATCCACATCGATTGATTCAAGCCCATTTTCAGGGAAGGCCGTGGGAGCAGGATGCCAATTTTTCCCGTCATAAACCGAAAAATGTTCACTTGAGACCAGCGAAATTTTATTCGCCCATAAATACCCTCTTTTATCAGTTATCAGTTTTGTATAAACAAAACCATCCCCCTTCCTGTCAGGCGTAATTATATTTTTCGTACCATCTGCCGATAATTTTATAATACCCTCTGCAGGAACTCGAAAAATAACATAAACATTGTCATTTTCATCCGCTGCTATTTCATGATAATATTCACCATCACTCAGTATTTCTTCCCAGGAATATTCACCCTTTTCTGTTTTATCAATCCGGAAAACGGTATGCCCGTCTATTCCTTTTCCAGAAATATAAACTGATGCATTCCGGCAACAAATTCCGTAAATTAAATCAGATGTTAAGAGTGAATTATCAGTGGAAAAATGAACAAACTCATTTCCATCGAAACGGTATAATCCACCCTCACCGTTTTTAGCAGATGCTATCCACAAATTACCCTCGCTATCTACATCCATTCTCGCGATAACATACCGCGGAAGGATTGAATTGTCGGGTGAAAAATAGGTTATCGTGTTCCCTTTCAATACACCCAGACCAGAGGATTTTGTTCCGATATACAGTTTGCGAAACCTTCGATCGTAAACCAAAGATTTTACTTCTGATTCTGTTTTTATTGACATGGTATCGCCGGAAAAAGTTGAAAAGTAAATTCGCGGCTCTTCATAGCCTGAATAATAAAAACCGTTGGGCGTTAATTCAAAATTTAAAACCGGGATTTGTGTTTCAATAAATTGTGACACTTCAAAACTAATTTCAGGAGAAAAATCTTCAGGGATTTCATTACGTTCACACGAAACAAATGCGATAAACAGAAATAAAAATGGGATTAGCGTTTTCATTTTTGTTTTTTCTTTAAAGATATTGAATCTCAATAAGAAAAAAAAATTAGAAAACCTTCTCCCCCGCAATCCAGGTGCTTTCAATTTTGGCATCCAGCACTTCCTGTGGCGAGGTAGTTATCAAATCGGTGTCGAGGATGACAAAATCGGCCCACTTGCCGGGTTCGATGCTGCCTTTTTCGTTTTCTTCGAACGATGCTTTTGCCGGCCAAAGTGTGATGGAACGTAGCGCCTGCTCGCGCGTTAATGCCTCCTCCATCAGAAAACCGCCTTCGGGCAAGTTGTTGTGGTCGGTGCGGAAAACCGAGGCATAAAATGTAAACAGCGGATAAATTTCCTCTACCGGGAAATCGGTGCCGTTGGGCAACCAGCCCAGTTGATTTAGCAGCGTCTGGTAGGCATAAGCGCCGTTGTTCAAACGTTCTTCTCCCAACCGGTCGCCGGCCCAGTACATGTCGGACGTGGCGTGCGTAGCCTGCACCGAAGGAACAATGGAATACCGGGCAAATTTTTCCATATCATCAGGATGAATAATTTGGGCGTGTTCAATACGCCAGCGACGGTCGTTTTCGCCCTTCAAAAATTTTCCGTAGGTATCCAGCATCAGCCGGTTGGCCCCATCGCCAATGCAGTGGGTGGCCACGGCAAAATTGCTGTCGTAAGCCAGTTGGCATAACTCATCGTAATATTCCTGCGCTTCAATCTGAATGCCTTTGTTTCCGGGGTCGTCGGAATAATCTTCCAGCAAGAGCGCTCCGCGGGAGCCCAAAGCACCGTCGGCAAATAATTTAATGGTGTTTATCACCAGCCGGTCCTCTTTTTTCGGGCCGTTTTTCACGAAAAACTCAATGTTCTCTTCCGAAGGATTCAGCATGGCGTTGATGCGCATTTTCAGTTCGCCTGAGTTTTGCATCTCTTCTATCAGTAAAACCGTTGATTTATCCAGTCCGGCATCGGTAACCGAGGTGAGGCCGGCTGCAAAGCAGTTTTTCTGGGCTTCGAGCAACCCGAGTTTTTGCTGTTCAAGAGTGATTTTTGGAATCAACCGCGAAACCAGTCCCATGGCATTGTCGATTAAAATTCCGGTGGGTTGCCCGTTTTTCAGCTCCACCAAACCTCCCGTCACTTTGGTTTCGTTGGTGATGCCCGCCATTTCCAGCGCTTTGGAGTTGCACCAGCCTGCATGTCCGTCAACCCGAACCAGGTAAACCGGTGTTTCGGGGAATAGTTCGTCCAGTTTGGTTTTATCAGGAAACTCAGTCACTTCCCAATCGTTTTGGTCCCAGCTACGGCCTAAAACCCACTCGCCGCCAAATTTTTCGAGATGCGCCAGAATGATTTCATAAATCTCTTCCGGCCCTGTGGTGCCGCGCAAATCGGCATACTGCATCAGGTTTGTGGCGTATCCGTTAAAATGCGCATGGGCGTCGTTAAATCCGGGATAAATAAATTTTTCCCTGGCGTCAACGATGTTTTCCGAAGAATATTCCGCCAGAATTTTTTCGGTATTCCCGGTTGAAACAATTTTCCCCCCGGCCACAGCAAAGCTTTCCACTTTCGAAAAGGTTTCATCAGCGGTATAAACTGTGGCATTGGTCACAATCAAATCGGCAGGTTTTTTAGTCGAACATGAATTCATCAGCAATGAAATAAGTAAAAAAAATGCACTATATCTTCTCATTTTAAGCCGTTTAAGTTTGAAACAAATGCAAAGATAAATTTTTAATTCCAAACGCACCATTTGAGTTGGTGTCCGCCAGCCGGCAGACCACCTGCCCAATAGAATTAGAAATCCAAAGGATCGCTTTTGTTTTCAACAAAATAGATTTAACTTTAAGCATTCATCTTTAATATCAAAATGTTATGGGAGCAACTATTGGTGGGATTATTGCATTTGTCTGCGCCGTTTGGGTAATTTATCATGTTTGGACTGTAAATAAAGGTTTAAGTACCGGCTCAAAAGTTTTATGGACCATTTTTGCTGTATTGTTCAGTATTATAACTGCAATTGTTTACCTGATTGTAAAGAAAAAATAGATTACCGGGGTTATTCAACAACTTATCTGCCAGCCGGTGGACAGCAGGTGAACCGAAGGAAGTTGAGCTGGTGGCTACAAGTCCACCTGCTCAATAGTGATTTCTCAAAGCAATAATTCACCAGCTGAGCTCAAATCAGCAGGTGAACCAGAGTATTAGTGAGCAGGTGACGGAAAGTCACCAGCTCACCCCAAAGAACCAAAGTCACCAGCTCAATTATAAACATCCACTTTTGCAGTTCCGCTTTCCAGTCCCTCCGAACGGGCGGCAACCGAAATTTCGCCGGGAGTTTCGGATGAACGCACAATCACCTGGCATTTTCCCCGGTAGGTTAAAACATGAGGCTGCTGAAAACTTTTCATTCCGGTTGGATTGCCGTTGCCCACTGCCTGCAGGGTTCCGGTTCCTTCGATAGTAAACTCCACAGGGATTTCGGCATGAGGAATCAGCAAGCCGTTTTCATCAAGAACTTCTATGTTGAAATACGCCAGGTCGTTGAAAGATGCCGTTACCTGCCCCCGCTCGGGAGTGATTTTCAGCCGGGCCGGTTTGCCGGCCGTTTTCAGCAACTGCCGTGCCACCTCGTCTCCGTTTTTCAAGCCCACTGCAACCAATTCGCCGGGCTGGTAGGGCACATCGAACCAGGCAGTTAGTTTTGTTTCTTCCGAAACCGGTTTTGTGCCGATTACCTCGCCGTTCAGTTCAAGTCTTACCTCGTCGCAGCGGGTGTAAACGGAAACCTGCAGCGGAGTGCTTTCGTGGCCTTGCCAGCTCCAGCTTTTCATTTCGTTGGGCCAGCCCCAGTTACTTATAATTTCTTTCCGGCCCCGGGGAATGGGCGCGTGAACCAGCATTTCGAGCTCGCTGTTGCGCCAAACCACATCGCGAAAATACATCTGCGGCTTTTTGTAGCCCAGTACGCTGATGTCGCCACAATGGCCATTGAACCAGGGCCAGGGCGGAAGAAAGGGAATATCTTCATCATCGAGTTTGCTGCTGCCAATGCCCGATTCACCAAAATAGTCCATGCCAGTCCACACAAAATCGCCGATAACAAACGGGTGTTTTTCCACCATCTGCCAGTTTTCGAAAGCTTCCATAGGAAACGACTCGGTACCGATGATGATTCGTTCCGGGAATTTTTCGTGGTCGGATTCGTATTGCTGCCACTGGTAATTATAGCCATGCACATCCATTTGGGCAAATGCAGGTTCCGAATCTTCCCACGGTCTGCCCGGAGTTTCCCAGAAGCCGCAGATAGCCTGGGTTACAGGCCGGGTATCATCCAATTCCAGTACTTTTTCCCTTAAATTTTTGAAAATTTCGAGCCCCGAAGAATCGGCGCGTTCCTTTATTTCGTTGCCCACACTCCAAATAATCACCGACGGGTGATTCCGGGACCGCAACACCATCGACTCCAAATCTTTTTCCCACCACTCATCGAAATACAAATGGTAATCCTGCGGTTTTTTGGGAATCTGCCACATGTCGAATGCCTCGTCCATAACCAGAACTCCCAGTTGGTCGCAGGCATGGAGAAATGCTTTTGAAGGTGGATTGTGTGCCGAGCGAATGGCATTGAAACCGTTTTCCTTCATGATTTTCACCCGGCGGTATTCAGCAGCATCGAATGCAGCCGAACCCAGCGGACCGTTGTCATGATGAAGACAACCGCCTTTCAGCAACACATTTTCGCCATTCAGCAAAAATCCTTTTTCAGCCGAAAATCCGATGGTGCGGATTCCAAAGATTTCCGTCACTTCATCGGTGACTTTTTTTCCATCAACCAGTTGAACAACAAGTGTGTATAATTCCGGATTATCCAGCGACCACAACCGGTAGTCCGGCAGCCCGAATTCCTGTTCAAATGTCGTTTTCTGTCCGGCAGCCAGCTCTTTTTCATCTTCAAAATGAGTGACGTATTTTCCGTCCGAATCGCGAAATTCCATTTTCAGTGTTACCCTTTTATCTTCTGCTGATTCATTCACCAGGTCAACATCCACTGCAACAGTCGCCATTTCCGGCGAAACGGATTTTGTGCGTATAAAAACACCCCACAAACCCACATGCACCGGGTTGGTTTTTAAAAGCGTTACATTGCGGTAAATGCCCGAACCGCTGTACCAACGGGAGTTCTGGCCTTCGTTTTTCACCTGAACCGCCAGTACGTTTTCCTCTCCGGCAGGGCGCAAATGTTCGGTTAAATCGAACGAAAAGGCAGTGTAGCCATACGGATGATTTCCCAAATGGTGCCCGTTCAGCCACACATCGGTATTCATGTAAACGCCATCGAACAAAATTTTGACAATCTTCCCTTCATCGGCTTTATCCAATGTGAAATGCTTTCGGTACCAGGCTGTTCCACCCACCACATGACCGGTGGAAATGCCGCCTGCGCTTTCTTCCGAGAAAGGTCCGATTTGTTTTACACCTTCCTTTTCAGGCAAATCTTCAATGCTGTAATCGTGCGGCAAAACAAGGGTTCGCCAGGCTGAATCATCAAATTCGGGAATTTCGGCTCCGGAAATATCGGCCCGGATAAATTTCCAGCCGGAATTGAAATTTGTTTCGCGATCAATAGGTGTATCCTTTTGGTTGCAGGCATTCAGAAACAGAATAACCGGGAAAAGAAGGAGGATATAAAACAGTTTTCTCATATCAGGTAAAAATTGATTGATTTGAAATTGGGGTAAAACTAAAAAAAAAATGTCAAATATGCGATTCGCCACGAAATGATCGCCCAGCGGGAAGGATAAAATGCGCGGTTGATCCCGATAGCCATCGGGATGCGCCACCCAAACCGCACCACCCGGTTATTTCACCACAACGGTTTTAATATTCATGAATTCCTTGATGCCGTGCGAAGAGAGTTCGCGGCCAAAACCGCTTTCTTTAATTCCGCCAAACGGCAGGCGCGGGTCGGATTTTACAAAATCGTTGACAAAACAGCAGCCCGCCTGCAATTGTGTTTCGGCAATTTTTTCGGCTTTTTTCAAATTTCCTGAAAACACTGCTGCGCCAAGGCCAAACTCAGTATCGTTGGCCACATGAATGGCTTCTTTTTCGTCTTTCACTTTAATAACAGAGGCAACCGGACCAAACAATTCTTCGTCGTAGGCCGGCATTCCGGGTTTTACATTTTCCAGAACGGTAGGAGGATAGTATGCCCCTTTCCGATCGGGTTTGTCGCCGCCAATAACCACCTCGGCGCCTTTTTTCACAGAAGCGGCAACCTGTTCGTGCAGTTCATCGCGCAAACCGGCACTGGCAAGCGGCCCCATTGTAATATCCGGGTCACAGGGATCGCCAAAAGTCGCATTATTCATTTCGTAGGTAAAGTATTCCAAAAACTCGTAATACACATTTTCCACCACAATAAACCGCTTGGCGCCAATGCAGCTTTGTCCGGCGTTAACCAGCCTGCCTGCCGTGCAGGTTTTGGCGGCTGATTTCAAATCAGCATCTTCCAGAATGAGGTAAGGATCGCTGCCTCCCAATTCGAGTACACATTTTTTGAGAACACTGCCCGCAACCGAAGCCACCTTTTTTCCGGCAGAAGTGCTGCCGGTGAGGGTTACGGCTTTTACGGCCGGGTGCTTTATCACAGCTTCCACCTGTTTGCTGCCGATGAGCAGAGTGCGAAAAACATTCTCGGGAAATCCGGCCTCGCGGAACAGATCTTCAATGGCAAGCGCACACCCCGGAACATTGCTGGCGTGTTTTAAAACAGCAGTGTTGCCGGCCATTACCGTTGGCGCTGCAAACCGGAAAACCTGCCAAAGGGGAAAATTCCAGGGCATAACAGCCAGTACCGTGCCCAACGGCTGGTAGCTCACAAACGATTTGGAAAAATCAGTGTCGATGGCTTCGTTTTCCAGAAAGCTCTCGGCATTGCCAGCGTAATAATCGCAAACCCAGGCACATTTTTCGATTTCTGCAATTCCCTCGCGCAAAACCTTACCCATTTCGTGAGCCATCAGCCGGGCCAGCTCCTCTTTGTTGCTTTTGAGCAAACTGGCCAGGTTTTGCAGCAACTCACTGCGCTGCAAAAAGGTTGTTTTTCGCCAGGTTTGCCAGCGCTTGTCAACCGAATTGATAATTTTCTCAACCCCTTTTTCTGAATGAGTTTCGTACGTCTGAATCGTTTCTCCTGTAACAGGATTTACTGATTTCATCATATTTGCAATAATTGTTTTAATTAGCTAATAATACAAATTACTACGAAAAATAATCCGGCGGGTTATTGATTTTTTAATTTAATACAAAAATCCCTTGCACAGAAATGAAAAAACCCCGGATTTCTCCGGGGCTTTGGTGTTTTTCAAGTTCCTGTTTGCTTCTAATGATGCATAGCAATTCCTGTTTATTTGGAAGCCACCACATCAAAATCGAGGGTGAATGTGTCGTAAATCAAATTATCACCCAAATCGGCAAAAAATCTGCCTGACCTGAATTTAATGTCATACAATGTACGATCTACCTCCATTTTTCCTTTGGCTCGCAACTTATCACCATCAATAACTATTTCTGTATCGAAAGTTAACGAATGGGTAATTCCCTTGATGGTTAAGTCACCTGTAATTGCATGTGTTTTTCCGGATTTGTGCTTAACTTCTTTAATCACAAATGTGGAGGCCGGAAATTTATCTACCGAGAAAAAATCGTCGGATTTCAGGTGACCAACCAGCTTTTTATTCATCGATTCATTGGTCAAATCTTCGCTCACGATAGTGGTCATATCCATGGTGAAAGTACCTGATTCTATTGTATTATTTTGCACTACCAAATTGCCACTTTTCAAATCGATGGTACCATAATGTTCACCTGTAACCTTTTTCCCGTTCCAATTTACTGTGCTGTTCGATTTATCGAGCTTATAATCAGCCGCGAATATCTGCATGGCAAATACAAATACCAATGCAGTAGTTCCTAAAAATTTTAATGTTGTTTTCATCTTTTTTCAATTTTGATTTCTTTTTTGTTCTTTAATCTCGTAAATTAAAGACAAATAAGTGTTCTGTTTGTTCACTGTCAAAAAAAAACTGTTCAAAAAAAATGGTTGTTTTCTGAACAGTTTTTCTATTGAAAAATGAAACTGATTTACTCAATCACCCTGATTTCACTTTCCATTTCGATTGCTTTTTTATAAACTGCACTGACACCGCAATATTTTTCTTCCGACAGGTTAACTGCTTTTTCGAGTTTGTCTTTGGGTAAATCCTTCCCCTTAAACTGGTAAATCACTTTAATTTTGTGGTAGAATTTGGGATGTTCGTCGGTTAATTCTCCTTCCACAATAACATGGAATGCCTCGGGTACCACTTTCATTTTTTTCAGAATCATAATTACATCAATACCGGTGCAACCGGCCAGAGCGGTAAGCATCAACTTCTTGGGGCGTGGTCCCAAATCGCTTCCGCCCGATTCCGGGGTGGCATCCACCACTACCTTGTGGCCGTCCATATCGGCTTCAAATGCTATTTTGTCGGTCCACGACATATCCACAACATGCTTCATAATCTATCTTTTAATTTGTTTTTCAAATCGTTCGCATTGCAAATATACAACTATCTATATAAATAGTTTTCCAAATATTCGCTATAATTGTATATTTACATGTTGTATGAGAAGGTACAGCTATGTTTAAACCAAATTAACTTAGGACATGAGAAGTGTGATGAAAAGGCCTACAGAAGAAGAAACCGATTTAAGTGGATTTCAACTGTTTAAAAAATTAGACGAAGAAGAATTTAACCAGCTAAATTACGAGAAAACCTGTTCGCTATACAAGAAAGGTACGGTTATTTACCGCGAAGGAAGCCGGCTCACGGGGTTTTACTGCGTTACCCGCGGAATTGTAAAAATTTTTAAAACCGGGATTGATGGAAAAGAGCAGATCATCCGGTTTGCCAAACGCGGTGAAATTATTGCCTACCGTTCGTTGCTGAGCCAGGAGCTGGCCTGTACTACGGCCAAAGTGATTGAAGAAGCGGTTTTGTGCCATGTTCCTTACCAGACGTTGCTTTTTCTGATTAAAAACAACTGGCAGTTTTCGCACCACATGCTGCAGATAGTGTGCCGTGAACTGCGCGAAGCCAATGACTATATTACCGACATTGCCCAGAAAACCGTGCGCGAACGGTTGGCAGAAGTGCTGCTTCTTCTGAAAGAGAATTTTGACCTGGACAACCAGAATACGCTCCAGATTTCGCTCACCCGCGAAGAGTTGGCCAACATGGTGGGAACGGCCACCGAATCGGTTATTCGGCTGCTTTCGGAATTCAAACAGGATCACCTGATAGAGTTGCAGGGGCGCAAAATTAAATTTGTCGATATTCCGGGGCTGCAGCGTGTTGCCAACATCTGAAATTCATGCAGGAACGTCACAAAAACAAGGAGCGCTATTTTGCCGAACAGGAGCGCACTACTCAAAAGTATGTCATTCCCTATTTGTCGGAGGTAATAAAAACCGGCCCCCAGACACGGGTGCTGGAAATTGGTTGCGCCGAAGCCGGAAATTTGAAACCCTTTCTCGATTTGGGGTGCAAAGTTACGGGAATAGATATTTCGTGCGGCCGCATTGAGCTGGCAAGGGAATTTTATGCGAACCATCCCCAAAAAGCGAACCTGGAACTCATTTGCGAGGACATATACAAAGTGAACCTGAAGGGAAGGACCTTCGACCTGATAGTGATGCGAGACGTAATTGAGCACATTCCCAACCAGGAAGTATTCATGGGGTTTGTGAAAAAATTCCTGAAACCGGAAGGTAAGTTTTTTCTGGCTTTCCCACCCTGGCAAAACCCCTTTGGCGGCCATCAGCAAATCTGTCACAGTAAGTTTTTATCGAAACTCCCTTATTTCCATTTGCTTCCGAGGCCCGTTTACAAATTCATCCTTTCTGTTTTTGAGAAGAACCCGAAAAGAATTGAAGGGCTGCTGGAAATAAAAGATACCGGCATTTCCATAGACCGGTTCGAACGCATTCTGAAAAAAGAAAATTACTCCATCGACAAACGGACATTCTTTTTAATAAACCCAAATTATGAAACCAAGTTTGGACTGAAACCCCGCAGGCAATGCAAACTGGTTTCTGTTGTGCCGTGGTTGCGGAATTTTTTTACCACTGCGGCGTATTACGTAATTTCCAAATAAAAAAACAGCTAATTCATGCGTATTCGTTCGTAACGGTCGGGAATGTTCAATTCCATGTCGTCGATTTTTTCGGTTGAAAAGCCGTTCAGCCTGATTTTCAGTTCAACCACTTCGCTGGAAGAAATCATCTTCAGATCGATGGAACCCGGGTAATTTTTTTTATCCACTTTTTCGAAATTGCTGTAATCTACCTCCAGTTTCCAGTTGTTTGCCAGGTCGTTAATCTCCAGCCGCTCGAGGTTAAAGCTGCGGGGATGAAAATACATTTTCTGGGTTGCCGTTGTTTCCCCTCCACCGTTGTTGCGCCTGTTTCTGTTGCTGAACGGATTGCTCAGTCCGGCTGACTGCCACACGCTGTGGTTGTTACCCAACTGCACAACATATTTGCCCCCCTCCACCGATGAATCCAGTTTTTGGCGGTTAACATTCCATTCGCTGTTTGAAAAAGCATTGGAAATAAATGAATTGGAAATGACCGCCTGAATGATATCGAAATTGAGGTTGAAATTGAGAAAACGGCTAAGGAAGGTGTAATCGTCGAGAAAATAATTACGGTCGATGTAGTTCACATAAGTTACGTTTTCGGGAGTAAGTAAAACCCGGCCAACCGGCAGGTTGAGTTTGCTTATGGAAGCCAGAATCTGTTCATCTTTTACTGCTTTCAAATTAGCGCGAAAACTTGTTCGGGTGTCGCTGTTTGAAAACTGCACATTGATTCTTCGGATAGATAAATCGCTGTAATCGAAAGCATTCTGTTCCGCTTCTTTCAATATTTTTTCCGCACTCAGGGGCCTTAACCTTTCGGCAGGCAGGTCTCTTGCCGTGCGGCACGATGAAAAGCCAACCACCAGGGCCGTCAGTAAAATAAAAACCGCTCTATGTTTGCCCGACAACATGCTATTCATCTATTCTTCGATGTATTTACGTTCTCTGATTTTTCGTTCCAGAATTTTGGAACTGTCATCCAGTTCGCTGGCCCTTTGCCAGTATTCCAACGCTTTATCCAACTCATCCAGCTTAAACAGGATATCGCCGTAATGTTCCAGCAGGGTTGGGTTTTCTTCTTCGCTGTATTTCAATGCCGATTCCATATAAAACCTGGCCAGCCTGAATTCGCCTTTTTTAAACAGCACCCAGGCATAGGTATCGAGGTATGTGGCATTTTCGGGGAAACGTTCAATAACAGTGCCGCTCATTCTTTCGGCTTTATCGAGGTTTTCGCCGGTCAGTGAAAGGTAGTAGGCATAATTGTTAAGGGCTATGTGGTTGTTTGGAGCCAGTTCCACAGCTTCGTCGAACATGCTGAAGGCCTGGCGGGTTTTTCCCGATTTGTAGAGCGCCTCGCCTTTCAGCATAAGAAACTGCCCTTTCATTTCGCTGTTGTCGATCACGAACATCAGCCCTTCCTCGGAAACGGCAACGGTTTCGTCGTAGTTTTCGAGCTGCAGGCAGGCAATGGCATTTAGGAAATAGACCTGCGGCTGATTTGGAAAAAGGTCCATGGCTTTGGTGCTGTGTTCATACAATGCCTGCCACTCCTGCAAATCATTGTCGATAAAAAGTACGCGCTCCCAAAGCATGTAATCGTTTTTTTCAATGGCGAGTGCATCCAGCAAAGCTTCCCTGGCCTCTTTCAGTTTTCCGTTTTTCAGAAGGCTTTCGGCGCGAACCGTATGCACCAGGTATTCGTCGGGATGTTTTTCCAGCAGAATATCTATCAACTCCTCCTCATGCTGCTTTTCAAGGTCGCTCTGGCCGGGACTGGCGGTAAGCATCATATAGAGTTGCAGCTTGGTTTGAAGATCAACATCGTTGCTTCGGAAACCCAGTTTGGTTTCTTCGAACGACTTTTCAATTTCGCCGTTTTGCATGTAAAAGCTTGCCAGCGAGAAATGTACAAAACCATTTTCGGGGTCAATTTCCTGAATTTTACGGTAATATTTCATTGCATTTTCTGCGTCGCCCTGGCTTTGGTAAAGATCGGCCATCAATCCGTAATATTTAGGCTCCTGCGGGTCGGTATCAATAAGCTTTTGAATTTCTCCGAAGGCCTTGTCAATTTGACCGTCTTCAATAAATAGCTGCTGTTTGGCTACCGAAATCTGTTCGTTTACTCCCAGTTCTTCTTCGAGGCGGTTATATGCCTTAATGGCTTCATCTATTTTTCCGGTGTTTGAAAGTAAAGCCGCTTTAGTGTAAATAAATTCCAGGTTATCGGGTTCCTGCACAAGCAATTCATCATAAATTTCAGCAGCCTCGTTCAGCCGGCGTGTTTGCTGGTAAATTTGTGCCAGCAGCAATTTATACCACTTGTTTTCCGGGTTCAGGTTAATGGCCTTTTCCAGCAGCAGCGAAGCGCTTGTAAAATCGTTGTTTTCGGCATGAAGGGTAGCCAGTTCGTACATGGCAGCCGAAGAGTTGGGGTCTATTTCGAGGCAACCGGACAAAAGCTGAACTGCTCGCTGCGCATTGCCTAACGCCTTTTCTTTCAGTGCATCCACAAACAGGTATTCAAACTCCATCTGCTTTTGTTCTTCAAGCTGGAGGGCAGTTTCATCAATTTCCACCTCTTCGGTAACGATTGTATCTTGCTGGGCGATACTTTTGGTACCCGAGCAGGCAAAAATAATGCCCGGCAACAGGATAAAAAGTATCCATTTCCTATTTTTAATTTTCATCTTTTTAATTTTTACCGGTATGGCCGAAACCTCCGGCTCCTCTTTCTGTTTCGTTCAACTCTTCTGTCAAATTCCATTCCACTGTTTCGTGGGCTGCAATCACCATCTGGCAAATCCGCTCTCCGTTTTCAATGCTGAAATCCTCGTTGGAGAGGTTTACCAAAATCACCCTTATCTCGCCGCGGTAGTCGGCATCGATAGTTCCCGGCGTATTCAAAACGGTAATTCCTTTTTTAATGGCCAGCCCGCTGCGGGGCCTTATTTGCGCCTCGAAACCCTTGGGCAATTCAATGTAAAGTCCTGTAGGAATCAGTTTCCGTTCCAGCGGCTTCAGCACTTCCGGTTCATTTAAAAAAGCGCGTACATCCATTCCTGCCGACATTTCGGTGCTGTATTCCGGTAAAGGATTATTCGATTTATTTACAATTCTTACCAACATTCCATCTTCCTTTTAAAAAGACCTGCTAAGATAGAATTTTTCATACAGACACATGCCTGCATCAGTAATTCCTTAACAATATTTATCAAAACCGGTATATTTTCAAACAATTGGTTAACAATCAAATAATCAAAAAACCCGCCATCAGGTCATCCGAAACAAAAAGACCTTCGCGGGTAAGCGTAAGGGTTCCTTTATTTTCTTTCATTTTTCCCGAATGCAGATACCCCGATGCATGTTTCACCACTTTTTCTGCGTGTTTTATGCCAAACCGGTCGCCGATTTCCTGAACAGAAATTCCCCATTTGGTTCGCAAACGGGTGATGATGTATTCGTTGAATTTGTCGGTTTCAGAAAGCTGTTCTTCTTCCCAAAAAAGAAGGTTGCTGGCCACTCCCCCGATGTAGGCTTCCATGCGCGATATGTTCCACCGGCGCGAATTTCCGTTGAATGAATGTGCGGAGGGGCCCAGTCCCAGATAATTTTCACCGGTCCAGTAGGCCGTATTGTGCCCCGAATACATTTCCCTGCGGGCAAAATTGGAAATTTCGTACTGCTCGAAGCCGGCTTTGGCGGCCTCGTCGAGTAACAGGTGAAACTGCTCAAGGCTTTCATTTTCGGGAAGTTCGCTGATCGTGCCTTTCTTTAGCCATGTATAAAACGGGGTACCTTCGTGGTAGGTTAAGTGATATGCCGAAAGATGATCTACCGGCAAACGAAACATTTTTGCAAGGCTTTGCTTCCACTGTTGCCTTGTTAAACCGGGCAACCCGTAGATTAAATCAGCACTGAGGTTAACAAAACCGGCAGCTGAAGCATTTTCAATGGATTGAACGGCTTGTTGCGCATTGTGCCGGCGGTTCATTTTTTTCAGATGTTCATCCTGAAAAGCCTGAACACCAATGCTAAGCCGGTTAATTCCTGCTCTGCCCAATGCCTGCAAATACCCGGAGGTTAAATCATCGGGATTGGCTTCAAAAGTAATTTCAACATCACCATCTATCTGAAAAATCCGGTTCAGAAAGTTTAAAATGAAAGCGACCTCTTTTTCTTTTAAAACCGAAGGGGTTCCTCCGCCAAAATAAATGGTTTTTATGGTTTCTTTGTTTACATAGTCTTTCCGGAGTTCGGCTTCCTGTTGCAAAGCTTTCAGAAAATCGTCTGTTTGAGAAGTATTTACGGTTTTATAAAAATCGCAGTAATAACATTTCTGGCGGCAAAACGGGATATGAATGTAAATTCCTGCCATAGTTTTTGTTACTTTGCCGCGTTTAATACTCGCACTTTTTAAATGAAACTTTTACTTTTTATAAAACCTCTTGTATGGCTGGCATTGATTTGCTACGGGTTATTCACCCCACCATCGGCGTTGCCCAAAGCGGCATTTTTAAATATTCCCCATTTTGATAAAATGGTTCACTTCGGGTTGTTTTTTGTTTTTTGCCTGTTGCTGTTCCGACCGTTTAAAAAACTAAAATTAAACCCTTTGGTTTTAGCTCCGCTTGTTTCGTTTATTCTGGCTGCCCTGCTTGAATGGATTCAGGAAATGGTTACTTCCTCACGAAGCAGTAATTTTTACGATTTTTTGGCCAATACTGCCGGAATACTTGCAGCAACCCTTGTTTTCCATTTTTTTGTTTCGGACAGAAAATGGGAAAGATACCTTTAACAAGCACTACAGCTTCACCAAATCCTCATATTTTTTAATGTCCTTGCCCACAATTTCCAGGGTTGTTTCCTGGTAAAACCGCGTAATTTCCGTTCGCAGTGCATCATATTGTGCATGCACAGGACACAAGGGTTTTGACGAATCGTGAGTTTTGCATGGTTCGAGCCGAATGAGGCAGTTGGTAAAAAACTCTTCTCCGTCAACCCTGGTTACAATATCCCACAAGTTAATTTCAGCCGGACTTTTTGCCAGTGCAAATCCACCGTTGGGTCCTTTGGTGGAAACCAGCAACTTTTGTTTTACCAGGTTCTGCAAAATTTTTCCCAGAAAAGGAGAGGATAAATTCAAATCTTTTGAAACCTTTTTAATCCCAATCATCTTTTCTTCGCTGGAAAATTTTGACAGGTAAATAAGGGCTCTTAAAGCATATTTACACGTATTGGAAAGCATATTACATATATTTAATCAATTTTCTAGGCTAAAGAAAGAATTTTCACCATCACTTCAAAGGAATTTTTTCAATTCTGCGGGCATGGCGTCCCCCCTCGAAACTGGCACTCAAATAGGCTTTTACAATGGCCACGGCTTCCTCGTCGGTTACAAACCTTGCCGGAATGGCACAAATATTTGCATCGTTGTGCTGCCGGGCCAGTGCCCCAATTTCTGCATTCCAGCAAATAGCCGAACGCACATTCTGGTGCTTGTTGGCCGTGATGCTAATGCCTTGTCCGCTGCCGCAAAATGTAATACCAATTTCATACTCACCCCGGTCGATAGCACCGGCAATGGCATGTGCAAAATCGGGATAGTCGCAGCTTTCGTTTAAAAAACATCCAAAATCCTTACAGGCAATGCCCTGTTCTTCAAAAAACTGTTTTATCACCTGTTTTTTTTCGAAACCGGCATGATCGCTGGCAATGGCAATGGTTTTTCCTTTCAAATTTTTCATTTTGGGCAAAATTAATACTTTTTGATATTTAATTCAGGTATTTTGTCATATTTTAAATAATCGCCTTAACTGTCTTTTTTCCAGCTTAAAAACAACAAAAACAAAAACAAACAACAGCAGGGTATGCACCAAATATTTAATAAAAAGCGGGAAATCCGGCAATATTTCAGCAGTCAGGTAAATGGCAGTGGCCACAGCAAAATAGGTTCCAATTCGTTTTAAATTATAGGGAACCGGATAATATTTCTGCCCCAGAAAAAAAGAAACCACCATCATAACGAAAAAGGCAGCTAAAAGCGCTGCCGCTGATCCTTTGTAACCAAACACCGGAATCAGAATAAAATTGAGCGTAATGGTAATTACAGCGCCTATTGCAGAAATATAGGCTCCGTAGCGTGTCATATCGGTAAGTTTGTACCACAGCGAAAGTGTAAAGTAAATTCCAAAGAACAGGTTTGCCAGCATAACTACCGGTACAATAACAAAACCTTCTTCGTATTCAAGGGGAATAATGAGTTTTATCACGTCGATGTACAGCATCATTCCCAAAAAAATCAGCAGGCCGAAAATCACAAAGTATTTCATGATTTCAGCATATATATTTTTATCGTTTCTACTTTCGGCCTGCGCAAAAAAGAATGGCTCGAATGCATAACGGAATGCCTGAATAAACATATTCATTAAAACCGCAATTTTAACCGCAGCTCCATAAATGCCCAGTTGTCTCATTGGAAATTCATCTTCAGGTATCAAAAATGGAATTAAAATTTTATCGATTTGCTGAATTAAGATACCGGCCATTCCCACAATCAGAATTGGAAATGAATAACTCAGCATTTTTTTCAGCAATTCCCTGTTGAAGTAAAACGAAAACTTAAAAATTTCGGGCAGCAACAACAAAAGTGTAACTACAGAGGCCAGTAAATTTGAAATAAAAACATAACCCACACCAATGGCCGGAGTATAAACAATTCGAATTATTGAATCCGGATTGTTTTCAAGAAGTTTTGGGCAGAGAAGCAGAAAAAACAGGTTGAAACCAATGTTGAAACCGATGTTTATGAGTCTTACAACTGCAAATTTTAACGGACGGTTGTTCAGTCGCAGCCGCGCAAAAGGAATGGCAGTAAAAGCGTCGATGGCAAGAATAAATCCGAACCATAAAATGTACTCTGGATTATCAGGATATTGAATGAGCCCGGCCAGTTGATTTTTAAAAAGAACAATTACAAACAAAAACAATAACGAGGAAAAAAACAGCGAAACCAGCGCGGTGGAATAAACTTTTTCAGAATCGGAATTTTTGGAGGCAAACCTAAAAAATCCGGTTTCCATTCCGTAGGTTAAAAAGACCATAAAAAAAGCTACGTAAGCATAGAGGTTGGTAACAATTCCGTATTCCTCGGGTGCGAATAAATTAACATACAACGGCATCAGCCACCAGTTGATAAACCGGCCAACAATGCTGCTCATGCCATAAATGGCCGTATCGCCTGCTAATTTTTTAAATGGATTCAACGTTTATTTTTTTGGCAAAGATAGCGATGTGTACAAACTTGTCAACCCTGTTTTCTTAATTAATGTGCTATTAAGCCGCATTTAAAAATAAAACAGATTTTTAGGCAACACCTTTTTTTTCTAATTTTATGCCGTTTACTTTAAAAATTGAAATAGTATTGACAGATAATAAGATAAACATGAAGAAAACCCTTTTTCCTTTTGTAGTTGTATTTTGTTTATTCATTACTTTTTTTTCATGCTCCAACCAAAGCAAAAGGTCGCGTAAACCGGTGAGCAACATTACCATACTGCCACAGGCACAAAACTATGTATTTGGAAACGAAGTTTCGGTAAGGGTTGAAACAAAGCTGAGAAACGGCGAAATAGACATTATTCAACTTTTTTACCAGGGAAAACTTATCAAAGAAAGCAAAGAGCTGGATTTTACGGTATCTAACATTGAACTGAATGAAATTGGTAGAAATTCATTTCATGTAATTGCCACCAAAACCGACGAGGTAAACAATTCGAGGTCGGTGGCTTTTAATGTGGTGTCGGACATTATCCCTAAAAAATTTACATACACCACATTGAAAGATTTTCCGCACAACCGGCGGTTTTATACCCAGGGACTCGAGTACCACAACGGCTACATGTATGAAGGAACCGGAGAATACGGTTCATCGGGTCTGTACAAGGTAAACCTGAATACCGGGGAAATCGTAATGCAACACGAACTGGCCGAAAAATACTTTGGCGAAGGTATCACTATTTTAAACGGTAACATTTACCAGCTGACCTACAGGGCCCAAAAAGGTTTTGTTTATCAGCTGGAAAATTTTGCTGTAATTGATAGTTTTACTTTCCGGTCGCAGGAGGGATGGGGATTGGCAAACGATGGTAAATATTTAATAATGAGCAACGGAACTCATGAGTTAATATGGCTTGACCCTACTGATTTTTCAGAAGTAAAAAAAGTGCAGGTAGCCAATAACCGGGGAATAATTAATTACCTGAATGAGTTGGAATACATAAATGAAACCATTTATGCCAATGTTTACACTACCAATTTAATTGTGCAAATTGAACCGGAAACAGGGAAAGTACTTTCAGAAATTAACCTCGACGGAATTTTAAACATGTACACCAATCCAACCGATACCATCGATTACCTGAATGGAATTGCCTATGATTCAAACCTCGATCGGTTTTTTGTTACCGGAAAATGGTGGCCGCGCCTTTTTGAAATTGAACTGGTGGAATTAAAATAAAGAGGGATTTTCGTAGTTTATTCGTCCCAGGTGTTTATAAGCCCTTTCAGTTGCTTCCCTTCCGCGGGGTGTGCGTTTTATAAAACCTTCCTTTATCAGAAACGGTTCATACACTTCCTCAATGGTGCCACTGTCTTCGCCTACAGCTGTGCCAATGGTTGAAATACCTACCGGTCCTCCCTTGAATTTATCGATAATACAAAGCAAAATGCGGTTGTCCATCTCATCCAGTCCGTGCTGGTCGATGTTCATGGCTTTCAACGCTGTTTTGGTAATATCGATGTCAATATTTCCGGTTCCTTTTACCTGGGCAAAGTCGCGCACACGGCGCAGCAATGAATTTACAATTCGCGGGGTACCACGGCTTCGGCCAGCAATTTCTATAGCAGCATCGTCGCTTATTTCAACCCCTAAAATACGGGCCGAACGTTTCACAATTCCGGTAAGCACGGTATTGTCGTAGTATTCCAGGTGTGAATTAATTCCAAAACGCGCCCTCAGCGGTGAAGTAAGTAACCCGGAGCGTGTTGTGGCGCCAATGAGTGTAAACGGATTCAGCTCGAGTTGAATGGACCTTGCACTGGGACCTTTGTCAATCATGATATCGATACGAAAATCCTCCATAGCCGAATACAAATACTCTTCAACTACAGGAGAAAGCCGGTGAATTTCGTCGATAAAAAGAACATCTCTCTCTTCGAGGTTGGTAAGCAGTCCGGCCAAATCGCCTGGTTTATCGAGTACCGGACCCGAAGTTATTTTAATACCTACTCCCATTTCGTTGGCAATAATATGCGAAAGAGTGGTTTTTCCCAACCCCGGAGGACCATGAAGCAACACATGATCGAGCGCTTCGTTGCGCATAGTGGCAGCTTTAACAAATACATTCAAATTATCCACAATCTGCCGCTGCCCTTTAAAATCGTTGAACTTTAAGGGGCGCAATTTATTATCCAGTTCCCTATCGGTTTCAGGATACAGGTTTCCTCTGATATCGATGTCTTCACTCATGCCTGCTTATTTGGCAAATTGTTGAATAGCAGCCTGTAATTCCTCGGGCGAAAAAGGTTTGGGCAAATAATCGTCCATACCTGCTTCCAAACATTTTATCTTGTCGTTATCGAGTGTGTTGGCAGTAAGCGCAATGATAGGAACCCGGTTCTTCTGCCCTGTTTCCTTTTCGTATTCCCTTATTTCGGACGTAATTTCAAAGCCGTTTTTTTCGGGCAGCATAATATCCATCAATACCAGGTCGGGCGTATTAAATTTAAACTCTTCCATAGCCTCTCGCCAGTTGGTTACCCCTATCACTTCATAATCGAATTTTCTGAGGTGAAATCCAACCACTTTTTGATTCAGTATGTTATCTTCAACTAAAAGTATTTTCAATTTTCTCTATATTATTATTCTTTATTAATCTATTTAAATTAAATATGAAACTAATAATAGGCTGTTCATTCCTGTTCATTTCATTTTGTTAAAATTTATAAAGATAAGCTTCACACTTAATCTACCAAAATACAAACAATTTATAATTTCAATAACTGTTTTAAAATCAATAAAAAAGAACAAATAAACTTATTTTTTTAACACCTGTTTAAAAAAGCAAAGCATTTTAAATTGCAATTTCAACCGGTTTATTAGTTGTGTACATTTTTACTAAAATTACCTCTTCTAATTTTTTCCCGTTTCAAAAATAATATTAATGTATAAATTTGAGATGAATGCAAATATTGTTTTAAAAGATTATTTTTGTTTTTTCATCCGTTTTTGAAACAATTGCTAACAATTAGAGGTTTATTTAAAAGACTGGATAAAAAGAAATTAAGAAAAAATGACAGAAAATTTCAACATACTTGTTAATAAGCTCAATGCATTCAGAATGAAGTACTATACGTATAAACTTCTGAAAGGCATTTTCCTTACCTTTTTCCTTTTACTGGCGCTATTTACCCTTTTTTCACTGATAGAGTATTTTGTTTATCTTGCTTCTGACATCAGAAAAATACTCTTTTTTGGGTTTATTGTTTTTGGAGGGTTGCTTTCCATTCAGTTTATTTTTATACCTCTGCTCAGACTGTTGCATATTTTAAAACCCATCGATATAAAAGTCAGTTCTTCGCTTATTCAGAAACATTTTGGCGAAATAAAAGATAAATTACTGAATGTGATAGAGTTGTCAGAAATTAAAGACGAAACATATTCATCCGATATTGTTCTGGCAAGTATCGATCAGAAAATAGGCGAGCTGAGTATTTTCGATTTTAGCCAGGCGGTACAATATAAAAATCTGCGTTTGGTACTTACCTATTTTGTTGTAAGTGTTTTGGTAACGGCCTCGGTTTTTTTGATGAACAAATCGGTTTTTACTACTGCACCTCAACGAATTATACATTACAATACGCATTTTGTTAAGCCAGCCCCGTTTTCGTTTCAGTTAATAAATACCAATCTTAAAGCCACCAAAGGCGATCCGTTTAAAATACAGGTTGAATGCATGGGTGATGCTCTTCCTCAAGTGGTTTACATTAACATTGAAGGCAACAACTACCTGATGAAAAGCACTTCTGCCGGCATGTTTGAATTTGAAATGGCTTCGGTTATCAATCCCGTGAATTTTTATTTTACCGATCTAAAATATAATTCCGAAATCTACGCATTACAGCTTTTGCCCAAACCAGGCATTAACCATTTCAACGTTGTGGTTACACCTCCCAATTATACCGGACTTCCTGTTTTGGAACACGAAAACATTGGCGATTTGCAGGTGCCAAACGGTACCAAAGTAAAATGGAATTTTAGTGGTATTGATATTGATACCCTTTACCTGTCGCTGAGTGATTCAGTGACTTTAGGTGCCGAAAAAAATGAAAATGGTTTTTCGCTGGAACATGAATTTTTTAAGTCGGCCAACTACCATGTATTTATAAAAAATGATTTAACAGAACCCGAACTTGCTTTGTCTTATTCGGTGGATGTTATTCCCGATATGTATCCTGAAATTCGGATTACACGAGTTCAGGATTCGCTGCAAATGACCCGCTTCTTTTTTAAAGGCACTATTGGCGATGATTACGGTTTTTCAGGCCTGCGTTTTCATTACAATATTAGTAATAACGATTCAGCAGTATCTATTCCATTTGTGAGAAATCTGATTGATCAGGAGTTTTATTTCAGCTTTAATTTTGCCGATGTAGCTGCAACTTCGGGGGCTGTTTCCTACTACTTTTCAGTATCTGACAACGATGTAATCAATAATTTCAAAACCACCACATCCAATAATTTTGTTTTCAATATACCCGACAGACAGGAGATTGCCGAAAGTGAAAAGGAACAGTTTGAAAATTTGGAGGATATGTTGAAGGAAAGTGAACGACTGGCCGGCGAAATTCAGAAAGACCTGCAAAATCTGCGGTTGAAAAATATGGATACCAATGTTTCTGAATGGGAAAAAACACAAATGGTTAATCAAATACTTTCCAAACAAAGTCAGTTGGAACAGTTGTACGACCAGATTAAAAAAGACAATGAAGCACTGAATAATTTTCAAAATTCGTTTCAGCAGCAAAACGAGGAGGTAAGGGCCAAGCAGCAACAAATTGAAGAATTACTTGAAGATGTGTTCACCGACGAATTGAAACAGTTGCTCGAGGAGTTTCAGAAACTCGCTGAACAGTTTGATAATCAAAAGTTAAATCAACTTTCGGAGCAAATGAACCTCACCTACGAAGATTTACAAAAACAACTGGACCGTAACCTTGAAATGCTCCGGAAAATGAAGGTGGAACAGCAACTACAAAATGTAATTGACGATTTGAGCCGCATGGCTGCCGAAGAAGAAAAAATGGCCGAAGAAATTACTCAGAATGAAAATTTTGATGAGGTTGAAGATGAATTGAGGGAACACACGGAAACAATGCAGGATTTACAAGAGAAGATAAACGATGCACTTGACCTGAATAATGATTTGGAAAAACCCATGAATTTCGATCAGTTTGAAGAGGAATTTATGGATATTGAAGACAGTATGGAAAAAAGCCGTGAAAATCTTCAAAATAAAGATCGTCAAAAGTCGGGGTCTAGTATAAACGAAACTTCGGAGAAAATGAAGAATACGGCTTTTGCCATGCAGCAGATGCTCAATTCAAATACCATGAAACAGAACATGGAAAACCTGCAAAACCTGCGGCAAATTTTGAGTAACCTGGTTTATTTGTCGTTTGGTCAGGAAAATATTCTAACCGGATTAACCAATATAGGAGCCACCGATCCGGTAATCAATGAGTATAATCTGCAGCAACGAAGAATTAAAGATCAAAGCCAGATTGTAAAAGATTCTTTATATTCCCTGGCCAAACGAACACCACACATCAACAGTCTTGTAAACAACGAGTTAATTACCATGGAAATTAATCTCGATAAAGCACTTGACGAAATGAGTGAAGGTTTGCTGCCCAATGCACGCGCAAGTCAGCAATATGTGATGACGGCTGCCAACAATCTGGCGTTGTTACTGAACGAAGCTCTTGAAAATCTGGAAAAACAAATGGCCAGTGCCCAACCGGGCGATCAGAATTGCGAAAATCCCGGTCAGGGGCAACCCGGAATGAATTTGATGCAACAGCAGTCGGAAAGCATAAAAGAGCAGTTGCAACAAATGATAGAACAAATGAAAAACGGGAATCCGCAGCAAATGAACCAGCAAATGGGACAAATGCTGATGCAACATGAAATGATGCAGCAAATGTTAAGGGAAATAATGAACAACGGTAGTGTGGGCAGTGAAGCCCGAGACGCCATGAAACACATAGATGATTTGCTTGAACAAAACCGTAAGCAACTTATGAACAGGAATGTAAATGCACAAATGATTGCACGTCAGAATGAAATTACCACGCGTTTGCTCGAAGCTGAAAAGGCTGAGCTTGAGCGTGAATTCGAAGACGAAAGGGAAAGCAGAACAGCTGAAGATTTTTACAGCAATCCGGTTGAATTTTTTGAATACAAAAGAGACGATAATTCAACGTTGGAATATTTAAACAGAAATTCGCACAGGCTGAATAATTTTTACAACAACAAATACAAAGAATATTTAAATAATATTCAACAAGAATCAGAATGACAAATGTTTTTGAAATACTGACCATTCATTCCGACAAAAAAGCACTGGGAAAGGTAGAAGAATTCCTTTTTAGAGTTTTTGAAAAATACAGATTGCCACAAAAATGTTTTAATAAGGTATTGCTTTGCGTCTCAGAAGCGGTTGTCAATTCCATTGAACATGGAAATAAAAACGATCTTCAGAAAGAAGTTGTTATTCAGATTAAATGCAAAAACGATAATTTATGCGTTGAGGTTCGCGACGAAGGTGATGGTTTTAATTTTCAAAATCTTGATAATCCCACACTCGTTGAAAATATTAAAAAAGAGACCGGCCGGGGTATTCACATCATGAAATCGTTGTGCACACAGGTTAAATTTCGAAACGAAGGCACATGTGTTCAGATTAAAATTGACTTGCAGTGAGCAAATTATCTTTTTTTTTCGAAGATATTGAATTTCTGAAACTGTCCACAGGGAATTTGCAGAAGCTTGTTCGGGCACTGATTCAAAATGAAGAAAAAAAGTTCGGCGATATTTCTGTTATTTTTTGCAGCGATGAGTATTTGTTAAAAATAAATGAACAATACCTGGGTCACAACTATTATACTGATATTGTTACATTTGACTATGTTGAAAATTCTGTTATTTCGGGCGATTTGTTTGTAAGTGTTGATCGTGTGGCTGAAAATGCAGAAAAATATGGCAATCCATTTATCGAAGAATTACATCGTGTAGTCATTCATGGGGTGCTTCATTTGGTGGGTTATAAAGATAAAACTATAGAAGAACAGTCGCTAATGAGGGAAAAAGAAAATTTTTACCTGAAAAATGCAGATTTGAATTTGAAATAGGTATGATACCAAAATACGATGTTATAGTTGTAGGGGGAGGACATGCAGGATGCGAAGCTGCTGCCGCAGCAGCTAATCTTGGATCCAAAACGCTGCTGATTACCATGGACATGACAAAATACGCCCAGATGTCGTGTAATCCGGCTATGGGTGGGATTGCCAAAGGGCAAATTGTTCGCGAAATTGATGCACTGGGCGGTTATTCGGGAATTATTGCCGATAGAACCACCATTCAGTTTCGAATGCTGAACTTATCTAAAGGACCAGCCATGTGGAGCCCAAGAGCCCAAAACGACCGTTTTCGTTTTACCGAAATGTGGCGGGAAACTCTCGAATCTATCGATAACCTTGATTTATGGCAGGATGCTGTTGTTTCGCTGATTATTGAAGACAAACAGGTGAAGGGTGTTCAAACCAAAATGGGTGTTCCTTTTTACGGCAATACGGTGGTTTTAACCAATGGTACCTTTTTAAACGGTTTAATTCATGTGGGTTCGTCGCAAATGCGTGGAGGACGAATTGGCGAAGCTGCATCGTACAATATTACCGAACAACTTTTCGATGCAGGTTTTAAAACCGGTCGTTTAAAAACAGGTACCCCGGTTCGTATTGACGGACGTTCTATTGATTTTTCAAAACTTACTGAACAAAAAGGTGACGAAGAGCATTATACATTTTCATACCTGCCGGGAACAAAATCAAAACTTCAGCAACGATCGTGCTGGATAACACATACCAATCCAGATGTACATAGTGAACTTGAACTTGGTTTCGATTTTTCACCCATGTTCGACGGCACCATTCAAAGCACCGGACCACGCTATTGTCCCAGCATTGAATCAAAACTGGTTACTTTTGCTGAAAAGCAAAAACATCAGTTGTTTCTTGAGCCCGAAGGTGAGTCAACCGTTGAATACTATTTAAATGGATTTTCATCTTCCCTTCCCTGGCAGGTTCAATATAAAGCGATGCAAAAAATTTCAGGTTTGGAGAATGCCAAAATTTTCAGGCCGGGATATGCCATTGAATATGATTATTTCGATCCCACACAGTTGCATCCTACCCTTGAAACCAAATTAATCAAAAACCTGTATTTTGCAGGACAGATTAACGGAACAACCGGATATGAAGAAGCAGGCGCTCAGGGAATCATGGCTGGTATTAATGCACATTTGCGTTGTCATTCTCCGGGTGAAGAATTTATTTTGAAAAGGGATGAAGCTTATATTGGTGTTTTAATTGACGATTTGGTTACAAAAGGTGTGGATGAACCTTACCGGATGTTTACCAGCCGGGCAGAATTCAGAATTTTATTACGACAAGACAATGCTGATATAAGGTTAACAGAAAAATCGTTTAATTTGGGCCTTGCTTCTCTGGAACGCAAAAAATTACTGGATGAAAAAACCCGGCTTATTTCTGAAATTATTCAGTTCACCCAAAAGTTTAGCGTAAAGCCACACTTTGTAAATGAGATACTTACAGAAAAAGGAACCACTGAATTGAAACAAGGTGTAAAATTATTCGATATTATTTTAAGGCCTCAGATTTCGATATTTGATTTGATTGAAACCCTCACCCCGTTTAAATCATTTCTCAACAGGGTTCCCGAACAAAGAAAAACAGAAATTATACAGGGAGCTGAAATTTCAATCAAATACGAAGGGTACATCAACCGGGAAAAATTGCTTGCTGAAAAACTGGATAAATTCGAGAACATTAATATCGAGAATAAATTTAATTATGGTCAATTGAAATCTTTGTCAACAGAAGCCCGGCAAAAACTCGAAAAGATTAATCCAAAAACCATTGGACAGGCCAAACGAATTTCCGGGGTGTCTCCTTCCGATATAAATGTTTTATTAATTTTGCTGGGCAGATAATTAAATGTTTCACGTGGAACAAAAACCAAATCAATTATGGATTTAAAAAGCAAGATCAGAGAGATTCCTGATTTTCCAACAAAAGGGATAAGTTTTAAAGACATTACCACTTTGCTGAAAGATAATAAAGCTTTCCGGTATGTTACGAAAGAAATTGTTTCTGAATTCAAAGAAAAACAAATTTCGAAAGTATTGGGTATTGAATCGCGCGGGTTTATTATAGGTGGTGCCCTGGCCAATGAATTGAATGCGGGATTTGTTCCGGTTAGAAAGAAGGGAAAATTACCGGCAGAAAAAATTTCAGAAACATACGAATTGGAATACGGTGCTGATACCATTGAAATGCATCGCGATGCCCTTTCTGAAGAAGATGTGGTTTTAATTCACGACGATTTGCTTGCAACCGGAGGAACTGCCCATGCCGTGTATAATATGGTAAAAAGAGTAGGTGTGAAAACCGTTTATTTCAGTTTTATATGTGATCTTGAATTTATTCAGAATCCCCAAAAAAATGTAATACATCAATTCAATCCGCACATTTTGGTTAAATATTAGCTTTTGTGAAATATCTGGCAAAAAATGGAAATATTGATTATTTAAAAAACCTGATTTCCGTATTACCCGGAAAACCGGGCATCTATCAGTTTTTCGACAGCACAGAGAAAATCATTTATATTGGCAAAGCGAAAAACCTGAAAAAGCGAATTTCCAGTTATTTTTCAAAACAGCACGACAACAGGAAAACGGCATTACTTGTTCGCAACATTTCCAACATAAATCATATGGTTGTAGAAACCGAGCAGGATGCCTTGCTCCTTGAGAATAATCTGATAAAAAAGTATCAACCGCGCTACAATATCCGGCTTAAAGACGATAAGAGTTATCCCTGGATATGTGTGAAAAATGAACCCTTCCCCAGGGTTTTTAAAACGCGGAACCTGATTAAAGATGGTTCCAAATACTTTGGGCCATATACTTACGGATATACAGTCAAAACCCTTTTGGAACTTTTTAAATCTGAATATAAGCTTCGTACCTGCAAGTACAATCTCAGCAAAGAGAATATAAAGACGGGCAAATATAAAGTGTGCCTGGAATTCCACATAGGTAAGTGTGAGGGGCCCTGCGAAGGCCTGGTTTCAGAAGAAAAATACAACCAGGGAATTGAAGATATTATCGATATTTTAAAGGGTAATGTTTCAGGTGTAATCAAGCATTTGGAGCAGAGAATGACCGACATGTCGGATCAGATGAACTTTGAAGAAGCACAGGAAATTAAAGAAAAATACGATTCGTTAAAACGGTATCAAAGTAAATCTACAATTGTTTCTCCTACCATTACCGATGTGGATGTTTATTCTATTGAGCAGGACGAGAAGAATGCATACATCAATTATCTTAAGGTTATTAAAGGCGCCATTATTCAAACGTTTACTCTTGAAATTACAAAAGGACTTGATGAACCCACAGAAGAATTATTGATTGCAGGCATAGTTGATATCAGACAGAAAATTTTCAGTAACGCCAGAGAAATTCTGGTTCCGTTTTTACCAAAAACCCGGTTGAATGAGGTTGTTTTTAAGGTTCCTCAAAGGGGAGATAAGAAAAAACTGCTGGAGCTTTCACAACGCAATGCAAAATATTTCAGAATGGAAAAAGAGAAGCAGCAGGTTCTAAAGAATCCGAAAATCAGGGAGGAACGTATCCTGAAAACAATTCAGAAAGACCTTCAGATGTCTGGTTTGCCGCGGCATATTGAATGTTTCGACAACAGTAATTTGCAGGGATCCAATCCGGTAGCCGCCTGTGTGGTGTTCAAAAATGCCAGGCCGGATAAAAAGGAATATCGCCATTATAATATAAAAACTGTTGAAGGACCTGACGATTATGCATCGATGGAAGAAGTTGTTTTCAGGAGATATCGCCGGCTTACAGAAGAACTGCAAAACCTGCCTCAACTGATTGTTATCGATGGCGGTAAAGGACAACTGTCTTCAGCAGTATCGGCCTTGGAAAAATTGAATTTGAGAGGAAAAATTACAATCATTGGCATTGCCAAAAAGTTGGAAGAAATCTATTTTCCCGGTGATTCTGTTCCGCTGTATATCAATAAGAATTCAGAAACTTTAAAAGTTATTCAACAGTTGCGTGACGAAGCCCATCGGTTTGGCATCACTTTCCACAGGAATAAACGGTCGAAAAATATTTCAACTTCTGAATTGAATAAGATAAAAGGAATTGGAGAAAAAACCGCAAAAAAATTATTGCTGGATTTTAAATCGGTTAAAAACATTAAATCGGCTGATAAAGAATTGATTGAAAAATCAATCGGAACCTCAAAAGGGAATCTGGTTTACTGTTATTTTCATCCAAATAATAAAACATGAAACAGAAGGTGTTGTTGGGAATGAGTGGCGGAATTGACAGTTCGGTAGCCGCAATTATTCTGCAGGAGCGCGGTTTTGAAGTAATTGGTATTTCCTTTATTTTTTCTGAAAACACAGATGCAAAACTTCATCACAGTTTGGATTCAGCAAAGTTAATGGCAAAAAAACTGGGAATGAAACACCTGACCGTTGATTTGAAAGAAGAGTTTAAAACCCAGGTAATCAGCTATTTTACGAACGAATATAAATCCGGACGAACACCTTTTCCGTGTGCCGTCTGCAATCCGCGACTGAAATTTTTCAATCTTGAAAAGTATGCCAAAGAATTGTCCTGCGATTTTATTTCTACCGGACATTATGCGAATATTGCTTTATATAAAGGAATTAAATATATTTCAGGAGGAACAGATGCTGAAAAAGATCAGTCTTTTTTTCTTTGGGGTTTAAAGCCGAAAACGATACAAAAACTTATTTTTCCGTTAGGTGAATATTCTAAAAGTGAAGTACGAAAAATTGCCACTGATAATGGTTTTGAAACTTTAAACAAAAAAAACGAGAGCCTGGGAATTTGTTTCATTAAAGGGAAAAATTATCGCAAATTCCTGAAAGATAAAGGATTGATAACAAAAATGGGCAACTTCACCGACACAAAAGGAAATGTGCTGGGAAAGCACAATGGCATTTTTAATTACACGGTGGGGCAGCGCAGAGGCCTTGGAATTCATTTTAATAAGCCTCTGTTTGTTTCTGAAATTAATGCTGAGACAAACGAAGTGGTTTTATCTGATTTTGCAGAAATGTACCGGACTCGTATTTTGGTGAAAAACAGTTATTTTGTGAGCAAACATGAACCTGTAATCGGAAAGATTTATACTGTAAAGATTCGCTACCGGTTGCAGGAGAATTTTTGTAAAATTATTCCGCTTGATGAGAATAGGGTCATTGTTGAATTATCAGAACCGGTTTCCATGGTGGCAAAAGGTCAAACTGCAGTTTTTTATGACGGAGATCGTGTTTCTGGAGGAGGATTTATTGAAGATTCTGAATAATCAGTGCGGTTTGCGATATTTGTCCTCCCCTTCCAGCAGACCCAAATAACTGATATACCGGCTTTTCGCTACCTCGCCCGCTTCCACAGCTTCTTTTACGGCACATCCGGGTTCGTGCGTATGCGAACAGTTGCTGTACTGGCAATTCTTGGCTATTTTGAAAATTTCCGGAAAATAGTGCGAAATTTCCCATGCTTCCATATCCAGCATTCCGAAACCTTTGATTCCCGGAGTATCAATAATATAGCCACCGAAATTGAGTTTGTACATGGCCGAAAAGGCTGTGGTATGTTTGCCGGTTTTGTGCATTTCGGAAATTTCCGAAGTTTTCAGGTTTAAACCGGGTTGAATAAGGTTTATGAGTGTGGACTTCCCTACCCCGCTGTGTCCGTTTATCACATTGGTTTTCCCTTTTAATTCATTTTTAAGTTCTTCAATTCCCTTAAATTTTGTTGCAGAAGTAGCTATGCTGGAATAGCCGACCTTTGAATATAGGGTTATCAGGTCATTCATTTTTTCGGTTTCTTCCTTTGTGTAAAGGTCGGTTTTGTTGAAAACCAGTAATACCGGTATGCGGTAAGCTTCGGCCGATGCCAGGTAGCGGTCGATAAAAGTGGATGTGGTAACCGGCCAGGCTATGGTAGCAACCAAAACGGCCTGATCGATATTGGCGGCAATGATATGCGATTGTTTCGACAAGTTTGGCGATCGGCGCACAATGTAGTTTTTCCGGTCTTCAATGTCTGTTATCCAACCGGTTTTCAAATGGGAAGTCGATTTTAAATCACTCTGAATGGTGAATCTTACACGGTCGCCTACTGCAACCGGATTGGTGCTTTTAATGCCTTTAATACGGAAGTTTCCTTTTACTTTGCATTCAAAAATTTCACCGTTTTCACCCTCTACAACATACCAGCTGCCAGTTGTTTTTATGACCAGACCTTTTTTCACTTCAAGAATTTTTCTGCTAAAATAGGAATTTGAACCGATACCGAAGAAATAATTCAATAACCGGCTGGTCTAAATTCTTTTCCACGTGGAACATGAAACATTTACTCCCAGTCAAGAATAATCTTCCCGCAATTTCCTTCTTCCATAATATCAAAAGCTTTTTGGAAGTCATCTGCCCGGAACCGATGGGTAATTACCGGGGAAATATCGAGGCCCGAGGTGAGCATCATTTCCATGTGGTACCAGGTTTCGTACATCTCTCTTCCGTAAATTCCTTTCAGAGTTAATCCTTTGAAAATGATGTTGTTCCAGTTAATTTGCGTTTTTTGTGGCAGGATTCCCAGCAGACTTATTTTTCCGCCGTTGTACATGTGGTTTACCATGTCGTTAAAAGCGGCAGGCGAGCCCGAGCATTCCAGACCAATATCGAAACCGGCCACCATGTTGTGCCTGTGCATGGCTTCTTTGATGCTTTCCTTTGTAGGATCGACAACGCGTGTAGCGCCCATTTTACGGGCCAGAGCACGTCGAAAAGGGCTGAGATCGGTGCCGATGACATTTCGAGCGCCGGCAAACCGGCAAATGGCTGCTGCCATTGCGCCAATGGGGCCGCCAATTCCGGTAATCAGCACATCTTCGCCAAGTAAAGGAAACGAAAGCGCTGTGTGGGTTGCATTTCCCAGCGGATCCATAATTGCCATTATTTCGTCTGGTATGCTTACATCCACATGCAATACGTTTTTGGCAGGGACAGAAATGTACTCGGCAAAACCCCCGTCGCGCTGAACGCCAATGCCAATGGTATTGTCGCAAATATGCTGCCTTCCGCGGCGGCAATTCCTGCAAAACCCGCATGAAATATGGCCTTCCACAGTAACCCGCTCCCCTACTTTCACCCGGTCAACTTCGGAACCTGTTTCCACAACTGTTCCCATATATTCATGCCCAATGGTTACCGGTGGTTTAATGGTTTGCTGCGCCCATTCGTCCCATTTGTATATGTGTAAATCGGTGCCGCATATAGCTGTTTTTTTTATTTTTATCAGAACATTGTTTGGACCTACCTTAGGCATCGGAACTTCTTCCATCCAAATCCCTTTTTCGGCTTTGCTTTTTACCAGTGCTTTCACGTTTGTTTGTTTTTATTGATGAATATTTATCCATAAATTCAGAACGCAAGTTAAAACAAATAAAAGCGGCAAAGAATAACGAAAATCATTAAAAGGAATTTACAGGTTTTCACTCATCAGAAACCGGTGTGAAATAAAGCGAACAGGATACCACGATGCAATGAAACCAACGCCCAGTACAATCCCGATGATGATTAAAATATCTGAAAAAACAATTTGAACCGGATAGGCAGATATTACAAATGAACCGGCTCCCGGAAGGGTAACCATTTCGAATTTAATTTGTAGCCAGGAAATAAATAGACCCAGCAAGGCGCCGGTAATGGCTCCGAAAAAGGTAATGAGCCATCCTTCAAATAAAAATATTTTCCGGATGAGTTTGGAATCGGCACCCATACCCCGCAGGATAAACAGGTCTTCCTTTTTATCGATAATAAGCATGGAAAGACTGCCCAGCATATTAAACGAAGCCACAATGAGAATAAACACAAGGATGAAATAAGAGGCCCATTTTTCCGATTTCAGGGTGCGGAAAACCAGGTCATGCTGCTGGTATTTGTTTTTCACTTGAAACGATTCGCCCAATATTTCCTGTATTTCCCGTTGCAATCTCTTTGCATTTGCGTTCGAATCGATTCCAAGCTCCACAGCCGAAACCCTGTTTTCACTTTCAAATAAACCGGCAGCAAAACGATAGGGTACAATCAGGTATCTGGAATCTATTTCTTCCAGTACGGCAAACACACCGGATGGGAAAATATAATCGAAATTGAGTGAACGCGCCAGGTTTACCGAAGCTTGTCTTCCCTTTTTAGGCACAAAAATGCGAATGGGATCGATAAACGAAAGACCCAATCCCAGGTTATATGCAACACCCTGACCTACAACGGCATATTCCATTCCTTCATCTTCCAGCATGAATATTCCGTCAACGATTAGGGTATCAATGTTGGTGTAGTGAGAATAGTTTTCCGGCACACCTTTTACAATGGCAGGATATTGCTGGCTTCCATATTTCAGCAAGGCAACCTCTTCAATCACTTCGGCATAATGCAAAACGCCCGGAAGGTTTTTTATCTCTTCAAAACGGCTATCGGCGGGGACGAACATTTTTCCATGTGTTGCTGTGATTTTCAAATCGGGATCGAAATTGCTGAAAAAGGTTTCTATCAGGCTGTTAAACCCGTTAAAAACCGAAAGAACAATTACCAGCGCCATAGTTCCCACAATGATTCCGGCAACAGAAATAGCCGAAATAATGTTGATGATGTTTTGTTTCTTTTTGGAAAACAAGTACCTGCGCGCTATGAAAAGTGGTAAATTCAATCTCTTTTTGTGGATAAACGTTGATTTTCAAATTTTATTGGCAGCTATTGATGAAGCAATTCATCGATGTGATCGATGTAATCGAGGCTGTCGTCGATGTAAAACTCAAGTTCGGGAATAATCCGGACACTTTTTCCAATTCGCCGGCCCAGCTGTCCCCTTAACGACTTACTGTTTAACTGAATTTCGCTCAGAATTTCGTCAGCAAAGTTCGACGGGTAAATGCTGAGGTAAATGCGGGCAATACTCATGTCTTTGGTAACTCTCACAATGGTTACACTAATAAGCTTTCCGTGGTATTTCGATTTATTAAACTGCAGTAAAATGTCGGCCATTTCGCGTTGAACGAGCCGTGAGATTTTGTTTTGCCTTGTACTGAATTGTTCCATGACCTATGTTGTTTCCGGTTTCAAACTGGCCCAAAATTACAAACTTTTATCCTTTGTTCCTTAGAAAAGAAATTCAATGTGACTTTAAATCGTTATTTTTCTGCAGAAAGTTTTTGTACCGCATTCCGCAGGTCTTCATCGGGCTTAATGATGTTGTAGTTTTCCCAAAACCCGGGATCGTAACTGCCAATCATTTCCACAAAAATATCGCGCTGACTGAACGTTTCATTGCGGTCGAACCGTTTTATTTCGGTAGGTTGAATATCGGTTATCAAAAGGTCGGAAACACTGTGAAATTCCGAATTGATTTTTTCGCGGCGGCTGCGTATTTTAAATTTGATGGAAGCCTGCGCTGTTGCCAGTTGCCATTTTCCCTGGTAACGCTGGTAACTTACCTGGTATTCTACAAACGAAGGCCTTGCATTAACCCCGGGTGGAGTACGTTTTACCAGAATAGGGGTAGCTTTTCTCAAACCGGACCGGTTAAAACCAAACCGGCCATGAACGATTGCAAATGTTTCACGGTGAACAAATAACTCACCCACAAAACCATGAAAATCTGCTCCTGATATCGGCTCAAATTCAAGCACATAAACCGGATGCTCGTTGTACCACACCACCCTGCTGATTTTGTAATTGTACTGATGCTGATATCTTTTATCGATAAACGATTCCATGGTTTTAATCACATCCAGTTGGGTAATAGTGAAAGGACCTCCCTGCAGTTTAAAATTCATCCACTTAAACGGCTGAACATCGGGGCTTTGCCTGCCTTTTATAAGTTTTACAACATCGTTTCTCGCCGAATTGTAGTAGGGTGCTTTCAGAATTTCAATAACTGCTTCCGAAACATTGATGTATTCACCGTCCTGCCTTACTGTTTCGCGGTAAAAAGCATTCATCAGCTTATTGTATGAAGTATAATTGTTTTCAAGGTTGGCCCGGATGTTTTCGAGCAGTTTTTCCGGAGCAATGGAAGTAACTTTCACTTCACGAATCCGAATGGAAATAGGTTCCAGCATAATTAAGTCGTTATCGAGCAATTCGCTGGCAGGCATAAAAACACGTGCATACCCCATGCTGGAAACGACCAGCGTGTCGTTAATGTAGCGTGGATGGAGCTTCAGCAGAAATTCTCCATCGTTGTTTGTAATGGTACCAACCGGCTTATGAAGCACCGAAACGGAAGCATAACTGACCGGGTTTTCCCTTCTTTTTTCTATAATTTTCCCTGACAAAAAAAAGTACTTAACCGGAATGCTGTCTGGAATGGGGTATTTAACAAATTCTCCGGTCTCTGGTTTTTTAGTTATAATGATTTGATTTTCAAGTTCTGTAAGTTGAAACTCCTTTGGATTGAACAATTGGTTCAACACGGAATAGAGTGATTTGTTGGTTGCATGTATGTGGTAAGGTTTTCCTGCTTCAATTAAGGAAGCATCATACGAAAAATAAACCCTTGCCTGCCAGCTTATCTGGTCTAAAACCGATGCCAATGGTTGGTTTTCGGCATGAATGGAAATCCGGCGTTCGAAAACAGAACCATCCTGTTGCTGTCCTCCGGCATGCAGGCTGAACAACAGGATGGTAATCCATATCCACAGGGTTTTACGGTGCATTAAAATACTTTTTTCAACTCGAAGGAGGTTTTATATTCTTCTCCGTCGCGCAAAACTTTCACTCTTATTTTCCGGTTTTCCCTGCTTTGCAGCAGCAAGTTAATATCGTTGAGCTCCAGCGACTGGTGGTTGCTGTTGTTGAGTGAAAGTATCTGGTCGTTTACCTGCAGGCCTGCAAAATAGGCCGGCGAGTTTTCGCGAATGTCGGTAATGGTAAAAATGGGCAGCCCGGGCATTGGGTTAATCACCTCCATGCCACTCATGTTGTAGTTGAAGTCTTCTCTGACGCGGTACGTCGGTCTCAGCGTCATCCGGCTGTTGCGGTAATCAACAGTAACCAGAAAACGTCTGAGGATTTCAGCCCCCAGTGTTCCGTTTCGGTCGTCTCTCGAAATCACCTGGTCGATAAGTTCCGAGCTTGGGAAAGAAACAATGGGTTTGGGCAAAACCAGCGGGCCAACCCAAAGCCCGTCAATGCGTCCTTTTACGCCAAACAGGTCGCCGTTAAGTCCTCTTCCCAGGAACGACTCGATGTGGTTTTGCGGAATATCAATCCGTTCGTCCGATTTTTCGGAAAGCCAGAGCGCATCTGAAGCACCAGTGTCAACCAGCAGTTTTACCGGAACTTCCTGCATGTCTTCGGTAACAATGGTGGTGCGCACATAAGGCTTGTTTCCTTCCAGGTGAAGGGGCAGAATGATGTCTCTGCGCCGGTCGCGGTACTTGTAGTGTTCCGGGCGGTACAGCGTAAGCTGCTCGCGCGAGTAGTCGATTTGAACCACGTAGTCTTTAAACAAATTAAACCCAATGAGTCCGTGAACAGGAAGCCCCAGCATGTGTGATATTTGGAAATTTTCGTCGATAATCATCTGAACTTCCTGGTTCCATGCAGTCAGGTTTCCCAGTTTAAGGGTGTTGTTTGCCGACCGGTATGCAGTGAGGTCGTACCCCTCTCCCAGCCCGGAAATTTGAACCGGCATCAGGTAATTCAGATTCAGTTTGTTCACAAACGGAAGCTCTGTAATTATGGGAAACCGAACTCCGGTGTCCAGAATGAAATTCAGTGTATCAGACTCATTGATAGTAACCGGAATAATAATGAGGTTACTGGCCGATTTGAAGTTGATGGTAATGGATTTATCGCGTGGATTATCGAAAAGGAATCCACGGTTTTCGCTTTGGAAAAAACTGCTGTGCCTGTCGTAGGCCATACTTTCCTCCAGTGGCACATAATCTCTCACTACCAAAATATTGTCTTCAATTTCAAACAGCAGATAAAAGTCCTTCATCAGTTTTTCAAGTACATACTTGATAGGCCTGTTCGATACGTTCAGGCTCACTTTTTTACCGGCAACAATGCTGGCATTGTACGAATAATCAATGTTCAGATAGCTGCAGATTTTTTCAATGATGTCAGACAGTGGCTCGTCTTCGGCATAGATGCTGATGTTTTGGTCGAGCACCTGACCGTCGGGTTGTTGTGCAAATCCTGCTTTTGGTGTTACAAACCATAAGGCAAAAGCAAAGAAAAATGCCATTCCGATTTTTGTTCCAATTGTTTTCATGACTTAAATTTTTACTTGTTTACTGTTTTGCTTTCATATAAAATATAAATACCGTTTTCATATTCCAGTTGCAGCCCAAAGGTGAGTTGAACCACATTCAGAATAAAATCGACGGATTTGTTCTCGAATTGTGCTGTTAAAACCAAACGCTCCACATTATCTCCATTTAGTTGAATTTGAGTGTGGTATGTCTTCATTAAATACTGCACCACTTCCTCGAGCGGAGTTTGGTCGAAAACCAGGTTGTGGGTTTTCCAGGCCAGGTAGTTGGCATTGGTATTGATTGTTTTTTCGAGTTTGTTGGGCGAGTGCAGCAGCGTTCCTTTTTCTCCGGCATTCAGTAATAGTGCCAACGGCTCTTCGGGTATTTCGTTGTTTTCACAACTAACCTCCACGATGCCTGTTTCCACTACCACTTCAATGGTTTCATCATTGGGATAAGCACACACGTTGAAAGAGGTTCCCAGCACTTTAACCTGTGCATTTCCGGCATGAATGATGAAAGGTTTTTCCGGGTCGGGATGGACATCGAAAAAGGCTTCCCCGGTGATGGTAACTTCGCGAACATTGTTTTTGAATTTTTTTGGGAAAGTAAGTGTTGAATTACTGTTTAGCGCCACTACCGTGCCGTCGGGCAGAATGTATTCGTTTACCACCTGTTTTTCGGCTGAGCTGATTTCACTGTAAATTCCCGAATGATTGTCTCTGAATCCGAACCAGTAACCGGCTGCTCCAACCAGCATTGCAACAATAACAATGGCTGCGTATTTGTAAAATGTGGAAATAAAGGTTTTGCGAATGTTTTCACGTGGAGCAAAAGAAAAGGTGGGCTGGCTGATGCGCTGCCGGGTTTTTTGCCAGGCATCATCAGTGTTAAAATGCTTAAAATGGTAATATTCGCCTGTTTTTTCGAATACTATTTTTGCCTGCTCCAGTTCGTTGCTGTTTTGTTCCGATTGGTCAGCCCATTTTTCTACAGCCTCCTGTTCGGCAGTTCCGGCTTCGCGGGCCAGGTATCTGGCCACCAGTTCCCAGCCTGGTTTTTCTATGGAATTTTTTGCTTTCATCTGTTTTTATGACAAACCATTTCTGATTTACCCTGAATGGGGAAGAAATTTTTTAGAAAATCATCAGAAAATCGCTCAGTTTTTCGCGCAAGGTTTTTATGGCCAGTCCCATTTGTGTTTCAACGGTTTTGATGGAAATGTTCAGTTTATCGGCAATTTCGCGGTATTTGAGGCCTTCCTGCCGGCTTAACCGGAATATTTCCTGTCGTTTTTCCGGCAACGCTGCAATGCTCTCTTCTATTTTTTGAAACAACTCAGTCTGTGTTTCAATATCTTCACCTGCATCTTCGACCCTTGATTCTGCCTGAATTTTTTGGGAATATTCGTTTTTAATCTGGTTGTGTTTGATATAGTTAAGGCAGTGGTTTTTAACCGCTCTGAAAAGGTAATTTTTCACCGAGGTGTCGATTTGTGTTTCTTCTCTTTTTTCCCAGAGCCTGACAAAAAGTTCCTGAACAATTTCCTCGGCGGCTGAAGGGTTTTTCAACACCCGGGCAGCATACAGGCACAATTGCGGGTAATAGTGCCTGAAAAGCGCTTCAAACGCTTTCTCGTCGCCCGCTCTTGTTTTTTCAAAAAGTATATTTTCTTCCTGTCTGGTCATACTTATTTTCCTGTTCTTCCAGTTGACTAAAGTAGTAAAAACAAGGTGATTTTGAGAATGAGCAGCAACAAATCAGATGATAATACCGGTGAGCAAATGCACAACCAGTAAAAATCCGCTTATCACAATAAAAAGAGTTAGCACCACCGAAATGAGTGACGAAGATTTGTAGGATTGCCGGTTGATTTGGGTTTCTACTTTTTTGTACTGGAAATAGGCGAAAAAAGCAAGAATAACACCCAGGGCAACCATACCAGTTCCCACTGTTGCCGAAAAACCTTCTGAAAAGGTAATGTTTAGGTCATCCAGCAAGGTGGCCACTTCCTTTAAAAAGAGACCAAACTTAACAATCACAAATCCAAGGCCCATAAGGGCAATGGAGGTTCGTATCCATGCCAGAAACGTACGTTCATTGGCCAGGTGTTCGCGCAATTTGGTATCGCTGTTGTTTTCACTCATTTTCCTGCAGTTTTGTGAGAATTCCAATTTTCAGCACAAATATAGGAAATTAGATTTTGTGAATTCCGTTGAAATAATTAGTTTTGCGAACCCTTTTCCGCAAGGGAAAAAGCCCGGGTGGCGGTCCCGATCCCGATAACTATCGGGATGGGAGGTAGACGCGCCACCGGAGCAACAAAAAGCCCGGGTGGCGGTCCCGATAACTATCGGGAGTTAGACGCGCCACCGGAGCAACAAAAAGCCCGGGTGGCGGAATTGGTAGACGCGCTGGATTCAAAATCCAGTTCTGGCAACAGAGTGCGGGTTCGATTCCCGCCCCGGGTACAAAGAAGGCTTGACTATCAAATAGTTGAGCCTTTTTTAATGTTTGTCACAAACAGGTATATGAGAAACCGGCAGGTTCAACATAGTTTGGATAAACAACAGTCGGGTATGAAACCAAATGGTCAGCTATGGTCTTCATTTTCCCAGCTGATGGTAGAAAAAGACTATAATTTGAACTTAAAGACGGTACTTTAATTTTTGTACCTTTGAACTGTTAATAACATCAATGGATGAAGTGCAGGAAAATACATTTTAGTGGTCATGCCACCGTTCAAATGTTTAAACGTATTATTGAAGTTGATCATGTTGAACAGGTATTAAAAACCGGGAAAATTATAAAGCAATATCCAGATGATAAACCATATCCCAGTTTTTTGATTTTGGGTTATATTGGTAAACGGCCGATTCATGTTGTCGTGTCAACTGATAAACAGGAGAATTGTTATATTATTACAGCCAATGAACCGGACCGTAAATTATGGAAAAGTGATTTTGAAACAAGAAAATAACAACTATGGATTGTGTAATCTGTAAAAATGGAAAAACCCGACGCGGTAAAACTACCGTAAAGCTCGAGCGTAGCGGATCCATCATTGTAATCAAGGATGTTCCGGCAGATATTTGTCAAAATTGCGGTGATTATTATCTCGATGCAGAAATGGCAAAAGAAGTTTTAAAAAGAGCGGAACAATCGGTTAAAAAAGGTGCGGAATTAGAAGTTATAAAAATGAAGAAGGTGGCCTGATTTATTCTGCTGAAGCTTCTTACACCTAAGTTGAGTATGGTTCCGATTGGTTTACGGTATCTGCAGAGACTAAACTTATGGGTGAAAATTTTTAAATAATGTTGTTACTTATTTGAATGTATTATTGATTTCGAATACGCCAGTCACATTCTCTTTACCAACTGAAATACTTTACCCCAACCTTTCTCCACAGTTAAATTCCAGCCATTTCACGCAAAGTCAAAAACTTCTTTCCCAATTCTTTCGTAATTTCAACCATTCAAAACTGATAATATTCAAATGATGAAAAAACTCGATACCGGCCTGATGCACCCCCGCGACCAGATTACCATGATTATCGATAAAATATATCGCAGTGGACTGACTACCACCTCAGGAGGAAATGTTTCCATAATAGATGAAAGCGGCGACATCTGGGTAACTCCGTCGGCTATCGATAAAGGTTCGCTCCGGCCTTCGGATATTGTGGTGGTAAGGAAAGACGGCACTATCGAAGGTCGGCACAAGCCTTCGTCGGAGTATCCGTTTCACCGGGCGATTTATGAAGTACGGCCCGATATTAAGGCCATTGTGCATGCGCACCCGCCGGCTCTGGTGTCGTTCAGCATTGTACAGCAAATTCCGGACACTAACATCATTCCCCAGGCAAAATACGTTTGCGGCGATATTGGCTATGCACCCTACGAATTGCCGGGAAGCGACGAACTGGGTGCAGTAATTGCCCGCGAGTTTGACAAGGGTTTTAATGCGGTGATTATGGAGAACCACGGCACTGTGGTGGGTGGCACCGATTTACGCGACGCTTTTCAGCGGTTTGAAACACTGGAATTTTGCGCACGGACTATCATTTACGGAAATATGATTGGCACACCGCATTACCTTACAGACCAGCAGATTGAGGAGTTTGAAAACCAAATTCCGCGCCTGCTGCCCGAAATGGAACACGTGGAACATCCGTCAGATGAACGTGCCATTCGCGAAGAGATTAAAAGAATTGTGCACCGGGCTTGTAATCAGGGATTGATGATTAGTTCTTACGGCACAGTATCGGTACGCTGGCGGGGTAACGATTTCCTGATTACGCCAACCGACGTGGCCCGATGGAACATTCAGAATGAGGATATTGTGCAAATTAAAGATGGAAAACGTGAACCGGTGAAACTGCCCAGCCGGGCTACCTGGCTGCACCAGGAGATTTACAAACGCAATTCGGAAGTTAACTCCATCATTCTCACGCAAACGCCTTACCTGATGGCATACAGCGTTACTCATGAAAAACTGGATGTACGCACCATTCCCGAAAGCTGGATTTTCTTGCAGGATGTTCCGAATGTGCCTTTCGGCTCTCATTTTGCAGGCGAGGAAACCATTCTGAACCTGCTTTCAAATGATATACCGGCAGTAATAATCAACAACGATTCGGTGCTGGTAACCGGCGATAAATTACTGGGTACTTTCGACCGCCTTGAAGTGGCTGAATTCAGTGCCAAATCGCTCACTATGGGAACTTCCCTGGGCAGCCTTGTTCCCATTAACGATAAGCAGGTGGAAGCGCTGCGGAAGAAATTTCTGGGGTAGATGAACACTAATTTCCAGCCACAGATGACACGAATTTCCACGAATAATTCATGTTCATCCGTGTCATCTGTGGCCAATCTCTAATACACTATCCGCTGATAATTTAATTTGGGTTCACCGAAGTTAACCAGCAATGCAAGCTTATTCCCGGAGACTTTCAGGTAATTGATGCACTGTGCAACAAAGTCATCTGTAATTCCTGAAACGGCCTTTACCTCCAAAATGATTGAGTCCAATACCACAAAATCAGCGTAATATTTGCGTTTCAATAGGATTCCTTTGTAATGAATACAATACTCTTTTTCCCTTTCATAAGGTATTCCGGCTTGCTGAAATTCAAGTTCTAGGGCATCTTTATAAACCACTTCCAGAAATCCGGGGCCTAATTGGTTATGCACTTCAAAGCACTTTCCTATTATTTGATAGCTTTCATTTTTTAGGATAAGGTCTGTCATTGGATTCTTTTTTATTGCCACAGATAACACGAATTTGCACAAATGAGTATTCGTGTTCATTCGTGCTATTTGTGGCTTATTCTATTTGTACAATTTCATTTGTGTAATCTCTTTCTGGAAGAGGGTTATCGGGTCGTTGTAGAATTCAATAAAATTTTCAGCGTCGGGACTGCCCTTGTAGGGTGCAAAAGCCCCGTGGCCAGCCGGTTGGTGCGGGTTTCGCCAAACCAGAAAGTACGCCAGGTTAAACGGGCGAAGGGTTTCCAAAACCTGGGTCCACCATTGATGATTTTGGGCTATGGGCCCTCCGGCTTCGGTTACCGCTGCAATTTTTCCCTTTTCGGCAGCAAGGCCAGTCAACATTTCAGCACAGTTTTTCATCGTTGGCAGATAGTCCGGGCCGCGGTCATACAAATCGAAACCCAGCAAATCTACAATGTCGTCGCCCGGATAGCGTTCCAGGTATTCTTCTGTGGAGGTAAACCGGTCGGTGCTGTAGGCATACAAAACATGATGAATGTCTTTTTCATTCTGAAAATAATCCACGGTAAACCGCCAAAGTGCAGTGTATTCCTCCACTGTGCATAAATCTTTTCCCCACCAGAACCAGCTTCCGGTGTGCTCGTGGTACGGACGGAAAATAACGGGAATTAAGGTTCCGTCATCGGTTTTTAGTCCGTTTAGGAAATCGGCCATTTTATCGAGGTAGGTTTTGTAGAGTTCATGTTTTTCGCCTTCCGGAAGAATGGATTTCACCACCTCTTTGGAAGAAGTATCCCACGAACTTCCGCCAGTGAGCGGGTTACGCAGGTGCCAGCTAATGGTGTTCACTCCTCCCCTTTCATAGACTGTTTTTATCCAGCTCTGAATTTTGTCGAAATGCACCGAATCGAGGCTGTAAGCATCGCCCAGCTCCAGGTGGCCCAGTTCCCAGCCGTAAACTGCCGGATAGTCGCCCAACACATCTTTTACATCCGAGCGGCCCTCTTCATACACCCAGCCAATTCCGTAGGCCAGGTCGTCCTGGTGACCAAACATCATTCCCTGTTCCTGCAGTTTCAGCAGGTTTCGGTACAAATTCACGGTTTCAGGTGTGGCTTTCGGGTCAGACGGAACCGGTTGGTTTGTGCATGCTGCAAGAGTCGCAACGAGGAAAGAAAGAAGAATAATGTTTTTCATGGTTTTTCAATTTTTAAGCAATTTTGGAATTCAACTCCAAATTTACATGAATTTATCTTTTTACTATTTTTTGCAGTTCATTGATTTCCAGATTCACTTTTGGATTGAAATCTGCGCTGTTTATGTAATTTAACAAACTTTTTCTCAGCTGATTGGCTTCATTTATGGTTTCCAGGTTGTTAACCAAATCTGTTCCGCTTACCAGGATGCTCCCCTTTCCCACTTTGGCTTCAAAAAGCAGTGCCAGCCGGCGGTTGCTTACCCAGTCGTCGATGATGCGGACAATGGGTTTCAGTTCCACTGGAAAAGAATCGAGCTGAATGGCATCGGCGTGGCTCATGGCATCCCACCATTGCCAGTTGCTGTGGTATTCTGTGGGGAATTCAGCCAGTGCAGGATGGTTTGGATTGCACAAAATGCCCAATGTGTGTGGTTTTTGATTGTCCGTCCAGGCTGTGTTCCAGAAAATACTTGAAAATCCAATGCCCACATTTCCTCCCATTTCGGGTGCTACTTTTCCTTTTCCCAGACTAAGCAGTACTTTTCCTCCTTTTTCGAGGAAATCAATTGTTGCGGCATCCAGCGATTCAACCACTTTAACATTTCCTGTTTCAGCCATTTCATTTTCAGGATAAACCCATATGTCCCAGGAATTGGAGAACTCGCCAACAGCAACTTTAAGCGTCATTTTTTTAGGCTGATTTTCGTTCTGAAAAGTGTAAATTATTTCTCCCAGGGAAATGTTATTTCCAATCGGAATATCGCGTTGACCAAGAGTTCCTTCAGCAACAATATTTTCGTTTTGAATAATTTTCCAAGCCGGATTTACTTCCTTCAACGAATTCTCACCAAAATGTGCCACCTCAATTTTTGCAGATAAAGTTTCTCCTTCAGTAAAAATGCGTTTTTTGAGGCGTGCAAGCGGAACGGTGGTGTTGCAAAACCGTCGGTATTCTTCGGGCGAAATGTAGCCTTTTTCTTCCCAGAACGGGTCGAGCACGCCCACCAACGCAGTTCCCTGCCCGGGGAAATCGTGCAGATCGAGCAGTTGGAAGCCTGCCAAACCGGGCGTGCGCAACGCTGCTTCGATATCGGCTTTGTAGCACAGTGCCTGCAGTTTACCGGAGGCCAGTAAAAAGCTGTCGGCCAAATGCCCCATGTGATGTGCATTCAGGCTTTCCCGGAAAAGCTCAAAGTTTTTGGCTTTCAGCACACCATCGTATTTATCAATTTCCCTGAAGTTCGGATAAACGCACCACTGCCCTATTTCGTGGCTAACCACCGGAATTCCATCTTCTGGCAGTTTATCCGTCCAGTCGAAACTGGTTTTGGGCGGTTCGGCATTAATGATGCTGTTGAGTTCTTCTCCCCAACCCTGAATGCGCGGTTGCGGAATGTTGTGAAATTCGTTAACCGGCAATTCGGGCCAGCCCGCTGCCCCGGTGTAAACACGGCGGTTATCGTGTTCTTTCCAGTAGGTAACAAATTCTGTAAGAAACTCCCGGTAACGGGGGCCTCCCGGCTCGTTTCCATAAGCCATCATCACAAACGACGGGTGGTTTCCGTATTCATTTACAGTTCGCTTGCTTTCGTCCCAAATGTACTGGTCGATGGGCAGACCGCTTCCCAGTTGGGTGCTTTGGTTGGCCCACGAAGAACATTCCACCTGCAGGTAAACGCCCGTTTCGTCGGCAGCTACAAAAGCCGCTTTTGGCGGGCACCACGAGTGAAACCGCACATGATTCAGTCCGTGGTTTTTAACAGCAGAATACACTTTTTTCCAGCTTTCCACGTCGGTGGGCGGGTAACCGGTTTTTGGGAAAATGGCACACTCCAGCGTTCCGCGCAAAAATACCGGTCTGCCGTTTATGGAGAAACGCGTTCCATCTACTTTAAACTCCCGGAATCCAAAATCTATGGTTCGCCGATCGTGTATATTTTTCGTTTTAATTTCTGCGGTCAGTTCATACACATTCGGGTTGAATTCGTCCCATAAAAGTGTTTCTTCACCCAAAGAAAAGTTCATGCGCACAATGTTTTCGCCGGGTAAAAGGTTGAATTCAAAAGTTTCTTTTTTTTCCTTTTTTGCAGAGTTTTTTAACTTAACTGATACCGGAATTTTAACTGTTTGCTGCTTGAAAACCGTGTTTAAAACCGTGGCACGGATGGTTACCGATTTGTTTTCAATATCTGGAAAAACCGCCAGGTTTTCAAAAAATACTTCCCCTTTTGCCTCCAGGGAGATGTCACCCACAATCCCGTTCCAGTTCGATTGGGTATGGTCGGAAATGCTGTGCGAGTTGTGTCCAACATCAATCTCTTTAGTTCGGTTGTCAACACAGATTGCAATGGAATTTTTGCCCGGATTCAACATGCCCGAAATATTGTAAATATGTGGTACGGCCAGACTGTTTTGCATTTCCAGGTACTGATTGTTTACCCAAACGGTTGATTCCCAATGCACGCGTTCCAGGTTTAGAAATACAGGTTTTTGTTCCCAGCCATCAGGTAAGTCAATGGTTTTGCGGTACCATACAGCGCCGGTATATTTTTTTTCGGGTTGAAGCCAAAAGGGAAACCGAATGTTTTCCGGGTCGAGGTAAGGCGCATAATTAGGATCACTGACCCATTCCGGATTTCGGATTCCGCCGGTCCATTTCGTTTCAAGCGTGATGTCGTACCCTTTTCCGTTTTCGACCATTGAACCAGGAAGCTGAACGGATTCGGGCAGGTTTTTTTCGTACCACTTTTCAGCAATACTGCGGTCATCAGGGTCCATCTGAAATTGCCATTCCCCTGATAGATCAATTACGTCATATTGCTTTTGGGTGCAGGAACAAATGGTTAAAAGTAACAGAAAAGGCAGAATTTGAACGAATTGTTTCATCGGTTGTTGTTTTTTGTACTAAATTGGAACGAATTTACGAAATTTCTTTTGACCCAAAGCGCCGGGTGTAATTGTTACCGGCGATGAAATACGCATCAGGGCGGGTTACGGAAATCCGCTGCTGTTGGTTGACGGGCTTGAAGTGACCTGGGAAAACATCAAATACATTCCGCTGGGCGATGTGGATAAAATTGAAATATTAAAGAATTCAGCGCTTTTGGCTGTTTACGGATCGCGGGGCGGGAACGGTGTAATTTCGGTTTTAACAAAAATGGGACGGCCCGATTTATATGCTGAATATGAACGTTTTGTTCCGGGGCGAATAACCCCACGTGTAAAAGGATTCCAGCAGCCCCGGAAGTTTTATTCGCCCAAATATTCCCTGAATAACATAAACGATCCAAAACCCGATTTCCGGCCCACTTTATACTGGAACCCCAATGTTTCGTTTGACGGCAGAGAGGCAAAAATTGAATTTTTTACTTCCGATAAATTGGCCAGGTACGTTGTGGTTGTGGAAGGAATCAGCAAACGTGGAAAAATCATATCCCGCTCAAATTTGCTTTCGGTTTCTGTTCCAAAATAGCTGAAATTAAAATTTGTTTTGTACATTGTGGCAGTTAAAAATCAAATTTAAATGCAGAAAAAATGAAAACAAAACTTTTTTTACTATTTGCAATGGTTGCTTTCCTTACTTATTCCTGTGAAAAAATTAAGGATGCCACAGCAGTGGATATAGAAACAGAACTAAGCGCTAATTTCCCGGTATCAGCGCAGGAAGAAATGGCCATCAATCTGAAATCAGCTGAAATAGCCGGTGATGTATATACCTTTGCCGGAAATGGAACTTTTTCGCTGGCCGATAACAACGACATAAAAAAGTATCTTGGAAATATCCGGGATATTGTTGCAAATGAAGGTGGGGTTGTTACTTTTCTTGGTGCAGTTGACGGAAATAAAATTTTAACCTGCAAGTTACTTTTCGGAGTAGAAACTACTTCAGGTGCCGATCCGGCTATGACAACAGCATTTACCCTCCCTCAGGAAATTCTTGCCGAAGCCGGGAAAATTGAATATTTTAGCGATACCTGGACCAATGTTTTTATAAATGCTTTGGAAGCGAATAAAGACAAAACTTTCAGGCTGAAAATTGAGGGAACTGCCAATTATGATATCAGCACCACTGTTCGGGTTAAAGTTCCGGTAATTGTAAAGGCATCTCCTTTATAGTATCTGAAATGACATTTTTTGTGGAGTCGCTGCAAAAGGCCATTCTCTAAAAATACCCGGACACAGGGATTGCAAAATGCGCTGCCAATTCCGATTTATACACCTGGCTTACCAAAGCTTCGCATACCAGCAACGACCTTATCATTTTCGCCACCGACGGCGACAACGGCGATAAATATGATGCTGCAAAAATGGAAAAACTGAAGTCGGGCCCACCTGCTTTGATTCTGATTGTTAACAATTCCACCAACCGGCACCATCAGGAATCGTTCGGGAACATGGTTAATGCCACCAACTGTTTTTTTCTGGTTGCCAGGAATCAGACAAAAACGATTGAAAACGTAGCAAGATGCATTGACGAGCTGGAAATTCCTCCTATGCTTTTAGGTATTACACATCGGGTGAAAAAATTATAGCCGCCATGCAACAGTTTGCCTGCAATATTTCCGATTATGATTCTTTTTACTGAATTGAACTATTCTCCCCTGAAATCAAACCACAATTTTATGGGGTAAACTTCGTCTCCGGTATGGTTTCCGTAATGACCTTTGCTGCTTTGTGGCCCCAGTGCTGCGGGTTGTTTAAATTTGGTACCGATGGCTGGAATTTCATACAGAAAAGACAGGTCGCCTTCGGGGAAAGGTGGGTGAGTGCCGCCTGCTACATGCTCCGGTTTTAAAGGTGTAAAGAGCTGAAAGAATAAGTTGGGTGTTTCGGAAATCACCGTGAAATCCGATTCGGTGGTTTCCAAAGTGGCCCAGTACAAATTGGCGTGGTATCCTTTAAATTCGGGATAAACCAGGTTGTTGAAGGTTTCGGCGGTCACCGTATTGTTGTATTCCTTTTCCCAAACGCCGAAGTTGCTGCCTTTCAGCCGGTTTTTCCAAACCCGGTAAGGCCCGCGGCCCATCCATTTTACACCGGTGCATTTTTCTTCAGGATAGTTAAAAGATATACCTATAAAATCAACTTCTCTGAACCATTTGTGCAGCGGACTGGTTTCCAGTTTCAATAAGCCGTTTTTGTGCAGTATCCAGGTCATTTTTTCCGGGTAATTATCGGTTGAAATTTCAAAAACGAAGTTCCCTTCGGTATCTTTTTCCCATTGTGTTCCTGTGATTTTCGATTCAACTCCTGCCGGCGCCGGGCCTCCGCTAATGGAAACTTCGCCTTTCCTGTTATTTACAGAAACGAGTTTTCCATCAGTTTTTGAAAATGACATTTCAAGCCCGTTAACAGCTGCAGTTACAGCACTTACATTTTCCTGAACGGTGATTTCATTTTCCGGGGATTTTAGCAATTCAGAAAGTTCATCAGCTTTTTCCCAGGTCTGTTTCACCGGCCAGCTCCAGGTGTACAGTTCGTTTCCGTGCGGGTCGGTTACCGAGAATAGAAGGATATCAGCCAGTTGAAGCGATTCACCCAAATCAATTTGCACCATGGACGTTTCGCCGGGTTGTGCGTCAGGTCCTGGAAAAGTTCCGCTACCTGTAATTTCTTCGTCTTCAGTATTTAATCCGGTTTTAACAGCCTGCCAGCCAAAGGAACAATCAGTCAGATTGGTATAAATAAATTTGTTTTCCAAAAACAGCTTCCCGTTCCATTGCCGGTTAATTATGACCGGTTTTACCTGCACCGGCGACCAGATTTCTTTGATGGTGTAAAAACTACCTTCTTTTTGACGGTGAGGACCAAGAATTCCATCGGGCGCATGGTTGCCGTCGGCATCGTAAACCGTTCCTTCCATGTCGGTGCGCAGAATGGCTTCGTCGGCCAGCACCCACAAAAATCCGCCGGCATGCAGCGGCGAGGTTTCGTAGTTTCGCCAGTAATCTTCGAGACCAGCTCCATGTCCGCCATCGTACAAACCGTGCAGTAGTTCGGTAGGCATAAACGGGTCGTTTCCGTTGCCGTAGCGGCCAATGGCGTAATCGAATTCCGGGTAGTGGTGTGTGTCGGCGCCGTTGCGCAGCAGCCACGGATAGAGCACGGGCCGGTTTTGGATGTCATATACATGAAAATTCTTTTCGTTATAAAAATCCCAGCCACCTTCGTTGCCGTGGTTCCAGATAACCACACTGGGGTGGTTGTGATCGCGTACAACCGTTTCTTTTACCAGTTTCGGACCCACAATGGTGTCGTAACCATCCTGCCAGCCGGTTACTTCGTTCATCACAAACAGTCCCAGCGAATCGCACAGTTCGAGGAAACGTTTGTCGGGCACGTAGTGAGAGCAACGCACGGCATTCATATTCATTTCCTTCATCAACAGAACATCTGCCAGATTGTGCTTCCAGCTTAATGCACGGCCGGTTTCGGGCCAGAATGAATGGCGGTTCACTCCTTTAAACACTACTTTTTCACCGTTGATGTAAAAGCCGTCGTGTTTGCGTAGTTCTACCGTGCGGAAACCAATGCGTTCGGTTACTTCGTGCAATATCTCGTCACCTTTTTTCAGACTGATTTTCATATCATACAGGTTCGGCCATTCCGGATTCCAGGGGTTGATGTTTTCAAATTTCCCGGAAATCATTTTTTCGGTAGTTCCTTTTGGTAGTTCAGCCTGAACTTCTCCGGGAATTTTATTGCCTTTTAAGTCGAAAAGTTCTGTTGAAACGGTGTAGTCAGTATTGGATATATTTAACGCTATTAAAGTTTCAAATGAGCCGTCAGCATTGGCGTTTATTGCTGAACGTGAAAGATGGGTTTCGGGCAGAACTTCCAGAAATACCGGACGGAAAATACCGCCGAAAATCCAGAAATCGGCCTGACGTTCGGCACGGTTCACCGATTCGTTGGCAGAGTGTTTGGCCACATCCACCTCCAGCATGTTGGTGCGGCCATATCTCAGCAGTTTGCTGATGTCGTATTTAAAGCGGTAAAACGCGCCCTGGTGGATCTCCCCGGCCAGCTTTCCGTTGATTTTTACTTCGGTGTCGGTCATCGAACCGTCGAAAACAATGTTTATGGTTTTGCCCCTCCATTTGCGCGGAACTTCAAATTCGTACCTGTACAAACCGTGTTCTTTTCCCAGTTTAATATTTTCATTTCGCCAGTCGTGGCCATAGTTGTAGGTTCCAAAACCCTGCAATACCCAGTTTGAAGGAACTTGAATTTTCGTCCATTCACCACTGTTGCGCCCGTCGGTGCAGTAGAAATCCCATTCAACGGTATTGGCCGCGTCGGTTCCCGAGAGGTAAACAATTTGGGTGGGCTGTGCCAGTAATAATGATGAGATTAGGAAGAATAGCGGGCAAAGAATTAAATTTTTGTAGTTCATTGTTTTATGCTTAGATAGTTTTCAACCAAGTGATTTTTTTAAAATGATAATAATACCTTTATTCAGCAAAATTAATTAAAACTTTTTCATTGAATAAAAGAGGGAGAGGTGCAATTTAATATTTGGGATTCAAGTTGCACATTATAAGGGTATTATAAAAAGTTTTTAATTCCCCGGAAATACTGTTTGAATATGAAGAAGTAAGAAAATTCTGTTAGCTTTGTATTGTGGAAAATAATTTAATTACCTGAAAGATAATTTATTAATGAGAGAAAATTTTAAACCCTGGATTTTATTGTTTTTTTTCAGCCTGTGCTTTTTTTTACCTGTTTTAAGTTCCGGTCAACTTTCCGGGACTCAAAAAGCAGATAGTTTACGTGAAGCACTGGCCATGACTAATGGGACTGATAAAATATTACTTCAACTTGAGCTGGCTCTTCAAATTCATGAAACGAATGAGAATGAAGCCCTTGAATTGGCTAATGCTGCGCTTGAATCAGCTATTGAAACCGGGAATGACAACCTGGAAATGCGTGCATGTTATGTGCTTGGAAGGACTTACTTTGTGCACAATGAGATTGGACTTTCAGAGACTTTTTACAACCGTGCTTTAAGAATATCCAACAAAACTGGAGAAAACGGGTATAAGGGAGAAATTCTTTTCCGTAAGGGAGTTATTGAGCAACGCAAGGGCGAAAGTATTCAGGCGCTTGATTTTTTTAATGAATCAATTCAGGTAAGCCGGTTGGCTGAAAACTATAAGTCTGCCGGTTCTTCTTATTCTATGATGGGAACTATTTTCAGGTTAAACGGCTTGTACGACAGGGCCATTGAATACATCATTAAATCGAAATTAAACTATGAAAGGGCTGGTTTTACGGAAGGCGATGCGTGGGCAGCTTATTTGCTTGGGCGGATTTATGCCGACTTAAAACTCCCGGAAAAAGCTTTGGATTATTTCAATGAATCCATGGAAAAGTATCAGAAAATGGCTGCTATTGATGGAAATTACAACGGTGTGGCCATTTGTTTTGAACAAATTGGTTTATTAAATCTTGAATCAGGCAATTTTGAAGTAGCGCGCGAATACATAAACAGGGTGCTGGATATTCACAAACAAAGTGGTTCAGAATATGGTTTGTCAAATGCATACAAATACCTGGGAAAGATTGAATACTATTTTCAAAACTATGAGAAAGCAGAAAACTACCTAAACGAAGCACTGGCAATAAAAAAAGAAATAAACGATTTGCTGAGTCTGCCAGGTATTTACGAGTATATTGGATTGTGTCATATTGGCAAAGGAAAAATCAGTGAAGGGATTTCAAATATTGAACATGGTCTGGATTTGGCACTTGCAAATGACCAGGTAAAAATTCAACTGGAGATTTACTCGAATCTTGAAGACGTTTACCTGAATTTAAATGATCTTAAAAAAGTAATTTTCTATCAGAAAAAGCAAATTGAAACACAGGAAATTATCTTATCCGGTGCCGCCAATATTAAAATTGACCAATTACAGGCCATTTATGAACTCGATGAGAAAAACAACCAAATAGCCACGCTTGAAAAACAAAACGAATTAAATAGGCTAAGGATAAAACAGCAAAAGACCTACCAACTGTTAATGATTGCGGGGTTTTTATTTGTGTTAATTATTTCAGTCATTATATTTTCACTATACAGAAAATTACGTCTTAATAACCGGGAATTGAATAGAATTAATACCACCAAAGACCGGCTTTTTTCAATAATAGCGCATGATTTAAAAGGTTCGATAGGTTCTGCGCTCGCTTTAAGTAAAATTCTTACCGAGGATGATGAGATGAAAAAACAATCGGGCGAAAAAAAATATCTCCCGCTCATTTTTCAAAGTTTGAATAGTTCATACGACCTGCTAAACAATTTGCTTGAATGGGCGCTATCGCAATTTCAGAAAATTGAGTTTAAGCCGGAACATTTGATTTTAAATGATGTGGTTGATGATGTCAGGAAGCAGATGGTGACTCTATCTCAGACGAAAAATGTTGCTATTGAAATTAAGGCAGAAGATTCTCAAAAGGTTTTTGCTGATAAGGGTTTTTTAAAAACAATCCTGCGTAATCTTTTATCCAATGCCATCAAATTTTCAAGCCCCGGTAGCAAAGTTATATTTTCTGCGCAGCATAGAGATGGTTCTGTTGAAATTTCAGTTAAAGATTTTGGAGTTGGAATTGATTCTAAGGTTATTCCCCGGCTTTTTGACTTAGGCTCCAATGCCAGTACTTCTGGCACGATGGGTGAAAACGGAACGGGCTTAGGTCTTATTCTGGTTAAAGAGTTTGTGGAAAAGCACGACGGAAAAATTTGGGTTGATAGCGAGGTAGGCAGAGGAAGCACATTTTATTTTACCCTTCCACATAACCCCTGATTGATATCAATCCTTCGTTGTTTTACTTCCCCACCAGTTATTTCCCGGGTTAAAGTCTCTGGAAAGAAATTCCAGCCGTTGTTTTTCCAGTTGCGGCATGCGCACTGTGCGAATACGCTCCAGATGCTGTTTTTCCAGTTCTTCTTTGTATTCCGGGTCTTTTTCAGGGAAGCGGGCGCCCACTTCATTCAGGTAAGTAAAAAGTTGTTGACTAAGCTGTTTTGTCAATTCCGGTTTTTCTGCCGAAACATCGGTGGTTTCTTCCAAATCGGTTTTCAGGTTGTACAGTTCTTCACGGCCATCTTCATAATAATGAATCAGTTTCCAATCGCCTAGCCGGATGATGGACGAAGGTTCGCCGCCCTGGTTGCCATAATGCGGATAATGCCAGATGAGGGAACGCTCGTTGATTGATCCGCCGTTTAACAAAGGAACCAGGCTAACACCGTCCGTATGTTCTTCGGGCCGCAAACCGGCTCCGGCCAGTTCCAGCAGGGTAGGGTAGAAGTCGGTTCCGGTAACGGGTGTGTTGTTTTTTTGTCCGCCTTCCATTCCCGGAACTTTGATGAAATAAGGCTCGCGGATGCCGCCTTCAAATTGATAGCCTTTTCCTCCGCGCAGGGGTAAATTGGAAGTGGCAAAAGCATCTCCTGCCGAAACACCGCCATTATCAGACGTAAAAATGACGATGGTGTTTTTTGCCAGCCCCAGTTCGTCGAGGGCTTTCAAAACCACACCCACCGCATCGTCCATGGTTTTCACCAGTCCGGCGTAAACAGGATTATCCTGCACCTGGCGGATGGGCAAAAAGTTGCCCATTTCAAAACCGGTTTCGGCAATTCCCATTGCTTCGGCCTTATCGCGGTATTTGGCCCATTTTTCCTGCGTGGTTTGCAACGGTGCGTGAACCGCGTAAAATGATAGGAATGCGAAAAAGGAAGTGTCTTGATGTTCTTTTAAAAATTTTGCCGTTTCCTGTGCAAGCCGCATGGTGAGGCTTTCCCCGTCGGAATCGCTTTTCAGCCGTGGGTTTTCCCACGGTGCGTAAAATCCTCCAATAGGACTTCCCTTATCCCAGCCGCCTTTGTTGATGTCGAAACCATGGTCTTCGGGCCAGGAACCCTCGCTTCCGAGGTGCCATTTCCCGGCGAAAAACGTTTTGTAGCCGGCTTTTTTCAATGCCTCGGGCAAGGTAATATATTCGTGTGGCAAATTGTGAACATATTCCGGAGGAAGCAGTTTGTTGTGCCGTCCCTGGTTGCGCCAGTTTTCACCGGTTGGAGCTCCAATCCAGTCGGTGATGCCGTGCCGTGCGGTAAATTTTCCACTTATGATGCTTGCCCGCGATGGGCTGCAAACCTGGCAGTTTGCATACCCATCGGTAAAAATCATTCCTTCATTGGCAATGCGGTCGATGTTGGGCGTTTCGTAATAGTTGCTTCCTGTTACACTTAAGTCGTGATAACCCAAATCGTCGGCCAAAATAAAGAGGATGTTGGGCCTTGAAACAAATGAATTTTGCTCCTGATTATTACATGCAAATAATAAGATAAAAGAAGAACAGAAAAACAGCGGTATTTTATTCATAATTAATAATTTATCAGGCAAAACTTTTTAATTTTATCTCTTTATAACATTTTCGATATAAAAAAACAGAAACAATCATTTTTACTGCAAATATCCTGTTGCATCAAAAGTAAATACTTCCGATTCAGTGCGGGCGTTTTTCATGATTTCCGAAAGCTCTTCCACAATTTCCGGATGTTGTTCGGCCACATTGCTTTCTTCGCCCAAATCATTTGAAAGATTGTACAGTTCGGTAGTTGTTTTTTCCGGATCGAGCACATTGTATTTTACCAATTTCCAGTCGCCTTTCTGCAAGGCCTGCCGTCCGCCAAGTTCATGAAATTCCCAGTACAGGTAATCGTGCTGCTGTTGGTTATCTTTTCCAAGCAAAGTTGGCAGGAAAGATATTCCATCCATATTTTCCGGTGTTTGGGCTCCTGTAATTTCGGCTACTGTCGGAAACACATCCCAGAAAGCCGAAGGGTGGCCGGTTTCTGTGCCGGCTTGAATTTTTCCTTTCCAAACGGCAATCATTGGCACGCGGATGCCCCCTTCGTACAAGTCGCGTTTATAGCCTTTCAACGGGCCGCTGCTATTGAAATAATCGGGGTTTGCACCGCCTTCCTTATGCGGCCCGTTGTCGGAAGTAAACATGATGATGGTATTTTCATAAATACCCAGTTCATTCAGTTTTGCCACAATTTCGCCCACCTGGTCGTCAAGCACGTTAATCATGGCCGCTGTTGCCGCGCGCGATTCGGGTTGTGAACCATAAGGTCCTAACCGGTAGTTTTCGCCGCTGTCAACGCCCTGGTAGCTGTTTTCGGGTTCAAATTTGCCCCGGTATTTTTCCATGTATTCTTCCGGCGCAAACATTTCGGCGTGTGGAATCAACGAAGGGTAAAACATAAAAAACGGTTTGTCTTTGTTATTTTCCAGAAATTTGAGTGCCTGCTCGTGTATTACATCCGGGCCGTACTGTTCAGTTTTAAAACCCTCGTTCCCTTCCAGCATGATTTTTTCCTGGTTGTGCCACAAGTGGTAAGGATAATAGTGGTGTGCCAGGCGCTGGCAGTTGTAGCCAAAAAATTCGTCGAATCCCTGGTTGTTGGGATCGCCTACGGACCCGGGATAACCGAGGCCCCACTTGCCAAATGCGCCGGTTACGTATCCGGCATCCTGTAGAGCCTCAGCCAGGGTATAAGCCTCTGCTTCCATCGGGTGCTGACCCTCGGGCTGCACTTCCCTGTTGCCCCGGATGAATGTGTGGCCGGTATGCTGGCCGGTCAGGAGCGACGAACGGGAAGGGGCACAAACCGTGGAACCCGAATAGTGCCGGGTGAATTTCAGTCCGCTTTCAGCCAGTTTGTCGATGTTGGGTGTGGAAAAAAATATTTGTCCGTAACTGCTTAAATCGCCGTAGCCCAAATCGTCGGCCAGAATATAAACAATGTTTGGCTTTTGTGATTCAGCTTTTTGGTTGGGTTGATTTTGGCAGGCAGTTAACAACAAAAGAGAGGTTAGAATTATAGCGAATGTTTTGTTCATAACACTTTTATTTTGTCAGATTTTACTGTTCGAGTTCTACTTAAAGACTGTTCGTGGCATAAAAATACGTATTTTAACTGAAATGAACTTGTACCTTTTTCCCGGCCAAAATCAGAAATAAGGGCAGCAGGTCAGGTTTTTAGTATAAAATATAAGCAATTTGAGAATTTACTTTCAGCTTTTTGTCTGCCTGGGATTCAACAAAACCACATATATTTGAACGACATAAGCCGTTAAATAAAAACTACAAAATGGAAGAGAAGGCTTTTTTTTATAAACTTTTGCTTAACGGGCATTTCGGGTTTTGCCATGATGATTGTGTGCTAACAAAATTCAGTAAAATGTCACTGTCTGAATTGATTGAAAAGACACGGGCAATGAGCCCGGCAGAAATAAAAGCTATTATAAGCAAACACAAAGAATGTCTGGATAATTGCTGGCATAAAATTGCAAGCTGATACTGCTGTTTTCAAAATGTTTGTTTCGGGTAAATCTTTACCAGTTATCTGTTCTGAACGGTGCTGCCGGTAAGCCTTCCTTATTAAAAAGATTTGCATCTTCGGAGTTATCTGCCCAGGCATAACGCACCGCAACAGGTTTTTTAACTTCGGAATTCCAAACAATTATTTTATTTCCTTTGATTTTTGCTTTAGCCCAAACAAATTTTTTGTCTTTTCCAGCCACAGCAAAGTGTTTGGGTTTCTGTGAGCCTTGTACCACAAAGCCGCTACCCACATTTGAAAAAGTTAGTATGGACCTTTTCCCTTTGATTTCCATAGATTGAAAAATCGGTCCCGATGCCACTAAGTCTTTTTCGTGGTAAGCTGTTTTGCGTGCTGCCAGTGCCAGTCGTTTGGCTACATCTTTTTTGTTTAACGGGTGAATGTCGTTCCACTCGCCTAAATCGATAGCCACTGCCATTGCTGTGTTGGGCAATTTCAAAGCTTCCATTTGTGCTTCCCGGGTGCGGGCCCAGTTGCTTTCGGTGGGGTAGTCGTGGCTTTCCATGTAATTATGAAGTTGAACAAACAGGAACGGAAAATCGCCGCGGTTCCATTTTCCGCGCCAGTTTTGTATCATGGCCGGAAACAGTTCGGCGTATTCACCGGGCCGTTCGGCATTGGATTCGCCCTGGTACCAGATAACTCCTTTAATGGCAAATTTGGTCAGCGGGGCAATCATCCCATTGAACAATCCGGTTGGTTTCCATCGTACGAAGGTTTGAGCTGGCGTGGGCTCCATTTCGGCTCCCAACCGGTACCGCCACATTCCTTTTAAATCGATTTTGGTGTCATCAATCAGCAGTTCGTAAGGTTTATCGGGTACAAAACCTCCCCGGCCGCTGTTGCTGACTACCCGCACCACAATAGCATTTTTCCCTTCAACCAAAACATTTTCAGGAATCTGGTATCTTCGTGGCGGATACTGGTAACTCACCGAACCCACAAATGTGCCATTCACAAAAACCGAGTCAGCATCCACTATGCGGCCCATGTTTAGCCGGGCAGTTTTTACTGCCAGTTCAGCAGGCAGTTCAATGGTTTTCCGGAACCAGACCACTCCGTTTATTTCACCTAATTTTCCGTCGGCCCAGTAACCCGGAATTTCCATTTCAGCCCAGTTGGAATCGTCCATATCTGTTTGGTGCCAGGTTGATACCGGATTTTTATAGCCTTCGTCTTTTCGATTCAGTTCCGCATACCAGGCAGCCGAATTTTGACGATCGGTTGCCTCAATTTGGCGAATATATTCCGAATTTTTAAACTTTTGGGCTTCCTGAAAATGCTCCGAAAATTTCCGGATAGCATCTTCGCTCATCCATGCCTCAGCCGGCGAACCACCGAGGCTTGAGCGGATGATACCCAAGGGTATTTTGTACGTTTTCCATAATTCATCAGCAAAAAAATACGCAATGGCCGAAACCTGTAAAATGTTCTCCCGACTGATACTTTCCCATCTTCCTGAAGGCAGGTCTTTTTGAGGTTCATTAAAATCGTAAGCGGTGGGAACTGCAAAATACCGGATATTTTCGTTGCCGGCATTTTTGATCTCTTCTTCGTAAAGCGGACTCACCCGGTTCATATCGATATCCATTTGCGACTGCCCCGAGCAAACCCAAACCTCGCCAACAAGTATATTGTTCAGTGTAATGGTGTCTTTTGAAATAATTTGCATCACATGCGGACCGCCGGCTACCAGTCCGGAAAGTTTTACATCCCATTCTCCTGTTTCACTTGCCGTGGAAGTGTAGATTTCATCTAAAAAATGAACCTGTACTTTTTCATTTGGAGCAGCCCATCCCCAGATTTTTACATCGGTATCACGCTGCAAAACCATGCCATTGCTGACGAGTTTTGGAAGTGTAACCTGACCAAAACTAACAACTGAGAGAACAAGGAGAATTGTGGTAAATACGGAGTTGTATATTTTAATCATTAAAAAAGCTTTTAAAAATTATCGAACTGTTCCAGGTTCAGCTTCAAGTCATATTTTTGGTTGGAATAATACATTTCGTCCCAGGTGGTTTCCTCTTTTGATGTGGCGCTCGTTCTTCCCAAAATAGCCGACAGGGTAGAAGTGGCGCCGGAATATGCTTCGTTTATCAGGTTGCCGGATTCGATGCTTTGGATGAATGCCTTCACTTTGTTGGAAGTGGAATCGTACAACGCCGAAGTGAAAGCTCCGGCAGCCCGCTGTTGTTCGGTGGGTTCTCCTTTTACCACGCCCGAATCCCACGGATTGTCACCTTCAATATAAACGCCACGGCTGTAATGTGCTTCGGCAACTCCTTTGGTGCCGATGAACCTGGCGCATACATCGTTAAATTTTGGACCAAACTGCGTGGAGTGCAGGCTCACATTTCTCTCGTGCGGATAGCCGTAAATCACCTGGTAGTTGGTGAAAGTATCACCAAAATCGGGTTCGCCTTTGCGGTTACCCATTCCCAGTGCAATAACGGGTTTTTCATTCAGCACCCAATTGGATACATCAATCATGTGAATGCCCTGGTCGAGCAGAATTCCGCCTGAAAGCTCGCGAAAATGGAAATGGTTGCGAATCATAAATTCTTCGGGAGAATTTCCCGGCGGCTGTTTTTCTCCGCTTCCTGAAGAGATGTAATAAAGCTGAACATTGACCACCTCGCCAATATCTCCGCGTCGGATGCGTTCGGCCATTTCAATGTAAGGTGTGGCATGGCGAATCTGAAAACCGATGGCTACACTGACTTTCCCTTCGGCATTCTGTCCGGCACGAATAACCTGTTTGCATCCCGCTACATCAGGCGCCACTGGTTTTTCGCAATAAACATGCTTGCCGGCATCAACCGCAGCCTCCAGAAAATCGGGGTGCGTGTAGGCCGGCGATGAAACCAGAACGGCATCAACTTCGGGGTCGTTAAGTAGTTCGAGATATGCGCGTGAACCGCGAAATATTTTAGACGGGTCAATTTTCATTCCGTCGTTTTTCAGGTTCAGTTCATTAAACCCTGGCAGGGTATTTTCCAGTTGGTAGCCAAACAAGTCGGCCATGGCAAAAATACGCGCACCGGTGTGGTTCACCATGTCGGAAATTACGGCAGTTCCGCGGTTTCCACAACCAATGATTCCCATACGGATGGCAGAATTGGCCGATGTTCCGAAAACCGTTGAAGGTTTTAAAATGGTAAATGCCGAAAGCGCCGCAGTGCCGGCGATGAACTTTCTTCGATTGATATTTTCCATGGTCATTGGTTTAAAGTTTGAAATATACAAACTTATTTTGATACGGTACAGAAGAGCACTCATTTATTAAACACCGTCAAAAAAAGTAAATTCTGCATAGATATTCGATATTTTATCGATAATCTGTGTAGATATTGCTATTCAATAGCTCCGGTTCAACTAAACAAAAAAGCCGGGCAACAGCCCGGCATCAATGCAAATTAGGGTATATGCTGTGTTAAAACAACCTTTTAAATCCAACCACATTTTTCACTTCGGCCAGGGTTTTTGAGGCCGACTCGCGCGCTTTTTCAGCACCTGTTTTTGCAACATGTGCAAGATACGAATCATTTTCCAAAATGTCAATAATCCGGTCGCGGATAGGTGAGGTGTAAGCTATAATATCCTCTGCCAGTTGCTTTTTCATGTCGCCGTAACGGATTTGACAGGTGTTGTACATCTCGTTAAAATGCGCAACGGTTGAGGGCTCCGAAACAATTTCCATGAGCGTAAACAGGTTTTGAATGGGCTCCGGTTTTTCCTGGTTCATTTCGGTGGGGCCAGAGTCGGTTACCGCCCGCATCACTTTTTTCCGGATGGATTTCGGATCTTCGTAAAGGTTAATGGCATTTCCTTCCGATTTTCCCATTTTGCCGCTTCCATCCAGGCCGGGAACTTTTATCATGTCTTTTCCATCGAATGTATAAGGCTGAGGAATGGGAAACACTTTCTTTTTGTACATGCGGTTAAAGCGTTTGGCAAACTTCCTGGCCATCTCCAGATTTTGCTCCTGGTCTTTTCCTACAGGCACAAAATTGGCTTTGTGAATGATAATATCGGCAGCCATCAGCACGGGGTAGGTGAGGAGACCTGCATTTACGTTGTCAGGCTGTTGCCGCGCTTTGTCTTTGAATGAGGTGGTCCGTTCCAGTTCTCCCAAATACGCATTCATATTCAGAATGGTGTATAATTCAGTCACTTCCGGCACATCGCTCTGAATGTAAATGGTGGCTTTTTCCGGATCAATTCCGCAGGCCAGATATTCGGCCAGTACCTGTTTCACTCCGTTCTGAAGGTTTTCGGGCGTGGGGTGTGTGGTTAGCGAATGAAGGTCGGCAATAAAAAAGAAGCAGTTAAAATCTTCCTGCATCCGAACAAAATTACGTACTGCCCCAAAGTAGTTTCCGAGGTGCAAATAGCCTGTAGGTCGTATCCCGCTGAGAACTGTCGGTTTTTTTGTCATTTTTTTGAATCTGAATTTTTCAGGTCACAAAAGTAAAAAAATTGTGGATGAATTCAGTAAAGGGCACCTCTAAAAACTGCTTTTTTCTTAATCCATTATTCATAGAAATCTTCTTTTAGATTAATTCATTTTTCAATGTTT
>Ga0334883_1000082_pt1 | contig 167583 bp, 112 predicted proteins | sample GraSluR1_MG_6_FD_207230 | JGI IMG/M metagenome (GOLD analysis project Ga0334883, IMG submission 207230) | Sludge microbial communities from methane-producing bioreactor in Wageningen University, Netherlands - Granular Sludge_09_05-R1 | ecosystem: Engineered > Bioreactor > Anaerobic >...
GCTGTCAAAATCGCACTTTCCCCTTCACATACCTCACTCTCACTCTCACTCACACTCACACTGGGCAGCGGGTGTACTGTAATCGTGACACTCGCCTCCGCCGTGCATCCGTTGGCATCCGTTCCGGTGACGGAATACGTGGTGGTCGTGGCCGGACTGACCGTCTTAGATGCTCCCGTTCCCAGTCCGTGGCTCCACACATAGGAAACCGCTCCTGATGCTGTCAAAATCGAACTTTCTCCTTCACAAATCTCCTCCACACTAGCACTCAAACTCAAACTCATCAGAGGGTGGACTGTAATCGTGACACTCGCCTCCGCCGTGCATCCATTCGCATCCGTTCCCGTGACGGAATAGGTGGTAGTAGCTACAGGACTCACTGTCTTGGAGGCTCCCGTTCCCAGCCCGTGGCTCCACACATAGGAAACCGCTCCTGATGCTGTCAAAATCGCACTTTCCCCTTCACATACCTCACTCTCACTCTCACTCACGCTCACACTGGGCAGCGGGTGCACTGTAATGGTGACACTCGCCTCCGCCGTGCATCCATTGGCATCCGTTCCTGTGACGGAATACGTGGTGGTCGTGGCCGGACTGACCGTCTTAGATGCTCCCGTTCCCAGTCCGTGGCTCCACACATAGGAAACCGCTCCTGAGGCTGTCAAAATCGCACTTTCCCCTTCACATACCTCACTCTCACTCTCACTCACACTCACACTGGGCAGCGGGTGTACTGTAATGGTGACACTCGCCTCCGCCGTGCATCCATTCGCATCCGTTCCGGTGACGGAATACGTGGTGGTCGTGGCCGGACTGACCGTCTTAGATGCTCCCGTTCCCAGCCCGTGGCTCCACACATAGGAAACCGCTCCTGAGGCTGTCAAAATCGAACTTTCCCCTTCACATACCTCACTCTCACTCTCACTCACGCTCACACTGGGCAGCGGGTGTACTGTAATCGTTACACTTCCACTTTGCGAATCGCCCAGTTGATCAGTGACCAAAAGGGTATAGGTAGTCGTGGCAGAAGGAAAACAAATAGCCACGCTGGGTTGGGGGACGGTGATGCTGCCCGTGGGTGACCAGCTGTAGTTATAGGGTGGCATACCGCCACTGACCGTTCCTGAAATCATAATGCTGTCTCCCAGGCAGATGGAGTCATCCGGGCTCATATCAATCACAAGAGAATCTACCCAATGGATGCGATTATATGTATCGTCATCAAAGACTTCACCGGCCAGATTCCCCTTTGCGTTCTTAAAATAATTCGAACCGAGGTTCATCGTTTTGGAAACATTGTTCACAGGGTAGGGAAAGAGGGGATTGGTGTTGAAATGGGCATTATCAATAATTAATACTTGATTGTTATTGATTGTCAACAGATTATCCACAGGATCGCCGGCCATAATGGTTTCGTGAGGTTGGAAAGTGCAATTTGAAAAATTGTGTGATAGGTCGACGATACCCCCATTTTTTACATAGATACCACTGTCGCAGCAAATCTTAAAATCTGTGTAATCTGATGATATAATCCCTCCGGAATGAACGATGAGATCAAAGTCGTTGATCAAGTTTACCTTAGCAGGCACTCCTGGTGTCCCACGTGCAACAAACCGGCCGCCTGAGCGCACCCTGCCACTTCCTAACTGTCCAAAAAATGAGCCTCCCTCTTCAATGTGCACGGTACCACCATTATGAATTTCCAGGTTTCCTACAATCCCAGCATAACCTGAACCCTTGTACAAAACCCCGCCTAACAGCTGAACTCCTCCGTCGGTCCTTGTCTTTTGGAAAATGAATAAAGTATCTATGAAAACAGTATCGCCTAAAAGGTTTGCTTTGGGATTGATCAACACACTGCCGGGATCAGGTATCATTAAGTAATCCGGAGTTGATGCCTTAGAACCTGGTTTGTCGATAAAGGTAGTGTCTGCTTGCAGGTTAGGCCAGCTATTGATGTTAAGATACTGCTTATAAGGCCCTGTAAAGTATGCATTTTCAGCTGTAAAAAGACTAGAAGAAATTACATCCCGATAATCTCCGTAAAATACAACATCCCCCTGAGCTCTTACCCTGGCACGATCAGAATGATAATCTCCGGTAACCATTATTCCATTATTCATTAAGAATTTGTAAGAGGAAGGAGTTAGTGTTCCTTTCATAGATAGGTTATGAAACTGCTCCAGAGCGGCAGCAGTGGTAAAATAGGTAGTATCCGTAAAACTGAACTGGACCAGTGAGGATGCACCGGGATTGAATCCATAAAAAATATTGAAGGAAGCATTGTGGTTGGTCCAGTTTCCCTCAGCGTAAATCTTTACATTCAGGTCATTGGCATTAAGACCAGCACCATTGGCCATCGTAATATCTCCTTTGACAAGCATAGCGGAATTGTCATTCATCTCCAGCGTACCATCGGTCAGGGTAAGGTCATTCAGCACGGTAACACTATCCCCGGCAGTGATCTCAACACCATCAAAACTCGTGTAAGTTTTATCGATCTCAAGCATATAGAAGGTTTCCGGGTTCAGGATGTCAGAAGCCTGGGTGCCGAAAAAACGCACCTTCCCTGTTCCGGGGTCAAAGCCTGTGGCGCCTGCCTGGTTGTCCCAGTTTCTGCCAATATCTAGCTGCTGTGCAAGCGTTTGAAGCGTTCCAGAGAGTATCGTAAAATCGTTTTGAACACTAACATTAGAAACCAGCACCCGATGAGGATCGTTGCCGTTGCAGTCGATAATCAGGTTATGAAAAAAATTATCCCCGTGAAGATTGATAAACGGGCCGGCCACAGGACCATCTGACCCTGAGATAATTAGCGTGCCACCGCTGGGTTGGAATGTTCCCGGCGAAAGGGCTTCAAAAGAATAACCTGCCCTGATCTCCCCACCGGAGATGCTATCAATAAAGCTGTTCGAAATCCTGATGCTGTTATTTGTAATCTCAAAAACCCCCTCACTCATTACCATTTTTCCGGAAAGATTTTGCCAGGCCTTCGCTGAATAATAAGGCTTGTTGCAAATAAATGTACCCCCGCTTTGTCTCAACACGCCGGTATTGGCCAAGCCATAAATGCCGTGTACCAAAACTTTCCCGTTACTCATTGCGATTTCACCGGTTTGATTGAAGTCTCCGTCGATTTCCAGGGTTCCACTCGACCAAATATCATCGATCTTTGAAGTGGGATGCATAAAAAGTTGACCACCAACCTTCATAGCACTGGTATAGGGTTTGAAATTATTGTAGGCGTTTAGGATAAGGTTTCCCGCAACTCTAACTGTATCTGTGGCAGATAAATAAGTAGCGTTAACCATTGGCCCGGGTTTGTCCATTACCAGGTTGCCAAAGCTGGCGTTATCTTCATAACAGGTGATTACACCCGACACATAATTCAGGCCCCTTATGAATACCGTATTCCCGCTTCCCAGCGTAGCATTGGTTCCATTTAAAAATTCCCACTTGAAGTTTACCACAAAAGCTCCGTTTGTGATGGTCCCTCCTGATCCTGCTTGCCATATAATGGAATTGGTGAAAAGGCTATCATTTGCATTTACCATCAGCAGATCCCCGTAAATAATGGCACTGTCTGCCACATAAATATTGCGGTGAAAGGGTTCAAATGTGCCGCTTTCCACCACCAGGTCATTGCATTGCAAATCCGGTCCGGTAGGGTAAACGGAAGAGGAGGTGGTGGCCACCACCAGACGGTTGAACGGATTCGCTGTATTGATGCTTTGCCAGTTTTTGGCTGTGCCATCTCCGTTAAAGCGCACCACGGAATGACTGCCCCTGGAGAATCCTACCAGGGTGGAGCTGCCATTATTGTAATCGATCCAGTCATTCCCCACATTGATCAGGATGCTGCCGGCGTCGTTGGCGTTCAAGCCTGCTCCGTTTTGGATGAACACAGATTTTCCCACATTGAGGGTTGCCGGCGGATTGATTTCCAGGGTGCCATCTACAATGTTCAGGTTATTGGTGATATTCAGGTTGCCCGTTACTTCCAGCCCGTCAAAACCCGTGTAGGTTTTGTCCAATACCAGGTCGTAGAAAGTTTCATCTGTCAGGATATCAGATGCATTGGCACCCACAAAATGGACCTGGTTGGTCCCCGCTGTAAAACCACTGGCACCCCGGTAATTTGCCCAGTTGCCTGCCACGTAAATATTATGATTTACCGTGCGCATACTGTGATTTTGGATAATCAGATCGCCTTTGACGTGCACCTCTGAATTGAAAAACTTTGTGGTGTTAACCACTGCCCCGGGTTTTCCAATGATCAGGTTATTGAAATAGTCGCTGCTTTGGAGTGTGTGGGTATAGGATCCTCCTGTCATAATAAAATCCCCGTGATCCAGCATCAGAGCGCCACCGCTATTGAGTATGTATCCGGACAGAACGAAGGGTTCTGAGAGACTGTGAATGGCCAGGGTACAGCCATTGGAAATAAAGATGTGTTCTTTGATGAAAAGGCTGTCGAAGGAGTAATTGGTCACTGTGGAATTGAGTTTGCTGAAGGTGACACGATGCAAATAGCAATCCGCATCATCTCCGTAGATGCTGCTGGGGCTGCTTCCTGTCATAATCAGCTCTCCTGCATCCAGTTGGACATTTGCTCCCGGCTTGAACCAGAAGGTGCCTTCTACCCTAATCTGTGAATTGGTCACCATAGAGGCGGTACTGCCGCTTTCAAAGTAGAAATAGCTGTTCACATTTAGATCCGCATTGGAATGGGTCAGGTTGAGATCGCCAAAAATCCTTGCGTATCCGTCCACATTCAGGTCATAGGCTTCAATGTCCAATCGGGTTCCTGTTTCCAGCTTGAGGCTTTTACAGTTTCCATTGCCACTCATCAGTTTAGGGTAATAGGTGTATCCCGGAGCGATCACCACATCCGTAGTGGCATCCGGAATGATGCCCCCTACCCAGTTGGCCGCCGTATGCCAGTTGTGCGACACCCCCCCCAGCCATTGCCCTGCGGACGACACAAGCAGGTCGTAATATCCGCTGTTTCCATTATTGTTGAATACCGCCAGGCCGTAATAATCCGCCGTGCTGGCTGTATAATTGAATTGTTCGTTGCCTCCGTTCCCACTGCTTCCTGAAAATGCCACAGCACTGCCCCTGCCGGTGTGGTAGGCAGCACCATTGGACTTGAAAAGGGCGATGTCCAGGTTTGCGTTGCCGCTTGTGGTGCTAAGGTCGAAAACGTAAGTGCCCAGCGGGAGATAAACATCCCAAACCTGTATGACGTCCCCTGATGGCCAGAATTCAGATGTTGGACTGTTTAGGCTTAGTATATCATTTCCACCCTCATATTCTATGGTTGCCCCCCCGCTTCCACTGAAGCGGGATGCTTTGATATACTTTGTCGCGACAGGCGTATGGTTGCCATCAATGACCACAAAATCCACTGCAGCACCGCCATAGGTTGAGCTGGCGAGCAGGGAGGACATAGTGCTGTTGCTATACAGGTAGATATCCCAGTCATCTGTGCCGCTGTTTCCCCTCAGGCCTGCCGCATACCATCTGGAACTGGAATTGCTCATCTGAAAATAGGAGGGGTTTAATGTGAAGGATTGATAAATATCATTGTATAAAACCGGGATATCGAGGTATCCACTATTGTATGACGAATAGTTTCCCGCATAGCTCCCGCTGCTGCTGGCGGCAGCCTGCACCCAGTAGTAATAAGTGACGCCCGGTTGCGCAGTGTAATCATTGTAGGAGGTGGAGGTTTGCCATCCCGACAAGGCTGTGGCGCCGGAAGAAGAACTGCTTGTGTTTCGGTAAACCCGGTAGTGCGATGCACCCCAGACCGAATTCCAGTTGACGGCTACACGGTTGGGAAACGAACCATCCGAGGCAGTCACCCCTGTGGGAGAAGCACAGTTCACAGTAATGGTACTCGGAAAATAGGCGGTATTGTCGTTTTCAGAGGTTTCATTGCTTTCCTGGTTGAGGTGGTCCACAAATACACCTACATAATACACCCCGGGGGGTACCGCCTCATTGGAGCTGTATATGCTTTTGGATGTGGACTGGATGCTGGTATAACTGGGAGAAAGGACAGGAATAACATCAGTATCAAATAGATAGTCATAGGTGGAGATGATGGTATTGGTAGACAGGTAGTATCCCACTTCCACGCTGCTGGATGGAGCAATGCCTGTATTCCACGGACGGCAAGAGACGGAGAGGGTATTGTTGGTGAAACTCATTGAATGATTGGCGGCGGTATAGAAGGTTAGATTGCATTGCTTGGGCTGTATTCCGATCAGGCAAGCCTGGTTAGTACTGTAGGTGTAATTATCCAGAAGAAACCATCCGTTGCTGCTGCCCCCCCAACCCCAGTTCATATGAAAATAAATGGCCGAGGTATTATTATTGTTATATCCGTCCAGGACCCAGGAATGCCCCCCTCCGCTTGATTTGCGACCCCTGTATGCGATGGGCCTGCTGGCATTAATTTCGGCGATCAACAGATTCCTCCAGTTTGTCGTGGTATAGCTGGCACGCTCTTCGTATGAAGCTGTTGTCTGATAATAAAAATGATCTTCCAGGGCTCCTTCCATCAGATACGAATAAGTGGCCGATTCCCCGGTGCCGTAATCCATATCCAGCGCTACCCCGCAGTGACTGAGTAATTCATCCACGTGTGTGGTGGTGGTCGTCAGGGTGTTGGGCATATTAGCCCAGTCGTATGCCAGGTTAAAGGTGGCACTGATGGTACCCAATGTTCCGTGTGTGTAGCTATGAGAACCCGTTCCCCTGGGGGGGAAATTATAATATTTCATAATTTGCCCCATAGTGACGGCTACACAACCTACCAGGGCCCGTCCGCAAGGTCCGCCCGCCATCACAGGGCAGGCATTATTGTAATTACAACCCTGGTCCCAGGTGGTGGTGACCAATGGGCCTAATATTGCCTTTCCTTGCAATGCCGGGCTGCTGCCCGTGATGGCAAGCAGCTCGTTCCAGGCATCAGTTATGGCTTTGGTGGCGGCTATTTGCTGATCCACCACCAGCTTGATATCATTGGTGTAGCCTTCGAGCATATAGGCTACGGCAGGGTTCATATTGGAGAGGTGAAGGCTGCCCTCATCCGCATAAGCCAGCACAGGAAGCACCGCTTTCTGCCCTGAAACAAGGATAAAGCCATTGTTTCCCGGAAAATTGAATGCATAGAACAGGGTATCCCCGTTCACTATTTTGATGGAATCCAGGACTGGTTGAATAGAGTTGTAGGTCAGTGACTTCCCATTTGTACAGTTTTGCCAGTAAAAATTCCTGGCTACTGTGCCTGCCAGAGCCGGGGGAACAGTTGAAGCCATCGCTGCATTGGCCGTAAAACATAGAATCAGGAATGCCTTTACCAATACACGGACCAGGGAGGAGGAGGTTTTCATAGCGGAGGAATTAACTTGTGATGTGTCAATACTTCAGCGGATTTGTTTATCAGACAAGTCCACGGTGTTCAGTAGGGGATTAAAACAATAAAAAGCAAGGCTTTACAGGTCTTGCTTGCGGCTGATTTTGAGGACTAAAGCTAATGAATTAGGAGGGTAGAATCAATCTAAATTAGCCCTCTCCAACAGGATCAAAGGAATAGGGGGGAATAATCTCCGGGGATTATTTATAATCCTGGATATCGATGGTATGGGAACAAAGCCGGTATTCTTCTTCCTGGTGGTTGGAGCAGACGATGAGTGTGCGGCCTTGCAAATGGGCTTCCAACAGCGTGTTATACCAGGCTCTTCCGGCGGCATCCAGGTTCATACTGGGCTCATCCAGCAAAACCAGCTCGGTATCAGAAAGGATCGCCAATGCGAGCCTGACCCTTTGCTTCATTCCGGAAGAGAAATATCTGAGGGCTTTGTTCCGGTGTTTTTCCAGGCCGGTAATCCGGAGGATATCCTGGGCATCCATTTTATTGAGGAAGGGCTTGAAGCGGGAGTGAAACTGCAGGCTCTCCAGCAGGCTGAATTCCCAGATCAGCTCCTGGTAGGGCGTACCCAGGCTGATGTGGCGGTACACTTTTTCGAAAGGCAGGGGCTGGTTTTGACGAATATAGGAAACCTTGCCGTCGGTAGCCTGCAGGTTGCCATTGATCACCTGCAGGAGGGTGGATTTTCCGGATCCGTTTGTGCCTAAAATGGCGGTGTGGTTTCCGGTCGGGATGGACAGGTTAACATTCCGGAAGATCCACTCCCGGTTGAATTTTTTCCCAACCTCCTCCAGCAGCAGATCCATTGCTCAGGAATAGAGTCCGGCATAGCCGCGCATTACGCCCCGGGTGGAGCGGCTGATGAATGCAAGGACTTCATCTCTTTCCGGCGTGGCCGGCATTTCAGCCTCAATGATACGAACAGCCTGGGTCACATTATACCCTTTCACATAGAGAGTGCGGTAGATGTCCTGGATATGATTGATCTGTTCGGTGTTAAATCCCCTTCTTCTGAGGCCGATAGAGTTGATCCCGATGTAGGAGAGTGGTTCTCGGGCTGCTTTGACAAAGGGTGGAACATCCTTTCTAACCAGGCTGCCACCGCTGATCATCGTGTGTACGCCGATATGGACGAACTGATGCACGGCCGCCAGTCCTCCTACAATGGCCCAGTCGTCAATGGTGATATGCCCGGCCAAAGTGGCGGCATTGGCCAGGATACAATGGTTGCCCACAATGCAGTCGTGGGCAATGTGTACATAAGCCATTAGCAGGCAATGATCACCGATGACTGTTTCCCAGTTGGCTTTGGTTCCCCGGTTGATGGTGACAAATTCGCGGATGGTGGTATTGTCGCCGATGCGTACCAGGGTTTCTTCCCCATTGTATTTCAAATCCTGGGGTGTAGCGGCAATGACGGCTCCAGGATAGATTTTGCAATTCTTCCCAATCCGGGCGCCTTCCATAATGGTCACATTGGATCCGATCCAGGTGCCTTCACCGATCTCCACATTCTTTTCAATGTTTACAAAGGGTTCGATCACCACGTTTTTGGCCACCTTGGCCTGTGGGTTTACGTATGCGAGGGGTTGATTCATTTCAACTGCCTTTACAGGTTTGTTTTTACAATCTGGGCCATCATTTCAGCTTCCATCACCACTTTGCTGCCAACCATTGCAGAGCCTTCCATATGCACGATGCCGCGCCGGATGGGCGAGAGCATTTTCAGGCGGAAAACCAGTGTATCTCCGGGAACCACTTTCTGACGGAAGCGAACCTTGTCGATTTTCAAAAAGTAGGTGGTGTAATTCTCCGGATCCGGAACTTGGCTCAGCGCCAGGATGCCGCCTGCCTGTGCCATCGCTTCCACTTGCAAAACCCCTGGCATCACAGGTTCTCCGGGAAAATGGCCGACAAAAAACGGCTCATTCATTGTCACATTTTTCAAGCCGACCACATAATCTTTTCCTATGTCCAGGATCTTGTCGATCAGCAGGAAAGGCGGGCGGTGCGGCAAAATGCGCTGGATGGCATTGATGTCGTACACCGGCTCCTGATTCACGTCGATGGGTGGAACGGCGGGCGTATGCTTTTCCTCCTGCATTTGCTTTCTGATCTGACGGGCGAACTCCACATTGGTATGATGCCCCGGTCGGTGGGCAATGATATGGCCTTTCAACCTCACACCCAGCAAAGAAAGGTCACCGACCACATCCAGCAGTTTGTGGCGGGCAGGTTCGTTGGGAAAATAGAGATCCAGATTATTCAGGATGCCTTCCTCCTTCACAGATACGCTGGGTTTATCGAACAGCTTGGCCAGGCGGTCCAGCTCATCCTGTGAAATAAGGCGGTTTACAAAGACGATGGCATTGTTCAGGTCACCCCCTTTGATCAGGTCGTTTTGCAGAAGATATTCCAGTTCGTGCAAAAAGACAAAAGTACGGCAGGGAGCGATCTGCTCAGGAAAATCTTCAATGTGCCGCATCCGGGCGCTCTGGTTTCCCAGTACTTTGGTTTCAAAATCAATCAGTACGGAGATTTCATAGCTTTCAGCGGGGACAGCAACCATCTCAACGCTCTTTTCAGGATAGGAGTAGTTGATGTTGGTTTTAATCTCATAATACTTCCGGTCGGCTCCCTGGGTCTGAATCCCTGCTTCCATTATGGCCGTAGCAAAAGCTTTGGCACTTCCGTCCTGGATCGGCGTTTCCGGCCCGTCCACTTCGATGAGGCAATTATCAATGCCCAATCCGGTCAGGGCTGCCAGGGTATGCTCTACGGTATTCACTCTGGCCCCATTGGCCTCCAGGGTGGTGCCGCGGGATGTATCCACTACAAAGTCAATGTCTGCCTTGATTTCCGGCTGCCCATCCAGATCAATGCGCCTGAAACGAAAACCGAAATTTTCAGGGGCCGGATTCAGTGTCAGGTTGACATAAGCGCCGGTGTGCAGGCCGGTACCGGAAATGGTGACGGCCTTCTTCAGGGTTTGTTGTTTTTCTGCCATCAGGATTCAATGATGCGAATGTTCGTTCTGATTATCTAAGCTTTAAGGTCTTCTCCTTCAGAGGGGAAGCAGGCCTTCAGTTTCTTTTCCAGTTCATCGATGCGTTGAACCAGCTCAGGAAGCTTCCTGAAATAGATATATGATTTCCGGTACAGCCCGTGATCATAAGCCGGTGATCCCATCACAATGGCATCCGCCTTCCGGATGCTGGAGGAGATGCCCGACTGGGCCGCAATTTTGACCCCGTCGGCAATTTCAATATGGCCAATGATGCCCACCTGGCCGGCAAACATACAGTTCTTGCCTATTCGGGTTGAGCCGGCAATTCCCGTTTGCGCTGCGATCACAGTATTCTCACCAATATCCACATTGTGCGCCACCTGGATCAGGTTGTCGAGCTTAACGCCCTTCCGGATAAAGGTGCTACCCAGGGTAGCCCTGTCGATGGTGGTATTGGCACCGATCTCCACATAATCTTCAATCACCACATTTCCGATCTGTGCTACTTTCCGGTATTGCTGGTCATCCTGCGGGGCAAAGCCAAAACCGTCTGCCCCGATCACCGCCCCGGCGTGGATGGTGCAATGGACTCCGATATTGCAATCCGCATACACCCTGACCCCGGGAAAGAGGGTGCTTTCCGCTCCTATCCTGACATTCTCACCCAGATAGACCTGAGGATATATCCTTGCTCCTTCTTCCACTTTCGCTCCTGCACCCACATAGGCAAATTCACCCACATAGGCTTCTTCCGAAACACTGGCTTCAGGATGGATGAAGGCGAGGGAAGAAATGCCCTTTTTTTGCTGACGAAGGTGATTGTACTGCTCGAGCAGGGTGGCAAAAGCAGAATAGGGATCCTTCACCCGGATCAGGGTACACGACAGCGTCTGCTCGGGGCTGAATGCTTCGGAAACAATCACCACAGATGCCTTTGTCTGATATATAAATGGAGTGTATTTCGGGTTGGCCAGAAAAGTAAGCGAGCCTGCCTCACCTTCTTCGATGCGGGACAAAGTATGGACTTCAATTTCAGGGTTTCCTGTTATTTCCCCGCCGATCATATCGGCAATGGCCTGGGCTTTAAACTTCATCTCTTCTTTGTTGCCTTATCCTTAATCATTGCGACTGACGAATTGAAGCGGCATTCGGTTTATATTGACCCAATGCGATCCCCTCGTTTTTAGGGCTTGCAAGATAGGAAAAATGTAGGTTCCTGTATTCTTCTCAATGTCAGGCTCTCAGTCCAGCTCTTTCGGGTAACAGAGATAATATTTGGTGAGGGGTTTACTGATTTGCCCCAGATTGATATGCTCGGAAGCTTCGGTCAGTGGGATCAATCTGCCATCGCGATAGAGGATCAGAATGGGCTCCAGGCTGTCATCGTATGCTTTGTTGCTGATTTTGCCTCCAAAGACGAACCAGTGGGCTTCAGCAAGTGCAGTGCCGGTTCTTCTTGCCCAGTGCTGCCGAAGCCTCTCGATCTGTTCTGCGGCAGGGGCTTCATCCAGGATGAGGGTGCGCAATAGCCTGCGGCCGATCAGCCGCTGGCTGAGCCCGGATAAGATCGGATCTTTGTGATCCTCCCATACTTTAATAGAGGTGAGCACATCGAAATCATCCAGGGCGGCAAAGGTGTCCAGCCATCCGGCCTGCTCGTGGAAATCAACTTTCTGAGCCCTGTGCCGGAGAAAAAAGGCAAGGGCAGGGGTGGAGAACAATTCGGCTCCCCCCGAAGTCAGCTCCCTGGCCCTGAGTAGAATACGTATAAGCAATTGCTCGGCACCCAGCACGGTTTTGTGCAGATACACCTGCCAGTACATCAAGCGCCTGGCTACAATGAACTTTTCAATGGAATAAATGCCCTTGGCATCTACCACCAGCTCATCTTCAGCAATATTGAGCATTTGAATGATGCGGTCGGCACTGATGACTCCTTCTGAAACACCAGTGTAAAAGCTATCCCTTTTCAGGTAATCCAGGCGGTCCATATCCAATTGCCCTGCCACCATTTTATGCAAGAATCGTTTAGGATAACGATCGCGGAATATCTCTCTGGCCAGCTCCAGCCTGCCACCACAATATCCGTTCAGCCGGTCGATGAAGAGGTCGGAGAGCGCCTCGTGAGAGGTTCCGGAAACGATGGAGCTTTCCAGTGCGTGGGAAAAGGGGCCGTGCCCAATGTCGTGGAGTAAAATGGCCAGACAAACGCCTTCCTCTTCCTCGGCTGTGATATCGTGCCCTTTGCTGCGAAGAACACTCATCGCCAGTTGCATCAAATGCAGGCAGCCCAGGGCGTGATGAAAGCGTGTATGCAAAGCGCCGGGATACACCAGATGGGTCAGCCCCAGTTGCTTGATCCTGCGCAGTCGCTGGAAATAGCGATGCTCCACCAGATCGAAGAAAATCTCGGAGGGGAAGCTGATGAAACCGTAGACGGGATCGTTCAGTATCTTTTTCTTGTTTGAAAAGCTTGCATCCACTTTGACGTAACTTTGTGGCTGATCAGGTGTTTTAATTCAGAGATACAATAATATTCATTGTTTAGACTTCTCACACATTAAATTCCAGTAAAAGCAACCAATAAAAAAAGAAATGACAACAGACAGAATACTTTGGGTGGATGATGAAATAGAATTACTGAAACCGCATATCATTTTTCTGGAAAGTAAAGGATACGCAGTGGATGTATCAGCCAGTGGTTCAGAGGCGCTGGAGATGATAGAGGGGCAGACCTATGATATTATTTTCCTGGATGAGAATATGCCGGGGCTCAGCGGCATAGAAACCCTGGAGCGGATCAAGGCCAGGCAGGCGCATATCCCTGTGGTAATGATTACCAAGAGCGAGGAAGAACAGATAATGGAGGATGCCATCGGTTCCAAGATTGCGGATTATCTGATCAAGCCGGTGAATCCGAATCAGATATTGCTGGCCTTGAAGAAGAACCTGGAGAACAAAAAGCTGGTAAGGCAGAAAACCACCTCGGCCTATCAACAGGAGTTCAGGCAGATCGGGATGAACCTTTCGATGGATATGGATTTCAAGGAGTGGGTGGACATTTATCGCAAGCTTGTTTTTTGGGAGCTGGAGCTGGACCGCAGCCGCGATGAAAGTATGTCGGAAGTACTCAGAATGCAGAAAGAAGAAGCCAACCAGGTTTTCAGTCGCTATGTGCAGGAAGAATATCGTGGATGGCTTTCAGGAGGCAGTGAGCACCCGGTGCAGTCGCATACGCTTATGCGGGAGAAAGTATTTCCCCACCTGGGAGAGCGACCCCTTTTTCTCCTGGTGATTGATAATCTTCGGTACGACCAGTGGAAGGCTTTGCAGCCCCTGATCGAAGAAGACTTCAGGGTAATTCAGGATGAGATCTACTACAGTATTCTTCCAACAACAACACAATTTGCACGCAATGCCCTTTTTGCCGGCCTGTTGCCTGCCGAGATACAGAAAAAATATCCTCAATACTGGGTGAATGAAGATGAGGAAGGAGGGAAGAACCAGTTCGAATCCGAATTGCTGGGCGAGAACCTGCGCCGTTATGGATTGAAGGATCGCTACACCTACCACAAGATTCTGAACCTCACTGCAGGTCGGAAGTTGGTGGAGAACCTTTCTAATCTGATGCAGAGCGATTTCAATGTCATCGTCTATAATTTTGTGGATATGCTTTCACACGCCCGCACCGAAATGGAAGTGATCCGGGAGCTTGCCGGTGATGAATCAGCTTACCGATCCCTGACACTAAGCTGGTATGAGCACTCTCCACTCAGGGATATCTTCCAGTTCCTGGCATCCAGGGATGTGGATCTGATCATCACCAGCGATCACGGTTCGGTTAAGGTAAAGGATCCGGTAAAGGTGGTTGGGGACAAGCAAACGACTACAAACCTGCGATACAAGTCGGGAAGGTCGTTGAGCTATAAAGAAAAGGAAGTGGCGGAGCCCGGCAGGCCGGAGGAGCTTTTTCTTCCCCGCCTGAATGTGAGCAGCCGTTATATCTTTGCCCGTGCCACGGATTTCTTTGCTTACCCCAACAACTATAATCATTACGTGAATTACTATCGCAACACCTTCCAGCACGGGGGCATTTCCCTTGAAGAGGTGCTGGTGCCCCTGATCTTTTTAAAACCCCGGATGAAATAGCCTGCTCCCTGCTATGGCAAGATTGCGGAAGCTTGTATCTTCGTGGCCTGATCCAGTTATGAAGAAGATGCAAACCATCCTTTGCCCCCTTCCGCAAGATCTGCCTGCTGCGGCCCGGAAGATTATGGAAGACTTTCCGCAAGCCAGGGTCTTTGCCCTTCACGGCCCAATGGGAGCCGGGAAAACTAGCCTGGTGAAAGCCTTTTGTCAGGTGATGGGCGTGGAAGATGCCGGAGCCAGTCCGACCTTTTCCCTGGTCAACGAATACGCCGACGGCCAGGGGGGAAAGGTATTTCATTTTGACTTTTACCGGATCAACCGGATTGAGGAGGTATTTGATATGGGCTATGAGGACTACTTTTACAGCGGAAATTTTTGTTTTCTGGAATGGCCGGAACGGATATCGGAACTTTTACCGGAGGCTTTCGTATACATCTCCATTCAGGAAAAGGAAGCGGAAGTTCGCGAGCTTCGATACAGGGAATTCACAGCCACTGCCTGAGTTTCTGATATGGGTTCGCAGTGTGAGCCTGAAGCGCTCAGGCTTTCCTTCTTTTCCATAAGAAGCATAATATGAATCCACAAGGAAGTCATCAAACCAGTGCTTCCGCACACTATGCCACCCAGGAGGAGCGCCTGGAATACCGCAAGGGAAAAGAAACCCTGCACATCGGAATTCCCAGAGAAACTTCTTTCAATGAACGCAGGGTAGGTTTGGTGCCCTCCGCAGTAGCTTTGCTCAGCGGACACGGCCATCAGATTATTCTGGAGAATGGGGCAGGCAAGCAGGCGGGTTATCAGGATAAGGATTATGCAGAAGCGGGTGCACGCATCGTATATAGTCGTGATGAAGTTTTTAAAGCAGGCATCATCCTGAAAGTCGCTCCGCCAACCCCGGCAGAGATTGCGCTGATCAGGCCGCGACAGGTCGTTCTCTCCACACTGAACTGGTATGCCCTGAACAAAGACTATTTTCATAAGCTGAACGCCAGGAAAGCGACTGCCCTGGCCTTTGAGTATATTCGCGACAGCTCCGGCTCAGCTCCATTGATTCGTGCAATGAGCGAAATCGCAGGGAATACGGTGGTCTATATTGCCAGCCATTATCTGAGTGACCTGCAGCACGGACAGGGAATGATGTTTGGAGGCTTTTCCGGTATTATCCCAACAGAGCTGGTTATCCTGGGAGCCGGCACGGTGGGAGAGTATGCTGCGCGGGCTGCCCTGGGAATGGGCGCTTCGGTAAAGATTTTTGATAATTCCATTTATAAATTGAGAAGAATTCAGGATAGGCTGCAAACCCGCCTGTACACTTCCATCATTGAGCCGGGTGCGCTCGGTCAAGCGATTCGCGCAGCCGATGTGGTAATTGGGGCAATGTATGATCCGCAAGGAAGGCTGCCGCTGCTCATTCCCGAGGATATGGTACGCCAGATGCGGGAAGGAAGCGTGATTATCGATGTCAGCATCGATCACGGTGGCTGTTTTGAAACCAGTAGCCTGACCACCCACGATAACCCTGTGGTGCGCCGGCACGGTGTTATACATTATGGGGTTCCGAATATCCCCTCTATGGTTCCAAAAACGGCCAGTTTGGCTTTGAGTAACTTTTTTGCCCCCCTGCTGCTCAGGGTGGGTGAAGCCGCCGGTTTCGAATCGCTCTTGCGCACGGATCCCCAGCTTCGCGAAGGAGTTTATCTTTTTAACGGTAGCGCCACCCGGCGTTTCATTGCCGAACAATTCGATCTTCCCTTTTCTGATTTCGGTTTGCTGATGGCTGCTATGGGATGAGTCCCTCTCTTCCTGACCAATGGATGTGTTTAAGCTCTGATCCATTTTTCACCTCTACTGCTTCTCCATTAAAATTCCTGTATGGCGCAAAAACAAAAGCGAGCCCTGAACAGGACCCGCTTTTATGTTGTATGCGTTTTCTCGTGGAGACTTAGAGGACCCTTGCATTGGGGTTCTCACGACGGATACGCTCGTATTCCGTTTCAATTTCTGATCCCATTTTTGAAGACACCGGTTTCACAATGATCACATCGTAGGTGACTTCGTTGTAGGGAACATTCCCGCCGATATTGCTGATTGTGACCGTATACTTCACATCGTTGTTGCTGCTGGTATTGATATTGGAAGGCTCCCAAACGATAGCCGGATCTCCGGCCAGTCCGCCACCGGTATAACGGTCGATGACATTCAGGGAAACATTGTTTCCGTTGGCATCTTTCATTGTGACATCTGTACTGCCGAAAGTGGCACCAGGCATCATAAAGGACCAGCGGTCAAACACCAGGGGTGCGGGGAAATAGCCTTTGGAGGGATAGGATACCCAATCGGGGGTGCCATCGGGAGCCTGACTCAGGTGGTCAAATACCCAGAGCGCTTCAGTGTTGATGGTGGAGCCTTCGCCCATTGCATTGGCTTTGGTATAGAGGATCCAGCGGCGGTGTCCGACTGAAATATTGTGTGCCCCGAAATCATCTATGTAAGCTGTTACAGCGGCAGAAGTATGGAATCCGATGGCAATATTGGATTTGCCGGCCGCTTCATCACCATCCGGATCGTAACAGGCCCAGGTGGTTGGGGGGTAGTGACTGATGGTATTGTTGGCCCGGAACATCAGGGCTGCAATCTGGCACTTCTCGTTGTACTGGGCTTTCAGGGTGATGTTGTCGCTTAATCCGCACAGGCGGCGGAAATAATTCACCCGCTGAATGACCTTGTCATAGGAGGCGGAGGAAATGGTGCCCGGGTCGCAGGTAGTGGCGTCTCCCGTCCATCCGCAATCCGGATTCTCTGAGCCAATATAATTGTCCAGATAATCCTGAATCATCTTGTTGCGCTCCATCTCGGTCGATGCCACCACATTGGCGGGGGTTGAGCCCAGGGTGAGTCCGTTGATGGCTGAAATATAGGTCAGGCCTTTCTTGATTCCCGTGGCCAGTCCTTTGGCATCAATGGTGGCAATATCTTCAAACCTGGATTTCCAGGTCACCTCCGCAGTGATATCGCGGGTGGTGCCATCCATCATTGTACCTGTTGCTTTGAATTGCTGTGTGGTTCCAGGAGCAAAAAACGCTTCCGAGGGCGTCACCTCAATGGAAAGCAGATTTTCAATCTCATTGTTATCGTCCTTCGAGCAGGAAGAGTAGATCAGAAGGGCAGCCGCAAGGAGGGAAAGAATCCAAATGAACTTTTTTTTCATTCTCAATGGTTTTAGTGTTTTGTGTGCTCTTTCGAGGGCAAATTTAATGTTTTTCATTCTTACGGCGTGCTCTTTCTTTCCGCAGAAGCTTCAGTTCGCGACTGGTTTGCCCTGCAATTGAGGTGTTTTCTTCGGCTCTGCGGAGGAGGTAAGGTAAAACAGAGCGGACCGGCCCGTAAGGCACATATTTGGCCACATTGAAACCGTGATGGGCCAGGTTGAAGCTGATATGATCACTCATTCCGTACAACTGGGAGAACCATAGCCGGTCATCATTTGCTGCCAGTTTTTTTTCACGGATCAGGCTTGCAAGGTAGAGGGAGCTTTTCTCATTGTGGGTGCCATTGAAAACCTCTACGTTATCAATATGGTCGATGGCATATTTCAGGGCTGCATCGTAATCGCGGTCGGTACTGGCTTTGTCAGGCTGAATCGGATCGGCATAGCCCATTTTCCAGGCTCTTCTTCTTTCCTTCTCCATATAGGCGCCCCTGACGAACTTCACCCCGTAGAAATATCCTTTTCTGCTGGATTCCGTGTGTGCCTTACGAAGGTAGTCCAACCTGTCGCGGCGGTACATTTGCAGGGTATTGAAGACGATGGCCCTTTCCTTGTTGAATTCTTCCATCATTTCTGTCACCACCTGATCGATAAATGCCTGGTACCAGCTGTCTTCGGCGTCAATCAGAATGCGTACTCCCAATTCATAGCCTGTCTGGCACAAACGCCTGATGCGTTGCCTGAATTGATCTGCTTCCGCAATTTCTTCTTCCGTCAATGGCTCCCCACTGCTGGCCTTTTCAAGGATATGGCTGGTGGTAAAAGCAGTAGGTTTAAAGACAGCAAAGGGGATATTGGCTTCGGAAGCCGCGTGACGGATGCTACGGAGGGTTTCTTCCAGGGCGGCCTCGATCTCTGCCTCACTTTCCGTGCCCTCAATAGAATAATCCAGGATGGACTTCACATCATAATCTGCCAGTAAATGAACGGTGGGATTACATTCTTCCAGGGTTTCGCCTCCCACGAAATGACGGTAAACGGTAGGCTTGACAATCCACCCCAGGGGCAGATGCAGGCGGTGGCTGATGCGGAAGAGCCCGTTGGATATCCCCACCAGGGCAGGGGAAGCCAACAGCCTGAAGAGAAAATAAGCACGCTGCAGGGCCCTGTCATCTTTGTAGGCAAAGGCAATGGCCGTATTTTCAAAAGATATCTCAGACATCGATGGATTCGGTTGCTGTGACAAAGTTACATTTTTCCCCTGCATTCCTGTTTTGCTTCCGGGAGGGAAAACAAAAACCCGGAGAATGCCAGCACTCCGGGTTTTGTTTGGGTACAGTTTTAACGGAAGAGTCAGCGGGTCAGCAGGGTTTTGATGATCTCAGCCACCTTTTTATTGTCGGCTTTACCTGCCAATTCTTTGGCAGCTACACCCATCACTCTACCCATATCTTTGATGTCGTAGGCATTCAGGCTGACGACGAGGCTTGTCAGGTAATCTCTTATCTCGTCCTCACTCATCTGCTGGGGGAGGTAGGCCCGGATGACCTCAGCCTGGAAGTTTTCTTCCTCTGCAAGATCCTCCCTGCCCTGCGAACGATAGGTGTGTGCACTCTCCTCCCGCTGCTTCACCAGTTTTTGGAGCAATTGCATCTCTACTGTAGCCGGGATCTCTCCGCTGCTTGCATCTTTGCCCGTTTTAAGCAGGAGCAGGCCGGCTTTGATGGCACGTAAGGCCTCCAGCTTGCGCTGGTTACGCTCACGCATTGCCGATTTCATATCCTCATTGATGATCTCTGCTAAACTCATTGCCTGTTGATTTAATCTACATTGTCGTGAAGGTACGAATTATTGGAACGCAATTCGCTACCCCCGTTTTCCGAGCCGGGGTCCGACAGACTGAAGCGGCTGATTTCCGATTCGTTGGAAGCAGGAGGATCGTTCAGGGTGACATTCCTGCGCACGTAGGCAGGCTGCTTTTCCATATCCGAGATATCTCCTGAACTCCGCAGTTTTAAACTCAGGTCTTTCAAGCGTTGAATGCGATCCATCGACCTGCTTTTGATGCTGTTTTCATCCGGGTTGATCATTTCTCCCTGATCCTGCTTGTTCTCAACCACCTCTGGGGTAGCCGGGATGCTCGATTCTTCCCTTTTTAGCAAGGGGGCCGGGCTTTCTTCCTTTTCCTTTTCTGTTTTGAGTGCGTAGGACTGTCTGTTATCCTTAAACTCAAAGCTAAGGCTCGTTTCCTGCTCCTCGGGAACAAGAGGCTGATAATCAGGGCTGGCGGTGATGTCCTGAAAAACGGGCGGTTCCTCATCTTCTAGCAACGGCCTTGATTTCAGATGGATTTCCTGTTCTGATGAAACCGCTTCGGTTTCTGTTTCCGTGGGAGATTCTGTTGCAGGGCTGATTTCCTTATGATCGCCGCCCACACTGCCTACCAGGGTTTTCTGCTGCTCCCGTGTTTCCTTCTGTTTTTTATCTGTTTTATCAAAGCCTGTGGCCACCAGGGTCACACTGATGTTGGATCCCAGGACAGAATCTGTGCCATTGCCCCAGATGATATCGGCATCCATTCCGGCCTCTTTCTGAATATAATCCGTGATTTCAGATACTTCATCCATCGAAACTTCGTGTTCGCCCGAAGTGATATAAAGGAGTATGTTTTCTGCTCCGTAGATGTCATTGTCATTCAGCAGAGGGGATTCCAGGGCTTCTTTCACGGCTTTCAGGGCACGGTCGTCGCCTTCTGCCATTCCATTGCCCATTATGGCAACTCCGCTTTCGCGCATCACTGTGTTGATGTCTTCAAAATCCACATTGATGTATCCCGGAACGGTGATGATTTCTGCAATGCCTTTGGCAGCGATGGTAAGAATATTGTCTGCTTTTCCGAAGGCCCGCGAGAGGGAGAGGTCACCATAGAGTTCCCTGAGTTTATCGTTGCAGATAATGATGAGGGTATCTACATTCCTGCGCATCTCTTCAATGCCCTTTTCTGCCTGAAGCTTTCTTTTCCTGCCTTCGAAGGAGAAGGGGATGGTGACAATTCCCACCGTCAGGATGCCCATTTCGCGGGCCAGAGAGGCTACAATGGGTGCACCGCCTGTGCCGGTTCCGCCTCCCATCCCTGCTGTGATGAAGAGCATTTTAGTGTTGTGCTCCAGGATGCTCCGGATATCTTCCACATTTTCCAGGGCTGCATTTTTGCCTTGCTCCGGGATAGATCCTGCACCCCGGCCCTCGGTAAGGCTGGCGCCTAATTGGATTTTCGTGGGCACCGGACTGATATCCAGCGCCTGGGCATCGGTATTGCAGACAATAAAGTCCACCCCGGTGATGCCTTCGTTAAACATATGGTTGACGGCATTGGAACCACCGCCACCTACCCCGATCACCTTGATGATGTTGCTTTGGTTTTTGGGAAGGTCGAATTTGAGATTGTCTGGCATTGTATCTCGTTTTTTGGGTTAGTATTCAGTTGATTAAATTTTTTCTTCTTCAAACCAATCCTTGATTTTTCCGAAGAAGCTGTCTTTGCCTTTACCAAGCGTTTTATTGGTTTTGCTTGTCGGTTGCTCCTTCGTTTGCTGGTCCATTTCCCGCTCCAGGCGTTCCAGACCGATGATGACCAGTCCTATGCCGGTCGCGTACATCGGGCTTGCCATCTCCTTGGTGGTTTCCCGGGCAAGGTGTTCGTTCGGGTAGCCAATACGGGTATCCATACCGGTGATGAACTGGGTGAGCTGGCTCAGGTGCTTCATCTGGGCTCCGCCCCCGGTCAGGACGATACCCCCTATCAGCTTGTGTTCATAGCCTGAGTTTTTGATTTCGAAGTAGACATATTCTATGATCTCTTCCATCCGGGCCTGGATGATGCTGGCCAGGTTCTTCAGGGTTATTTCTTTGGGAGGGCGGCCTCTGAGGCCCGGGATAGCCACGATTTCCTCATCCCTGTTTTCGCTGGCCAGGGCAGATCCAAACTTCACCTTGAGTTCTTCGGCGTGCTTGCGGATAATGCTGCATCCCTCTTTGACGTCTTCGGTGATGATGTCTCCTCCGAAGGGGATGACGGCGGTATGGCGAATGATGCCGTCCTGAAAGATGGCTATATCGGTGGTCCCTCCGCCAATATCCACCAAGACCACGCCTGCTTCTTTTTCCTCTTCACTCAGGCAGGATTCGGCGGAAGCCAGGGGTTCCAGGATGAGTTCGGCCACATCCAATTCGGCTTTTCTGACGCACTTGTACACATTTTTGGCTGCCGTAGTCTGACCTGTGATGATATGGAAGTTGGCTTCCAGGCTGTTCCCCAGCATCCCGATGGGCTCTTTGATCCCCATCTCTCCATCGATGATGAAATCCTGGGGAATCACATCAATGATCTCTTCTCCCGGGCTCATCGCAAGGTTATACATCGAAGAGTGCAGCTTCTTGATGTCCTCCTTGTTGATCTCCTCTTCCTGGCTATTGCGAATCAGGCTTCCCCGGTGTTGAAGACTTTTGATATGCTGTCCGGCGATCCCGACATTGACGTATTTGATCTCCACCTTGGATTTTTCACTGGCCTCTTCCACTGCCATCCGGATCGATCTGACAGTGTGTTCAATATTGGATACCATCCCACGCTTCACGCCCAGGCTGGGCGCTTTCCCGGATCCCAGAATCTCGATCTTTCCGTATTCATTTCTTCTGCCTACGATGGCAGCGATTTTGGTAGTCCCAATATCCAGACCTACAATGATTTCTGCTGGTTTCATATTAATGTTGTTTTGTACAGACGACCTGGTTTTTATATTTCAGATTCAGTTGCGTATATCGGTCCCAGCTTCCCCTGGGCAGTCCCTGGGTGTAGAAGGCGCGCAGATTTTCCATTTTCACGCTGAAATCTCCATCCATTTTTCCAAGCAGGACTTTATGTGTTCCCAGACGGGGGATCAGGGTGTATTCTCCGGAGGAATGGCAATAAATCTGACTGAAAAGAAGGTGGAAGAATGGGTCATCCCTGAGGTAGAGTCCAAATGCAAGCAGCTCATCCAGGCGTGGATTTGCACCTGCTGGCAACACACTTCCCGCTTCCGGTATCTCACCGAGAAATCCATTGACCACAGCCACCCTTACAGGCATAGCTTTACGCAGGGGTAGTATGCGGCCCCTTTCACTCAGATAGACGGCCTTTCCCTGAGCGTTTTGAAGGCGGAGCAGGGGCTGCTCTGTCCAGATGTCCACACACAATTCATTTTGAAGGTTCAGGTGGGCCTCTGCCCTGGCCACGTAGGGATGGGTCTCCAACAGCCTCTCAACCTGCTCAAGCTGAATGTCCTTTGTTAAGCTGCCTGCTAAAGTATCCTTGCGCAGCAGGTAATCCCTCAGGTCGTCCACCGAGAGCAAGCTGCTGTTCTGCCCGGGAGCCAGACGAATATGCACATCCTGGCAGGCTTTTTTGTTCCACTCCCTGGCAGAAAATGCCGGCAGCAGCAATACAGCAAGCAGCAGGAGGATCCAAAGCGATATGTGCAGGCCTTTCTTCATCTTTCAGGGGCTGTCCGACAATATTTTTTCAATTTCCGGAACCAGCAGATCAATGTCTCCGGCCCCTATGGTCAACAAAATTTCAGGCTTCCGCTTCTGAAGCCATTGCAGGATTCCGGTCCGGGTAAGCCATTGCTTCTGCTTGTTCTGCATCCTTCGCATAATCATTCCGCTGTCTACATCGGGAATGGGTTCTTCCCGCGCAGGATAGATATCCATCAGAATGATCTCATCCAACAGATCCAGGCTTCGGGCAAAACCTTTGGCAAAATCCCGGGTACGGCTGAACAGATGCGGCTGGAAGATTCCGCTGACCTTTCTTCCCGGATAGAGTTCCCTGACAGATTCAACCAGGGCTTTGATTTCTTCAGGGTGATGCGCATAATCGTCGATGTATATGCAATCCTGTCTGCGGATGCGGTAATCAAAGCGGCGCTCCACACCCTGGTATGACTGCAGGGCTTTCCGGATTGAATCCGGCCCGATGCCGTAATCCAGGGCCACTGCACAGGCAGCCAAGGCATTTTCCAGATTGTGCCTCCCGGGCACACTAAGTTGCATATCAGCATATTTTTCTTCCTGCCAGATCAGGCTGAAGCGCATATTCCCATCTTCAATGATCAGGTCTTCAAAGCGACAGTCGTTTCCGGTTTCGGCACCATAACGGATCAGGCTCGCCTTACTTTGCATCCGGGGCAGTCGTGACTGAAGGACCAGCCGGCCACCGGATGGAACTCCAGCCGCAAACTGACGGAAGGCCCGGATCATCGCTTCCCGGTCACCATACACATCCAGATGATCAGCATCCATTGCGGTGATCACGGCCGTATGTGCTTTAAGCATCAGGAAAGAACGATCGAATTCGTCGGCCTCTGCAATCAATATTTTTGCTCCGGGGCTGTGTACCAGGTTGGAGTCAAAGTTTTTACTCAATCCTCCAATGAAGGCCGTGATCGCCCTTTCATCGCAATGAAATATCCAGGCGGTCAGGGAGGTGATGGAGGTCTTTCCGTGTGTTCCGGCTACCGCAATGGTGTTCATCTCTTCCGAGAGCCGGCCCAGTACTTCAGCCCTTTTCATCATTGGGATACCCCGGTCCCTGAGTGCTTGCATCAATATTGAGCTGGAGGGGATAGCGGGGGTATATACGACCAAATCCAGGTTTTCCGGAATAAGGGCCGGACGGTCTTCAAAGTGGATATCCATCCCCATTGCCTGCAGCTGCTTCGTAATCCTGCCAGGGTTACGGTCGTAGCCACTGATGTGCGCCCCCTGCTGATGGAACCAGCGAGCCAGGGCACTCATTCCGATGCCTCCGATTCCGAGGAAGTGCACTTTATTTATATTCTGAAGGCTTTTCATTTCTTTTCGGCCTTTCGTTTTGTGATCATCTCCAGGGCAATTGCAGCAATCTTATCATCGGCATCCCTGATGGCATCACGCGAGATATTTTTCTCCAGTTCCCGCAGGCTTGATTCCTTATGCAGTGTACTCAGGATTTTGTTTCCGAGTAATTCAGGGGCGTCTGCATCTTCCACCATCAGCGCCGCTTCTTTTCCTACCAGGGCCAGGGCATTTTTTCTTTGATGGTCCTCAGTTACATTGGGTGAGGGCACCAGGATACAGGCTTTGCCTGCAGCGGCCAGTTCGGCGATGGCCATCGCACCGGCGCGGGAAACGATCAGGTTTGCCAGGCTGTAAGCCAAATCCATACGATGGATGAAGGGAGTGATGTAGACCCCTTTTCCGGCGTAGATTTCATTCAATTTTTCGGCGCGGGCGGCATATGACTGGCCGCATTGCCAGATAATCTGTATTCCCGACTGCAAGAGCTTTTCCAGGTCTTTTTCCATCACCCTGTTGAGTGTCAGGGCACCGAGGCTTCCTCCGGTGACCAGCAGGATTGGACGATGGGGATCGAGTCCGAAGAATGCGGCCGCATCATCTTTTTTTTCCCTGGACGGGAGCACGGAATGCCTCACCGGATTCCCGGTTAGATGAAGCCTGTCATCAGGGAAGTAGCGCTGCATTCCTTCGTAAGCCACACAAATGGCATCGGCTCTTTTACTGAGGATGCGATTTGCGATGCCCGGGAAGGCGTTTTGTTCCTGAATCAGAATCGGAATGCCACGGCCTGAAGCTACCCAGAGGGCCGGAGCACTGGCATAACCTCCCACCCCGATGGCAATATCCGGCCGGAATCGGCGCAGAATGCTGCGTGCAGCGATCAGGCTGGAGATGACCTTGAGAGGGAATAACAGGTTTCTGAAACTCAACTTCCGTTGCAGCCCGCTGATCCAAAGTCCTTTGATAGGATAGCCTGCTGCCGGTACCTTCTCCATCTCCATCTTCCCTCTGGCCCCAACGAAAAGGAAATCTGCCGACGGTTCACGGCGCCGGATCGCCTCTGCAATGGCCAGGGCAGGGAATATATGACCACCCGTCCCCCCTCCGCTGATGAGTATGCTAAGACGTTTCTGCATCGCTGACGGGGTTTTGGTTTAATTCAATCTGTCGGGAAATGCTTAGCAGTATGCCAATGGACACACTGGTAAACAGGATGGATGTGCCTCCCATACTAACCAGAGGCAGGGGCTGGCCGGTGACGGGAAAGAGGTTCACAGCCACAGCCATATTAACAAAGGCCTGAAAAACAATACTGAAAGTCAATCCGAAGGCCACCAGGCCGGCAAATTGTGTAGGGCTTTTCAGGGTGATTCTGACTCCCCTGAAGAGCAGGATGAGGTAGAGCAGGATGACTACTCCTGCGCCGATCAGGCCATATTCTTCTATGATGATGGCAAAAATGAAATCGGAATACGGATGCGGCAGGAAATTCCGCTGGCTGCTGTTGCCCGGTGCTTTACCGAATACGCCCCCTGTAGCAATGGCGATCTTCGCCTGTTCCACCTGGTAATTGTCTTCCTCGTCTCCCTGAACAAAATGTTCAATTCGGGCTTTCCAGGTGCCAAAGCGTCCCTGGCTTTCGGTCTGAAGAAGAAAGAAGACAAAAATACTGAGGATGGCTACAGCGATTCCACCGGTAGCCAATAAGTGTTTCAGGCTGACCTTACCGATGTACATCATTACGGTGCAGCTCAGAAAAAGCAGTGCAGCGGTGGAAAAGTTGGCAGGAAGAATGAGCAGGCAAACAGCCATTACAGGGATTAGAATATGCACAAATCCGTTTCGGAAGTCTTTGATGACTTCCTCTCGTTTGGTAATCATCCTGGCGGTAAACAGGATCAGGACGACCTTAGCCAGATCGGAGGTTTGAAAGCTGATATTGACCACCGGCAACATCAACCAGCGGCTGGCCTCATTCAGCCGTGTGCCGGCCATCAGTGTCATCAGCAGCAGGGGGATGACCAAAACCATCCCGATCAGGGAGAGTCTGGCAAAAATGTGATAAGGAATGCGGTGTGTCAGCACCATAAGTGCCAGTCCAACCAGCAAGATGATTGTATGACGGACCAGATAATGCTCTGTATTTCCGGCCTGTATCCTGTAAGCCAGTGAGGAGCTGGAGGAGTATACGGCCAGTACGCTGAACGCCGACAGCAGGATTACCACCATCCAGATCACTTTATCTCCTTTGATATTTTTCAGCAATTCACTCATTTTTCATTTTACAGTTTCGAGACCGCTTCACTGAACTGGCGTCCCCTGTCTTCATAGCTTTGAAAAAGGTCGAAACTGGCACAGGCAGGCGAAAGCAATACCACATCTCCTTTTGCTCCCAGATAATAGGCTGTGATGACCGCCTCTTCCATCGACTGTGTTTCCACCAGGCGCTCTACCCGGTCGCCAAAGGCAGCCATAATCTTTTGGTTGTCTTTTCCGAGGCAGATTATCGCCTTGACCTTTTTGCCCACCAGGTCGAAGAGCATCGAATAATCATTGCCTTTGTCCATACCCCCGGCGATCCATACCACTGGCTGTTGTATGCTTTCCAGGGCATACCAGGCCGCATTCACATTGGTGGCTTTGGAGTCGTTGATAAACTGAATCCCGTGCACATTGCCTACCCACTCCAGTCGGTGAGGTATCTGCTGGAAGTCGGAGAGGCTCTCCTTGATGCTTTCTTTCCTGATGTCAACCAATCTGGCTGCAATACTGGCTGCCATTGAATTGTACACATTGTGCCGGCCCTGCAGGGCAAGGTTTTCGAGTGTCATAGCAAAGGGTGCTGGTGGTGTATGAATGATCATTTTACTTTTCTTCCATTCCCGGGAATCCTGTTCCAGCCAGGCTCCGTATCCCGCGACTTGCTGTGTCAGGCTGAAGGGATACATTCTGGCTGCCGGGGGAGCGTTTTCTGTTCTTCGGCGAATGGGCGTATCATCCAGATTGAAGATGAAATGGCCATCTGGCTTGACGAGTTGCGAGAGGTGGTATTTGCTTTCCGCGTAGCGGTTGAAGTCGTTCTCATAGCGGTCGAGGTGATCGGGGGTGATGTTCAAGAGGACAGCTGTATCGGTACGGAATTCGAACAATCCGTCAAGCTGAAAGCTGCTTAACTCTATAACCCAGTAATCCGCTGTATTCCGGGCCACTTCTCTTGCAAAGCTGTTGCCCACATTGCCGCAAAGGATGACCTTCTTACCTGCCCGTTGAAGAATATGATAGATCAAATGACAGCTTGTGGTTTTTCCATTGCTGCCGCTGACACAGATGCGGTAGCCGGAGCAATATCTCCCGGCAAATTCCACTTCTGAGATGATGGGGATGCTAAGACGGCGGGCCTCATTGAGCAAGGGCAGGTGGTTGGGGATACCCGGACTTTTGATGATCTCCCGGGCATTCAATACGAGCTCCGGGCTATGGCAGCCTTCTTCATAGGAGACTCCTTCCTGCTCCAGCTCCCTGCGAAAGGATGGGAGGATGGTGCCGGCCTCGGATACCACTGCATTCAATCCCTGCCTGTTCGCCAGGAGGGCTGCCCCGGTACCGCTTTCGCCAGCGCCCAATATGACTGTAGCCCCTTTCATTATCTTATCTTGAGCGTTACCACGGTAAAGACGGCGAGCATAATGCCCACAATCAGAAACCGCATTACGATTTTGGGTTCTTTGTATCCTTTCAAATGAAAGTGATGATGCAAGGGAGCCATTCGGAAGATGCGGCGCCCTTCACCATATTTCTTCCGGGTGTATTTAAACCAACCCACCTGCAGAATCACCGACAGGCTTTCAGCCAGGAAAACCCCGCAAAGAATAGGGATCAGCAATTCTTTCCGGATAATGATGGCAAAAACCCCGATAATGCCACCCAGGGCCAGACTACCCGTATCACCCATAAAAACCTGGGCGGGAAAAGAGTTGTACCAGAGAAATCCTATGCAGGCACCCACAAAAGCCCCGATATAAATGGCCAGTTCGCCCGTATCGGGGATATACATTATGTTAAGATAATTGGCGAAAATCACGTTGCCCGATACATAGGCCAGAATCCCAAGGGTTACCCCGATTATTGCAGAGGTTCCGGTGGCCAGGCCATCCATCCCGTCGGTGAGATTGGCGCCATTACTCACAGCAGTGATGATCAGGATTACGATCGGAATATAGATCAGCCAGGCCCATTGGGTCGCATTCTTTCCCAACCAGCCGATCAGGACAGCATAATCAAATTCGTTGTTTTTTACAAAGGGGATGGTGGTCTTGGTCGACTTGACCAAATCTTTTGAGAAGACTGCTCCCGGATCATTGCTTATCTTTTCACTGGAAAGGGAGATGGTTTCCGTGGATACTTTCTCCCGGATGACCACATTGGGATTTAAGTAGAGGGTTAAGCCGATGACCAATCCAAGGATAATCTGTCCGAGAATTTTGAATTTTCCTGCAAGGCCTTTTTTGTTTTTGCGGAATACTTTGATGTAATCATCCAGGAACCCAATCATTCCCAGCCAAACTGTAGTAAAGAGGATGAGAATGATGTATATATTGTCAAGGCGGGCAAAGAGCAGGGTAGGCAGGATGATGCCACCCAGGATGATCAGCCCTCCCATTGTGGGGGTTCCTTCTTTCTCTTTCTGTCCTTCCAAGCCCAGATCCCTGACGGTTTCTCCTACCTGTTTGTGGCGCAGAAAATCGATCAGGCGGCGGCCAAACAGCAAAGTGATGACCAGAGACACAATAATGGCCATAGCTGTGCGGAAAGAGATATACTGAAACACTCCTGCGCCGGGGATGTCAAAGTACTGATCCAGATATGCGAATAAGTAATACAGCATTTTTCAATTATTTATTCGGTTTCCCGCAGGGCTTCCGCCACTACTTCTTTATCGTCGAAGGGATGTTTCACCCCCATTATTTCCTGATATTTCTCGTGCCCTTTGCCGGCAATCAGCAAAACATCTCCGGGCTCTGCCAGCACACAGGCAGTGCGGATGGCTTCTTTCCTGTCTTCGATCACCAGCACTTTTTTCTTGTGGTGGGGCTGCACTCCCTCCAGCATATCGCTGAGGATTTTTCCCGCCTCTTCCGACCTGGGGTTGTCAGAGGTTAGGATGACTCTGTTACTGAGACTTACGGCTATGGACGCCATAAGCGGCCGTTTGCTTTTATCGCGGTCACCGCCGGCGCCCACTACTGTGATCAGGTTTTTGTTTCCATCCCTTATGTCATTAATCGTTTCCAGCACATTCTTCAGCGCATCCGGGCTGTGTGCATAATCGATGATGGCTGTCCTGTTCTGCGCATCCCTGACATATTCAAAGCGGCCTTCTGCGGGCCCCAGGGTACTAAGGGTCGGGAGCACCTCCTCCAGGTCCATTCCCAGCTCAAGGCATACAGCACAGACAGCCAAAAGATTGTAGGCGTTGAACTGCCCTACCAGGGGTGTCCACACTTCCTTACCATACAATTGCAATTGCATTCCGGCAAAGCTTTTTTCCAGAATCTTACCCTTGTAGAATGCCCCCTTGCGTAAGGAATAGGTACGGATCCGTGCCTGGGTGTTCTGCAGCATCACCAGCCCGTTTTTATCATCAGCATTGATCAGTGCGAAAGCATCGCGGGACAGCTGATCAAAAAAGGCTTTCTTAGCCTGCAGGTACGCCTTGAAGGTCTTGTGGTAGTCGAGGTGGTCGTGCGTCAGGTTGGTGAAAACGCCTCCATTGAAGTAAACTCCCGCAATGCGCTGCTGATCCACAGCGTGCGAACTGACCTCCATAAAGGCGTAGGTGCAAGCCTGATGCTTCATTTCTGCCAGCAGGCGATGGAGGCTGATTACATCAGGGGTGGTATGGGTGGCGGGGATTTCTTTATCGAGAATGAAGTTGGAGATAGTGGAAATGAGGCCTGTGGGATAGCCCATCCGCATAAAGGCACGATAGAGTAGGCTGGCGGTGGTGGTTTTTCCATTGGTGCCTGTAATGCCTACCAGGCGAATTTGTTCCGAAGGATGATCGTAGTAGTTGTCGGCAATGATTCCCAGTGATTTACGCACATCCCTGACCTGGATATAGGTAACCTCATCGTTCAGGCTTTCAGGGAGTGTTTCACAGAGCACCGCTGTGGCTCCCTGTTTTTCGGCCGCCCCGATAAAACGATGGCCATCCACACGGCTTCCCGGCGCTGCGGCAAAAAGGCTGTCAGCCTTTACCTCGCGTGAGTCCAGGTGCAGCGAAACAATCTCCCGGTCCGTCTTACCCCGGATGGCTGTGATCCCGGCTTTGTATAATATGTCCTGCAGTTTCTTTGGCATCAGGATAAATCAAGGACAATGGAAGCGCCCCTCGTAATGGGGCTTCCCGGTTCTACAGATTGTTTTTTCACTGCACCTGCTCCCCTGACGGAGACCTGCAGGCCCAGGCTTTCCAGAATATAAATGGCATCTTTCGCATTCATCCAGAGCACGTTAGGTACAATTCCTTCTTTCACGAGGCGGGGAAGGAATTCCACTCCCTCTTCCCGGTAGAGGGGGATTACCCATTCCGAGGAGTGCTCCGAAACCCGGGGGGTAGAGCCGAGATAGCTGCACAGGGCGTGCAGATCATCGGTATGCCCCCCGAGCGCAATCGGAGCGGAGCCTGAGAAAAGGAGGGAATCTTGGGTATCTTGAATGTCCAGCCTGGTAGCATAGACTTTATCAGCAATATCTCTAAATACCGGGGCTGCTACCGAAGCACCGTAGATGTAACCCTGTCGTGGACCATCAATCACTACGATACAGGAATACCTGGGTGCATCTGCAGGAAAGTAACCTACAAAAGAGGCCCGGTAATCTTGTTTGTTGTATCCTCCTTCTTTACGCGCGATTTGCGCCGTACCGGTTTTTCCTGCGATGCGATAGACGGTCCGGCTAAGCTCTTTGGCAGTCCCATTTTCTACTACTCCTTCCAGCAGGATGCGTGCTTTGGCAAGGTTGGCTGAAGAGGCGATGGAGGGATGCAGAATAACAGGATCGTGGCGACGTACCAATTGTCCGCCGCGCCTGACTTCCCTGACAAATTGGGGTTTGACCATCACACCATCGTTGGCGATCGCGTTATAAAAGGCCAGGATTTGCATAGGGGTGAAGGCCACTTCATACCCGATAGATATCCAGGGAAGGCTCAGTCCGCTCCAGCTTTTATCCCGGGTGTCTTTGAGCTGAGCTTGTCCTTCACCCGGGATTTCAATACCCAGGGTTTGTCCCAGACCCATCTTACGCAGTCCGTCTATAAAAGCTTGTGGTTGTGCGCTATATGCTTCACTAATGATTTGTGAAATGCCGACATTGGATGAGAGTTCGAAAGCCTCCTGCACGCTGATCATTCCGTATCCCCCTTCGTGGGCATCCTTCATTGTCTTGCCGTAATACTGCACCTTGCCCTCCCGGGTATCTACGGTTTCATCTAAGTCTATCTTCCTGTCTTCCAGGGCTACCATTAAGGAAGCCAGTTTAAAAGTGGAGCCCGGTTCGGCACTTTCTCCCACCGCATAATTGTACCTCTCTTCATAGACCCCTTCGCGGATTCTTTCCAGATTTGCGATGGCTACCACATAGCCGGTGTTCACTTCCATCAATACTGCACAGCCGTGGTCTGCATCGTGTCGTTGCAGATGTTGCAGGAGGGAGTGTTCGGCAACATCCTGAATATTGACGTCAATGTGGGTTACAATGTCATTCCCGTCCTGAGGTTCAATCTCATTGTCTTCGTTTACCGGAATCCAAACATTATTATTAATGCGTCGCTTGAGCCTTCTCCCGCTCACCCCTGCCAGTTCTTCCCGGTATGCCCCTTCCAGCCCCACGTGATAGCCTTCCCGGTCAAAGCCGATGGTTCTTGCGGCCAGGATGCGAAAAGGCTTTTCCCTTCTGTTCTTCTGAATGGCGATCAGCCCTCCTCCGTATCGGCCTCTTTTCAGGATAGGGAAGGAGCGAAGGCTTTTCAACTCAGGATAGCTCACATTTCGCCGAAGCAGGTAATAGCGTTCACCTGAGCGGCGGGCATTGGTCAGTGCTGCACGGTATTCGAAGGCCGATTTATCTTGGAACAATACTGAGAGCTGGGTGCTGAGGCTGTCAATCTTCTGAAAGAAGAGCGCATCGGGAATGACAGAGGGACTCAGATCGAGGCGGATCTCAAAGATGGGTATAGAAGTGGAGAGGAGGCTGCCATCTGAAGCGTAGATATTCCCCCGGTTTTCTTCGATCTCAAAATATTTCAGTGTCATTTCCTTAGCCAGGGCCTCGTAGCGTTCTTTATCCCTGATCTGAATATGCAGGATCCGGATGAGCACGGCCATCGCCAGGCCTGCCGTAAGCAGGTATATCAGATAGATGCGTGATGGTATATAGTGCTCGCCTGCCATCTTATTTCTTCTTTTCTTCGATGCGTATTTTGACCGGAGGCACACGGGATTCACGCAGGCCTCTGTCTTCCAGTCTGCGGGCCACTTCGCTTTGCTTGCTTTCGTGCATCAGCCTGGAGCGGTTGGTCACGAATTCATAGCGGAGTTCTTTCAATTCTTTCCTGAGATGGTAGCTCTTCATAATGGTCTTCTCCGCGTAATAGGTATTGGCGATATAGAGCAGGGCGATGCCCCCCAGAAATCCGAGAAAAGGGAGAGAGGAAACCACACGATGACGGGTCAGGATGCTTCCTCCAAGGATAGACGAAAGGATGCGGGCGGTCAGGGAAATGGCTTTCATTTTCTCCTGCTGCTTTTCATTGCTTCGGGGGATCTTATTTTGTCTTACCTCATTCATTGCTGTTTTCTCGCTTTTTCTCAGCTGCACGCAGTTTTGCGCTGCGTACCCGTGGATTTTCCTTCGCCTCCTGCGCATCCACTTGAATAGCCTTGCGTTGGATCAGCCGGAAGGGGCCGGCATCTCGCCCGAAAAAATCTTTTTGCACGATACCATCGAGGCGGCCACTGCGCAGAAAGTGTTTGACTGGCCTGTCCTCCAGGGAATGGTAGGTGATGATGACCACCCTCCCTCCCGGTCGCAAGGATGCAGGGAGCTGTAAAAGCATTTCCTCCAGAACCTGCATTTCTTCGTTTATATGGATACGCAGGGCTTGAAAGACTTTGGCCAGGTACTGGTTTTCTTTTCCCCTGGGTGCCAGTGGCAGGCAGGCTTCCCGGAGGTCGGTGGTGGTTCTTATGGGCTTGCTGTTTTGACGGTGAAGGAGGGTTTCAGCCAGTCTGAAGGCATTGTGGATTTCCCCGAACCTGCTCAGTATCCCGCTGAGGGTTTCGATGTTTGTTTCTGCCAGGAAGGATGCAGCAGGGCGACCTGCCCGGGGATTCATTCGCATATCCAGGGGGCCTTCAAAGCGGGTTGAAAACCCCCTTTCTGCCTGGTCGAACTGATGTGAGCTGACCCCCAGGTCGGCTATGATGCCATCCACAGGCCAGGCCTGATGGTACTTCAGGAAGTTGGAAAAGAAGCGGAAGTTTTCCGGGACGAAGGTCAGACGTGGATCGTCGGGCAGGTTGGCAAGGGCGTCGGGGTCCTGATCGAAGGCCAGCAGGCGCCCTTTTTCCATCTTCTCCAGGATTGCCCGGGCGTGCCCACCCCCACCGAAGGTGAGGTCGACATAGATGCCTTCCGGACGGATGTCCAGAAGAGAAAGGGATATGTCCAGAAGTGCCGGTCTATGGTACATCACCTTGCGCCTTTTCCTGATTTCCCAAAGGGCCCATCACCTCTTCGGCAAGCGAGGAAAAATCATCAGACGCAACGTGCAGAAGCTCATCATACAGCTTCTTGTTCCATACTTCAATGCGGTCTCCGTGGGCGAAAAGGACCAGGTCCTTGTCTGCATCAGCATATTCAAGCAATGCCCTGGGGAAGAGCAGGCGGCCAGCACCGTCAAGCTGCAATTCCGTTGCGCCGCGATAGAAGTAACGGATGAAATCCCTGTTTTTCTTCACATAAGGATTCAGTCTGTTAATCTCCTCGCTGATCTTGTTCCAGATATTTTCCGGATAGAGGATCAGGCATTTTTCGAAACCACGGTTAATGACATACTTCCCTTCGGAGCCCTCCGGCATCTGTTTCTTCAGACCCGATGGCAGCATAATGCGACCTTTCGCATCCAGCTTACATTCATATTCTCCGATTAGGTTAATCATTCACTCAGGCTTCAAGGCGTAAATATACTACACGTTTTACCACTTTCTACCACTTTCTACCACTTTGTTGATAAAAAGTCGTGTTTATTACGAAAACCACTCCATTTGGTTGCACTAAAATCTTGATCAGATTGGCATTAATATGTGTGAGTATGGTGGGAGTTCTTTGGCATTATTAACAAGTGCCGGAAATACAGAATGCGGCGAAGCCATTCATAAAGCTGGATATTTGTTTATCTTTGAATGCTTCACAGAAGGGGTGAAAGCGTTATGCAGCAAGAAACAGGAAAGCCGGAGACGAGCAGAAAACTGGTGGATATCAGAAGTGTGATCGCGAGCAAGAACCCGCGTTTGTTGCGGCTGATCCCCCCTTTCATCATTCGTTACCTGAAGCGTATCCTTCACGAACAGAAAGTCAATGAGGTACTCAATCGCCTTGAAAAGGTGGAGGGCTTGGAGTTTATTGCAGCTGTGCTGGAAGAATTCGGGGCGGTGATCAAGGTGGAAGGGATAGACAATATTCCGAAAGAAGGAAAGGCCATCATTCTGTCCAATCATCCTCTGGGCGGCTTGGACGGCCTGGCTTTGATGCACGTGGTGGGGCAGATACGGCGGGATATTATCTTTCCGGTGAATGACCTGCTGATGAACATACCCAACTTACAGGGTCTTTTCATTCCAATCAACAAACACGGTAGCAATGCAGCCAATGTCCGCATCTTTGATGAGTCCTTCGCTTCCGATAAGCTGCTGCTGTATTTCCCTGCCGGATTGTGCTCCAGGAAACAGGGTGGTCAAATCATCGATCTGGATTGGAAAAAGGGCATCATTTCTCGTGCAAGACGTTATCAGCGCGATGTCATCCCGGCTCATATTTCCGGAAGGAACTCCGCTTTTTTTTACAACCTGGCCAATTTTCGGAAGAGGGCAGGCATAGGCACCAATATTGAAATGTTGTACCTTGTGGATGAAATGGTGAAGCAGAAAAACAAGGAAATTGTGATTACCTTCGGCAAAGTGGTTCCCCATAGTGTTTTTGACCGTTCCATCAGGGATGCCGAATGGGCTGCCCTCATCCGGGAGCATACCTATAAGCTTGCTGAGGATAAAGATGTTGAGTTTCACCTAAATGTGAAAGCAAAGTCAGAATGAAAGAGTTGATCCCCCCCATAGCAAGGCAAAAGCTCCGGGAAGAGCTTACTCCTGATACTTTCGTGAGAAAGACCAACAACGGGAGCAATGAGATCCATATCCTGGATCATTACTCCGCTCCAACAGTACTACAGGAAATTGGGCGCCTCAGGGAGCTTTCCTTTCGTCTGGCAGGCGGAGGTACCGGAAAAGAAGTAGATCTGGACAAGTTTGACCTGATGGAAAAGCCATTCCGCCAACTCATTGTCTGGAGTCCCCGTGAACAGGAAATCATCGGGGGTTACCGCTTTATCCTGTGCAGTGAGCTTGAGAATCAGGATGGAGAAATACAGAGTCCTACCGGACGCCTTTTCCGCATCAGCCCTGAATTTGTGCGTGATATTATGCCCCTGACTATTGAGCTGGGCCGTTCCTTTGTTCAGCCGGCTTACCAGCCACAGCAGAATCTTCGGGGTGGGATGTATTCTCTGGATAATCTCTGGGACGGACTGGGTTCCCTGGTAGTGGATTTTCCTCATATTCAGTATTTCTTCGGGAAGATCACGATGTATCCTCACTTCAATACCCGGGCCCGTGACCTCATCCTGCATTTCCTGAGCAAACATTTTCCCTCTCCGGAAGGCTGGGTTGTGCCATACGATCCACTTAGCCCTGGAATCCCTGAAAATGAGTTGAATGCATTGCTGCCCTTTGTTGATTATGAGCAGGACTACAAGCATTTGATCAAGTCGGTTAGGGCTTTGGGTGAATCGATTCCCCCCCTGGTCAACGCCTATATGAACCTGAGTGCCTCAATGCGGGTCTTTGGCACCAGCATCAATACTCATTTTGGGGATGTGGAAGAAACAGGCATCTTACTGACGATTCCGGATATATATCCGCAAAAAATTGAACGGCACATCAGCACCTATCATCCAAAAGTACAGGGATGATCATACGTAAGGCTGATTTTATAAAAAGTGCCACCAATGTAGCGGGCTGTCCTGAACCTGTCTATCCTGAGTACGCCTTTATCGGCAGAAGCAATGTGGGCAAATCCAGTCTGATCAATATGCTCACCCTGCGTAAGGGTTTAGCCAGGATCAGCAGTACTCCCGGGAAGACTCAGTTGATGAGCCATTTTCTGATCAATGAGGAATGGTACCTGGTTGATCTTCCTGGATACGGCTACGCCCGCCGCTCAAAGAAAGCCCGGGCCTCCTGGGAAATAATGATCCGGAATTATCTGACCCAGCGTACTTCCCTGGTGATGGTTTTTCTTCTCATCGACAGCCGTATACCTCCTCAGGAAATGGACCTGGAATTTATGCAGTGGATGGCAGAAAAGGAAGTGCCCTTTATTCTGCTCTTTACCAAGACAGACAAAATTTCCGCCAAGGTACTGTCTCAAAACCTGAAAGAGTATAAGGCTGAATTACTGGAGCGCTGGGACGAAGCTCCCTCAGCCATCCTCACTTCCTCCCGCAGTCAGAAAGGCAGGGAGGAGGTTTTGCAGCTGATTGAAGGCCTGAACAGCAATTTCGCAGCTCAGGGTTCAGGCAAGTTCAATCAGTAAATGTTTCTTGGGGACCCTTTCTCCCTCCTTCACATAAACACCTTTCACCACACCCGTCAAAGGAGAAGCCACATCGTTCTTCATTTTCATTGCCTCCAGGATCAGGAGGCGTTCGCCTTCTTTCACCTTGCTTCCCTCTTTCACTTCCAGCTTCACTATGGTACCGGGAATCACTGCGATAACCTTTTTCGGATTGACTGGTTCGTAAGGTTTTCTGAGGTCAAATTTCTTATTGAAGGTAGTGCGATATCTTTCTCCATCAATCTCCAGCGTTTTGTAGCGGGTTACATTGCTTTCGTTTTCCATCATAAGAGGGTTTTAATTGAACGACTGAATGAAGGCCACATCAGAATGGAGGAATCCCGTGTTTCTTGTTCGGGCGTGTCACTGTTTTATTGGCAGAAATATCCAGGGCGTGAACCACAAAGGAGCGGGTGTCTGCCGGCTCAATCACTGCATCTACATAGCCGTAGGCTGCTGCAACGTATGGGTTGGCAAACTTTTTCTTATACTCTTTGATTTTCTGTTTGCGCATTGCATCCGGGTTTTCCGCATTCTTGATCTCATTGCGGAAGATGATGTTGGCGGCACCTTCAGGCCCCATCACTGCGATCTCGGCTACCGGCCAGGCGAATACAAAGTCGGCTTTAAGATGACTGGAACACATTGCAATATAGCCCCCGCCGTATGCTTTTCTGAGGATGACGGTGATTTTGGGTACGGTGGCTTCGGAATAGGCATACAAGACCTTCGCTCCGTGCCGGATCACCCCGGCGTGTTCCTGATCCACACCCGGGAGGTAACCGGGAAGATCGACCAGGGTAACCAGGGGAATATTGAAGGCATTGCAGAAGCGGATGAAGCGGGCTGCCTTATCAGAAGAGTCCACATCCAGCACACCGGCCAGCACCAGGGGCTGGTTGGCCACAAATCCAACGGTTTTCCCTTCCATCCTGGAGAACCCGATGACCATATTCTCCGCAAAGAGTTCCATCACTTCGAGAAACTCGGAATCGTCGGAAATAGCCCGGATCACATCTCTTACGTCATAAGGCTGGCGAGGGTCGGTGGGGATAATATTGTCAATTTTATATGACCTGGACTTGGGGGGCTTTTTGGGGAAAGGTTCAGCTTTCTTTTCGTTGTTCCAGGGAATGAAACTCATCAGCTCTTTGATCTGGCTGAAGCATTCTTCCTCGCTCATTGCAAAGAAGTGTGCATTTCCGGTGATTTCAGAATGTACACGGGCTCCACCCAGGTCTTCCATACTGATCTCTTCTCCCAATACAGTCTTGATGACTTCGGGCCCGGTGATAAACATCTTAGAAATCTTGTCCACCACAAATACAAAATCGGTCAGGGCAGGGGAGTAGACCGCTCCACCGGCACAGGGACCCAGGATGACACTGATTTGGGGAATAACTCCACTGGCCTGGGTGTTGCGATAGAATATCTCTCCGTATCCGGCAAGAGAATTTACGCCTTCCTGGATGCGCGCTCCTCCACTGTCATTAATCCCGATCAGGGGAACTTTCAGTTTCATTGCGTGATCCATAATCTTGCAGATCTTCTTGGAGTGCATCCACCCCAGAGATCCCCCTGCAACAGTAAAGTCCTGAGCATAAATACAGACAGGATAACCGTTGATGGTACCGGTACCGGTTATGACTCCATCACCCGGAAGGTATTTCTTATCCATATCGAAATCCTTCGCCGCGTGCTCCACAAAGAGGTCGTATTCGTGAAAAGACTTGGGGTCGAGCAGGGAAATGATCCTTTCCCTTGCAGTCATCTTTCCGCCCTCTTTCTGTTTCTGAATTGCCTGCTGGCCGCCACCCTGGAGTGCACCGCGCATTCGCTTCTTCAGGTCACTGGTTTTCTGTTTTAGAGACATAGGTTCTGGTTTTGGTTCGACCAATTCTGCCGCATAAAAGCCGGGCAAACATACAAAAATAAGGAATATCCTGATTTCTTTCGCCACCGGTCCCCTCGACTACGCTCGGGGCCCGCCATATTGCCACCGGTCCCCCCGACTACGCTCGGGGCCACTCTCTTCCAATGAAGTATTTGCATATTATTGCAGTTCATTCAAAACCTGCTTTATGCATATCGAAGCCCTACGCGACTATTGTATTTCCAAAGCAGCGGTCACAGAAGAATTCCCTTTTGACGAAGTGACCCTTGTCTTTAAGGTAGCCGGAAAAATGTTTGCACTTGTTCCCACCGACAAACCCGACCTGCGCATCAGCCTCAAGTGCGAACCTGACCGGGCCATTTCCCTGCGCGAGCATTATCCGGCGATCATCCCAGCCTACCATATGAATAAGCAGCATTGGAATGCATTGATGATAGATCAGGGACTTCCGGATAAGTTGGTTTATGAGCTGATCGACCTGAGTTATATGCTGGTGGTTCAGTCCCTGCCGAAAAAGCGGAGGGAGGAAGCCGGCCTGGATTAGAAAAAAGCCCCGCGCTGGCGGGGCTTCACTTGCGGCTTCTGAGCTTATTCCTTCCCTACAAAAAACGTGATCGTTTTCTCAGATTCATTGCCCAGCTTATCAATGGCTTTAATGACAACAGTGTATTCCTTTTGTTCCTGGAAGCGATCCAACTCTGACACATCCAGGGTGTAAGGACTGGAATAATCCACGAAAGCGGCTCCATTCATACTGTACTGGATCTTTCCTGTTCCCACCTTTTTATCGGTGGCACCGATGTACAGACGCGTATAATTGGGATATACATCCAGCCCGTTTGAGGTCTTCCCTATCGGTTTGATGCTGAAGTTGGCATAGATCACAGGGGGGGTATTATCCACATATACCTCGCTCGACTTTTCGGTTTCCTTATTGTTAACATTGTCTGTTGTGGTGAAAGAGATTTTGCGCATTCCCTCCTTTGCCAGGGTGAAGGGGGCATTATAGGTACTGCTTCCTGCCCCATCTATGATGTAGTTGGTCGTTTTCACCCCTGACTCTGCATCCCGCGGAGTCAACGTTACCCTGGTGTTGGAGGTGACAAAGAGAGTGTCGCGGTCAAAGAACTGCGGACTGCCATAGCTGATGGCAGTGGTTGGGGCCACATTGTCCATATAAACCCTGAGGTTTTTATTTGCGGCGCGGTTGGTAACCTGGTCGGTGGCCCAGTATGCAACATTGTGGGTGCCCTTGCGGTCTGGGATAGGGAAATCCTGGCCGAAAGTCTGCTCGCCACCCCCGTCTATGCGGTAAAGGATATCTTCCACTCCGGCTTTGTTGTCGGTGGCACTCAGGTTGATCTTTGTTCTGTTGCTTACATAAGTGTAGGTTCCCTGATACTGATCGCCTCTGATCTCATAACTTACAACAGGAGGGGTCTTATCCAGATAGAATTTATAGGCATTCCTGGATTCTGTATTGTCCACATTATCTACAGAATAGTAATACAGGGTATGGTCACCATCGGTCAACCAGGCAAGGCCGAGTACACTTGCGTACCGTCTTTCCGTGCCATCGTCGAAGGCATAATTGGTATTTCTTACCCCGGCAAGATTATCAGTAGAGGAAAGGGAGATTGTGGCTTTGGGCGAAAGAATATCCTGTTTTTTCGGGGAAGTGGTGGCATAAGTGGTTTTTGGTGCACTTAGATCCACCACGAATTCTCTTACATTGGGATTCTCGGCATTACCGGTGAAGTCGGCGGCATAATACTGCAGGAACTGCTGCCCTTCCTTGTTCATACTCAGTGAAGCATTGTATTTCTGGTAAGCTTCTTTATTGATGGAATAATAGGTCTGCTCCACCCCTGAGACCGCATCTTTACTTGTCAGACTCACTGTGAGGTTTTTTCCGTAATAGATAGTATTGCCGGATGTGTAGCGCGGAGCTCCGGTGAAAGAAGAAGAGGTGGATGGGGCAATCCCATCGGCATATACTTCAAATATGATATCCCTCACCGGTACCACATTCTGACGGGTTTCCGGATCTACAGCAGAAGGTGTTCTTATGGTATTCAGTCCTTCTGTATCCAGATAGAATGGATTGGCGTACGCATTTGTGGCCTCACTTTCCAGCTTAATCCCATCCTTTATATCCGGTGTTACGGATAAGAAGAGATACACAGGCAGCTCTTTGTTAATGTAGAGCTTTCCATCGGGTGCTGTGTAGCGGCGTTTTTCGTGCTTGAGCATTTGCTGGGCAGGAAGGGTAATCACGATCCCCAGCAAAAGGATGAGCAGGCTTGTCTTTTTCATTGAGGTATGCAGGTTTTGGTTGGTTCAGGCTTTGGAAAAGCAATAATAAGCAAGTTGAGGGGATTTTGCAAAATTTGCTTTTCATTTTATTCTGCTGCCGGATCTCCTTAAGCTGCCGTATCTTGCAGCCGGTTTTTATATCCCTTGCAATGATAGACAAACGCAAGCTTTATTATTTGATGGGACCTCAGCTAAGGCGATGGGCAAGAAGGGTGTATTATTATCCGGCCGATCTGCGGGATACCCTGAGCGGACGCCGTGATCCGATGATTCCACCCAGGGGAAGGGTTTTTATCGGCTATGGTGATTTTCGGCAGCAGGGAGAACGACTGATGCAACAATTAATCGATTATGCCGGATTGAAGCCCTACCACAGGGTATTGGATATAGGATGCGGTATCGGGCGTTTGGCTGTCCCTCTGACTGGCTACCTGAACGACGAAGGCTCCTATGAAGGCTTTGATATTGTCCGTTCAGCCATCCAATGGTGCAAAAAAAAAATATCCTCAGCCCACCCGCGCTTTCAATTCAGGCATATCCATTTGAGAAATGACCTGTACAACCTTCAAACCCGTAACAAGGCCAGCCACTTCGCTTTTCCTTATGAGTCAGGGCAGTTTGATGTTGTCTTTCTGTTTTCGGTTTTTACCCATATGCTTCCTGAGGATGTGGAAAATTACCTGGGAGAGATCGCCCGTGTGCTGAAACCGGGCGGAAGATGTCTGTCTACCTTTTTTGTTATGAATGAAGAAACGAAGCAAAGGATGGATGCCTTTGAGGGTTTGAAGTTTGTCCACGACAAGGGGGATTATCTGCTGATGGATCCTAAAGTAAAGGAAGCCAATGTGGCCTATCGTGAAAAGCCGCTGCTTCAAAGCATCCATAATCAGGGACTGAAGCTTGAAAGCATCCATTATGGCTACTGGTCGGGGAGGAAAAAAGAAGACTGCGTGGATTTTCAGGATGTCCTGATCTTTTCCACACAGTCGTAGCATTCGGGCAAATCGGAGTACATCCGTCTTACCGCATTATCTTCGCTATTCCTGGATACAGCACATCAGGTTACGGTCACCATAGGCATCATCGATGCGGGTGACCGGAGTCCAGTATTTATCGCCCTTGCTGCAGCTGAGCGGGAAAGCAGCCTCTTCACGGCTGTATGGAAAGTTCCACTTATCATCGCTGATCATACAAACCGTATGGGGGGCATTCTTCAGCAGGTTATTCTCCCGGTCAGCTTTGCCAGCCTCCATTTGCCTGATTTCCTGACGGATGGAGATCATTGCCTCACAGAACCTGTCCAGTTCTGAAAGGGGTTCGCTCTCGGTGGGTTCCACCATCAGGGTGCCAGGTACCGGAAAGGCCACCGTTGGGGCGTGGAAGCCATAATCCATCAGTCGTTTGGCAATATCGATCACATCCACTCCGGCTGTTCGATGAAACATATTGCAATCGATGATCATTTCGTGGGCATTGAATCCATTTTTTCCTGTGTACAGGATTTCGTAATGCCCTTCGAGTTTTTTCTTCAGATAATTGGCATTGAGTATAGCCATCTTCGTGGCCTCTGTGAGTCCTTCTCCCCCCAGCAGTTTGATGTAGGCATAGGAGATGGTCAGGATGAAAGCACTGCCAAAAGGAGCCGCAGCAATGGCTTTGATCCCCTGCTCTCCGCCAGTGGTCACAACCGGATGGGATGGCAGGAAAGGAACCAGATGCCTGGCCACGCCAATTGGCCCTACTCCCGGCCCGCCACCCCCGTGAGGGATGGCAAAAGTTTTATGAAGATTGAGATGACACACATCGGCACCGATGAGTCCCGGACTGGTTAAACCTACCTGGGCATTCATATTGGCCCCGTCCATATACACCTGTCCACCTGCCTGATGAATAATGTCCATTATCTCACAGATCTCTTCTTCAAACACTCCGTGTGTAGAGGGATAGGTTACCATCAGGGCTGCCAGATTGTCTTTGTGGACTTCCGTTTTCTCGCGCAGGTCGTCCACATCAATATTGCCGGCTTCATCGCATTTCACGATGATCACTTCCATCCCGGCCATCACTGCACTGGCCGGATTGGTGCCGTGGGCCGAGGAGGGGATAAGGCAGATGTTGCGGTGTCCGTTGCCACGACTGCGGTGGAATTCTCTGATCACCATCAGTCCGGTGTATTCTCCGGCGGCACCGGAATTAGGCTGAAAGCTGATTGCTGCAAAATCGGTGATTTCACAAAGGTCTCTCTCGAGTCCTTCGATCAGCTGATGATAGCCTTCTGCCTGATCTGCCGGTACAAAAGGATGGATGCTGCCAAACTCGGGCCAGCTCAGGGCAAACAGCTCTACGGCTGCATTCAGTTTCATTGTACAGCTCCCCAAAGGGATCATCGAACGGTTCAGCGCCAGGTCGCGGTTCTCCAACAACTTCAGGTAGCGCATCATTTCCGTTTCGCTGTGATAAGTATTGAAGACATCCTGTTGCAGGTATTCCGACTGGCGCTGCAGGCCATCAGGAATGCAATTCAGTTTTCCGCATATTTCCGGATCGCAGATAAAACTTGAAAAGGGGGTGTCTGTGGCCATAGCCATCAACTCCAGGATGGCATTGATATGCTCCAGTGTGGTGGTCTCATCGATACTGATCCCGATGGTTTTCGCATCGATGTATCGGAAGTTCATCTCTTTCTTCAAGGCGCCTTCCTTCATCTTTTCCACCATTTCCGCAGAAGGGAAACGGAATTTCAGGGTATCGAAGAAATGCACATTTTCTTCCTGAATCCCGAACTTAAGGGCTTCCTGGCGCAGGACGGAAGCGAGGATATGGATATGCCGGGCGATTTCTTTGAGGCCTTCGGGACCGTGATAGACGGCGTACATCCCGGCCATAGAGGCCAGTAGGGCCTGGGCAGTGCAGATATTGGAAGTGGCTCTTTCCCTTTTGATATGCTGCTCGCGGGTTTGCAGGGCCATCCTGAGTGCAGGATTGCCTTTACGATCCACGGAGATCCCGATGATGCGGCCGGGCAGATGGCGCTTAAAGTCTTCTTTGGCAGCAAAAAAGGCGGCGTGCGGTCCGCCAAATCCCATCGGGATGCCAAAACGTTGTGATGATCCAAGCACGACATCGGCACCCCATTCGCCCGGTGGACTGAGGAGGGTGAGGCTGAGCAGATCGGCTGCCACTGCTACAAAGGCACCCTTTTCTTTGGCTTGTTCCACGATGTTCCGGCGGTCATAAACCTTCCCAAACTGATCCGGAAACTGGATCAGGATGCCAAAGACTTGCTCGTCAATGTGCAGGTTCTCAGGGTCTTCCACAACCAGATCAATGCCCAAAGGCAGGGCGCGGGTTTCCAGAATATCGATGGTTTGCGGAAAGGTGTTTTTTGACACGATAAAACGGTTCGCTCCGGCTTTCACGGCAGCCCTGGACCTTGCCCTGAAAAACATCACCATTGCTTCAGCAGCGGCCGTGCCTTCGTCCAACAGAGAGGCATTGGCCATCGGCAGGGCGGTCAGCTCAGACACCATTGTCTGGAAATTGAGCAAGGCCTCCAGGCGACCCTGGCTGATCTCAGCCTGATAAGGAGTATAGGCAGTATACCAACCCGGATTTTCCAACACATTGCGCTGGATGACACCCGGAAGGATGGTATCATAATAGCCCATCCCGATGAAAGTTTTGTATATCCTGTTCTTTGAGGCGATACCCTTCAAGTGGTGTATGAGTTCGTATTCGTTCATCCCCGGACCGATGTCGAGATCCTTGTAACGCCGAATGTTAACCGGAATAGTCTGGTTGATAAGGGTATCCATAGAAGGAGCGCCAATCCTGTCCAGCATTTCCTGCACCTGGTGGTTGCGCGGTCCATTGTGCCTGCTGATAAAATTGTTGGTGATCATAGAAGGTTTAGTATCTATATTGACTGAATGCGTTTTCGGCGCAAAGATAGCGGAAAAAGAAAGGGAGGAAAGGCAATTTCAAGTCAGTTTTCTTCAGATAAAGTGATGCAGGGCTTCCCAAAGTTTGCAGGTGGGAAGCCCCATAACATTATAAAATGAACCTTCAATCCGGGAGATGCCTGTTAATCCGATCCATTCCTGTATGCCATAGGCCCCGGCTTTATCGTAGGGGGCATATTCATCTACATAACAGGCGATCTCTTCTTCTCGCATTGATTTGAACTGCACAAAGGAGACAGCCTGGAAGCTGTGATGCCTGCGCTTGTCCATTATGCAAACACCGGTAATTACCTGGTGGGTTTTTCCGGAGAGCTTTTTCAGCATTGCAATGGCTTCATTTCGATCTCCGGGCTTATTCAGAATTTCATTCTCCAGCACTACGATGGTATCTGCAGTAATCCAAAGGGCATTGTCAGGGGGAAGGCGTCGGGCATAAGCATCGGCTTTTTCCTTTGCCAGGTGCTCAGCCACTTCACCAGGCGGAAGCCCGGCAGGAACGGCCTCCCCTGTATCCACGGTGTCTGTCTTAAAGTTGAACCCCATCTCTTCCAGCAGTTTTCTGCGTCGGGGGGAAGCAGAGACCAGAATGAGTTCCCTTTTTTCAAATTTTTGCATCAATGTTACAGCCATAGCGCAGCGATCAAACCGAGAACCATTATTCCTTTCAGCGTGGCAGATACCGAGAGTGGATATTTTCTGCGGGAAGCCTCAGGAAAACGAATAAGCAACCACAGCAAAGGTAGGCAAAGCACAGTGGCGGCATACATTGCCAAAGCGGTGTATTGATGCAAGAGCAGCAATGGGATCAGGCCAAGGATGAGCAGAAAGTTCAGCAAGAGCATTGTTCTAAGCACTTTTCTGGCCCGGGCAACACCGATCAGAAGGGGGAGACTGGCATAAGCACAGTATTTGTCCCCGGCAATGTCTTCCAGGTCTTTGGCCTGTTCCCTTGTCAGGGTGGTCAGAAAGGCAAAGACGCCAAAAAACCAAACGGGCCAGGCATACGGACTCTCCCAAAAGGGCAGGTTTCCATACTGAGAATGATAGAGCCAGGCGGGAAGCGCTACGGTACTGCTTACCAGCAGGGCGGTGAGCAGGCTGCCGATCAGCGGCAGGTGCCTGGTTTGGAAGGTGTAAAGATATTCAGTGACAAGGACGACAAGAATAAGCAGGGAGAAGAGGATGTTGTTGAGCAGCAAGCCTGCGGCCAGCGCTATTCCAAGCGTGAGATAAAGCAGCCTTGTTGCTGTCTTTTGGCCTTGTGCCAGACTAAGCTCATTGGTGACCAGCGGACGTTTTCTCCGGTTGATCCGGTCTGCCTGCACATCCCTGAGGTCATTGATCACATACCCCCAGGCTGCGGCCAGGCTTAGACTTGCTGCGGAAACAATCAGGCTAAGATTAGGAATGCTGAAGGAGTGAGCCGGATGCTGGATGTTGTCCATCGCCAGGTAAATCAGCAGAAAACCGAAAAAGATGATGAGCAGGTTCGGCCATCGCATCAGGATGCAAACCTGAAGGGCCTTGCTGAGTGTGGTTTCAGGAAGGGAAAGGAAGTGCCGATCCTGAGGCTTGCTTCCGTGGTTTTTACTGCACTCAAACATCCCAGGAATAGGCTGTTTCATCGAACCATTTATTTTGAACCCTCATCACCTGCTCGATGACATCTCTGACGCAGCCTTTGCCACCGGGCAGAGAGGAGATCATCATAGCCACAGCCTTGATTTCTTCCGATGCATCAGCCGGACAGGTAGCCACGCCTGAGCGCCGCATCAGTTCAAAGTCGGGGATATCGTCTCCCATAAACAAGACTTCCTCATCCCCGAGATGATGCTCTTTCAGGTAGGCCTCATACACCTCCAGTTTATTGCCCACTCCCAGAAAAACATCGTGTACACCCAATACCTCAAAGCGCTTCCTTACACTTTCTGTCTTTCCGCCCGAAATGATGGCCACGCGATATCCTTTCCGAACCGCCTGCCGGATGGCGTATCCATCCCGAACATTGGCCGTGCGTAACAATTCCCCTTCTCTGTCAATGATGATGGTGCCATCCGTGAGTACACCGTCATAGTCAAAGATGAAGGTGGTGATATGGGTGAGTAACTCCTTAATATTCATAGCTTACTTTTCAGGTGGATAACGCTTTTGCAGGGATTGGGTCAGGGTCTCATAGAGTTCACGCAGGGCTGAATGTTCGTGAAGCAGGGCCAGGTGCTGCCGGATGGTTTGCTGGTCTGCTCTTTTCGCCGGACCGGTTTGACGGCTTTGTCCCGGAAAATCAATGGCCAGTTGCGCTGTACGTTCGATCAGGGGATGCAGGAGAGAGAAAGGAAGCTGTGCTTCCTTGCAATAATCTTCAGCGAGTTCAATAATGTGATTGGTGAAATTATTGACCATCACTGCTGCCAGATGGAGTTTCAGGCGTTCTTGCGATGACATTTCCACAACGGTTTGAGCAATTCTATCGGCAAGCCGGTGCAGCACCCTCAGGTCAGCGGGATGCGATGCTTCCAGGAGAAATGGGATATTGGAGGCAGAAAGCAGGGGGCCTCCCCCCAGGGTTTGCAGGGGATAAAGAACCGCTTTGCGATGGGGTGACGCAATGGCATCCAGGGGGGCAGCCCCGGAGGTGTGTACCAGGGGCCCACTGACAGAAGGAACAGCCAGGCTTACTTCAGGTATGGCATCATCAGAGACCGCCAGGAAACAAAACCCGGTCTCCGGGGGGATTGCACCCATATCCTGAATATGCCTGATTCCGTATTGGCTGGCCAGCTTTCCAGACTGATCGGTATTTCGGCCCCAGATGCCCAAGAGCGGGATTTGGTTGTCCCGGAAGGTGCGTATCAGGAAGACCGCCATTCTGCCTGTCCCTAGGATCACTATGCCTGATTCTGGCTGTATCATCACAGCCCAAAATTACACAAAGGAGCAGATTCAGGTCTTTTTTCGTTGAAGACGGCGAACAAAACTCAGCACAAAGCCCAGCAGCATAATGATAGAGCCGGTCCAAAGAATATTTATGTAAGGGAAAATGATGGCTTTTAATACGATAAACTCCATCTGCTCCTGATAAACGCCCAGCATTATCGCTCCGGGGATGTCTGATACTTTTTCAAAACGAAGACCATAGCCCAAATCAGTATCGCTGACAATCCCATTGCCGACCATATCCTTGTGGATGCGGTATTCAGGCAGAAGGGCATATTCCTTTCCTTCGGCATCAATCACCCTGACAAAAGCACGCAGCCACACATTTTCCAGAGTGGCATCCTGTTCCACCACACTGAGCGAATCGACTACGGCAATCATACTTCCGAAAGTTACCGTATCGCCCCGTGCTACTTCAGCCTCCCTGATCTTATCAAAGCGGTCGGGGCTCTGGGGCGAAAGATCTGCATAGCTGATGTATGCGTAAATATCTTTGGTCAGCAAATTGGCAGTGGCAGGGTCATATACATTGCCCATCCGCTCGTTTTCATTGATGTTTGGTGCCAGAGTGAAGGCCTTCTCCCACTCTCCGTTTTTGTTTTCTTTCAGGAAGTCCAGCTCAAAGAAAGTCCGGGAGCCTTCCTTGTATTTGCCTGTATAGCTCACTGCATAAGGCAGCATCGGCATCGTATCCCCTATCACCAGCAATTGGTTTTCTTCATTAGAACCGGCAGCGCTGAGATCAAAACGGGAGGTGTTTTGTGAGATCACGATTTCATTGGAAAAAGTGATCACCACACCTACCAGGAAGAGTGCAAATCCGAAATGCGTGACCATAGCCCCTGATTTGGAAAAGGACCAGCCGGTTCTTTTCCACCAGGCGATCGCACTGACCATAGCAAAATACAGACCGAACAGCATCAGGAGATATCCTCCATACCTGACTTCAAACAGGATGGCCGTAATGATTGTCAGCAGTATTCCGCCAACAAAAGCCGGAAGGACTTTTTTCCAGAGTCCTTTGCTGCGGTTTTGTCCATAGGTGAGATATTGACCAAAGCCGATCAGCAAAGCAATCAATACCGCGTAGGGGAGCTGCCAGCGGTTGTAATAGGCCACCGGATCCAGGGGAGGGGCGATACTGGTGCCGAACATCTGGTTGAACACGGGAATGGAAGTGCTGAAGATGATCTGAAAAGCCGAAAGAATGAGCACCATTGCGCCCACGAACATCCAGAATTCGCGGGAGAGAGTATTCTCTTTCTCTTGCCGGATAAGGCTTTTATAGCGATAGACAAAGAGTCCGATGGAAAGGATAAAGAATGTAATCACAAAGAGGACCAGTTGAAACATCAGGCCGTCGTCCCCGAAGCTGTGTACGGAAGTTTCAGTGAGTATCCCGCTCCGGGTAAGAAAAGAGGCGTACAATACCATCACGTATGCGAAGGTGGTGAAGATGAAAGCGGCCAGATGGCTGAGATTGTGATTGCGGCCGGCAAGGATAAAGTGCAGGGCGGCCAGGATAGTCAGCCAGGGAACCAGGGAGGCGTTCTCTACCGGATCCCAGGCCCAGAAACCACCGAAGGTCAGGGCAATGTAAGCCCAGGCACCCCCAAGCAATAAACCCAGGCCAAGAAAGAAAGCAGAAAAAAGAACCCAGCTGCGGACCTCTTTTACCCAGGCACGGTAGCGCCCGGTCCATAAACCGGCGGTAGCATAAGCAAAGGGGATAAGGATAGAAGCATATCCAACAAACAGGACCGGAGGATGAATGGCCATCCAGTAATTCTCAAGCAAGGGGTTCAGGCCATTTCCATCTGTAATGAAACGCAGGTATTCCGGGTTGGAAAAGAACTCCAGCTCCGCCTCTCTGGCCGTATCACGCAAGAGCACAAACGGATCACCACCTACTTGCAATCCACCAATGTCGGCACCCAATAGCATTGAGGTAAGGAAGACCTGCGCCAGGGCCACAATGGCCATTACCGGGGCTTCCCAGTCTTTCACCGTAAGCAGCAAAACGGCCCCAAGGATGGCCTGGAAAAAGCCCCAGATAAAGAAACTGCCTTCCTGTCCGGCCCAGAAACAGCTGAATAAGAATCGATTGGACATATCCAGAGAGGAGTGTTGCCAAACGTAGCGGTATTCAAAGTGATGGTTAAAGATGAGATAGTAGAGGGAAGCCATTGAGACCAGAAAAAAGAAAACGTGTGCCAGAAAAAAGATGCGTGGCAGCAGGGGTTTCGACAGGCTTTCCTTTTGTCTCACCTTCAGAGCATATAGCAATGCAGACAGCAAGGCAAACAGAAAAGATAAATTGATGGCAAAATGTCCCAGATTGCCAGTGAACAAGTTTTCTCCAATATATTGTATTTCCATTATTATCAGTGTTTTAATGGGTAAGGGTGAAAATAGTATTCGCCTATTTACATTCTTCCATAAAAGGCTGCTAAAATACATAATTTCCTGTCAGACGGAGATGTTGAAAACTCCTGTCTTGGAACAGCAGTTGAATGGTTATTTTTGTGTGCTATGAATGAAACTGGACATTCCGGGAGCCCCAAACCGGATAGAAAGCGCAAAACCCCTGTAAGACAGATAGGTCTGGAACACGGGAAAATTCCTCCCCAGGCACTCGATCTGGAGGAAGCAGTGCTGGGAGCTATTCTGATTGAAAGAAATGCCCTCACAGCGGTGATCGATATTCTTAAGCCCGATGTCTTCTACAAGGAAGCCCACCAATTGATCTTTTCCGCTATATCAAGGTTGTTTAGTAGGTCGGAACCTATTGATATACTGACCGTTACACAGGATTTGAAGAAGGAGGGCGATCTGGATCTGGCAGGAGGACCCTATTACCTGAGTCAGCTCACAAACCGTGTCGCCTCGGCAGCCAATGTGGAGTTTCACGCTCGCATTTTGCTACAGAAGCATATTCAACGTGAGCTGATCCGCATTTCTTCCGACATTATCACAGAAAGCTTTGAGGACACAACAGATGTGTTCGATATCCTTGATAAGGCAGAGCAGGAACTATTCAGCATCAGCGAGACCAATTTCCGGCGTGACTATGATAATATGCACAACCTTGTCAGGGAAGCCATCGCAGACATTGAGGGGGCGCGTAAACACGATGGGAACCTAAGGGGCGTACCTTCCGGCTATACCAGCCTCGACCGGGTAACTGCCGGGTGGCAGCGCTCTGACCTGATCATTATTGCCGCCCGTCCCGGAATGGGAAAAACCGCCTTTGCTTTGTCGATGGCCCGCAATATGGCCGTGGACTTTAAGAAGCCGGTTGCGGTATTTTCTCTTGAAATGTCTGCCGTACAGCTTGTTACACGCCTTATCTCAGCCGAAGCAGAACTGCCGGCCGATAAGCTTCGTAAAGGAAACCTGGAAGATTATGAGTGGGATGCCCTGAACAGCAAGGTGAGCGCCCTGATTGATGCGCCCATCCTGATTGACGATACTCCGGCACTTTCCATATTTGAGCTGAGAGCCAAATGCCGCCGGCTGAAAGCACAGCACGATATTCAAATGATCGTGGTCGACTATATCCAGCTGATGTCAGGCGGCAGCTCCAATGCCGGCAACCGCGAACAGGAGATCAGTCAGATCTCCCGTTCCCTCAAAAGTCTGGCCAAGGAGTTGAATATTCCCGTGATCACCCTTTCCCAGCTGAACCGCTCGGTAGAAACCCGTGGCGGTTCAAAAAAGCCTATTCTTTCCGACCTGCGCGAATCCGGTGCCATTGAGCAGGATGCAGATATGGTCGTTTTTATTTATCGACCTGAATATTACAAGATTGATGAAGATGATAAAGGCCCTACCAAAGGAATGGCCGACATCATCATCGCCAAGCATCGTAATGGGGCCCTGTCGGAAATCCGGATGCGTTTCATTGATAAGTTCGCCCGCTTTGAAGAGCTGAGTGAAGCCCCTATGGGCGCTTTCGGTGAAATGGATGAACCGGGCAGCAGCATCCGCATTCTGCCATCCCGCCTGAATGAAATGGAGGATGAAGATATTCCCTATTGAGAACAGGTTTTTTACGCATTGAACAAGAACCGCTTAATGCCTGTTTGATGCCAAAGGATTGCTGATGGCGTTAACGGGCCTTCCTAAAGAATATTAATATGCATACCAGGTATAATCTCAGATTCAATATTAGGTATCTCCTCACCCTCTTCCTGCTCTACGCAGCCATAGCCGCCCCCCTGCAGGCTGCCTATATCCTTGTACCTATGGATCAGACGCAGAAGAATCACCTCAAAGCCTATGGCATTGCCTACTGGACGCTGGAGAGGGAGGTGGAGGTAATGTGGCTGCTGAATTACCGGGGGGGTAGCTTTATGTCGAAGTATGCCGAACCAATAGAAAAGGAACTGGTGATCCGGGGAGTAAGCTATGAGATCATCGCCGATGCCCAGAGCTCAGCCATTTTGCAGGAAATTGCCAGTCCTTCCGTAAACCAGGAAGTAATTAAACTCACCAAAGCCCCGCGGGTGGCCATTTATTCTCCTCCGAACGCACAACCCTGGGACGATGCCGTGACCCTGGTTATGACCTACGCTGAGATTCCCTATGATGTGATTTATGACCGGGAAGTGCTGGATGGAGTGCTGCCTATGTACGACTGGCTCCATCTGCACCACGAGGATTTTACCGGACAGTACGGGAAGTTCTGGTATGCCTATCGCAATGCCCCCTGGTACCGGGAAACCCAGGAGCTGAGTGAGAATATGGCCCGGGAACTGGGCTTCAATAAGGTCAGTCAGTTAAAATTGGCGGTGGCCAAAAAAATCCGCGATTTTGTAGCCGGAGGCGGATATATGTTTGCAATGTGCTCGGCCCCCGATTCTTATGATGTGGCCCTGGCCGCCGATGGCGTGGACATCTGCGATGTGATGTTTGATGGAGACCCAATGGATCCGAACGCTCAGGATAAACTAAACTACGACAATTGCTTTGCCTTTACCGGTTTTACCATCAGCACCAATCCATACGAATACGAGATATCTTCTATCGATGTGACTCCGCAGTCGCGCAAGCTGAACGAGAAGAATGATTTCTTTACCCTCTTTGATTTCAGTGCAAAGTGGGATCCGGTGCCTACAATGCTTTGTCAGAACCATACCAGTGTGGTGAAAGGTTTTATGGGACAGACGACGGCTTTCCGTCGGGATCAGATCAAGCCGGAGGTGCTGATTATGGGAGAAACAAAATCGGTGGGGGAGGCCCGCTACCTTCACGGTGAATACGGACGCGGCACTTTCACTTTTCTGGGTGGTCACGACCCTGAGGATTACCGCCATTTTGTAGGGGATCCCCCCACCTTACTCGACCTTTATCCCAACTCTCCAGGGTACAGGCTGATCCTGAATAATATCCTCTTCCCGGCAGCCAAGAAACAGAAGCAGAAGACCTGACAGGTAGCATCGTTTTCGGTTGGCTGTGACATTTGCCGTTCTCTCTGATCGGTTCTCCTTGAATAAAAAGCCCCGGTTCTGGACCGGGGCGGGGATGCATTTGCCCTTAGAAAGGGCTCAGGGGTCGGATGAGTTTGCCCTTCGACACACTTCGACAGAACTCAGTGCAGGTGCTCAGGGAACGGATGAGGATCAGGGGAGATAAATGGTCTGGGTATTCCCATTGATGGTCAGGCTTGCGATATTGTCGCAGGCTCCGTTGCCAAAATCGATGATTCTGAGGGGGTGGTTGCCTCGTTGGGTCTCGCGTACGCCACTCACAATCCACTGGCAGGCCCGGGGCATTTCCAGGGGTGTGGTGATCTGCATTGTATAGCTCATTCCATTGAACATCGTCCCGTTGCGGTTTCCGCTGATCAGCCATACGTCATCATAAATTGCTGGAAAGGGAGTCTGCGCCCCTGCCGCGAAAACACGGGTGGTTTGGGCTTGCATTGTGGCTGTATCCCCGTTCGGACGGGTAATCTTTCCACCAATCAGGGAACTGCTCAATGTGAGCATTCCATTGATATGGCCCTGGTTGATGAAGGTGCGGACACCTTCAATAAGATGGTCGCTCACATAGTAGTTCAGGGGGGTCACTGTCCGGGTGGAAAGTGAATCGTGGGGAGGGGCGCTGACAACACTGATAATCTGTCCGCGGCGATAGCGGCCATCGTTGCAGAGGCAGTTCACCGGCCCGAAGTCCACGGTAATGGTCTTAGGCCAGTTGATGGTGTCAAAAGGAACAATGGTGATCGTGGCGCAAGGTCCCCAATGGGGGGGCTTGGGACCGCCTGGATGTGGGCCCTGAAGTGAATCCATCGCCATATCCGTAGCATCTGATGAAAGCAGACTGATCTCATCCATCATTGCTTCATTGGCAATCTCTTCCTTAATGAAGCTCGTTTCTTCGGTATTATCTGCCTCAGGGGTTTCTTCCTTATCGCAGGCGGTGAAAAGCACAGCAAGGCTCAGGAGCAGCACGGCAATGATCAGCCCGGAGAAAAATTGTTTCGTACGCATCGTATTGGGGTTTTTAGGGATTAATGTGGGTAGGATGCCGCCGGAGGCAAAAGGTTTAATGGCCAGGCGTAAATGTTCATCGGATTGCTGCCAATACAAGCCAATCATATTGTTGTTATCTTTGAGTGTTATGAAGTGGAGATTAGGTCTGTTCGGCTGTTTGTTATCCCTGCTGCTTTCAGGGATGCTGGTGAGTGCTTGCAGGAAAGAAGTGATTGTGCCTGACAAGCCAGTACAAACTCCTTTTCCGGATACCTTGCTTGTGCGGCACTTCATCGATATTGACCCCGACCAGCATTACAACATAAGCACTTCCTTCGGGGAGGCACTGGAGGTGCTTTTTGATGTGGATGAAGATAGTCTTACCGATATCGCCTTTCAGCTGAGCAGAACTATTTGGCATAATGGAAACTACGGTGGTTCGAAAGTTGAAACTTTTTCTTCCTGGCAAGTTCAGGCTGCGAAGGAAGGCGCTGTTTTAAATGCGATGGTTCACGATTCTTCATTTATTCCACGGAAGGATACCCTGGAATGGTATGCCGGGACAATAGGATTGTATTCTTTTTCAAATGTGTATATCCCTCCTCCGGGCAGCAGCAACTCCAGCGGAAACTGGAAAAGCCAGTCGCACAAGCATTTGCTGCTAAGAAAAGTAATGGGCAAAGATACCCTTTACGGTAGTATTCTGATGAGTACCGGCAGTAATCCCTCTCTCACTTTAGAGGCCTTTTCCTACCAGCAAATAGTCATTCAGGAAAATAATTAGAAGGCGGCAGCTGATACCTCCCGGGAATCAATGGATCAGATATGTCCCAGGCGCTGCAGACAAACGCGGATCTTTTCAAAGCTGCGCTCGATATCATTGTCGAGGCCCACACTAAAGCGAATCAGGCCTTCAGACAAGCCCATTGCATCCTGGACTTCCTGTGGCACTTCTGAGGAGGTACTTTTCCCGGAGCAGCTGAACAGGGTTTTAAAATAGCCCAGGCTCACGGCCAGATATCCCACACCTTCTTCCTCCATTACTTCCATCAGTTTATTGGCCAAATCGGCTTTCTTCATATCAATGGCCAGCATTCCCCCGAAACCGTAGCCAGGGTTCATCATCTGCTTCATCAGCTTATGGCCCCGGTGTTCACTCAGTCCGGGATAATTCACATTGACCCCGATGCGCTTCAGGTTTTCCGCCAGGTAGATTGCGTTGGCAGAGTGCTGCTTCATCCGGATGTGGAGGGTGTGCAGGTTTTTCAATATGGAGGAGGAACGCAGGGGATCCATTACCGGCCCCAATAGCATTGCCGTGCCATTGTTCACATCAATCATCTGGTTGATGGTGTCCTCATCGGCACAAATGGCCCCGGCCACACAATCGTTCTTTCCATTGATAAACTTGGTCATAGAATACACAACCATATCGGCACCCAGAAGGTAGGGGCTGAAGATCAGGGGGGTGAAGGTATTGTCCACCACCAGTTTCACCTGATGTTTTTTTGCGATTGCGGAAAGGGCGGGGATGTCCGAAATCTGGAGCAGCGGATTGGTCATCGTTTCGGTATAGATCAGGCGGGTATTCGGATTGATGGCCTTTTCCACCGCATCCAGGTCTTCAATATTCACAAAATCGACGGAGATATTGAATTTGGGGAGATAGTTTTTCAGGAAGGCAAAGGTGCCCCCATAGGTGGTGATGCTGCTGACGATATGATCCCCGGCATTGCAATAATGCAGGATGGCGGTGGTAATGGCTGCCATTCCTGAAGCGGTGACCCAGGCTGAAGGCGTACCCTCCATTGCCGCCAGGGCATCGGCCAGGTATTTATTCGATGGGTTCCAGTGACGTGAATAGAGGAAACAGCCGGGGGCTTCGCCCTTGAAAGTGTCCTCCATCGTATCTGCCTTCATAAAGGTGAAAGTGGAAGAATCCGTGATAGAAGGATTCACTCCTCCGAACTCTCCGAATTGCAGTAAATCCTGAATTCTGCTGGCTGGGTCTTTGCTCATCATATTTCTTTTCTTTTGTGGTGTTTCGATCAAGGATACAAAAATACCATTCCCTGTGAATTGGAGTGAAAACCCCTGGCTTCTCTCCCCTATTTGAAAAGATTCTATCCGGTGGGTTACGGATTCCTGCAATCCCGTCTCCCAACGCATAAAAAACGTACCTTCGCAGGTTGAATCGAAAGTGCTAAAAACCAATCTGAATCAAGATATGAATTACGATGTGATTGTGATCGGGAGCGGCCCTGGCGGATATGTGGCTGCCATCCGTGCCTCCCAACTCGGAATGAAGACCGCAGTGGTAGAAAAAGCAGAACTGGGCGGGGTTTGCCTGAACTGGGGATGTATTCCCACCAAAGCATTGTTAAAGAGTGCCCAGGTATTCCAATATCTGAGTCACGCGCAGGATTACGGGATTACGATAGAAGGAGAAGCCCGCGTTGATTTTGCAGGAATGGTAAAACGCAGCCGGGACGTAGCAGAAGGGATGAGCAAGGGCATTCAGTATCTTTTCAAAAAGAACAAGATCGAAACCCTGAGTGGCACGGGAAAAGTGATTCCGGGAAAGAAAGTCGTGGTGACCAATGAAAAAGGGGAGGAAACCACCTACGAAGCCAAACACATTATCCTGGCAACCGGTGCCCGCTCACGGGAGCTGCCCAATCTGGAACAGGATGGAAAAAAGATCATCGGATACCGCAAAGCAATGGTGCTCGATAAGCAGCCTGCCTCTATGTTGGTGGTAGGCTCCGGAGCGATAGGATCTGAGTTTGCCTATTTTTATAATGCCATTGGAACCCAGGTGACCCTGGTGGAGTTTATGCCCAATATCGTTCCCCTGGAAGACGAAGAGGTGTCGAAGCAGTTGGAGCGTTCTTTCAAAAAAGCCGGCATCAAAGTAATGACCTCCTCCAGTGTGGAATCGGTGGACACATCCGGAAAACTGTGCAAGGTGAAGGTGAAAACCAAGAAGGGAGAGGAAATCATTGAGGCGGAAATCGTCCTGTCGGCAGTAGGCATTGCCCCTAACCTGGAGAACCTGGGACTGGAGGAGACAGGCATTGCCCTGGAGAATGGCAAAGTGAAGGTGGATGAATTCTACCGCACCACAGCAGAAGGCTATTATGCCATCGGGGATATCGTTCACGGTCCGGCCCTGGCTCACGTGGCTTCACACGAGGGCATCACCTGTGTGGAAAAGATAGCCGGGATGGCGGTGGAGCCCATCGATTATAATAATGTGCCAGGATGTACCTATACCCAACCTGAGGTCGCTTCTGTGGGCCTGACCGAGAAAGCGGCCAAAGAAGCAGGCTATGAGCTTAAGGTAGGGAAGTTCCCCTTCTCGGCTTCCGGTAAAGCCAGTGCAGCCGGAAACAAAGACGGATTCATCAAGGTGATCTTTGATGCCAAATACGGCGAATGGCTGGGTGCCCATATGATAGGGGATAATGTGACCGAAATGATCGCAGAAGCTGTGGTGGCACGCAAACTGGAAACTACCGGGCACGAAATCCTGAAAAGCATCCATCCGCATCCCACAATGTCGGAAGCGGTGATGGAAGCTGTGGCCGCTGCCTACGACGAAGTGATTCACCTCTGACAGGCTGCATAACCAATATATTTTCACAGGCTTTTTATGGAACTGATCAAGACGGCCATCCCTGATGTGTTAATGATTCAACCCCGGGTTTTTACCGATGCCCGTGGCCATTTCTTCGAACCCTTCAACCTGCGTGCTTTTCAATCCCTGGGCCTGCCCACTGTTTTTGTTCAGGACAACCAGTCCGGCTCCGCTGCCGGTGTGCTCAGGGGACTGCATTTTCAGCTGCCACCACATAGCCAGGGAAAGCTGGTGAGGGTGAGTCGGGGCGCCGTGCTGGATGTGGTGGTGGATCTGAGAAAAGCCTCTCCCACTTTTGGGAAATGGGTCTCAGTGAAACTCACAGCGGAAAATTTCCGGATGCTGTGGATACCTGAAGGTATGGCGCACGGTTTCCTGAGCCTGGAAGAGATGACCCTCTTCGAGTACAAATGCACCGGCTTCTATCACAAGGATGCTGAAGGAAGCCTGCGATGGGATGACCCCGACCTGGCCATAGATTGGGGAATTGAGAATCCTGTCCTCTCGGAGAAGGATGCCCAGGCTCCCTTCTTTGCAAATTTTAACAGCCCTTTTTAATTATGAAGTGGAAGCCATTTTTACTCCTGTTGTCCGGTTTTATGGCAGGAGCTGCCCTGCTCCTGTTTCTTTCTTCCTCCCCCGCGGAAATCCAGCCGCAGGAGCGTGCGGCATCAAAAGGATATTTTCTTTCTCCCGTGCATCCTGAAGCATTGCATTTTGCCGGAGAGCAGGTTCCAATGCACCTTTTCTGGGTGCACGAGGCCTTCGACCGCGAATTATTGATCAACACCTACTGGCATTCTTCCACCTTTCAGCTCATCAAGAGGGCAAATCGGTTTTTTCCCATCCTCGAACCCATCTTGCAGCGGGAAGGCATCCCGGATGATTTTAAGTACCTGGCTGTAGCTGAAAGCAATCTCCTTCCCCTGACCTCTCCTGCCGGTGCCCAGGGCATCTGGCAGTTTATGGCAGCCACCGCCAAGGAATACGGCCTGGTGGTGAATGCAGATATCGATGAACGCTATGATCTTGAGAAATCTACCCTGGCAGCCTGTCGCTATCTTCAGGCAGCACGAGATACTTTCGGAAGCTGGACCCTGGCGGCCGCAGCCTATAATGCCGGATTTAACGGCATCAGAAGGGTGCTGAAACAGCAATATGCCGATACCTATTATGATCTCGACCTGAATGCGGAAACCGCCCGCTATGTCTTTCGTATCCTTGCGCTCAAAACGATTATGGAAAATCCTGAATCTTATGGTTTTATATTGGAGGATCAGGAGAAATATCTTCCCCTGCGTATCCAGAATCTGGAGGTCTACGAAGCCATCCCGGATCTGCCGGCATTCGCTCGCCAGCAGGGGATTGCTTATCGCGCCCTGAAAGAGCTCAATCCCTGGATGCGTTCTCATACATTGCCCCGGCCGGGATCAAGCCCTTACCAGATTAGTATTCCCTCTGACAAAGGGAGCTGGTATCCGGCAGTGGATCACTAAAATGACCTCGTTTTTTGTAATGAAGGATGCAATCCATAAGGAACCCGGCCAGGCTGAAGTCATATCGGAAGAGAATGCTGCCCTGGAAGTAATGGGAGCCAGGGTGCATAACCTGCAGAATGTTGATGTGAGCATCCCCCGGAACAAGCTTGTGGTTATTACCGGACTCAGTGGGAGTGGCAAGAGCTCCCTGGCATTTGATACCATTTATGCCGAAGGCCAGAGGCGTTATATGGAGACCTTTTCCGCCTATGCCCGCCAGTTCATCGGAAACCTGGAAAGGCCCGATGTGGACCAGATCACCGGGCTCAGTCCGGTTATTTCCATAGAACAGAAATCTACTGGAAAAAATCCCCGCTCCACTGTAGGAACCATTACCGAGATCTACGACTTCCTCCGACTGCTTTATGCCAGGATAGGCGAGGCCTACTCAATGCATAGCGGAGAAAAAATGGTGCGCTACACGGAGCAGCAGATTTGCGAACTGATACTGGAAGGTTTTTCCGGAAAACATATCTTCATCCTGGCTCCCCTGGTCAGGGGGCGCAAAGGGCACTATAGAGAACTGTTCGATCAGGTTCGCCGGCAGGGTTTTCTTAAAGTCAGGGTGGATGGGCAAATCCGGGATATACAGTTCGGAATGCAACTGGATCGGTACAAAACGCACGATATTGAGCTGATGATCGATCGGCTGGACGTGCAGGCGCGAATGCAGAAACGGATTGCTTCCTCTGTTGAAACCGCCTTGCGGCAAGGCAAAGGCCGCCTGACTGTGATTACCGAAGACCAGAGGAATGTGCGGCATTTCAGCCGCCTGTTGATGTGCCCCGACACGGGCATCGCCTACGATGAGCCGGAGCCGAACAGTTTCTCATTTAATTCTCCTTATGGTTATTGTCCTAAATGCAATGGACTGGGGACGCTGGTGAGTGTGGATATAAGGAAGATCATCCCGGATGAGGGCAAGAGCATCAGAAAAGGCGGCCTGGCTCCCCTGGGCGAATACAAGTCGAGCTGGATCTTCAGACAGATTGAGGCCATAGGACAGAAATACGGATTTGATCTGGATACTCCTGTGGGGCAGATATCGGAGGAGGCCCTCAATGTGATTTTACACGGATCGGATGAGATGATCCGGGTGAAGAATGAGAACCTGGGCGTGACCTCTACGTATTCCCTGAGTTTTGAAGGAATCGTGAATTTTATCCTCGGACAGGCTCAGGATGCCACCAGCCGAAGCATACAACGCTGGGCGGGCAATTTTACCAATCGCATCGCTTGCTCTGAATGCCAGGGGCAAAGATTAAAACAGGAGTCACTTCATTTTCGCGTTGGGGGAAAGAATATTGCTGAACTGGCCAACACCGACCTGCTTGAGCTGGAACAATGGATGCAGGCCTTGCCAACCAGGTTGAATGAGCGGCAAAAGCATATCGGCCGGGAAATTATCCGCGAGATAAGAACCCGCATTCGCTTTCTGTTGGAGGTAGGACTGGATTATCTTACCCTGAACCGGCCTGCTCGCAGCCTGTCAGGTGGCGAGTCACAGCGAATACGCCTGGCGACCCAGATCGGCTCACAATTGGTAGGGGTGCTGTATATTCTGGATGAACCGAGTATCGGCCTGCACCAGAGAGATAATCTGCGTCTCATCAAGGCATTGCAGGATTTGCGCGACATTGGTAACTCGGTGATTGTGGTTGAGCACGACAAAGAGATGATCCTGTCGGCGGATCACGTCATCGATATCGGTCCGGGGGCGGGGCGGCACGGCGGCCGCATTGTGGCACAGGGCAGTCCTTCGGAGATGAAGCATTGTGATACCATCACCTGTGCGTATCTGAGCGGGATGCGGTCTATCCAGATCCCCCCTGAACGCCGAAAGGCAAATGGTACCCATCTTTTGCTTCGCGGTGCCAGAGGGAACAACCTCAAGAATGTTGACCTTCACCTTCCACTTGGAGTTTTTGTCTGCGTTACCGGTGTTTCAGGAAGCGGCAAGTCGAGCCTGATCAATGAAACCCTCTATCCCGTGCTCAGCCGCCATTTTTATCGTGCCGAAAAGGAGGCTTTGCCCTATGAGAAACTGGAGGGGATTAAGCAGCTGGATAAGGTTATCGAAATCGATCAATCGCCCATCGGGCGTACGCCACGATCTAACCCGGCCACCTATACCGGGGTTTTTGATGATATACGTAAATTGTTCTCTGCCTTGCCAGAGGCGAAAATCAGGGCATACAAACCCGGCCGCTTTTCCTTCAATGTGAAAGGGGGCCGCTGCGAAAGCTGTAAAGGCGCCGGGGTGAAGATCATTGAGATGAACTTTTTGCCCGATGTGCACGTATTATGCGAAGACTGCCAGGGCCGTAGATATAAGCGCGAAACCCTGGAGGTGCGCTATAAGGGAAAGTCTGTCAGCGATGTGCTGGATATGACCATCAATCAGGCAGTCGCGTTCTTTGATCATATCCCTTCCATTCTTCAGAAAATCAAAACCTTGAAAGACGTGGGCCTGGGATATATTACCCTGGGGCAACAGTCCACCACCCTCTCCGGAGGCGAAGCGCAGCGGGTTAAGCTTGCTTCTGAGCTGGCCAGAAAAGATACTGGAAAGACCCTCTATATTCTGGATGAACCAACCACCGGCCTGCATTTCGAAGATGTGAAAGTACTGCTCGATGTATTGAATAAGCTGGTGGAGAGAGGCAATACCATTCTGGTTATCGAACACAATATGGACGTGATCAAGGTTGCAGATCATATTGTTGACCTGGGCCCTGAAGGTGGAGAAAGAGGAGGGGAAATTGTTGCAGAAGGAAGCCCTGAAGAAGTGGCGCAATGTGAACGCAGCCATACCGGACGCTTTCTGAGGATGGAATTGAATTTGAACGAAATAAAAAAATGAAAATATGATGCAAAAAAACAAGCCAGATTTCTCGGAAGATGATATGATCCGGGATGCATTTTCTTCCAAAGATTGGAATGAGATCAAGACTTTCGACTCCTGGCAGATATTCAAGGTGATTTCAGAATTTGTGGAAGGCTTTGAAAAACTGGCCAAGATAGGGCCCTGTGTTTCAGTTTTCGGCTCTGCACGCTGCACCCCTGATTCGGCCGATTACCGGCTGGCTGAAGAAATTGCCTACCTGCTTACCAAGAAAGGCTTTGGGATCATCACCGGGGGTGGCCCCGGAATTATGGAAGCAGCAAACAAAGGCGCTCACTTCAGTGGGGGAAAGTCGGTGGGCCTGAATATCGAGCTGCCAATGGAGCAATATGCCAATCCCTTCATCGACAGCGATAAGCTGATCAATTTTGAATACTTCTTCGTCCGTAAAGTGATGTTTATGAAGTATGCTCAGGGATATATCGTCCTCCCGGGAGGATTCGGTACCCTGGATGAATTGTTTGAGGCCCTGACCCTGATCCAGACCCATAAACTCGTAAAATTTCCAATTGTATTGGTAGATACGGATTATTGGGGAGGACTGGTACAATGGATCAAAGACCGCCTGCTGAGTGAGGGTAAAATCAGTGAAGAGGATATGCATCTTTTCAGATTGGTGGATACGGCCGAAGAAGCAGTGATTGTGATTGATGAGTTCTATCGTAAATATGCACTGAAACCCAACTTCTAAAGAGATGGGCCGGGTCTGTTTCTTCTTTATGGCAGAAATCCCCTTGTTTTATATCTTTACATCTTAATCATCAGACATCTGAAAAGGTTTTCGCTCATACTGCTCCTGATCTTTTTCCTGGCGGAAGCACACGCACAGTATCGCCGTACCCGGATTTATCGCCCTACCGTGGCGATGGAGCAACCAGGCATCGGCATTTCTGTGGGCTTTCTGAATGCCCGGGGCGATATGGGCAGCCACGATATCCCGGTATCAACCTTCGGCGCCTCAGCCAGTTTGTCCTGGCGTTTCCGCGATCATTATGGCGTATCTGTAGATGCATTGGTAGGGAGAATCGGCGACCGCTTTAATTATCCTTACAAACAATACGACTGGATCTCCAGTATTGCTGAGTTTACCCTCAGAGGAAAGCTGCACCTGGAGCGGCTCTTTGAAATCGAGCGGTATAATATCTTTCCTTATGTGGGAACAGGAGCAGGCATACTGTTCTTTAAGTCTTATGGCAATAAATTCGATGAAAACGGGGAGCCCTACTTTTTCTGGAGAGATGGAACCGTGAGGACAGAATCGGAGTGGAATTTCGACTGGGAAACCGTGGATTTTCTGCTTCGCGATAACAATTACGAAACCTTGCTGAATCAGTTTAATCAATACAACAATTACACTTTTTTGATCCTGTTGGAAGGAGGGGCCAAGGTACGACTAACTGACCGCTGGCTTCTGAAAGCCGGAACCCAATACACCTTTACCTTTACAGATTACATCGACCACGACCTGGGCTACCGGGATGAAGCCCTGCAGATCAGAAGTCCTGAGAACACCGATAATGACGGATATTTCTTTACATCCCTTGGCGTGATTTACAGTTTTGGAGATACCAAAAACCGGAGGATGATCCGTCCGAGCAGGAGAAGGTGGTAAGCCCCCACTGATGCATTCCCACTGCTTCTTTAAGAAGGGCTGCATATCAGTCTATATTCAGCAAAGTGGCTTCAATGCCCCGTAAAGCTTTGCAGAGGGTATGTCCTTCCTTATTCCCGAACTATTGTTTGATGAATAATTTAGCTTTGCTGCGGATTTGTTGCCCACGGGCCTGGATGCTCAGCAGATAGGCACCCGGGCTCAGCCTGCTGAGCTCGAGATTGTGGTGTGAGGAAGGGGAGCGTAGCTCAGAATGAATGATCCTTCCGGAAAGGTCATAAATCTGCACTTCCCACCCATTGCCGGGATGAGGATGATTGATCTCGAGGTAGATCCTGTCCTGCGCCGGATTGGGAAACAGACGAAAATCGGGGATGTGTTGTGTGAGACCGGGTGGGAGGCCGGTGGGCAGGGAGGGTACTCCGTAATACAAGCTGAGGCCGCCGCGATAGTTGCCGATGATCATTTCCGGGATCCCATCCGAATCGAGGTCTGCCAGGCAGGGGGCCGAGCGTATTCCTTCGTCCATAAACTGCAGTAGATTGTCCACCAGCGTAAAATCCTGCTGCAATTGAATATTCCGGTAGTATGCGATTTGTCCTTTGTCGTTGCCCACGATCAGCCTGATGCTGTCCAGGGTATCCCGGAAGAAGGCCGGGACGCTGTACGCACTCCAGGTCAGATTCGGGTCGCGCACATCCACCCCGCCCAGGGTATCGGTGATATGCTGGAAGACGGGCTGTGAAGCTGTTCCAATATTCTCAAAATACACCAGGGTCCCCTCCTTGTTGCCGGAAACGAGGTCAGGAAGCTGGTTTCCGCTTAAATCAATAAATTGGGGAGCTGCTGCCTGCCCCACATCCAGGTTCTGGTATTGATGGCTTTCAAACTGCAGCTGCATAGGCTGCCCCGGACCGGCGTGGTTACGGTAAAAATCAAATGTGCCGTCCTCCCTGCCAATCAGCATATCCAGGTCCCCGTCCCCGTCCAGGTCGGCAAAGGCGGGAATGGCTCCGGTATGGTTTTGTGCCGACACATTGGCATAATCGCGGTCAATCAGCGTGAAGGCGGCTTGGGTGGCTGTGCCCGTATTGCGGTATAAGGCCAGAGAGGCCCGGAAGGAACTGTAAAGAAATCCCGAACTGTACCAGGAGGTATCGCGGTAGCCGAAGTTGCCCACAATCAAATCCAGCAATCCATCCCCGTCCTCATCAATCAACACAGGGTAGGAACCACCACCCAAATCGATCATTTCATCCTGCATCCAGGTTTCTTTGACGAAGGAGAAGAGCGGTGCATTGTTCTCCCCCTGATTTTCATAAAGCCATACGCTGTTGTAGTTGGAAGGCAGAATGGGACTGGGGTCGAAGGGACTGACCAGCAGTTCGTTGATGCCATCATTGTTGATATCCAGGTAACTCAATACCGGGAATGAGAAGAGGCGGATCGGACGCGTATTGGAGGGGAAGGCAGTGTCCTGGGAAACCATCACCGCCGAATCCGGAGTACCTCCGTTGATCAGGGCCACCACATTGGGGTAATCCACATCTCCGAGTACCAGGTCAACCAGGCTGTCTGCATTCAAATCCAGCAGAAGAAAAGTAGATCCCATATGGGTGACGGCTTCCGGATCAGGATTGTAGGGAATGGCGTCCAGGCTGTCGCAATCTCCTTTAAACGGGCAGGGTACATTCAAGTCGAGCTCATTGCTCGTCTCACTCTCAAATATGCGTCCCCAGCATTTATCGACCATCATAAAATCAAGACTGTCGGGAACGCCATATTTTTCCATCGACATATTCTTGTGAAATTCCACATAAGAGCCCAGGCCAAAGAAGGTAAGAATGTCCAGGTCCCCATCCCCATCCACATCATAAATCCCCGGATAATCCACATCGGTAAGAAAAATGTTGATGTAATTCACATAATAAAAAGAATTCAGCATTCCTGTCATCTGCTCAAACTTCAGGCTGGTATCCGACACATTGCGGTATACTGCTATGCCCCCGCCAAAGTGCGTATAGGTGAAGAGGTCGTTCTTTCCGTCCATATCATAGTCGCGCATAATCACCCAGTGCCGCAGGTAGGGGAAATCTGATATATACTCCGGAGCGTAGGTATAATCGGAACTATCGGGTGTACCTCCATTGATAAACGGCATCAATACATCTCCAACGCGGTCAAAGACGATCATATCCATTATGCCATCGCGGTTCAGGTCCACTTCAGCGAACTGACAGGAATTTATCCCTCCTAACCAGGGGTATTTCAAGGTTTTTCCATTTTCGATTACGGGGATATCGAATGCTCTGCGGAATCCCAGATCAAGGGTGTCCTGGGAATGAAGCACAAAGGGCAGAAGGGCAAGCAGGAGGGTGATGTTCAGGTTTTTCATACAGGGTATTTATCAGACTGTAAAGGTAGCTTGTTTGATTGAATGAATTATTCAGTTTAGCTTTATATTATCAGACACGCTGTGCTGCCCTGGCGTTGCCTACCCTCCAGCCCGGCTGGAAAACAGTCTTTCGGCTATGAAAGTTAAGCCTTTGTCCACCTCAGGCTGAATTGTGATATTGTGAATGATTGTTCTATATTTGCACCCTCAAAAAATTGCCGTAAACGCATAAAAAACAACTACAATGCAAAGTAAAGGTGTCATTAAGTTCTTCGCCATCGCATTTGCACTGGTTTGCCTTTTTCAGCTCTCTTTCACCTTTGTGACGCGGAGCATTGAAAAAGATGCCAGGGAATATGCCCGTAATGCACAGGCGGAGCGCCTGGCAGGTGAAGTGGCCGGGGGGGATGAGGTCAGGTTTCATTTTATGATGGACAGCCTGGCCAAGGTCCGCGAGCGTTACTACCTCGATTCGGTCTCTTCGGAAGAAGTGTTTAATATTCTGCTGCGCAGATATACCTATCAGGAGTGCAAGGAGCGCGAGCTGAACTTAGGCCTCGACCTGAAGGGAGGGATGAATGTTACGCTTTCGGTCTCCGTGGTCGATATTATCCGATCCCTTTCGGGCTACAGCGATGACCCCACCTTCAACCAGGCCATCAGTATGGCACTGGAAAAGCAGAAGTCATCCAACCGGAATTTTGTCAGCCTTTTTGCTGAAAGTTTTACAGAGATAGATCCGGACGCAAGGCTGGCCGCCATTTTTACCACCATAGAACTGAAAGACCGGGTTACTCCCCGTTCCACCAATGAGGAGGTGATCGAGATACTGCGGACGGAAGCTGATCAGGCTTTCGGGCGCACCCTGAACATTCTGCGTACCCGTATTGACCGGTTCGGAGTGGCGCAGCCCAATATTCAGGCGCTGGAGCAAAGCGGCCGAATCCTGGTGGAACTCCCCGGGATCAAAGAACCGGAGCGCGTGCGCAAGCTCCTGCAGGGAAGTGCTAACCTCGAATTCTGGGAAACCTATGAATTCGGCGAAATCCAATCCTATTTCGGGGATGCAAACACCAAACTGAAAAGCATTTTAGACAGAAACAGGGCTTTAGAACCCGAGGAAGAGGCTTCCCCGGATACCCTCGCCCTGACGGAAGATCCTCCGGCAATGGCAGAGGCTGAGGCTGAGACGGATATGCTCAACGATACCCTGGCATCGGAAGATACCGGCTCCAGTCTGCTCGATCAGCTCTCCGATACATCCGGACTGGGTGCCGACCAGGAATTGAGTCAGGCAGAATGGCGTAAGGAAAACCCCCTCTATGCCGTGCTGAATCCGGCTTATTTCCAGGATGAGAGCGGGCAGTTTTTTGCCGGCCAGGGCCCGGTGGTCGGGTATGCACTGATCCGCGATACCGGAACCGTAAACACTTACCTTTCGATGGTAAGGACGGTTTTCCCCCGCGATCTGAAGATGGCCTGGACGGTTAAACCCAACCGCAACCAACCCGATGTCCTCCAATTGGTTGCCCTGAAAGTGACCTCCCGCGACGGAACTCCACCCCTGGATGGCGATGCCATTGTGGATGCCCGTCAGGATTATAATATGAACGGCCAGGTGGAAATCTCTATGTCGATGAACAGCGACGGAGCACGTACCTGGAAGAGGTTGACCGGGGATAATATCGGGAAGTCCATTGCCATTGTATTGGACGACTATGTGTATTCCTTCCCGACGGTCAACGACGAGATTCCCAGCGGACGCTCGTCTATTACAGGGAACTTCACTGTGGAAGAAGCCAAAGACCTGGCCAATATCCTGAAAGCAGGAAAGCTACCGGCTCCGGCCCGCATCGTACAGGAAGAAGTGGTGGGGCCCTCCCTCGGACGGGAGTCGGTCACACAGGGCTTGCGCTCCTTCGTTCTTGCATTTGTACTGGTGCTGGTTTATATGATCTTCTACTACAGCCGTGCCGGGATGATCGCTGACCTTGCCCTGGTGAGCAACATCTTTTTCATCTTCGGGGTACTGGCTTCGCTCGGCGCTGTGCTTACCCTGCCGGGTATCGCCGGGATCGTTCTGACCATCGGGATGGCCGTGGATGCCAATGTGATCATCTTCGAACGAGTCATAGAGGAAATCCGAGCCGGAAAAGGGATACGTCTGGCTATTTCGGATGGATATAAAAATGCTTACTCCGCCATCATCGACGGGAATGTGACCACCCTGCTCACAGGAATCGTGCTATACACCTTTGGATCAGGTCCCGTGCAGGGTTTTGCCACTACCCTGATCATCGGGATACTTTCTTCCCTCTTCACAGCCATCTTCCTTACGCGCCTTGTTTTCGACTGGCTGCTCAGGAATGAAAAGTTGGTTAAATTCAACACCCGGATTACCGAAAATGCCTTTACCAAAGTCAATTTCGACTTTCTGAAGATGCGCCGGATGACCTATATCATCTCTGCCAGCATCATAATGCTGGGCGTGCTTTCCCTGAGCTTACGCGGACTGAATCTGGGGATCGATTTCACAGGAGGGCGTACCTATATCGTTCGCTTTGACCAGCCCGTGGAAAGTGTGATCGATGTGCGCAAAGCCCTAAGCGATGAATTCGGGGAAAATCTGGAAGTGAAGACCTTCGGGCCGAGTACCCAGCTGAAGATCGTCACCAAGTTTATGATCGATGAACGCTCGGAGTCGGTGGATTCCCTCGTGGCTGGCAAACTGTATACAGCCTTGCTCCCATATTATAATAATCCCATCGACAAAGCGCATTTTCTGTCGGATGTAGATGATCAGGAGCATAATCTGGGGATTCTTCAATCTCAGAAAGTAGGGCCAACCATCGCTTCCGATATCAAGCGGAATGCGGTAATGGCCATAATTTTTGCCCTGATTGTGATCTTCATATACATTGCTGTGCGATTCAGGCGCTGGCAGTTCGGCCTCAGCGGGGTAGCCGCCCTTTTCCACGATAGTTTGATCACGATCTCTCTCTTCTCTATGTTCTATAATCTGCTGCCCTTTAATATGGAGATAGACCAGGCATTCATTGCAGCCATCCTGACCATCATCGGATACTCCATCAACGATACAGTGATCATTTTTGACCGTATCCGCGAGTTTATCGGTCTGCACCCCAAAAAGGACCTGAAAGACAACATCAATAATGCCCTCAACAGCACGCTGGGACGAACCTTCAATACCTCGGGTACTACCTTGCTGGTATTGCTGATGATTTTCTTCTTCGGAGGAGAAATCATTCGCGGATTTACCTTCGCCCTGGCTATGGGAATTGTGATTGGTACGTATTCTTCTCTCTTCACCGCCAGCCCCATTGCCTACGATCTGATCACCTGGCAGGAGAAAAAGAAAGCACTGAAAAAGAAGAAATAAGCAATTCATTTGATAAGACTAAGTCCCGGTTCAGGCCGGGACTTTTTTTATCTTTGTCCCTTACTGAATATGAAAATGGAAAGCCTGCTTCTTTTCCTGGATATCAGCAGCGGAGAGTTTTTGCTTATCCTGGTAGCCATTGTGCTGGTCTTCGGACCGCGAAAGCTTCCAGAGATGGCTCGCCAGTTGGGTAAAGGGATGAATGAAGTCAGACGTGTAACCAATGAACTCCGCCGTGAGATCAGAGAAGAGGCCAAAAAAGCGGAAAGGGAGATGAACAGCGGCGAAGACGAAAAGAAAAAGGAGGCATCCTGAAGCTTGGTTTTTTGGTGTGAAATAAATCACTAATTTAGCAAGCCCCTGTAAATGGCGAATGGAATAAACCAATCTCTATGAAAATATTTCGCATCCTGACCCTGATGCTTTTCGCATCCCTCTTGGTTTCCCCTGAGATATCAGCCCAGCAGAAACGCAATTTTACCCAGGAAGCTGACCAGGCCTTCGATGACCAAATGTACTATACTGCGATTGATAAGTATAAAAAAGCCTATTCCAAGGTGAAGAGCAATCGCACTGAGAAAAAGCGAATCCTCTTCCAAATCGCTGAATGTTACCGGCTCACCGGAAATGCTAAAAGAGCCGAATCTCAATACAAAAGAATGATCCGTATCGGTTACCAGAAAACCAATCCCCTTACCCTGCTCTACTATGCGGATGCATTGATGGAAAATGAGAAGTATGCCGAAGCAGCTGAAAACTACCAGGCCTATATAGAGCTTGCTCCTGAGGATCCGCGTGGACGCATCGGCCTTGAATCTACCGAACTTACCGTGAAGTGGATGGAAAACCCCACCCGCTATGAGGTCACCAATGAGAAAAAATTCAATAGCCGCAGCGATGAGTTTGCCCCCATATATGCAGATAAAAAGTACAGCTCCATCGTTTTTACCTCCTCCCGTGAAGGATCCACAGGCAATCGCATTGATGACTGGACCGGACAAAATTTCAGCGATTTATATATTTCTCAGATCGACCGTAAAGGCGACTGGAGCAATCCGCAGTTACTGGATGAAGACCGTGCCGTTAATACAGAGGCCAACGAAGGTGCCGCCGCCTTCGACAGCAAATTCAATGTACTCTACTTTACCCGTTGTGAAGTAGGGAAAAAGGAAGTGCTGGGATGCCGTATTTATGAGTCCCGCAGAAAAGGAAGAGGCTGGGCCGAAGCGACAATGGTTCAGATTGACATTGACAGCAGTGTAACCTACGGCCACCCTACCATCACCAGCGATGAACTTACCCTCATCTTTGCCTCTGACCTGAAGGGAGGTTTTGGCGATAAGGACCTGTGGATGGCCACCCGCGACCGCAAAAGCAAGCCCTTCGGGAAACCGGTGAATATGGGAGCCAATATCAATACCCACGGCAATGAAATGTTCCCTATGCTTCGTAACGATACCCTCCTCTACTTCGCTTCTGACGGCCACCCGGGAATGGGCGGGCTGGATATCTTCAAAGTCAGCCTGAAAGATGGAAAATGGGGAAAACCCGAGAATATGAAGTTCCCGGTCAATTCTTATGCCGATGACTTCGGAATTACTTTCAAAGGAGAGGAAGAAAGAGGTTTTCTCACCTCCAACCGCAGCGGCGGCAGAGGAGCGCACGATCTCTACTCCTTCTTCGAACGCCCGCTCCTGTTCACCCTTGCCGGGAATGTCAGAGATGAGGAAAGCCTGCAGTTTATTGAAGGCGCCAAGGTTGTCCTGGAAGGCAGCGATGGCACGACCATCGAAACGCTTACCGGTAGCAGAGGGGACTACAGCTTTGACAATACACAGGTGCTGAAAAATACTTCTTATGAACTGAAGGTGAGCAAAGATGGCTATTTTGGAGAGTCGGCCCGGGAAACCACTGTAGGGCTAACCGAAAACAAGGATTTTACCATCAACTTCATCCTGGTGCCCATCCCGGAAAAACCCATTATTCTGCCTGAGATCCTGTATGATCTGGCGAAGTGGGACCTCAAACCCCAATATCAGGATTCCCTGATCGGCCTGATTCAGATTTTGGAAGAAAACCCGACCCTTGTGATTGAGCTGGCTGCCCATACCGACCACCGTGACACAGATGAAAGGAATGACACCCTGTCGCAGCGCCGTGCCCAAAGCGTTGTAGATTATCTTATCCTCAGGGGAATCCATCCCCAGCGCCTGGTAGCGAAAGGATATGGTGAAAGGGTGCCCCGCCGCCTTGAAAAGACGGTGACCAAAGCCGGATATACATTCCCGGCGGGTGCTGTACTCACCGAGAGTTATATCGCTCAGCTTCCGGGAAATGCAGTGAAAGAGGCGGCGCATCAGATGAACCGCCGGACAGAATTCCGCATTCTGAGGAAAGACTTTATACCCATCGCATCCGCTGAGGACGATACGGTGGCTGCCCAGATCAATCTGGTACTCAATCCAGATGAAAATGCCGTGGTAATCACACAGGAAAACGCTTCCTTTACCGCAGAGTGCATCATTCTGGGTTATACCCGCAACTTCTTCTATGATTCAAAGGTACAGGAGCTTCAGGTATCCCTCGGCCTGGCCAGGGAACTGCTGCGAAATCGTTCCATTACCAAAGATGATTTTGTTGGTGACGTGGAGACCATCCTCGGTGGAGGAACGATTGCAGATCAGGCGATTTTCAACCTGAAAACCCTTCGCATCGGAGACAATATCGTGACCGGACTGCAGGCCAAGGTAGTTCACGATCTTTCATATCCCGTCGTGCTGGGTGACAGCATCCTGGATCGCTTTGGTACCTATCAGGTCGACAAAGAAAACAACCTGATCATTTTCAGGTAGCTATAATGAATTTATTTTCTGGGAGCGTTCCGGTATGGCCGGAATGCTTCTTTTATTTTATGTGCTATGAACCCAGAAGCTTCGCGCTATGCCAGTCGTGGGGTGTCCAGCTCCAAACAGGATGTGCACCGGGCCCTGCAACATTCGGAAGAAGGCCTCTTCCCGGGTGCTTTCTGTAAGGTGCTCCCTGATTATCTGGGAGGAGACCCTGACTATTGCAACATCATCCACGCCGATGGTGCCGGCACCAAATCCTCTCTCGCCTACCTGTACTGGAAGGAAACCGGCGATCTGAGTGTGTGGAAAGGCATCGCCCAGGACGCCATCGTAATGAACCTGGATGATGTGCTATGCGTGGGTGCCACCAAGGGTTTTCTGCTCTCTTCCACCATCGGAAGAAACAGAAACCTGATCCCCGCTGAGGTCATCGCTGCGATCATCGAAGGAAGTGAAGCCTTTCTGCAAAAGATGCGTGAGCACGGCATCGATATATGGTCGGGAGGGGGAGAGACCGCCGATGTGGGTGACCTGGTCCGGACCATCATCGTGGATTCTACCCTGACTGCGCGTATGCCGCGGAATGAAGTGATCAACGCCCGCCGTATCCGTGAAGGAGATGTGGTAATCGGGCTGGCTTCCTTCGGCCAGGCTGCCTGGGAAGAGGAATACAATGGAGGGATGGGCAGTAACGGCCTGACTTCGGCGCGGCACGATATCCTCAACCATACCTATGCGGCACAATATCCTGAAAGTTTTGACCCGGCTATTCCTGAAAGTCTCAGCTATACCGGGACCCGGCTGCTCCAGGAGGAGATCGATGGGGTTCCCGTTGGAAAGCTAATCCTCTCACCTACCCGTACCTACGCTCCTCTGCTCCGACAGCTCCTTTCAAGCCTGCGAGCAGAGATTCACGGGATGATACACTGTACCGGAGGAGGACAGACCAAGGTGCTGCGTTTTATAGAAAACCTCAATGTGGTCAAGGATGACCTCTTTGCACTTCCCCCCCTCTTTCGCCTGATTGAAGAAGAGTCGGGTACGGGAAGGGCTGAAATGTATCAGGTGTTTAATATGGGGCACCGGATGGAGATATACCTGCCTGAACAATATGCAGCTCAGGTAGTTGATCTTGCCCGCGAGATGAAGATCGAAGCCCGTATCATCGGTCGTTGCGAAGCGGCCTCAGGCAGTAAGCTTACGATACGGGATGATAAGGGCGAATATGTGTACGAAGGATAAATGAACTTTTAGAACAAACAATGCTAAAGGATAAGTTAGAAGCCCTGTATCAGCGCTTCCTGGAGATTGAAGCCCTGATGAATGATCCCAAGGTAAGCGGGGATATGAAACGCTTTATTAAGCTCAATAAGGATTACAAAGAATTGCTGCCTATCGTCCAGGCTTACCGGACTTATGCAGACATCCTGGCCAATATGCAGTCGACCAAAGAACTGCTCCAAAAGGAAAAGGATGAAGAATTCAGGGCTATGGCACGCGAAGAACTGCATTCGCTGACCCAGGCCCGGGAGGATATGGAAGAAAAGGTTCGTATCCTGTTGATTCCGAAAGATCCGGAAGACAGCAAAAATGCCCTGATGGAGATAAGGGCGGGTACCGGGGGGGATGAAGCCAGCATCTTCGCCGGAGATCTGTTCAGACTATACAGCAAGTACTGCGAAAAACGGAACTGGAAGGTTGAAGTAGTGGATTTCACTGAAGGCACCGTAGGCGGGTACAAAGAGATTATTTTCAATGTGATTGGTGATGATGTGTATGGTGTTCTGAAATACGAATCGGGTGTTCACCGGGTTCAACGGGTTCCTCAAACGGAGACGCAGGGCAGGATTCATACCTCTGCCGCCAGCGTGGTAGTGCTTCCTGAAGCGGATGAGGTGGATGTGGAGATCAAAGCTGCGGATATCCGCAAAGACACGTTTTGCTCCTCAGGCCCCGGGGGACAGTCGGTGAATACGACATACTCCGCAGTGCGTCTCACTCATATCCCAACCGGCATTGTAGCCACCTGCCAGGATGAGAAGTCTCAGATCAAAAACCTGGAAAAAGCAATGAAGGTGCTCCGAAGCCGCATCTATGAAATCGAAATGCAGAAGCACCTGGATGAAGTTTCCGGAAAAAGGAAAACAATGGTTTCCACCGGCGACCGCTCGGCCAAGATCCGCACCTATAACTGGCCGCAAAACAGGGTGACCGATCATCGTATCAATATGAATGCTACCCTCCAAACCGTGATCAACGGTGAGATCGACGATCTGATTGAAGCTTTGCAGATGGCTGAAAACGCGGAGAAGCTTAAAGAAATGGTCAGTGAATAACCCTTCCACACCCCAAAAAAAATGAAAAAAGAAGTCCTGCTTGATCTGATCCGTTACAAAAAATCCTTCTTATGTGTCGGCCTCGACAGCGATCCGGAAAAATTCCCGGCCCATCTGCAGAAAGAAGATGATCCGGTTTTTGCATTCAACAAAGCCATTATCGATGCAACTCTGCCCTATGCCGTAGCATACAAACCGAATATGGCCTTTTATGAAAGCCGCGGTGCAGACGGCTGGAGGAGCCTGGAGCGCACAATGGATTACCTTCAACAGCTCGAACCCCGCCCTTTTATTATTGCCGATGCCAAACGCGGAGACATTGGCAATACCTCTGCGATGTACGCCCGGGCTTTCTTTCAGCATCTGAATGCTGACGGAGTCACCCTGTCTCCCTATATGGGAGAAGACACCGTTTCCCCCTTCCTGAATTTCCCCGATAAGTGGGCCGTGATCCTGGCACTGACCTCCAATAAAAGCGCCCGTGATTTCCAGATGCTCAGGCCCCGTCAAAGTCGTTTCGGGAAGCTGTTTTGCCGTCGCGGGGCTTCTTCCCGCACCTTATACGAATGCGTACTGCGCCGAGCGATGCAGTGGGGCAGCCCTGAGAATACAATGTTTGTGGTGGGGGCTACCCAGGCAGAAAGGCTGGAAGGCATCCGCAAAATCGTTCCGGAGCACTTTCTTCTGGTACCGGGAGTAGGGTCTCAGGGAGGAAGCCTGGAGGATGTGGCCCGCTATGGATTGAACAAGGAATGCGGATTACTCGTCAATGCCTCCCGCAGCATTCTGTTTGCCTCCAAAGGGGAGGATTTTGCGGAGGCTGCCGCTGCAGAGGCAAAAAAGATGCAAACACAAATGGCTGGCCTCTTAGCTCAATTCAGCCGCCTCGGCGAGCAAAGAAATGAACAAGGTATAGCCTAGCTTTTTGTTTAGTGCGCAGGCACAGCAAAGCCAGAAGGTCAGAAGGTCAGAAGGTCAGAAGATCAGAAGGTCGGAAGACCAGGAGATCAGTTTGTTCTGAAGGTCAGGAGACCAGCAGGTTTGCAAGGCTAACTTTGAAGAGTTGAAGGTAAGTGGCTTAGTTGGCGGATAGGCAAGGCAGCCTTAACTTTTACTCGGGCATAACGCGAGAGAAGGTCCCCAAGCATAGCAAAGGGCTGCCTCACGAAATAAGACAGCCCATTTCCATTATTAGGTTTGGGAGGGCTTATTCGACAATGGTAACCCAGTTGTGAATGTCTTCTTCTTCTCCAGCCTGAATCGCTTGCAGTTTGTGGAACAGCTTGGTAGAGACGGGGCCGGCCTTTCCGTCCTTGCAATAGGTATATCTCTTATCCGTGTCCCGGTCGTGGATCTCCTTAATCGGTGAAATGACGGCAGCAGTACCACAGGCTCCCACTTCTTCAAATTCAGCCAGTTCTTCCACATAAATGTGTCGGCGTTCCACCTTCATCCCCAGGTCTTCGGCCAGGGTAATCAGGCTTTTATTGGTGATGGAAGGCAGGATGGAGGGAGAGCCCGGAGTAACATAAAGATCTCCTTTAATTCCAAAAAAATTAGCCGGACCTGCTTCATCGATATAGGCCTTTTCCTTGGCATCCAGGAAGAGTGCGGCTGCGTAGCCTTCCTGATGTGCCCTCAGGCCCGCAGGGAGGCTGGCTGCATAGTTACCACCTACTTTGTACTGACCCGTGCCCAGAGGAGCAGCCCGATCATAATCCCGGGCAATCTGAACCTTCACCGGATTGAAGCCTTCTTTAAAATAAGGGCCTACCGGGCCCACAAAGACCATAAACAAATACTCCTCGGCAGGTTTAACCCCCACCTGTGGACCTGTCCCGATCAAGAGGGGCCGGATATACAGGCTTGCTCCTGATCCGTACGGGGGGACGTATTTGCTGTTCATCCTGACGGCAGTGAAAACAGCCTCCCGGAAAAGCTCGATGGGCGGCTCTGCCATCACCACACCCCTGGCTGAACTTTGCATCCTTTTCGCATTGTCCTCCCAGCGAAAGAGGCGTACTTTTCCATCCTTGCCCCGAAAGGCCTTCATTCCCTCAAATGCTTCCTGCCCGTAGTGCAGACAGGTAGCCGCCATATGCATTGTGATCTGTTCGGAAGAAGAAATTTCCAGTTCTCCCCACTTGCCATTTCTGAAATAGCAACGTACGTTGTAGTCGGTCTTGTAGTAAGCAAAAGGGAGTCCCCCCCAGTTAATGTTTTCCATATTGTGTGTTTTTTTTATGAGAAAAAAAATGCTTCACATCAGCCAGGCTAAGATATAAAATTTACCTTGACCCGGTCTCAAATCCATTTCTTCCAATGCAAAGAAAAGCCACATCACACTCCGAAATCCTGCCAAACGGGATGACGAAGTACCCGGAAGAAATCGCATTGCTGGCTGTGGATCTGGGGGTTCGTACCGGGTTTGCCTGTTTCTCGAATGTCCCTTCCCTGCGCTGGTATCAGTCTGCCAACTTTGGCAATGCCGCCAGGATGCGCAAAGCCATTCCCTCTATCCTTGGCCGTTGGCCCGATCTGGCCTTTTTGGTGATTGAAGGAGGCGGAGACCTGGCCAGGCCCTGGATGAAAGAAGCCGCCATCAGAGACCTGGAGGTGCGTATCGTCAGTGCTGAGGAATGGCGAAAAGACATCCTCTACCCTCGTCAACAAAGAAGCGGTGTACAGGCAAAACAAAATGCGCTAACCCTTGCAAGAACGGTGATTGATCAGCTCGGGGCAAGCAAACCGGCAACCCCCCTCCAGGATGATGTGGCGGAAGCCATCCTATGCGGGTATTGGGCCATAGGAAAGAAAGGCTGGGTCAACCCGACAGTGCTCCCCTGAGTTTATTGTCAAATTGACAGCCCGGCACCGATGGCACATCCTTTGAAAGCAAGGCACCCGATCCATAAAAATATCTGAAAATGCATAAAGGAAAGATCAATGTTCAGACGGAAAACATTTTCCCCATCATCAAAAAATTCCTCTATTCCGATCACGAGATATTCCTTCGGGAGCTTATATCCAATGCCGTGGATGCCACACAGAAACTTAAAATGCTGGCATCCAGTGGTAATGTGAAGGGTGAATTAGGCGATCTGACTATCGAAGTCCTGCTGGATAAAGAGAAGAAAACCATCACCATCCGGGACAAAGGGATAGGGATGACGGCGGAGGAAGTGGAAAAGTATATCAACCAGATCGCCTTCTCGAGTGCCGAAGAATTCATTTCCAAATTCAAAGGCAAATCGGAAGCAGATGCCGCAGCCATTATCGGACATTTCGGTCTGGGATTCTATTCCAGTTTTATGGTGGCGGAAAAGGTGGATATCTATACCAAAACATATAAAAAGGGTGCAGGTACTAAAGGGGTGCACTGGACCTGTGACGGAAGCCCCAATTATGAAATGACCGAGTACGAGAAGACGGAAAGGGGCACAGATATCGTATTGCAAATCGCAGAAGATTCAACGGAGTTCCTGGAAGAAGACCGGATACTCAGTCTGCTGAAGAAATATGCCAAATTCCTTCCTGTTGCCATCCGTTTTGGCGATGAGCAGAAGTATGAAAAGGTGGAAGGGGAAAAGGATGAGCAGGGCAACGATAAGTATGAATACCACACCCAGCCGCGCATCATCAACAATACCGACCCGGCCTGGAAGAAAAAGCCTGCGGAGCTGACGGATGAAGATTACAAGGCCTTCTATCGCGAATTGTATCCGATGACCTTCGAGGAGCCGCTCTTCCATATTCATCTGAATGTGGATTATCCCTTCAACCTGACCGGCATCCTGTATTTCCCAAAGGTGAAACGGAATATGGAGGTACAAAGGGATAAGATCCAATTGTACAGCAACCAGGTTTTTGTCACAGATGAGGTGGAAGGCATCGTCCCGGATTTCCTTACGCTTCTGCACGGAGTGATTGATTCTCCGGATATTCCATTAAACGTTTCCCGCAGTTATCTCCAGAGCGATGGCAATGTGAAGAAGATCTCCAGCCATATTATGAAGAAGGTGGCCGACAAACTGGAGGAGCTCTTCAAACACAAAAGAGAGGATTTTGAGAAGAAGTGGGATGATATCCGTGTTTTCATACAGTACGGGATGATCTCGGAAGAGAAGTTTTATGAAAGGGCCGAAAAGTTTGCCCTGTTGAAGAACCTGGAAGGAAAGTATTTCACCCTGGAAGAATACCGCGCCCATATCCTGCCGCTTCAGGAGGACAAGGATAAAAAGGGGGTGTATCTCTATGCTTCGGACCCCAAGACACAGCACAGTTTTGTGCGCAAGGCCAAAGAGAAGGGCTATGATGTCTTGCTGATGGATGGTACCCTCGACAATCACTTCATCAATATGCTCGAGCAGAAACTGGAGAACAGCCGTTTTGTGAGGGTGGATTCCGACACGGTGGAAAAGCTGATTCCTAAAGACGAGGAGGTTCCATCCAAGTTGAGCCAGGAGGAGCAGGAAAAGATCAAGCCCTGGATTGAGGAAGCGGTGGACAAGGAGCGTTTTCACGTGGTTTTTGAAAGCTTGTCGCAAGATGAGATGCCGATGATGATCACCCGTCCTGAGTTTTTGCGCAGGATGAAGGATATGTCGGCCATTGGCGGCGGAATGGATTATATGGGCGGTCTTCCTGACAGCTTCAATCTTGTGGTGAACAGCAATCACGCGCTGGTGGTTGATTTGCTTAAAACGGAGGATGAGTCGGTGCGTAAGGAGAGGATCAGTCAGATGACGGATTTGGCTTTGCTTTCGCAGCAGATGCTGGAAGGGGAGGACTTGACGGCTTTCATTGAGCGCAGCCTGGGGATGATACGGTAGCGCACACGCATTGAGGCAGGCCGATTAAGTCATAAGTAATAAGTCAGAACGCATAAGTAATAAGGAGGAGGAAGATAAGCACGAGCACGAGCGCGAGCACGAATTAATCAGACCCTGAAGGGGTCGCCCTTGCTTAGCATCCCAGACCGATCGGATTCACAAGCCCCGAAGGGGCGGCCCTTTTAAGTAATAAGTCAGAACTCATAAGTCATAAGGAGATGGAAGAGGAGTGACGACTCTGATGATGGGATGGGGAAACGTATTGAACCATTCAACCATTGATCTTTGGCCCGTGATCGTTGGTCCTTGGTCCTTGGTCCTTGTGAAAAAATATCTCCCGCAGATTTCGCAGATCGGCGCAGGTCAGAAGGCCAAAAGGTCAACTCTATTTAGGCAAGCTCACACTGCTCACTGAACACTGAACACTGAACACTGAACACTGAACACTGAACACTGAACACTGAACACTGATCACTGATCACTGTTGCTTCAGAATCAGATAGCCTATGCGGCAATCGAGGCATCTTTTATGGCTGCAATAGGACTGGTAGAGCTCAATCAGGCCCTGCGATTCGGTTCCGCTCATCTTTTCGAGCTTCAAGGCTTTCCATTGTCTTGTCACCTGATTGTCTTCCGGCGGCAGGGCTTCCAGAATGCCTAAGGCCCTCCTGACCCAATGGTGGTCTTCTTCAGATATCCCAATGGCTGTCAGTGCGGGAGCGAGCCAGTTTGCAGCCAGGGCCGTTTTGAATTGCAGACCCAATTGTTTTGGGTAAGAGCGGCCTGATGGCCTTCCTGGAAGGAAGTGCTCGTCCCAGTAGGATGAAGCCTGCACATCAAAAAATCCCGGAGCGGTGCAGGCATCAATGCCTTTTAGCCTTTCCTCAATCGGTTTGACCTGACCGGCAAGCAATTGGGCCAGCATAGAGATTCGAACCGATGGGAATGAATGAGGTCGCATTCGAAGCAAAGACCAGTCAGAAGCCTGCAAGGGGCTGATACCCCGGGCAAGCCGGCGGCCTTCGGAACGACAATGCCGCACATAGTCATCTTCCGGAGCCTCATCCAGCAAACCACTCAGGTAGAGCAGCAAGGCTTCTGTCAGACCGGGGTCCGTCAGGGAGGTGTTATCGAGCTCCCGGTACTTTCTGAAGAGCCGCATAAACGGCTCGGTATTCACCGGCAATCCGAAAGCCCTGAACAGGTATTCCAGGATCAGGGAATTCCATTGCGCCGGGTGACCTTCTATGCGTGCCAGCATCTCCCGGGCTTTTCGCTCGAGGCGCTCCAGGGCCAGCCTGCCAAGCCAGGGAAGTAAAGGAGGCCAATGAAGCAAGGGCAGGAGTGGGTAGCAGGGGATTTGGTTGCTGCTCTGCATCAGCGCTTCATAACGTGCAAAGAAGTCCTTGCTCAGATAAGCTGAAAGCGCAAGACAGGAAAGCTTTCTGGCGGCCTGGGTGAATATCTCCACATCTTCTTCCATCACAACGTGCAGTATGACATTGTTGTATTTGGGATCGCTACAGTGCTGATGCCGCTTCCAGTCGCTCGCCTTCCAGTGGATCTCCACATTGCCTGCCCAAAGCGTGCCCCCAATTCTCAGCCTGGCGTTCAAAAAGTCAGGCCCGGCATTGCCATTGGAGACCCCGGGATGGACCACTTCCAGGCTCTCCCCATCCCCGGTATGGAAATGCCTTCCGCACAGCCTGTGCTTCCAAACATAAGCAAGCAGTTCTTCTTTCATTATCATCGTTTTAGGAAAACAGACGATCTACCCACCCCAAAACGGAAAAAGACGCTTCATTTCTGAAAAAAACAAAACTTGCAATGTTGAGGAAGCCTCCCTATCTTTGTCCGTAGCTTGCAGGGAAGAGAGTATGATAATGGCTGAAATCCATTCCCGATTATCCGGAATCATTGACAGTTTAGCGCAGCTTAGGAAAGAGCGGGATGAGCTGAAGAAAGAGATACACAAGATGCGCGAGGAATTGAAGGAAAAGGCAGCAAGAGCCGAGCAACTGCAGGCAGAGTTGGAAGAAAAGGTGAAAACCATTCATATATTGCAGACCGCAAATTCGTTGAACTCAAGTGAAGACAAAGAGGAAGCGAAAAAACAGGTCGATGATTTATTGCGGGAAATAGACTACTGTCTGAAATTATTGGATAGTTAATCAAACGGATAATACAATGGAGCGTTCCATTTCCGTAATCATAGCAGACCGGCCATACCGGTTAAAGGTGACGGAAGACCAGGAAGAAAAGGTCAGGAAAGCTGCCAAACTGATCAACCACACGATGAAAGAGCTATCAGGGGTGTATCATTTCAGGGATAAGCAGGATCTGCTGGCGATGGCGGCTTTACAGGCTGCTGTGCAAAAAGATGCTGATACCCTTGAAAATGAGGCACAGCAAGAACAGATCCTGACGGCAATACAGAAGATTGAAACATTGGTTTCCGGCCTTTGATTAACCATTCTCGTTCTTTGCATAAGACGGAAGATATACCCGCATTAATCGCTCAATGTTTGTAAACTCAACATTACAACCATTAGGGTTTTGCTCATAGTTTCCTAAGACAGGCCGCAACCTCAGGGTATCCTCACGGAACAGCGGAAGTTTGAATAAACTGGCGACCCTATACGTGTCAATTTGGGGTTTACTATAACTCCGAAGATTATGCGGGTTTTTTTTATTCCCTCATCGACCACCGCTTTGTCCTCTCTTTAACATTATGGGAGAAAAACTATGGATACGATTATTCAGGTGATTATTGCCGGGCTGGCAGGCCTTGGGGCAGGCGTATTGCTGGCCAGCATCTTCATCAAAAAGTCGGCACTCGGCAAAAGTGCACGCATCCTCAGGGAAGCCGAGGAAAAGGCAGAAGTGATCCGAAAGGAAAAACTGCTTCAGGCTAAAGAAAAATTCCTGCAACTGAAGTCGGAACACGAACAGCTCATCAATGAGCGCAACAATCAGCTTCAGCTGAACGAAAACCGCTTCAAGCAAAGAGAGTCGGCCCTTTCCAAAAGGATAGAAGAAACCCAGCGCAAACAAAAAGAAGTAGAAGCCATCCGCAATAATCTCAATCAACAACTTGAGATCGTCAGCAAAAAGCAGGAAGAGCTCGACAAAGCTTCCCGGCAGCATATTGAGCAGTTGGAAGCCTTGAGCGGGCTTACAGCCAATGAAGCCAAGGAACAACTCATCGAAGCCCTGCGGGAAGAGACCAAGTCGGAAGCCAGTGTCCTGATTGCAGACATTGTGGAGGAAGCCAAGATGACGGCCCACGAAAAGGCCCGTAAGATCGTCCTGGAAACCATCCAACGTACCGCCGTGGAGCACGCCAATGAGAATTCCGTTTCAGTATTCCACCTGGAAAGCGATGAAATTAAGGGGCGCATCATCGGACGAGAAGGAAGGAATATCCGTGCCCTGGAAGCCTTGACCGGGATCGAGATTATTGTGGATGACTCTCCTGAGGCCATTATCCTTTCCGGCTTTGACCCGGTACGCCGCGAAATCGCCCGTCTTTCGCTGCATAAGCTGGTCACCGATGGACGGATTCATCCTGCACGCATCGAAGAAGTGGTGGCCAAAACCCAAAAACAAATTGAGCAGGAAATCGTGGAAACCGGAAAACGGACTTGCATCGACCTGGGAATTCACGGTATGCATCACGAACTGGTGCGGATGATTGGCAGGATGAAGTATCGTTCTTCCTATGGACAGAACCTGCTGATGCACTCCAAAGAAGTAGCAATGCTTTGTGCCACAATGGCTGCGGAGCTCGGACTCAATCCCAAACTGGCCAAAAGAGCCGGCTTACTGCACGATATCGGAAAGGTTCCCGAGAATGAACCCGACCTGCCTCACGCCCTGCTGGGAATGAAGCTGGCAGAGAAATACAAGGAAAAACCGGAGGTGGTCAATGCCATTGGGGCACACCACGATGAAATTGAGATGGAGTCGCTGATTGCACCCATTGTACAGGTCTGTGATGCGATCTCCGGTGCTCGTCCGGGCGCCCGCCGGGAAGTGGTGGAAGCCTATATCAAGCGCCTTAACAATCTCGAAGAGCTTGCCCTGTCCTATCCCGGAGTCGTAAAAACCTATGCCATTCAGGCCGGCCGCGAACTCAGGATGATCGTCGGTGCCGACAAGGTATCCGATCAGGAAGCCAACCAGATCTCCCAGGATCTGTCCAAAAAGATTCAGGATGAAATGACCTACCCTGGACAGATCAAGATCACGGTGATCAGGGAAACCAGGGCGGTGGCTTTTGCTAAATAACAGCAGGCAGTCGGTTCAACGGGAAACCTGCCCCTGCCCGGCCAGGCTTGCTCTAAGATCGTAAAGCGGATTCCATTTTAATAATGCATAATCCACGCCGCTTTCCACCAGGAGGGCGGCGTTGTTTTTGGAAATATAGCTGACCGAAGCATCAAACAGCATCACATCTACCGGATAATCGGGCAACCACTGGTGAAGACGCTGTAAAGCTGCCTTATCGGTTATGAGTATCCGTTTTTGCTCCTCCGGAAAAGCGGGGCGATACAGCCAGGGCTCTGATAAGTAAAAAATAAGCACTTCCGCTGTAACACAGGCCTGCCGCCCTTCTCTGTCTTTTCCTCCCGGCTTGGCGGTATCCACCATTCTCAGGTTTCTTTGCGGCACTCCGGCCCAGCGCGCCCACTCCCGCATTGCGTTCGGTAAGGTTCCATCGGAAAAGCCATCAAGCGCATACATCTCTGCCTTCCTTCCTTCCCGAGACAGCACCACCGGATAGCCCTGCTCCATTCTCAGCCAGAGTTCGCTGCCTTTGCCCTGCTTTGCCTTTTGGATCATTCCTGCTGTGCTCCAAAAGATCAAAACCATTGGAATCCAAAAGGTGAGCGATGCTGCAGCACTTTGCCTTACAGCGCTAAGCAGAAGGAGAAGTAACAGGTAAAAGAAACAAAGATCCAGGGAAGTAAAGCGGATGTGCTCAGGATAGCCTCCCGGGAGTGATGCAAAAAAGGCCGTTACCTGCTGCATCCCTTCCAGAAGAAGGATAAAGAGCCCGACAAGCGCCCGACATTCCAAGCCCATCAATTGCAGCAGCAGACTGAGTATCCCTGTGTAGATAGAGAGGGTCGCCAGGGGAAGGCTCAGCAGATTGGAAGGCAGAAACCATAATGGAAATGCGTGGAAATGGAAGAGACTGACACCGGATGTTCCGGCCTGAGCTACAACGCTCACCACCGCCATCCCACCCAGCCATTTCCTCCCTCTGCCACTTCGGAAACTCAGCAAGGTCATCAATGGATTTGTAAATGTCATTATGGCCGCCACAGCCAAAAAGGAAAGCTGGAAGCCGGCAGAGAAGAGCCATTCCGCCTGGATCATAAGCATTAGGAAGGCTGCTCCCGCCAGAATATTCAAGCCCTCTGTTTTCCGGTTGATCATACGCGACAGGGTGTAAAGGCTGAGCATTGCAGCTGCCCGGGTGACAGAAGGGGCCAGGCCGGTGAGTAGGGCAAAGAGGATCACCCCCGCCAGTGGAATCAAATCCATCCACCTGCGTCTGCGATGTGGGCGCAACAAGAGGTGAAGCAGAAACAAGGCTGCACCATAGACCGTCGCTGTATGCATCCCGGAAACGCAAAGCACGTGAACGACACCTGACTTTCTGAAGTCAGCTGAAACACCTTCATCCAGTCCGGATTTTTCGCCTATGATCATCGCAGCAGCCAGGCCGGCTTTGAGGCTGTCCTGCATCATCGCATAGAAATGATGGCGGAGCCTCTCCTGTTGCTTGCGTCCCCATCGGCGAGGATGCCAGGCTTGCGAATCTTTATACAAGCACACTTCATCGGTATGCAGGTAGGCTTGATGACGTACCCCCTGCCTGGCCAACCATTTACTGTAGTTGAAGCCTCCTGCGCTGTTCCTTTCCCTGATCTCACGAAAGCGAGCCGGGATCAGGTATTGCTGTCCGGGCAACAAGACCGGCAGGCTGTCGCCATACAAGCTGAGCCTGAGATTGCCCCGGCAAGGCCACACCGTATCCTCTTGCATCAGTGCGTCTACAGCGACGGTAGCAGAAAGCCTTCCCCTGCTTTGCTTTGCAGGCTCCCTGATGCTGATCAAGGCGAATTCGCCCTCTGTATCGCTGTAATGAGCAGAAATATCGATCTGCATCGCCAGGGCTCCCTGCCATATCCCTGCCAGGAAAAAGCCGAGATAAATAATCAAGCCCGGAACCCATCGTGTGGAAGTACCAAAAAAATACCGGAAGAAAAAGGCAGCGGGAAGCTGCAACAGCAGGAAAGTGGAGGCCAGGATTGCTCCGCCTGAAAAGGAAACAGAATATACTACTGACCAAGCGATTCCGGCTGCAAAAGGCAGCAGAAGGCGGAACATCGTAAACCCTGAATAATGCATCGCATCTCTGTTTTACTTAAACAGACGATGCAGAAGGCCAAAACGGAAAAAATCAGTGTAATCCTTTAATATGAAGCGCTGAATGAGGGACAATGCGTACTCCCTGGTAATAATGCCTGATGACCTCTTGATAATCAAAACCCTTTTCAATCATACGGATGGCGCCTTGCTGGCTCAAGCCAACCCCGTGTCCCCAGCCTTTCCCGCGAAAAACAAGAAAATCACCTTGCGGCTCTATTTCAAACCAGGTGGAACGGAATTGCCAATCGGCACGGATTTCCTTCAGAGGGATACCGGGGAGCAGATGGGTTTTACGCTCTTGCTGCTCGAAGCGAATGAGCTGGCCAATGATCTCCTCTTCCCAGGCAAGGTGGTACTTATTGCCCAGATAAGCCAACCATTTCGACAAGGGGATGGTATCCTGCCAGGCTGCTTTTGACATCACCAGTCCGAAACTGTCGTTCACGGCCTTCAGGTAAGGCAGGGATTGCGACCATACATCTTCAGAATTCAGGGTCATCCCACCTGAGTTAGAGTGAAAAGCCGCCGTAATGAGTGCACCACTGCTGTCCACAATCACATCACCCCGGGTTAAAGCGGCTGACTCACGGATGATAGGGAGAGTACATCGGTTTTTATACACCTGGCAATGCTCGGCATCGCAAAGGTGAAAGCCTTCTGCTTTATGGCGGTTCAGGTTATTCAGCGCATAGGTTCTGGATATAATATCCTGGACCTTATAATACTCGGGCACCTCAATTCTTCCTACTTCAGAAAGCACCACACCGGCGACATACTTTTCCAGGTCTACCCGATTTACCAGTACCAGCCTGTTTCCTTTCACCTGAACGATCAGATGATCATCATAATCCCTTTCCCGCTGCCCCGGAATGTTCAGTCGAAAAATATTCTCTTCGTGGCTGCCCCGGATTGTGAAACCCGCTTCGCTTGCCAAGTGGCGGTTATTGCGGAACAGTGCCACCTTCCCGCCTTCAGCTCGAAGGCTAATATCCTGAAAACGGGATAAAGTCTTCTGAAAGCCTCCACCTTCAATGTGATAATAACCCTTGACCACGGTGAAGTGAACTTCGCTGGTGTTGGTCTGGGAAAACACACGCACGTCGATCTTTTGCGCCGCCAGGTAGGCAGGCAGGCAGCTCAGCATAATGGCAAGCCAGAGCAAAAAGGTCAGTGGCCTTCTCATTCTACCGGAGTTTTTGTCAGATGTGCAAAGATAAGCCTGGCAGTGCGTGTGGAGGCACCAGGTCCTCCCAGCAAATCCTGCAAAGCCGCCAGATCCAGTTTCATCTGCCTGCGTGCAGGAGTGTCCGCAAGCAAGGGCTCCAGCTCCCGTTCTAAGCTCAGAATATTCATCTCTTTCTGAATCAGTTCCGGGATAATCATCCGGTCCATAATCAGATTAGCCAGGCCAATGAAGCGGATTTTAATCAGTCGCTTTGCGATTTGGTAAGAGAGCCATCCGGCCTTGTAACAGATCACCGAGGGCAAACCGAAGAGTGCCGTTTCGAGGGAAGCGGTCCCGGAAGTAACTGCAGCAGCCTGGGCCAGCGAGAGCAGTTTGTAGGTATCTCCCCTTAATGATCTCACCGGAATGTCTTTGTAAAATTTTTGATAATAGGAAGGAGAGAGTGATCCTACTTCAGCCACGACAAACTGGAAACCGGGAAAGCGTGCCACCAGCTCCAACATAACAGGCAGCATCCGGTCCACCTCCTGCTTCCTGCTACCGGGCAAAAGGGCCACTACAGGCCTTTTGTCGTTTGACAAGCAGGGCATAGCATCTGTCTTGTCCTTGTTGTTCCTTTTAAAGTCTTCAATGGCATCCAGCAGGGGATGTCCTACAAAATCGACCTTATAACGATATTGTGAATAGAAATCCTGTTCAAAGGGGAGGATGGAGAACATCCTGTCCACATACTTTTTGATTTTCTTTACCCTGGATGATTTCCAGGCCCAGACCTGCGGAGAGATATAGTAAAAGACGGGGATTTTGTGTTTATGAAGCCAGGCGGCGATCCGGAGGTTGAATCCGGGATAATCCACCAGGATGACTGCATCAGGCCGGAGTGCAAGAATTTGCTGTTTGCAGTTCTTGAAATTGCGATAGATGGCGGGAAGGTTTTTGATCACCTCTGCAAAGCCCATATAATCCAGTTCGCGATAATGCTTCAGCAGTTGCAGGCCTTTGTTTTGCATCCTGTCGCCACCCCAACCGGCATAGTATCCTTCAGGGTCAAATTGTTCCAGGGCTGCAATTAAATTGGCTGCGTGCAGGTCACCTGATGCTTCTCCGGCAATGATAAAGTACTTCACTGGGGTGGTCAGGATTGGAAGTGAAAATAAAAAAAGGCCATTCCGATCAGGAAAGTCGGCAACAGTATCCCCCGACCGGTTTGATCCAGGCGAAGGCTTACCAGATAATACCGCAACAAGAGGAGGTTGGGGAGAAGAGAGAGCAGCAGGGAGACCTCAAAAGCAAGACCCTTTCCTCCCCCACTGAGGTGCTGCCAGGCATAGCTGCCAATGCTCACCAACAGGAAAGTGAAGGCAGGCACCAGGCTGCCCAGTAGGAGCCCGAAAAAAAAGTGATCTTTCTTCCAATTGATTTTCATTCTGATAAGGCTCTGTTTCAGCAGTTCTGATCTGCCTTTTTGGTCAGTAAAAGATTAAACTCCTTCAACTTTGGAAGGGCTGCGTGAGCGGTGAGGTCGTACTGCACCGGGACGATGGAAATGAATTTCTCTCTCAGCACGACCAGGTCGGTATCGCTTCCGTTCTTTCTCTCATTAAACTTTCCGGAGAGCCAGAAGTAGTCCTGGTGATAAGGATCCTGCCGGGCTTCGAAGGTTTCCTCCCAGGCACCATCGGCCTGCCGGACAACTTTCATCCCTTTGATTTCCTCCAGGGGCACGGCCGGAATATTCACATTGAGACATACCCCCTGGGGCAGGCCTTTCTCGAGCACCATTCTGACGATGCGTCTCACCCAGGTTTCAGATGGGGCGAAATCAGCATCATAGGCATAATCCAGCAGGGAAAAACCGATGGAGGGCAAGCCAATCATACATCCTTCCAAAACTGCTCCCATTGTTCCGGAATACAGAATATTGACGGAAGCATTGGAACCGTGGTTAATCCCGGATAACAAGAGGTTAGGGTTCTTCTTCAGCACCAGTTTTTCACCCAGTTTCACGGCATCTACCGGTGTCCCGTTACAGCTGTATTCTATTAAACCCTTTTCTTCACGCAGTTTGCGTAAACGCAAGGGTTCGCGCACTGTAATGGCGTGCGACATTCCCGACATTCCTTTCTCAGGGGCGACCACTACCAGGTCTCCGATATCCCGCACGAATGCGATCAGGTTTCTAAGACCAGGGGCATCGATGCCATCATCATTGGTAATCAGGATAAGGGGACGGGATTCGGGCATAATACATCATCTGTTTTCTCAGCAAACAAAAGTACAAATGATATTGCTAATAAGCGGTTTTGCGATCAAGTGCTGCCGATGGCTTCCATTTAGCGGCGGATGCGCATCCCGTAGAAGGAACGATAGGCAAAGAACAGGCCTGCGGCCAGAAAGGCCAGTCCGATATATGGGGCATAATTGGTGGTGCCATTATCCCTTGCTTCGATAATTATATGGATGGCTATTTCGGCAGCCAGCAGACCAAAGAGTGTGGAGAACTTGATGATGGGATTGAGTGCGACAGAGGAGGTATCCTTGTAGGGATCACCTACGGTATCCCCAACTACGGTAGCTTCGTGCAGGGGAGTGTTTTTCTGCTTCAAATCCACCTCCACCACTTTTTTGGCATTGTCCCAGGCTCCGCCGGCATTGGCCATATACATCGCCTGGAAGAGGCCGAATACGGCAATGGATATCAGATAGCTGACGAAGAAGTTTGGGTCGAAGAAGGCAAAGGCCAGGGTCAGGGAGAAAATCACTCCGAAGATGTTCCACATCCCGTTCTGGGCATAGACGGTGCAAATGTGCACTACCCTTTTGGATGCCTCCACATCTGCCTCTACCGATTTCAGGTTAATGTTTTTCTTGATGAACTCCACGGCTCTGTATGCGCCGGTGGTCACCGCCTGGATAGAGGCTCCGGAGAACCAGTATATTACCGCACCTCCTGTGATGAAACCAAGCAGTACCTGCGGATCAGTCAACTGAAGTTGCAGGAGACCGGCCTTATTGAGCAGCAGGATGATGGAAAAGATCATTGTGGTGGCTCCGATAACCGCTGTGCCAATGAGCACCGGCTTGGCCGTGGCTTTGAAGGTATTCCCTGCCGAATCGTTTGCTTCCAGCAGATGTTTGCCGTGAACGAAATCAGGATCAAATCCATAGTCTTGCTGAATCTCCTCACGGATCCCGGGGCGATGTTCGATTCGGGAGAGTTCAAACACAGATTGCGCATTGTCAGTGACAGGACCATAAGAATCCACTGCAATGGTCACAGGGCCCATTCCCAGGAATCCAAAAGCAACCAGGCCAAAGGCAAAAATGGAGGGGTAAGTCATATAGGCAATCAGGCCCTGAGTGGAGATAAAGAAAGCGCCGGTCATCAGGGCTACGATCACCATCCCTTTCCAGAAGGCGCTGAAGTTACCCGCCACCATTCCGCTCAGGATGGTCAGGGAAGCCCCGCCTTCTTCAGAAGCGGTCACGATTTCTTTAACGTGCCTCGACCGAGAGCTGGTAAAGGCTTTGGTCAGTTCAGGAATAACCGCAGCAGCCAGAGTGCCAAAGCTGATGATGGTGGCAAGTTTCCACCATAAACTGCTTTCCTGTCCTGTCGGCATATTTATTTGCCCGATCAGCACATAGCTGACCAGGAATGTGACCAGAATGGAAAGGATGGAAGTGATCCACACCAGGTTTGTCAGCGGGGTCTCAAAGTTAAAAATCTTTGCGTTTCCGAATCTGGCCCTGGCAATCGCATTGTTTACATAATATGCAATAAGGGAAGTGGCGATCATCAGGATGCGCATAATGAAGATCCAGGCGATGAGGGTTGCCTGGAAAGGGATATCCGCCACAGCCAGCACGATGAAGGCGATCAGGGCAACACCGGTAACCCCATAGGTTTCGAAACCGTCCGCAGTAGGGCCTACGCTGTCGCCGGCATTATCACCGGTACAATCGGCAATGACGCCAGGGTTGCGCGGGTCATCTTCCGGAAGGTTGAAGACCAGCTTCATCAGGTCGGCACCGATGTCTGCGATTTTTGTGAATATACCTCCTGCAATGCGCAGGGCTGAAGCGGCCAGCGACTCGCCTATCGCAAAGCCAATCAGGCAGGCTCCCGCGCTTTCACCGGGAACAAACAGCAAGATCACCAGCATCATAATCAGTTCCACACAAACCAGCAAAAGGCCCACACTCATCCCCGACTGCAAGGGGATTCCCATCACATCAAAGGCTTTACTGCGCAATGCAGCAAAGGAAGTACGGCTATTGGCCAGGGTATTGATCCGGATGCCAAACCAGGCAACCCCATACGATCCCAGAATACCCATAACAGTCCAGAACAGAATCAGCAATACCTTGGGAACGCTGATCCCTTCCACCAGACCCAGGAAATAATACACAATGGCAGCCCCAACAATAAGAAAAAGGATAATCAGGAAGCGGCCCTGCTGAAGCATATAGGTTTTGCAGGTCTCGTATATGATGTGGGAAACATCCAGCATTGATTTATGGACAGCGATACGGCGAATGATGATGTATTGCCAAATTCCGAAGAGAATCCCAACCAAAATGATCACTCCTCCATAAAGCAGTAAAGTCCAGCCATCTAAACCCAGAGCAGGGAAAAAGCTTTCTTTCAGATCTGGAATGGGAAGGTCTGCTTCGCTGGCAAACATCCACCACGGCAGCAAGAATGCCGCGGTGAAGGAGAGGAGTCTTTTCATTTCAGCTTGGTTTAGGATGGTCTTCTGGGGGCAAAGTTAAGGAGATCGCTCCGACCCGCATAGCCCCAAACAATCCAAGCAAATATCCTTAGGCAAACAGCCTGATAGAAGGCAAAACAATAAATCATTAAGAGACAAGTCTTTACCTAATCAGCATCGTATAAATCGACGATGTAATAAATAATGATTCCGGATAAGAGAAGGCTTGAACGTAGTTTTAATCTATGGTTTCCTCTGTGTCAGGGTCAGGAGCATTCGTTGTATCGTTTTCGGAAAAAGATGCCGCCGGTTTCATCCCCCTGGCCGGATCAACAGCGTCCACTTTCCGTTCGATCACGCCACCGGAAGGGATGAACTGCTGCGTTTGCGGTTCTTTATCCAGGGCAATGGTGGGGGCGATCACCAGGGCGACTACTGCCATCAGTTTCAGCAGGATGTTGAGGGAAGGACCGGAAGTATCCTTAAAAGGGTCTCCCACAGTATCACCCACCACAGTGGCTTTATGCGATTCGCCTCCTTTGCTGTGCATTACGCCATCCATCATCACTCCTTCTTCAATCATTTTCTTGGCATTGTCCCAGGCCCCGCCGGCATTGCTTTGAAACAAGGCAAGCAAAACGCCTGAAGCCGTAACTCCGGCCAGCAATCCACCCAGCATTTCGGCTCCGCCCAGAAAACCTACCAGGGCCGGGGCTGAAATGGCAAGCAGTCCTGGAAAGACCATTTCCCGGAGAGAGGCTTCCGTAGATATTTCAACACAGTGTTCATATTCAGCCGCACCATCGGCAGCATCCAGGATTTTTCGCTCTTCCGCTGTCGCTTTTCTTACATCCCCCTCATACTTCTTCATCACAACCAGGGCATCTCTGAGTGCGGGGATGGTGGTAAACTGCCGTCTGACTTCCTCTATCATAGCCCGGGCAGCCCGTCCTACTGCCCCCATAGCCAGGCTTGAGAAGAGATACGGGAGCATTCCTCCCACCAGCACTCCGGCCATAATCCGGGGCTTGGAAATATCTATGGATGCAATATTGGCCTGCTGCATAAAGGCGGCAAAGAGGGCCAGGGTGGTCAAAGTAGCTGAAGCTATCGCAAATCCTTTTCCAATGGCTGCAGTCGTATTTCCCACGGCATCCAGCTTATCGGTGCGCTTTCGCACTTCCGGCGGAAGCTCAGCCATTTCTGCAATCCCACCGGCATTATCTGCAATTGGTCCATAAGCATCTACTGCGAGTTGAATGCCTGTATTGGCCAGCATTGCCACAGCAGCGATGGCAATACCATAAAGACCTGCCAGTGAATAGCTGAAGATAATGGCCACTGCCAGCCCGAAGACCGGTATGGCCGTCGACTTCATTCCGAGCTCAAGACCTGCAATGATATTGGTGGCTGCACCCGTTCTGGACTGGCTCACAATCCCTCTGACCGGCCTGCGGCCTGTGGCAGTATAGTATTCCGTAACCTTGCCAATACCCAGACCTATGGCCAAACCCACAATCGTACTGAAAAACACATCCATTGAAGTTATCTCCTTTTCAATCCCTGGAAGGATTTGCACCGTCCAGCTGTCCGGTAACAGAAAGCGGATCAGCAGAAACGACCCTGCCAGCATCAGGATACCGGAAATAAACTCTCCGAAATTCAAGGCCTTCTGAGGATCTCCACCTTCTCGTGTTTTCACAAAGAAGGTTCCGATGATACTCGTAAGTATCCCCACTCCGGCCAATGCCATTGGCAGGATTACCGGCCCCAGTGCAAAATGAGTTGCTACCTCAGGGATTTCGGTAAATATGGCTCCCAAAACCATTGCCGCGATGATGGAACCGACAAAAGACTCAAAGAGGTCTGCGCCCATCCCGGCTACATCGCCCACATTGTCTCCAACATTGTCGGCAATAGCGGCAGGATTGAGAGGATGATCTTCCGGTATGCCGGCCTCTACCTTACCAACCAGGTCTGCACCCACATCAGCAGCCTTGGTATAGATTCCGCCACCCACGCGGGCAAAGAGTGCAATGGAGCTGGCTCCGAGAGAAAATGCCGATAAAACGTTCAGCACCGTCTCAATGCCCCAATCTACCCCCACAAAAAAGTTAAAGAAAAGGAAGAGCAGGCTCAGTCCCAGTACTCCCAAAGCAACCACACCCAATCCCATCACGGCTCCACCTGAAAAGGCGATTTCAAGGGCTTTGCTCAAAGAGGTCCTGGCGGCTTGTGTGGTGCGCACATTCGCACGGGTGGCTACATTCATCCCTAAGAATCCGGCCAGCCCCGACAGAAAAGCGCCCAGGACAAAGCTGACCACCACATAGCCGTTGGAGTTTTCTTCTGCACTACCTTTAAAGAAGAGCAGTACAGCTACCCCCAGCACAAAAATGGCCAGAATGCGGTACTCTGCTTTCAGGAAAGCCATCGCCCCGTTGTAGATGTGATCGGAGATCCGCTGCATCTTTTCATTGCCGCCGTCCTGCCTTTTCACCCAGGCGGATTTCCAGATTGTAAAAAGAAGCCCGGCTACTCCCAAAACCGGAATCAGATAAATGATAAAATCCATCGCTTGCGTCTTTGGTCAGAAAATGAAGGCAAAACTAAACAATAATGCAAGCACAGCTTATATATAGATTCGAGTATTTGTGTTTTTTTTAACAATAAGGGGAAAGATATTGATCAGTTGCCTGCGGATTTAAGCGCAGGCATCGGTTTCATTTAGGTTTTTCTATCTTTGGACGGCAAGAGAAACCGGACTGTTATGGAGAAGATTCGACTGGATATTGTTGGGATGTCTTACAGTCAGTCGCAAAGCGGCGCTTACGCACTGATTCTGGGAGAAGCGGAAGGAAAACGCAGACTACCGATCATCATTGGTGGGTTTGAAGCCCAGGCTATTGCCATTGAACTGGAGCAGATGAAGCCCAGTCGTCCGCTTACCCACGACCTGTTCCGGAATTTTGCGCAGCATTTTGAAATCCGGATCAAGGAAGTCATCATCAATAAATTTCAAGACGGCGTTTTTTATGCGCTGCTGATTTGTGAGCATCAGGGAATCGAATCCCAGATTGATGCCCGTACTTCAGATGCCGTAGCGCTCTCCTTGCGGTTTAACTGCCCCGTTTTCACCTATGAACAAATTATGGAGGCAGCAGCGATCTCGGTGGAGGATGAAAGTGAAAGTATCCTGAGTGAAGATGACCTGGAAAGCCAGGATCAGGATGAATCGGCTCAAACCGGAGGACAAGGGCTGGAAGGACACACCTTGGAAGAACTGGAAGAAATGTTGAAAGCAGCAGTGGAAAGTGAAGCTTTTGAGAAAGCCTCTCAGATCCGGGATGAGATCAACCGCAGAAAAGGGGCAAAGGAGTAAGCACCAAACCTGGCACGAGTATGGGCAAAGTATGGACCGTTTTATTGGTATTCCTTTTTGTAAGCGGGTTGAGGGTAATCGGCCAGGACCATCTTCAGATCATAAACGCGCCGGATAGCATTCCTCACCTGGTTTCAGACACCTCTGCTTCCCTTGTGCACCAAAGTGTGCCTATGGTCGGACCCGGGAGCACAGATCGCAGCAGTGTTTTGCCCGGAGAAGGCGGCACAGGCATTTCACTCGCCTCCCTCTTGCGCGGCTTGCTCGGGATGCTAACCATTGTTCTCATCTCCTGGATTTTCAGTATGAACCGGAGAGCCATCAAATGGAAGGTGGTCCTCACCGGCCTGATTATACAAGTGGCGCTGGCTCTCGCCGTTTTATACATTCCTGCCGTACAGCTCTTTTTCGAATTCGTAGGGAAGTTGTTTGTCAAGGTGCTCGATTTCACAGAAGAAGGCACCCGCTTCCTGTTCAGCGCTTTTGCTACCGGACAGATAGAGATGCCTTTATTGAACTTCGCCATCACCATTCTCCCCACCATCATCTTTTTCTCAGCCCTCACCAGTGTGCTGTTTTATTTCGGAATCATTCAAAAAGTCGTGTTCGGACTGGCCTGGCTGATGACCAGGGCGCTGGGCTTATCCGGTGCGGAGAGCTTATCGGTAGCAGGAAATATATTTTTAGGACAAACGGAATCCCCATTGATGATCAAGGCCTACCTGGAAAAAATGAACCGCTCGGAGATGCTCCTGGTAATGGCCGGGGGGATGGCAACCCTTGCGGGAGGGGTTCTTGCGGTGTATATCAGCTTTTTAGGTGGCGATGATCCTGTTCAACGTCTGCTTTTTGCCAAGCATTTGCTGACGGCCTCAGTGATGGCAGCCCCAGGCGTGGTCGTAATTTCCAAAATACTGGTTCCGCAAACAGAACCCATCGACAGCAATGTGGATGTGCAGGCGGAAAAAGTCGGCAAGAACGTACTGGATGCCATCTCTAACGGCACCCGTGAAGGACTGAGGCTGGCGGTGAATGTGGCCGCAATGTTGCTGGTATTCATTGCCTTCATCGCAATGCTGAACTTCATTTTTCTGAAGATCGGCGACTGGACAGGCTTGAACGAATGGGCTTCTGCCGTCTCTTCGGGGCGCTATGAAGGCTTCTCACTCCAGTTCGCCCTCGGCTATTCATTTGCTCCGCTGATGTGGCTGATCGGCGTGAACGCCCAGGATATGGCCCTGGTGGGCCAGATGTTGGGGGAGAAAATCATTATGACGGAATTCATCGGCTATGTAAGCCTGGCGGAATTCAAGAGTGCAGGAGCTTTTGCCGACCCGAAATCCATCATTATGGCCACCTATATGCTCTGCGGCTTTGCCAACTTCGCCAGCATCGGTATTCAGATTGGCGGCATAGGAAGCCTGGCACCCAGCCAGCGGCTCCTGCTATCGCGCTTCGGGATGCGGGCCCTGCTGGCCGGCACCCTCGCCTCCCTGATGTCGGCCACCATTATCGGAATGATCTTAGGATAAAAATTACAATGAAGCAATACCTCGCATTACTCGATCACGTGCTCCGGCACGGGGTGGAAAAAGAAGACAGAACAGGAACAGGAACGCGCTCTGTGTTTGGCTATCAGATGCGCTTTGATCTGGAAGAAGGCTTTCCCTTGCTTACCACCAAAAAATTGCATCTGCGCTCGATCATCCACGAATTGCTTTGGTTTCTGGCGGGGCAGACCAATACCTCCTATCTGCACGAAAACAAGGTTACAATCTGGGATGAATGGGCGGATGAACAAGGCGAGCTGGGGCCTATCTATGGCCATCAGTGGCGAAGCTGGCCTTCGGATCGCGGCCCGGTGGATCAGATCAGCCAGGTATTGGCGCTTATTCGCAGCAATCCCAACTCACGCAGGATGCTGGTGAGTGCCTGGAATGTGGGCGAGCTTGAGAAGATGGCGCTTCCTCCCTGCCATATTTTATTTCAGTTTTATGTGGCCGGAGGGAAATTATCCTGCCAACTCTACCAGCGCAGTGCCGATCTTTTTCTCGGGGTACCCTTTAATATCGCCTCCTACGCCCTGCTCACAAATATGATGGCACAATCCAGCGGACTTCAGCCCGGTACATTCATTCATACTTTCGGGGATGTACATATTTACAACAACCACCTGGAGCAGGTACAGCTGCAATTGAGCCGCAGTCCGCGCCCCCTCCCGAAACTGCTTCTGAATCCGGAGGTAAAAAACATTTTCGACTTCCGTTTTGAAGACATCAGCATTCAGGATTACGACCCCCATCCCCACATCAAAGGCAAGGTTGCCGTATAAACGATCGCTATGGCTTATCCTATAGAAAAACCCCTTTCCATCATTGTCGCCATTGCCAACAACAATGCCATTGGTAAGGACAATCAGCTGCTCTGGCATATTCCAGAGGACCTGAAACGATTCAAGGCGTTAACCCTGGGACATAAGATGATTATGGGCAAGAAGACCTGGTTTTCACTCCCTAGGCGGCCCCTTCCGGGGAGAGAGAGCATTGTGTTGACCGACGCAGCGGAGGATCATTTTGAGGGGGCAAAGATGGCGGGGTCCATCGCTGAGGTATTGAAATTATGTGATGCGGAATCGGAGAACTTCATCATCGGAGGGGGCAGTGTGTATGCCCAGTTTCTGCCGCTTGCAAACAAATTATACCTGACCAGGGTGCACGCCGATTTTGACGCCGACACTTTCTTTCCTGAGATTCCGGCAGAGGAATGGCTGCTGACCTCCCAGGTGCACATCCCCGCGCAAGAGGATCAGCCATTGTCTTATACCTATCAGGTATTTATCCGGCGACGCTCGAAAGCAGTGAACCCGTGATCAGTGATCAGTGATCAGTGATCAGTGTTCAGTGGGCAGTGGGCAGTTGAAGTGAGACTTGCTGTCAATGCCTGAATTAGGTTGACCTGGTGATCTTCTGACCTGCTGACCTTTTGGCCTTTTGGCCTTCTGACCTTTTGACCTGCTGACCTTCTGACCTGCTGAATCAATAATCAATCAGGTTTCGCCCCGATAGGGCTAAAAATCAGCTTCAGCCTTTTCCGAATTCGCCTGCCTACCGGCAGGTAGGCGCTCGTGCTCATCTTCCTCCTCCTTATGACTTCTGAATTCTGACTTTTTACTTAAACGGGCCACCCCTTCGGGGCCTGCTTTATTCGTACTCGCGCTCGCTCTCGCGCTCGTACTTTTTTAACCGCAGGGATCGCAAAGAATTCACAATGGACGCAAAGCGGGCTTCTCCATCTCCCAACTTTCGCCTTATGCCTTCTGACTTATTACTTAAATGGGCCGCCCCTTCGGGGTCTTTGAGATTCGAACTCGGGATCGAGCTGGAACTCGAACTTGCCTTAATCAGCCACCGCCCTGATAGGCATTCTCCTTCTCCTTATTTTAAACCATTCTGAATTACAGAAAGCGGGGTTACCTTTTTCCAACTTCGGGAATATACTTCTGAAGCGATCTTTTCTTTAACTTTAAACCCTCCAAAATGAAAAAACAAGCACAACATCGCCGCAGGGAATTACCCCCCCCCGTTTAACTATTTGTTAATCAGCGCATTGGCGATTCTTGCATTCCTTCTTGCCCCAGGCCTCGCTGCCCAGCACATTGAGTTTGAGGTGGAGATTCAGGAACCGGAACAGGGGCAAGTGATCAACATCAGCAACCAATCTGAGGAACTGCCGGAAGGAGCCTACTTCGTTTTCATATTTCAGGATTGCGCCTTTGCTTACGACGGTGCCATCACCTGCCAACTGCAAACCCAGGATCAGCAATGGAGTTTCGAAGGTTTCTTCTGGAAAGCCGGCTCTTTCACCATTCAACTGATCGGCATCAGCCAGGAAGGAGATACCTTCGAAATGCAAGCGGTCAAAGAGATCAATGTGATGCCCCTGACCAATATCCCTCCCTCTGACTCCTGCTACGACACCGCCGCTTTCTCCTGCACCTACAACAACCTGGTTTGCAATGGGAGTTTTGAGTGGCTGTTTGATTCAATCTCTTCTCCTTCTCTCCTTCATTTTGCAATGCCCTGGCAAGATCTGCTCGCTGATTGCGATATCTTTAGTGTACATCACACCTCATCCTTTCTCGGCAATATGGCCGGAGTCCCTTCCAATTTTCACGGGCATCAATACCCATATTATGGAGATAGTTATATGGGACTTGCCGGTTCGAATAACTCCAATGGATTCTATTTTGAAGTGGCCACTGCCAAACTCAAGAAAAAGCTGCTGAAGGATCAGCGCTATGCAATTGAGTATTATACCAGTAAATCAGATATTTGGCCCTATTCCTGCAACGGAGCGCAGGTGTTTTTTTCAAAAACAAAACTGGTGCAGAACCCGTACTCCTCCTGGGATGATCTGCGCAACCTGATCAATTCCAACTGGGTATCTGATGCATTGGGTAACACCATCATCACCGATACAGTCAACTGGGTGAAGTATTATGATGTGTTTATCCCGGATGATGATGACCTTGAATGGATCGGCCTTGGCCAGATAAAGGATCCCCAGGACATCCTTACCTCCTTTGATCCAAGTATCCCAGATCCTTCCAGCGGCAATGAGAGCTACTATTATTATTACGACAACGTCAGCGTCCGTCCCCTGCCACCCCTGGTAACAATGCTGCAGGATACTTTAGAGCAGGTTCCCTGCGATTCGGTTGAACTCAGCGTGATTGGCCAGGGAGCCGGAAGCTATCTCTGGAGCACCGGGGCCACCACCTCTTCCATCAAAGTACTTGTATGGAATGATAGCACATTCACCGTTACGGTTACCGATCCGGAAGACTGCCACGATACCATCCTCACTGCCTTTGTACATTATTACGAACCCGAAATAGTCCTGCCGGAGATCATTGGCCACAACAATGACTGCGACTCTCTGGCCAACTATGCCCTCTCCAGTGGCCACGGCAGCAATACCTATTACTGGAGCATCTCGGGCAATAGCGGCTATTTCACCGAAAACTTTAGCACCGCCCTCACCAAAACCGGTCCCGTGCCGGTGGAAATACGTTGGACCAATGTGCCGCTGCGTCCTTCCTTTGCGACCATCACCGTGGCGATTTACAATCCCTGCCAGGAATACCTGGGCAGTGTCACTTTTAAGGTGTACCAATGCTGTGAATTGTCCGGTATGCATACCACCTGGAACAATGTCACCCTTTCAGATGCCATCATTAACGGGTCAAACATCCTGATCAACGGTACCCTGACCATTGATGCGCAATGCCTGGTGCACTTTGATAATACGACGGGGGGCGGCCACCTGTTTATGGGGCCTATGGCGAAAATTGAAGTCTTGAGCCCCAACACAGAATTAAGAATAGACAATTGGACCATTGTGGCCGGCTGCGAGTATATGTGGGATGGGATTTACCTTGACGACAGCAGCCAGTGGTTCAGGGCATCCTCTTCTATCATCAAAGATGCCCTTAATGCAGTAGTCTCTGACAGTGGCGCAATGCTGCAGATAACAGGGAGTGTCTTCGAGGATAACTTCAACTCCATCCTGATCCGAGATTTCCATCTTTCTGACAGGCCTTCCATCAAGGCCAATGGAATGCACTGGCCGGCTGAAATCTACGGAAATGAGTTTTTGCAGTTCGGATACCCCACGCAGCCTTTGCCCTATCATCCAAAAAATACTACCTTTACCCAATCAGCCATTGAGCTGCACAATGCCGACAGTGTGATCATCGGAAAACTAAACCAGGATACCAACCTCTTTCACCATATGCGACAGGCAATCCTTGTGCATAATAGCAATGCGGAAATCATTAACAATGTTTTCCACGACATTGCTATGCTGGAAGAAACCTATCCTCCGGCAGGAGCTGTGGCGGTGTATAGCCTTGACAGCGTGAAGATCCCCGCAGCTTACACACGTATTGGCAACGGGGGCATTGATGGTCTCAATGCCTTTACCGACTGTGCCCTGGCGATTTCCTCCTATCAAAACCCGCTTACGATCCATAAAAATTCATTTATGAATTGCCTGGATGGAATTCATTGCCTGGAATTGAAAAATCAGACCTTCATAAAAGCCAATGTAATGGAGCAAAGCTCGCTCACAAGCCTGAGCGGCAATACCGGCATTACCCTGGCAAATGTGGTCTCCAGCCCCAAGGCACTTGACCTACAGGTAGATTCCAACCAGATACAGGGCTATAAAAAGGGTATCTGGGGGACGAATGTGGACAAGCCGATTCCCGGAAATATACAGATCAGGGATAACAGCATTGATTTTAATGTGCTGGCAATGCGTATCAGCGGGATAAAGCTGGATAATTGCGACGGGATGCTGGTGAAGGAAAACCTGATCAGCTGTGTTACACGACCTGCTTCCGGCACCAGTGCCGCCAATCACCACGGCATTTGGGTCAATCAGACAGGAGCTGCATTGGTTACGCACAACCATTTGCTGCGTATGGGCAACGGTATCTACACCACAGGACCGGATATGCTCACCTTCTTCATCTGCAATACCCTGGACTCCTGTTTTCACGGTTTCTTTTTCGGAATCAATACCTCTCTCAGCCATCAGGGACAGTATGACGTCTTCAATACCGCAAACAATTGGTTGGGTGATTACAGTGACAATAACTGCATTCACTGGAGAAGAATGATGCAAGATAACTACAACATTCAGAACCCGGTTGTCAATTGGTACTATCCTTATAACAATTCCCAATACGACCCCGGATTCCAGCATTGCGGGCCTGTTCCATCACACGAATTGGATGGTTATGTCAATCCGATCCTGAATAATGGAGCCTCTGCAGATTGTCAGGTAGTGGCTCCGATTCCGGACCTTTACGAAACCAGCACCACGACTGACAGGGAAACCTACTTCGGCAGTATTGCTCGGGGAGAGAACAGCTACGGCAGCCTTCAATCAAGTTATCGCGAAGCAGAAAACACCTTCTTCTATCACCTTGCTACATCCAGGCCGGAGTTGCTGTCGATGAATGATACTTCCGACTATGGTTTCCAACAATACTACAGCAACCTTTCATCCTCAAATACCGGAACCCGCTATCAGGTATCCGCATTTATTTCCGATGGAGATTTCGCACAGGCGGCAACCCTGAACAGCTCCCTGTCAGACACCTCTCTCTGGGACAAAACTGCTAAGAAGCTGAATGAGATCTTTCTGGCTTCGTGGTGCCAGGAGCAGTTCGGGTTCTATCAGGAAGAACGCGACAGCCTGATGAGCATCGCATACGCAAGTCCTTATGAAAAGGGCGATGCCGTATTCTCTGCACGCGTTTTGTTGGGGATTGATCCGGACAATGTTCCTTTGCCCCATAGCCTGCCGGCTCCATCAATAAAGGATAAATCGAATGCGCTGGTGTTTTATCCCAACCCCAACTTTGGAATCCTTCATTTTATTCTTACAGCGGATAATATCACGGACTTTTCTGCAGGAGAGATATGCCTGATGGATTTGACAGGAAGCGTTGTGTTCAGGAAGATGTTGACATTAGGTGCTGGTGAACATAGTATTGGGTTACCCAGGCTTACCCCTGGCCTCTACCTTGTCAAACTAACTTCTGAGTCAGGGCTTGATGAAACCGCCCGAATCATCCTTAAGTAAATACTTCTATGATTTCTAACCTGCGTTATGGCCCGGTAATTCTGCTGCTGATATGCTGTACAGCACAATTGCCGGGCTATGGCCAGGTTAACCTGGTGCCTAATCCATCGTTTGAGGAAAGAAACGAGTGCCCATTTTGGTATTGGGAAATTGAGAAATGCAATCATTGGTTCAATGTAAGTGGCTCCAATGATTATTTCCATTTGTGCTCTATAAATGGCAGTCTTTTAGCACATATGGTGCCCGGCTTGGGAGAACCACCCCGTACCGATTCGGCAATGGCTAGAAGCATTATTTTTGGAGGAAACTACCGTGAGTACTTAGGAATAAATCTAGTTACACCACTAGAATCTGGAAGAACTTATTGTATTCAACTTTGGATATCATTAGCCGATGGTGCTGGCCATTATATTGATCGTTTTGAAGCCATATTGACCCCGAATATCCCTGTGGTAAATGACCCCGTTCATCCAGCTGTTATCCTGGCTTCACCCACCATAATACTTGCAACACATCACCTGAACAATGATGATGGCTGGGAGAGGATTGGTAGCACATATTGTGCCTCAGGTGGGGAAGAGTATCTGACTTTTGGAATATTTAGCCCTGCTGATAGCATTAACACATACACACACCATCCATTATCAGGGTCTGCACCCCTTTATTTCATCGACGACGTCGCCCTCTACCCTTGTGATGCCCCGGTGGACAGCGCCAATGCCGGCCCGGATGTCTTTTTCTGTACCGGCGACAGTGTGCAATTGGGCACACACCAATTGCCGGAGTATCGCTACTATTGGTATATGGATACTGTGCTGGTCTCCCAAGAGGCCCGCCCGGTTTTCGCCCCCACCCAAACCACCACCTATACCCTTTTGGTGAAGGATTTTAAGTTTGACGAAAGCCGGGATACCGTTACTGCGCATTGGGTGAACTGCGATACCATTCCCCTGGGATGTGATCAGAAAGAAATCTTGGTTTGTCTGGGGGATTCGGTGCAGCTTGGCTGCCACCACAAAAGCAATTACACTTACGCTTGGCAGCAATTACCCGATACCACCATTATCTCTACCCAGGGCTTTCTGACAGCAGGGGATCAAGCTGCCAGCTATGTGCTCCATATGACCGATTATACCCGGCGCAGCCAAAGCGATACCATAGAGGTAATCCCGGTAGATTGTGCCCCCATTGGCCAGGGTTCAGGGGGGAGTTATGAGATTTGTCCGGGCGATACTTTGCTGCTGGGTCAAGAGTCCTTGCCGGGAGCTTCTTATGCCTGGTACGCCCCTGCGCTGCTACCGGATTCAACTTCTCTCATCCGCGTCAGTCCCCAGGCCAGCACCACCTATCAGTTGGTAGTAGAAAATCCAAGGAAAGATCAGTTTGTATTCCATTACCGGGTTACCATTGGGGAATGCGACATTCCGCTCTTTGTGCCCAATGCTTTCACACCCGATGGCGACGGACTGAATGATGTATTCGAGATCGGGATGCCCCCCGGCACCCATTTGGAGATGCTGATCTTCAACCGCTGGGGCAATCATCTTTTCACCGCCAACCAGCATCGCTTCTGGGACGGAACCTATAATGGCGTAGATGTTCCCAGCGGTGTGTATTACTATTCCCTCACCGCCACCCTCCCGCCTTACCGCACCACCCGCCTTCAAGGCACGGTGATGGTGCTGAGGGGGCAGTGATCAATGATCAGTGATCAATGATCAGCCTGCCTGCCGGCAGGCAGGTGATCAGTGGGCAGTTGAAGTGAGACTGTGGTTTGGTGAGCGAAGCGAAAACAAACCACTAGTCGAAATCTTGCGCTGAGCTTTTACCCTGAGCGCAGCCGAAGGGGGTCGAAGTGCATCCCGATGAACGAAGTGAATCGGGAGGACAGCTTGCCCGCCGGGAGGCAGGTGTGTCAATGCCTGAATAAACTTGTCCTTCTGGCATGCTGACCTGCTGACCTTTTGACCTGCTGCTCTTCTGACCTTCTGGCCTGCTGATCTTCTGACCTGCTGACCTGCTGATCTGCTGTTCTTCTGGCCTTCTGACCTGCTGAACCAATAATCAATCAGATCGCGCTCCGATAGAGCGCATAAATGGAAACAAACATCTACTACTAATCAGGTTTCGCCCCGATGGGGCTAAATATCAAGTTCAGCCTTCTCCGAATTCGCCTGCCTACCGGCAGGTAGGCACTCGTGCTCGTGCTTTTTAACCGCAGGGATCGCAAAGAATTCGCAATGGACGCAAAGCGGGCTTCTCCATCTCCCAACTTTTGCCTTATGCCTTCTGACTTATTACTTAAATGGGCCGCCCCTTCGGGGTCTTTGAGATTCGAACTCGGGATCGAGCTCGAGCTCGAAATCGAACTTGCCTTAATCAGCCACCGCCCTCCTAAGATTTCATCCTCCCCCCTCGTTTTCCTTCTCCTTCTTCCCGATATCGCTTCGCTCATCGGGATTGTTCGACTGAGCCCATCCGGTTCGCCCTTGGGCTCCCGGATGTGCAGTCTCACGAACCTTCTCCTATACCCAGCAAACCAACACCGTCCTTTCGGTGTCTTTACAATATCCAGTAAATACGTATATTTGGTCATCTTAACCCCACGCCCGGAAAAATGATAAAAGCACCTACCCCATACCTGAACGAAACCCTGCCTGACTCTACCCGCCGCGATGCCTTGCGTAAAAATGTGAACCGGGTTTATCTTGATTCCTGGTACAAGCAGCAGTTCGTTTTCAGCTCAGTGGAAAATGACAGCCTGAATGCTTATGCTTACGGCAATCCTTATGCCCTGGGCGATGGTGTTCTCTCGGCCAGAGTACTATTAGGTCTGGATCCGGATAAGGTTCCATTAACACAGAGTGCAGAGGCAAACCAAAATCAGGAGACCAAGACCACTATAAAGTTCTACCCAAATCCGGGACGCGAAAAGATATGCTTCGAATGGGGTTCAGAGGATACAGAAAGTCAACTGGATTTCTTCTTGTATGACAGCTATGGCAAGCATATCCTCAGTAAGGGGATTCCCGCCCAGCCGGGAGAGATCTGCGTGCCCTTGCCTTCGCATTTAAGCCCGGGTCTGTATGTTGTCAAACTAAACGACCAGTCCGGAAACCAGCTTAGTGGTAAAATTATAATACGTTAATCTCAATTATTAGAATGAACACAGCCAGGCAGGCACTCCTTATGCTACTATTCCTTGCATTGGGCGTGCCTGTCTTTTCTCAGAATATCCTCCCGAATCCGTCTTTTGAAATGAGGGAGTGCTGTCCTTCTGGCCCGAATGCAATGCACTGCTGCAGAAGTTGGGAAATGGTGAATTCATCTGTGGAGTATTATCATTATTGTACAACTACTCAAACACTTATCGACGTATTAGAAGTTCGTCCGCCCCGCACTGATTCAGCCATCGTAGCTTCGGCTTTTGGAGCAGGGGCCTACCGTGAATACTTTGGGTGTTGGTTACCAGAACCATTGCTTGCCGGCAAATCCTATTGCCTTTCATTATGGATTGCCATTTCGCCTTATTCAATCAAAACGGTTGACCGATATCAGGTACTTTTTACCCCCGATAAACCGGTCCAGAACTATCCTCCCCTGCCTTCCTACATTCTGGATTCAGCCCAGTTTACCCACTATGGCTATATTACCGAGACCGATGTATGGACCCGGATTTCCGGTTCTTTTGTAGCTGATGGCAGCGAAGCTTTTATGACTTACGGCGTCTTTGATCCCCTGGACAGTATCGTTCCTTTTGTGAATAATCCAAATGGAACAACGAGTGCCTATTATTACATCGACGACGTCGCCCTCTACCCTTGTGATGCCCCGGTGGACAGCGCCAATGCCGGCCCGGATGTCTTTTTCTGTACAGGCGACAGTGTGCAATTGGGCACACACGCCCTGCCGGAGTATCGCTACTATTGGTATATGGATACTGTGCTGGTCTCCCAAGAGGCTCGCCCGGTTTTCGCCCCCACCCAAACCACCACCTATACCCTTTTGGTGAAGGATTTTAAGTTTGACGAAAGCCGGGATACCGTTACCGCCCATTGGGTGAACTGCGATACCATTCCCCTGGGATGTGATCGGAAAGAGGTATTTGTTTGTCAGGGGGATTCAGTGCAGCTCGGTTGCCACCATAAAAGCAATTACACTTATGCCTGGCAGCAATCACCCGATACCACCATTATCTCTACCCAGGGCTTTCTGTTGGCAGATGATCAGCCGGCCAAGTATGTGCTGCAGATGACCGACTACACCCGGCGCAGCCAAAGTGATACCATAGAGGTAATCCCGGTTGACTGCAATCAAATCAATGCTGATGCGGGAAATGATACCATCATTTGTCTGGGTGACTCATTGAAACTGGGTGGATTACCCGTGGAAGGCGTAACGTATTTGTGGCTTGTTCAGCACACCCCCTTGGACAGTGCTTCTCAAATCTGGGTACTACCTGTTGAAAGTGTGCAATACAAGCTTGAGATTCTTGATCCACGTAAGACGCTGTATGAAGACTGGTGCAATGTTTCCGTCATTGAATGTGATATTCCTTTGACTATTCCGAATGTGTTTAGTCCTAATGGAGATGGAATAAATGATTTCTTTCAGATCGAGAATCCGGAAAACGCAGCATACGAATTATTTATCTTCAATCGCTGGGGAGCATTGATTCTGGAAACAAATCACGACAAGCTCTGGGACGGAACGGTAGATGGAAAGCCGGTTGCCTCTGGGACATACTTCTATTCTCTCACCGCCACCCTCCCGCCTTACCGCACCACCCGCCTTCAAGGCACGGTGATGGTGCTGAGGGGACAGTGATGAGTGTTCAGTGATCAGTGGGCAGTTGAAGTGAGACTGTGGTTTGGTGAGCGAAGCGAAAACAAACCACTAGTCGAAATCTTGCACTGAGCTTTTACCCTGAGCGCTTGCACTGAGCGCAGCCGAAGTGCAGCCGAAGTGCAGCCGAAGTGCAGCCGAAGTGCAGCCGAAGTGCAGCCGAAGTGCAGCCGAAGGGCAGCCGAAGGGCAGTCGAAGGGAAGTCGAGGGTAGGGCAGCCGAAGTGTGTCGAAGGGTCCGCTTTTCTCCCTTCCCCGCTACCCCCGCTGCATCCTCCGATTTGCCGATCTGCATCTTTTTCCCCATTTTTGCCTCTCCCTCTCTAATGCTGCACTATGAAAATCCGATTAAGCCTGCTGATTGCCATTCAGTTCATCCTGGTCACCTTCTCGGGCTTAGCCCAAGGTGCGGATACATTGAGCGTAGGAAGAGAGATCGTTGCAGAGGAACAGGCGCCACCCCCTCAGAATGTGAGCCAGCGGATCAATCATTTTTTCGTTCCGGTAGTGGAGAAGCTCGGGAGTGTATTGTTTTTTGATCCTTTTGCTGCCCTTGGACTTTATGATCCGGTGATCCGGGATGAACACGGGAATGTGCTTTATAACGACAATGGAGAACCTGCTACGGCACCCATCGCCCTGGTAGTGGTATGGCTGATCATCGGCGCTTTGTTTTTCACTGTATTTATGAAATTCATCAATATCCGGGGATTCAAACACGCCATCGACCTGGTGCGTGGGCGCTATGATGATCCGGAGAGCAAAGGGGAGGTCAGCCATTTCCAGGCTCTTGCTACCGCCCTCTCTGCGACGGTAGGCTTGGGGAATATAGCCGGGGTAGCCATTGCCATTGCCGTAGGTGGTCCGGGGGCTACCTTCTGGATGATCCTGGCTGGCCTGCTCGGGATGTCCACCAAGTTCACGGAATGCACCCTGGGGGTGAAGTACCGCGAGATAAGTCCGGATGGTATTGTTTCCGGAGGGCCGATGTATTACCTGAAAAAAGGGTTGGCCAAAAAGAATATGGCCCTGCTGGGCAAAGTACTGGCCGTTCTCTTTGCTGTTCTGGTCATTGGCGGATCCTTCGGGGGAGGGAATATGTTTCAGGCAAACCAGGCCTTCTCACAATTAACCATTATCGCTCCTTCACTGGAGGGCAAGGGAGCCTGGTTTGGCATCATCCTGGCCATTCTGGTAGGAGCTGTGATCATCGGAGGGATCAAAAGCATCGCCAGGGTTACCGATAAAATTGTGCCTTTTATGGCGGTGCTCTATGTACTCTCCGCCCTGATCATCATCTTTTTGCATATCGATCAGACCGGGCACGCTTTCTGGCTGATCATCGACGGGGCATTCAATCCCGATGCAATGAAAGGTGGATTGATCGGAGTGCTGATCACCGGATTCCGGCGGGCAGCCTTTTCCAATGAAGCCGGGGTCGGATCTGCTGCCATTGCCCACTCAGCCGTAAAAACAAACAAACCGGTGACAGAAGGATACGTAGCCCTGCTTGAACCCTTCATTGATACCGTTGTGATCTGTACAATGACTTCTCTGGTGCTCATCTTTACCGGAACGCACCTCAACCCTGATGGACTTGAAGGGTCGGAACTGACGAGCCAGGCTTTTGCTACCGTCTTTACCTGGTTTCCTTTTGTCCTGGTATTTGCCATTTTCCTCTTTGCCTTCTCCACAATGATTTCCTGGTCCTACTACGGTCTCAAAGGTTTCGATTATCTCTTCGGAAGGGCATTTGAAAGGGTTTTTGGAAACCGCCGCATTGCCGATAATGTGTACCGTGTCATCTTCCTCGGTATGATCGTGGTGGGCGCTTCCTCTGAATTGGGGGCCGTAGTGGATTTTTCGGATATGATGATCCTGGCTATGGCCTTTCCCAATATCCTCGGACTGATTATCCTGGCTCCGGAGGTAAGGAAGGAATTGAAAGACTATATGCGAAAGCTTAAAAAAGGAGAAATAAAAAGATATCGCTGATTTTTTTCCTCTTTCCCACCCTCAGATCGTCTGTTTATATAAAACAGCGCTGAGATGTGGAAATCCCTGTTGACTTTTAATCGTGCGGAAAGAAGAGGCAGCTGCCTGCTGTATGCCCTGATGATCGGAATGCTCTTCCTGAATACTTATTACCCTTTCGTTTTTGAAAAAAAACCTGATCCGGCCTCTCTGCACCCTCAGATCGATTCGTTCAGAATGCATCTCATCGACAGGGAAATGCCTTCTGAAAAAACTGTCAGGACGAAACCAGGATATGTTGCGAAATCAGCTTATCGGACGCCCGAACGAATCAAGGAAAAACCACCTCCTTTCAAACCCCAGGAGAAGTGGGAGCTGAACAGACTGGATTCCGCCGCTTTGGTGGAGGTACCAGGAATCGGGAAGGTCCTTTCCGCACGCATCCTGAGATACCGCCAATTGCTCGGAGGCTTTGCAGATCCGGGGCAGCTTGGAGAGGTGTACGGGATCAGAAAAGAATGGCTGGAAGAAATGCAAGCCTGCTTCTACGCAGATACAAGCTTAATCCTGCCCCTGGCAATCGATACCGCATCATTTAAAAGCATTCTTTCTCACCCTTATTTTGACTATGAGATGACCCGTCGGCTTTTTGAACTGAGAAGAAAAAGCAAGCTCATATCCCATATCCCTGCAATGGAACTGCTGGAGCGGATCGGCTGTCCGGACAGTCTCCGCCAACGTCTGTTGCCCTATATCCCAATTGCAAGAGCGGCAAGGACTCAGGATTAATTCCTACTTTTACAACTTCTGAAAACAATGCCGATGAAGATAGTTTTCCGTAGCCTGTTCCTATTAGTGTTGATGTTGCTGCTTATGTTTGCCTGCAGCCGTAAGATCCATCCCGTCGGGAGTGAAAAGGAACTGACGGTCTCCCTGAATGCTTTTGCAATGGAATTATATTTCCAGCTGGGTCAGTTTGAACCGGAAAACCTTTTCTTCAGTCCGCTCAGCGTCAGCCAGGCGCTCGCTCTCACTCGGGCAGCGGCAGCCGGCAATACGGCCGGTGAAATGGATGCAGTTCTGGGTACCCGGAAAGACGAGGCCTTCAATGCGCAGGCCTTCCGAAAGCTGAACGCCCTGATCAATACGGAAGATCCCGCTGTGCAATTGCATTCTGCCAATGCGCTCTGGCTACAGCAAGGAATGGAGTTGAATGAGGCCTTTCTCTCTGAAGCAAGCAGGGACTACAATGCCCGTGTAGATCACCTTGATTTTACCCGGGCACAGACCAGGGAAAACGGAAGAAAGACCATCAATGCCTGGGTGTCGGAGCGAACCCGGGGAAATATTTCCGAGCTCATTCCTCCCAACAGCCTTGCTGCCCACAACAAGATGGTAATCACCAATGCCGTGTATTTCCTGGGGGCCTGGCAGGAGGCTTTTGACCCCGCCTGGACGATGGAAATGCCTTTTCATCTTCCTTCCGGTGAGCATACGATGGCACAGTTTATGTCGCGCACAGCTTCGATGCCCTATTTTGCCAATGAGTGGATGGAGATGCTTGAACTGCCTTATGGGGATGGCAAACTGGGGATGCTCATCCTGCTTCCCCGCAGGGATACAGGTTTACACAAGCTTGAAAAAAAGTTGGATGCAGCCCAGGTCTTACATTGGGTCGAACAATTGAAAGAAAGCGAGGTCTCTTGTCAGATTCCCCGTTGGCGCACTTCTTCTTCCCTGCGATTGGGAAAACCGCTTTTTAGTCTTGGAATCAAGGATGCTTTCAGTGCTGCCGCCGATTTCAGCCGGATGAGCAAAACGGAGTCGGTTTTTATTTCAAAAGTGCTGCACCAGGCCGCCATTGATGTGTCGGAAAAAGGAACCGAAGCAGCAGCAGCAAGCGCAGTCATACTTTCAGAATCCACAGGAGAACCGGAAAGCCTGTACTTCAGGGCCGACCGACCCTTTGTCTATTTCATTCGTGAAAGGGAAAGCGGCCTGATCCTTTTTGCCGGCCGTCTTGTTGTACCTGAACAATAGTTGCTATTTATGGCTCTGGATACCATCATCGCCCTGAAAAATGTGGCCATCTATCAAAAGAATATCCTCATCCTGACCAATGTCAACTTTTCGGTTGACCGGGGTGAGTTTGTATACCTGATCGGGAAAACAGGCAGCGGCAAGAGCAGTCTGCTCAAGACCCTCTATGCAGACCTTCCCCTGGTGGAGGGGGACGCGGAAATTGCCGGGACGGATCTGCGCAACCTTCGTACCAAGGATATCCCTTTCCTCAGAAGGAAGCTGGGCATCATCTTCCAGGATTTTCAGTTGCTGACCGATCGCACGGTCAATCAGAACCTGATCTTCGTACTGAAAGCCACAGGCTGGAAGGACAAGGCTGAGATGCAGACCCGTATTCAGGATGTGCTGGATAAAGTAGGGTTGGGCACCAAAGGCTTCAAAATGCCCAATGAGCTTTCAGGAGGGGAACAACAGCGGGTGGCCATCGCCAGGGCTTTGCTGAACGACCCGGATGTCATCCTGGCCGATGAGCCCACAGGGAACCTGGATCCGGAAACTTCCATCGGAATTATGCGCCTGCTGTTTGAAATCAGTCAGTCGGGAAGAGCAGTGCTGATGGCCACACACGATTACAGCCTCATCCAGCGCTTCCCCTCTCGTATCCTGCGATGCGAAAGTGGAAAGGTGACCAGCGATCACTGATCAAAAAGCATTGCCGCCAGCTTTTCTGCATTGTAACGGTTGGAGAATCCATTTTCCATCAGTATCCTGCGCCGCTTCAAAATCTCTTCTTCCGGAAAATCCCGGTGATAGTACTGTGAAACAGCGGCCTTCATCGGAGCAGCTCCGTCTTTGACAATGCACAGTTCTTCCAGGCCGGTCTGACAAACCATAGGCGTGTTCACGATGCAGAACCTTCCCACATAAAGCGCCAGCAAGAGTTTTAACTTGATTCCTGTGGCCTGAAAGGTGGGCAGGATATTGATCTGGGCGTTTTTTACCAGTTCAGTGATGCCCTCGCTATCCAGGCCCAGGCGGAAACTGACCCTGGGATTGACATTCACCGCCTCCCGCAGCTCACGGGAAGGTTTGTTGCCGGCAATGACCAGGGGGATGGAGCCATCCTTGAAAACCTCTCGGGTCAGGTAAAGGGCGGCCTCATTGTTTTCGCCCACATCCAGGCTGGCGTGGTACAAGGCATATTCCCCTCTTCCCGGGAGAATATCCACTGTTTCGTGCGGGTGAAAAGCGCTGATGGTTTGTACATTGGAATAATGTTCCTGAAAATGTGCCTGGTCGTTATGTGAGATGGCCGCAATACCTGAAGCTTTGTGTAACACCTGCTCATAGCGGCGAAGCTTATAGGCCTCATTGTAAAAATAATAGCGCTTGAAAATGTTGCGCTCCACCTTAGCCAGGCTTGCATAATAATGATGTTCAATATTGTGCATCCTGACGATCCTCTTTCTCTTCTTCAAGCGGGCTTCTTCCAGATAATGGCAGCAATGCAAGCCTTCGATCAGAATCGGGAGCTCATCCCGGAGCAGCCGCTGCGTCAGATTCTCATTGCTCCGTGTGGCTACGATATAGGGCCTGCGGTTAAAAAGCTGGGTCTTGGAGATGTTTCTCGGATAGTAATACACTTCCAGGCACAGCGACTCCAACAAAGCAGAAGTCTCCCGCCCGTATTGAAAACAGTGCAGGTAGACGCCGATGCCCAGGGCTTTCAATGCTTTGATCTTGTAGAAAATATCGATGGCCCCGCCGTAATTGACCGGCACCGGGATATCAAAGGCGATCAGATGAATGGCTTTCACTTGCGGCACTTGCATACACTTCCCTCAATACTTCTCTTTCGTTTTCCCAGCAAAGACTTTGCGCTGCAATTTTACAGTTTTCCTGCCATTTTTCCATCCTTTTCCTGTCCGATACCATTTCCCTGACGGCAAGGGCAATGCTTTCGGGTGTTGGTTCATCCAGCGTAAGACCGACATCATATTCTTCCACGATCCTTTCCACCTCAGGCAGCTTCGACGCCAGTACCGGGGTCTGGCATTGTATGTAATCGAAAAGCTTGTTGGGCAAACTATAGAGATAATTCAGGTTATTGCCTTTGTCCAGGCTCAGCCCGATATCCGCAGCAGCAGTATAGTGCAGCAATGTTTCGTAAGGCATTCTTGGTAAGAAGCGCACCCTTTCGGATAAGGTATCATCTGCGGCAGCATTTTCTTTCAGGATGGGAAGAACATCCCCGCTTCCGATGATCAGCAGGAGTGTTTCATCCAGCAAATGCATTGCTTCCAGCACTTCTTCCGCACCCCTGTCCACATTGATCCCGCTTCCCTGAAGGATGAGGATGGTTTTGTTTTCCGGCAACCCCAGAGAGGCCCGTGTGTGTTCCGGCAAAGCCTCTCTTTTGCGAGGCATATTACGTACCACCTTCAGGCTTTTTCCGTATTCATTCTCGTAAAGTGTTGCAATGGAGCGGTTTACGGTAATGATGTGCTTAAGGTTGGGAAAGATGCGCTTTTCAATGCTCCTCCAGACAGCCTGGATCCGTGGGCGGTGTTCCAGCTCAGGGACGCCGGTAAAGTACTCGTGGCTGTCATACACCAAGGGAACGCCCTTTATCCTGGAGATCAAATAGTTGGGAAGCAGCGTGTCGAGATCGTTGGAAATCAGCAAATCTGCTTTTTTGAAGAGCAGGATGAAGAAGAGCCTGAGGTTGAAATGGGCGTAAAAGGCCGCTCCTTTTTCGCAGCACAGGCGCATTCTTTTCATTGCATAAGGCCTATTGGGAAGGGGAGGGCTGTTCTTCAGTTTTCTCCCGATCAATAATACCTCATAACCCATCTTGTGGAGAAGGCTGCAGGATCTTTCCACCCTTTGATCCGTGGCGAGATCATTGATGACAGAAACGATGGCGGTGGGCTTTTTCATTGAAACACAAAAGTAGCGAATATGAGGCTTGGATCGCGACTCCTATCCGAAGTCGTAGTTTTCAAGGAAAGGCAATGCAGCCTTGATTTTTTACTCGCAGATCGATTTGTTCAAATGGATTTTGAGTTGTGATTGTTACGACGTGGTTTTCTATACCTTGTTCATTTCTTTGCTCGCCCACCCTTCGACAAATTTTGCGCAGCAAAATTGCTCAGGGACCAGTCCAGGGTCACTGAGGAGGCCGATGCAAATCGGCCGACGAAGTGTTCAAGGGATTTTTCATCCGCCCTTGGCGGCTGAAAACCATAGCTGATTGGCTAAATTTCCTACAAGGATTCGGAAATTCTTAACGCCAATCAGCTATTATCCTGCGAAAAAAGACTTTATCCGCTGCGCGGATATTAAAACCAAGAGGAATTAAGCTTCCTTGCCACAGCCGATAGCTATCGGGTCATCCTATACCCTGAGCACTTGCCTGAGCACCTGCACTGAGCGTTTACCCTGAGCGCAGCCGAAGGGCAGTCGAAGTGTGTCGAAGGACAGCCGAAGGGTCAAACTCAAACTGTTTTTCTGGCATCATTGCATTTCCGTAGAAAACAAGGCTGAGGATAGCTTAGGTAAATGTCAGAGGTTTTCCAAATGGAGCGATCCGCGAGCATAGGTTTGGGACAGGCCAATCAAGTTCCCTGGAATTGCGGCTCGGATCGCGACTCCTATCTGAAGCCGTAGTTTTCAAGGAAAGGCAATGCAGCCTTGATTTTTTGCTACTTTTTTATCAAGAAAAAAGTAGGGCCTGCCCGGCCTGAGGGCAAAACAGAGAAGGATTATGTTTTCTGTTCTCCTCCCAACGCCTCTCAAAATAGGATGTGCGCCAGTAAGGGTGACATAAGACCCTTTCTGCTGAGGCAATTTTGCAAGGCCTGGGGATTATAGGTTAGAATCGCGCGCGAACACAGCCGATGCTATCAGACAAAAAAAGCTGCATCCGGGAGGGAAGCAGCTTCTCAAAAAAGGCTTTCTATGCTTAGTTCTTCACCAGCTTTTCTGTCCAGCGGAAATCGCCGCTTTGCAGTTCTGCGATATAGAATCCGGAGGGAACTTCACTCAGGTTCACATCGATGTTAAAGGTGATGAGCGATTCGCTGTAGTTTCCTGAGAACACCAGGCGACCGCTAAGGTCACGGATGGTCAGCAGCAGGTTTTCATTTTCAAAACCTTTGAGGCTGAAAGTGAAGTTACTGCTGGAAGGATTTGGATATACTGCTACGCCTTTGTCCTTTTCAAGGTTTTCCATTACCTGGGTCAGTACGCCGGTATATTTATACATACCGCCAACGGTAGAAGGCATTGTCTGGTCGGTGAAATCACCGGCCCATCCATTGGCATTGTTGGCCCATCCGGTAGCCAGGAACTGGATACCCTGGGTGCCAACAAAGTCTGTCCAGGTATGGCCTCCGTCATAGGAATAGGATGCGCCGGAGAAACCGCTTGCGGCACCGGTGCTCACAAGGGTGGCGGCTGTGCCGGGGACGTGGGCGATAGAGTTGGTATAGCAGCTGCCGGTGAAGGGTACCAGGGTCCAGGTGGTTCCGCCATCCAGGGTTTCATAGATGGTACCTGTAGACCCGGCACCTTTATCCTGAGCCAGGCCGTGCATACCGCTGGCCATTACCACGGTGGTATAGGTATTCAGCGGGGTTTGGGCTACGGTCCAGTTGTATCCTTTGTCGGTACTCATAAACACACGGCCTTTCTGGGTTCCCCACCAGATGGTGTCGCCTACGGCGTCATAATAACCCACGATGCCCCATTCTCCGCTGAGGGGGGCAGGGATATTGGTTTGCGGAACGCGGGTCCAGGTGCTACCCCCGTTAGAGGTGGTGTAGAGTTCGAAGTATCCGCTTTCGGGGTCGCCCTGGGCGAAGCCGTCGGATTCGTTAAAAAAGTGCACGACATTGGGGAAGCTGGCAGAGGCGCTGTATGAAGCGCTGGCCTGACGGGCCCAGGTAAGGCCGCCGTCATAAGTTACATAAATCCCCTGAGGATTACTGCCGCTGCTGCGAAAGAGGGGTGCAAAAGCAGTATCCGCATTCAGGGCAAAGATCATTGCCATTTCCAGGCCGGAGGCATTGTTGATAACCCCAGGGGTCCAGGTGGTACCGCCATTGGTGGTGCGGGTGAATTCCTGAATGGCTGCACCGGCACCGCTGCCATCATAGGCCTGGGCCCAAACCACATTTTCGTCCACAACTGAAACGTAATTGATACCGCGGGAAGCCGCAGCAAAACCGGTGGCTTGTTGCACCCACTGGCCGAAGACAAGGGCCGTAAACATTAGCAAAAGGCTGAGCGTGAGTAGTTTTTTCATCATACGCAATTTTTGGTTGAACTGTGTTAATATGAGTCAAAGGTACGATTCTTTAAATTTGTTTCCCCTTGTCGCATCAAAAGAAAAGAAACCCCCTGTCCGCATTACCGACAGGGGGTTCCAGTATAAGAATCTTTGGATTAATTCAGAATCAGTTTCCGGGTAAGCTTTTGGTTTTGGGCTTGCAGTTTTACAGTGTAAACGCCAGCCGGAAGCTGCTGAAGGTCAATTTGCATCTGCTGGGCAGATCCCTGGATAAAGAAAAGATCATTATAGACCAGTCTGCCAGTCAGGTCATACACCTGAAGCGATCCATTGCCGGGTTCGAAGCCTTCCAGGCCCATAAATACCATTCCGCTGCTGGGGTTGGGGAAGAGTGCAATCTGTGCTTTTGCAGGCTCTTCCATTCCTACGGTCACTTCGGTTGTAATGCAGCGGAAATGATAGTCGGAACTACCAGTAGAACCAGAAGCAGGGAACCAGCTGACACCATCACTCACAAAGGTGCGGTTGAAGGTCCCGGGCTGGGTCATCAGCAGGTTGGTCACTCCTGTAGGTACTGAAAAACCGATGAAAAAGTCTCCGCTAAGGTTGGAGAGCTGGCTGGCATAAGGCCTCAGATCAACCCTTGTAAAGCGCATATTGTTCGCTACGGTAGATTCCGCATTTACGAAGAAGGGCGTGATGATATCTGTTCCGGGCAGGCCGGCAACATTCGACCAGACGTGCACCAGCATCGGGGCATTGGGTGGTGTTGGGGTGGCATTGGCTGTGCCATCATAATTCCGGATTAGCATCGTAGTCAGGTCGGCTGTACCGTTCAGCGTAATCTGGACGGCAGCCGATAAAATGCCACTGGTGCCGGCAGGGCCTACCGTGCCAAAGAAGTCCACCTGGCCATTGTCGTACTTAATGTAGTTTCCGGAGATAAAGCGGAAAGTATCGGTGACACTCATATTGGGAGCGGGTGAGGCCTGGTCGGCGGCTTCAATCCAGTAACTTACCCAGGTTCCGGCAGTCAGGGCGGGAAGGGTGAAGCTATACTCATCCACACCGGTAATCTGTCCGTTCACTGGGCTGGCCAATACGCCATCCGCTTTGTAATAGAGTTTCAGGCTGCTGACATCCACGCCGGAGGGGTCAGTGATATCGGTAACTACCGTTTGAGGCCCTATTCCTGCCTCGTAATGTTCTGGTATGGTATTATTAACAACCAATGGACCTACAACATCTATATCTGCAGTAGTGATCGCCCGGAAGTGGAAGTCGATGGTGCCCAGTACCCAGGCAGTTCCATTCCAGGTATAGGAACGGCCGGCAAAGCCCGGGGAGGTTTCCACCGTATTACAAATACCTGTGGGGACAGTATAACCAATGAAGTAGTCACCGGACAGATTACTCAGGGTGCTGTCGTAGCTGCGCAGATCCACCCGGGTCATCGGCCTGGTATTGGTCAGTGTAGCCTCAGGGCTGATGGTGATAGGGGGGATCACATCGGTTCCGGGCAGCCCTCCGTTATTCGCCCAGATATGCACCTGCATAGGGTTGTTGGGGTTGTTTTGATCCGTATAATTTCGAATGAGCAGTGACTTCAGGTCGGTATTCCCTAAGGTTATCTTCACCGCGACCCCTTTTGTGGCTTCAGCCGGACCAACCGGGCGGTAAAAACTTACGAAAGCATTGTCATAGCCAATATAGTTGCCTGCAATATAGCGTCCGGTATCCGTCACACTTACATTGGCGTTGGTGGAGCTGTCTATGGCTTCAATCACATATTTTACCCAGCTTCCGGCGGGTTGCCCGGGAATGATGAAGGACCAGAAATTGGTTCCGGTACTCTGAACACCATTGATGGGTGTTTGCGCCGTATCATCCACCCAATAATACACTTTGGCTGAGGCCAGGCCACTGAAATCCAGTATTTCGGTCAGTACGGTGTGATCGTTTAGCGATCCCTGATAATGCACCGGGAAAGTGTGCTGAATGAGAGGCGGGGAGAGGTCGTTCATCGAACTGATGATCTGGAAGTCGTCAATGTATGCTCCATCCATAGTGTAGCCTCCGTCCGATTCAAAACGGAAACGAACTTTGACATTGCTGTTTCCGGTGCCGCAGAAACCGCCCAGGTCAAAGGTGTACTGCGTCCAGGTATTGCTCACCCCGTCGAAGACACCCAAATTGGTGTAGGTGGTAAAATTATCGCGCGAGGCATCGATATACAGGTAGTCAAACCCGGCTTCAATCTGATAGCGCATATAGAACTTCAATTCCGCGGACGGAACGCCGGTTAAATCTACCCCATTGGCCATCGTAGCGTAGGAGGTCTCATTATCCTGGTAGTTTCCCGTTGGGCTCTCCGTGAGGGAGAAGGGGGGTGAATAGGTTTGTGCGTTGGTCGTTCCCCAGTTGTTGGTGAGTACCCAGTTGGTGGTTCCCGCGTCAAAGTTGTCGGAAAACTCGATGGTGGTTTGGGCCGATAAGCTAATTGTAAACACTAAAGCTATCAGCCAGAGTAAGGTTTTTTTCATTGTCGTTCTTTTTAGGGGTTTGAAATCCGTTATCTTTAGGCACAAATATACGCTTTACCATTTGTTTTGTAAAGTTTGACGGACATTTGTTGGGCTTGAAACCGGATGCATAATGATTGTTTCTAAGGATTTTGATCTAAGCCACTGCAACACCTTTGCATTGTCTGCCCGGGCAAAGGATTATTTCCTTGCGGAATCGGAGCAGGATGTGGAGGCTTTATTTCAGGAGGGTGTTTTCTTTAAAGCGCATACCCTCATCCTCGGCGGGGGCAGCAATCTCCTGTTTGCTGCCGATCCCCCCGGGCCGGTCGTGCACCCGGCAATGGATTTTGTGCATTTCACGCCTGCCGGGAAAACCGAAGTATGGGTGGAAGCCGGGGCAGGGATGGAATGGGACAAACTGGTGCAAATATGCCTTCAGGAGAAAGCCTTCGGACTGGAGAATCTTTCCCTGATCCCCGGTTCCACAGGGGCTTCTCCGGTACAGAATATCGGCGCCTATGGCATCGAACTGGAATCTGTCTTTCATTCCCTGAAAGCCTTTGATACCAAGAAGGGGATATGGAAGGAGTTTACGAGGGAGGAATGTGCATTTTCCTATCGGGATAGTTTTTTTAAGCGAGAGAGAAATCGTTATCTGATTACCCGTGTGCGTTTGAAGTTGAGCCGCTTGCCGCAGGTCCATATTCAATATGGAGGCATCCGCGATGAGCTGGAGCGCCTGGGGATTGCACATCCCCGCCCTGAGGATGTACGGGAAGCCGTGGTGAACATCCGTACTGCCAGGCTTCCCGATCCGCTTGAATTTGGAAATGCAGGGAGCTTTTTTAAAAATCCGCTCGTCTCCTCCGAGCTTTATACACGGCTAAGCGTGCAATATCCTTCAATGCCGGCCTATCCTCAGGCTTCGGGGGAGGTAAAACTGGCCGCCGGCTGGCTGATTGACCAATGCGGATTGAAGGGTTTCCGGATGGGCAATGCAGGCGTGCATTCTCAGCAGGCCCTGGTTTTGGTGAACCTGGGTGGAGCCAGGGCGGATGAAGTGCTGGCCCTGGCCCGTTTTGTGCGGGATAAAGTTTTGACGAAATTCGGAGTCCTCCTGGAGCCTGAAGTGAATATCCTGGGAGATGTATTATGAACAGGAATGCCGCATTGTCCTTGTTTTTTACCCGTGCTTCCTCCCTGCTGTGGCAGAAGTGGGAAGCTCTGGTATGGATTATCGGTCTTTTATTAATGGCCACAATGGATCCGGCCAATACCCACGCTTCCCTTTGTCCGTTGAATGCCCTGGGCTTTCACTGGTGTCCCGGCTGCGGCCTTGGCCATAGCATCGCCTGGCTTTTTCGTGCCGATCCGGTACAGTCCTTTCAAACCCACGCCCTGGGTATTCCTGCAGTGATGATCATTGTAAGCAGAACCATTCACCTCATATTTCAAAAACCTAATCAAACGTATTATGGCACAAGCAATTCGGTACATTCCTGAGGCAGAAGGCGAAGAAATGGCCTACCTGCAACACTTAATGGGCGAAATGAATGAAGACGAGGCGCAACTTTTTGCCAATATCTACCGCAGCCGCCGGAAAGATCCTTCCCTGATCCTGATCACCTGCCTGCTCGGTTTTGTCATCATCGCCGGAATCCACCGCATTCTGATCCGTCAGGTTGGGATGGGCATTTTGTACCTGCTTACCGCAGGCTTATGTTTCATAGGGACGATTGTGGATGCGGTGAACTATCGCCAGCTGACATTCGAGCACAACCGCAAGGTGGCAGAGGAAGTCCGCTCAATGATGCGGGCCCAGCGTTTCTGATCAGGGCATCCGCATTGCGCCGATGAGTTCGCTCACTTCTTTCACTCCCTGGCGTTCACAATAGTCATTGATCTCTTCAGCTACTTTTTCCGCAGCCCGGGGATCAATGAAGTTCATAGTGCCAACCTGCACCGCGCTGGCTCCGGCCAGCAGGAACTCCACGGCATCCAAGCCATTGCGTATCCCGCCAATGCCAATCACCGGGATGTTCACGGCTTTAGACACCTGCCAGACCATCCTGAGGGCGACAGGTTTAATCGCCGGGCCGGACAAGCCGCCGGTGATGGTGCTGAGCACAGGTTTGCGGGTCTCCGCATTGATGGCCATCCCCACCAGGGTATTGATCACGCACAAGCCATCGGCGCCGGCATCCGCAACCCCTTTGGCGATTTCTGTGATATCCGTTACATTGGGAGAAAGCTTGACCCAGAGCGGTTTTTTATACACTTCCCTGACGGCCCTTGTAACGGCTGCCGACATCGGGCAGGAGTTTCCGAAGGCCAGGCCGCCTTCTTTTACATTGGGGCAGGAAATGTTCAGTTCCAGGGCGTCCACCCTGTCCAGTTCGTTCAGGGCCTCCGCCACCACCACATAATCCTCGATGGTAGATTCGGCTACATTGGCGATGATGCGGGTGGGAAGCTTACTGATGCGCGGGTAAATATTGTGTAGAAAATAGTCCAGCCCTTTGTTTTGCAGGCCGATGGCGTTCAGCATCCCATAAGGGGTTTCCGCCATCCTGGGATAAGGGTTCCCTTTTCTCAGTTGCACGCTGATGGCTTTGGTAACGAAGCCGCCGATTTTTGAAAGATCCAGAAAATCACTGTATTCTTCTCCGTAGCCGAAGGTTCCGGAGGCGGTCATCACCGGATTGACAAAATCGATCCCATTGATTGTTATACTGAGCTTTGCCATAGGAGCTCTTTTGAATTGAACACAGGGCCGTCGGTACAAACACAGAGATTTCCGCGGGTGGTTCCGGTGATGCAGCTCAGGCAGACACCAAAGCCGCAGGCCATAGTGTTTTCCAGGGATACTTCACAGGGGATGCCGGCGGCTTCTGCCAGTTCCGCCACGGCTTTCAGCATACCCATTGGGCCGCAGGCATAGATGATGCTGTAGTCGCCAATATTGGAACCCATTGCAGGATGATGGGTCAGCAGGCCCTTCAGGCCGAGGCTGCCGTCTTCGGTGGTGATATGCACCTCCCCGAATTTTTCAAAATCGTTTGCTACAAGAATATCCCCGGCGGAGCGCCCCCCGATGAGGGTATCAGCCGAAATGCCTTTTTCCTGAAGCCTTCTTCCCAGGAAGCGCATTGGGGCAATGCCATAGCCTCCTCCCACCATCAGGGCTTTACCTGATTCCGGCAGGCTGTAACCCTTCCCGAGGGGGTACATCACATTCATTTGATCTCCCGGCCTTGCCCGGCCGATCATCCGGCTTCCGGGGCCTACTTCTTTGATCAGGAGTAAAAAACTATGCTTATCCGGGTCGATGTCATAAATGCTGAAAGGTCGGCGCAGGAAGGCATCGCGGCTTTCCGGAGCACGGACCTCCACGAATTGTCCGGGGATCATCTCCTGCACATCCTCTGCAGCATACTCTATCACATAGTGCAGCTCGTTGATGCGCCGTACGGAACGGACTTCCAGGTCAGCCAGCTTTTTCTTCATCCGCCTTCGTCTTTTCCTCTTGCTCTTGCTCTTGCTCTTGCTCTTGCGCTTGCTCCTCTCCCTGTTCCTTCTCCTGTTCCTCTTTGACCCCTCCCCGGCCCTCCCCTGAGAGGGGAGGGAGATCCTTCTCCTGTTCCTGTTCCTTCTCCTCCTCCTCAAACTCCAGCATTCCTTTCTCTGTCAGCAGCTGATACCAGCTGAGAATTTTGCGGATATGGGAAGGATAGACCCTTTCCTGGTCATAATCTTCCACCATATCCCCGAAGAACTCTGTGAGCTCGGCATCCGATCCTTTGGGGTCTGGTGCCGGGGCATCCTGCAGGCGTTCTTGCATTTTTTTAAAGACCTCCTTCAGGGGCATATCTTCACCGTATGTGAAGATGCTGATCTCTTCCAGGGAGCTGATGCGCTGGTGGGCGAAGGCGGTGAAGCGTTTCCCGTCTTCGAGGGATTCCACGACCATTCCGGTCTTGGTCTGGGCGATCATCTGGTACAATCCGGGTTTGCCCGTAATGGAAAGGATTTTTGTAAGATCCATCTTAAAAATTTTGCACAAAAATAGGAAAAAGCCTGCTGTGCTTTCGTTGAAAATATGGATTAACGGAAGTTGCTGAGTGCTTGCAGCCTGGCGTAATGTCCCTGGGCTTTCATTAATTCCTGGTGATTTCCTCTTTCCACGATACGTCCCTGATCCATCACCACAATGATATCCGCCTTTTCGATCGTAGAGAGCCGGTGTGCAATGACAATGACCGTGCGGCCCTGCATAATTCTTTCCATTGCTTCCTGCACCAGTCTTTCCGACTGGGTATCCAGGGCTGAGGTGGCCTCATCCAGGATGAGGATAGGAGGATTGCGGAGCACCGCCCTTGCGATGCTGAGCCTTTGACGCTGGCCCCCACTCAGCTTGTGCCCGCGGTCGCCTATATTGGCCTCATAGCCTCCCTGCATTCCCAGGATGAATTCTTCGGCATTGGCGATGCGGGCAGCCTCCTGCACCTGCTCCAGCGTGAAATCATCCCGCCCGAAAGCGATATTATTAAACACACTTTCATTGAATAGAATGGTATCCTGTGAAACGATGCCCATCATCCCCCTGACCTGGTCGATGCGGTATTCCTTCAGCTTGATCCCATTCAGCAAGACCTCTCCTTCAAGCGGATCGTAAAAGCGTGGGATCAAATCCACCAGGGTGGATTTTCCGGCGCCGGAGGGTCCCACCAGTGCTACTACTTTCCCGGAAGAGATCTCCAGGTCAATATTTTTTAAAACCCATTCTTCTTCATACCGAAATCCCACATTCCGGAAAACAATTCCCTTTCCGGGATATTGAACCAGGAGGGCATCGGGCTTTTCTGTGATCACCTCCTCTGCTTTCAGCACTTCTTCTATCCTGTCGAGGGAAGCAGCACCCTTCTGCACCTGGTACCAGGCGGTGGTCAGGTTTTTGGCCGGGGTGATCATCTGAGAGAAGATGATGAGGTAGGTAATGAAGACCTCGGGGCCCAGCACAGCGCTTTCCCCGATCACCATTCTGCCTCCGAACCAGAGCACCGAAACCAGGATCAGGACACCCAGGAATTCACTCAGGGGGGAGGAAAGGTCGGAGCGACGACTGATAGAGATCAGCAAACGGGTATATGCCTGGTTGATCCGCTGGAAACGCTTGCGGGTATATGCTTCGGCATTAAAGGCCTGGATGATGCGCAGGCCGCCAATGCTTTCTTCTACCAGGCTGAGCAATTGGCCAAGCAGGTTCTGGGCCTTCCCCGAGCGTTTGCGGAGACTCCTGGCGATGCGGCCGATGAGCAGAGCGGCAAGGGGAAGGAGTACAAAAACGAAGAGCGTGAGGGCAGGACTCATTATAATCAAAGTGACCAGAAAGAAAAGCAGGGAAACCGGTTCACGAAAAAAGAGCTCAAACCCGCGCAGCACCGACCATTCCACTTCCTGCACATCGCTGGTGGCCCGCGACATCAGGTCGCCCTTTTTTCTTGCCGCATAGAAGGAGAGGGGCAGGATCAGAAAACGACGGTAGAGCTGTTGCCGCAGGTCCCGAAGGATACGCGTGCGAACAGGGGCCAAAACATAGAGTGCCAGATAGAAGAATGCGTTCTTCATAAGAAAGAGGACAATTACTGCCAGGCTCAGAAAAAGAAGGGTACGCAGTTCACCCTGCTGTTCGATAAGAGATGAAAAGTGGTAGTTGAACCAATCGACCAAAGCCTCTTTGTTCAATTCGAATTTTTCAGGGGCTGCCGCAGGGCTTTCGCCTCTTTCAAACAGTACTTGCAGAAAAGGGATCACGGCACCGATGGCGATGACGGAAAAGACAGCCGACATTCCGTTGGCTCCGATGCTTGCCAGCACCCGGGGCCAGTGGGGCATCACCAGCCGTAATATCCGCAACACCTCTTTCATTGCCGTGTGCCGGGCAGATGTTTCTTCCAGGGATGAAGCCCGGTATAGTTTTCTGGTTTCAGATTGCGGATGATTTCCTTCACCCGTTCTTCAAGGGGTAGTCCCTCCGCAAATTGAGCCAGCTTCTGTGCATCGATTTTCTCGTGCGTACGGGTCAATGCTTTCAGCTGCTCATAGGCATCTTCCACGCCTTCCCGCCGCAGAATGCTCTGGATGGCTTCAGCCAGAACCTCAGGGTGATGGGCCAGGTCTGCCTGTATGGCCTCTTCGTGAATAATGAGTTTGTCCAGGCCGTTCAAGAGCGATTTCCAGGCCAGCAGGCTATGCCCGAGGGGTACCCCGATATTCCTGATCACGGTGCTGTCGGTCAGGTCTCTCTGCAGGCGTGAGATCGGGAGTTTGGCAGAGAGATGGGCAAAGAGGGCATTGGCGATGCCCAGGTTTCCTTCAGAATTCTCGAAGTCGATGGGATTCACTTTATGCGGCATTGCCGAAGAACCCACTTCTCCACTGCGGATCTTCTGCTTGAAATAATCCATTGAGATGTACGTCCACAGATCCCGGTCCAGGTCGATCAGGATGGTATTGATGCGGCTGAGCCCGTCGAAAAAAGCAGCCTGGTCATCATAATGTTCAATCTGGGTGGTGGTTTGCTGTCGCTGGAGGCCAAGGTCTTTTTCCAGAAAGCCATCTGCAAAAGCAGGCCAGTCGATCTCGGGGAAAGCAATATGGTGGGCGTTGAAGTTGCCGGTGGCGCCACCAAACTTCCCGCTGAAGGGAATGTTTTCCAGGCGGTCAAGTTGATGTTGCAGCCGTTCTGCAAAAACATAGACCTCTTTGCCCAATAGGGTGGGAGAGGCAGGCTGTCCGTGGGTGCGGGCCAGCATAGGGATATCGGCCCATTTTTCACTGTATTCTATCAGGCATTGGATCACGGCTTTGATTACCGGGCGCAGGATTTCCTGCCAGGCATCTCTGAGGGCCATCGGAAAGGCAGTGTTGTTGATGTCCTGAGAGGTCAATCCAAAATGGATCAGGCTCAGGATATTGTCCATTCCCGCAGCGCTGGCTTGTTCCCGCAGGAAATACTCTACCGCCTTCACATCGTGATTGGTCGTCCTTTCTATTTCTTTTACCCTTCCTGCGGCTTGTTTTGAAAAACTTCCCGATTCGAATGTCTTCCAAACCTCTGCTGCGGGCATTGAAAATCCGGGAAGGGGCAACTGCAGGAGGGCTTTCAGGTACTTCACCTCAACCAGGATACGGTACTGAATGATGGCTTCTTCAGAAAAGCAGGCTGCCAGGGCAGCGGTTTTTTTCCGGTAGCGCCCATCCAGCGGAGAGAGGGCTTTCAAGGTGGGGAAGTCAGACATAGTCCTTGTATTAGGAATTCCCAAAAGTACGAATTAAGATGGAATGCCTTCGCCCCCATCCGGCCCTCTCCGAAGGGAAGCCGGCTGCAGAGATGTATGGGTGGGGGACTTACCTCATTTTGCTCAGCAGATAGTTCACCGAAGATTCCAGGGCGTCCCAGCTCTTCTGGTATCCTTCCTTGATGGCTTCCCAGTTTTCTCTGTTGTCCTCTTTAATCTCAGCAAGTTTTGCCCGGGCTTCTGACCTCTTCTGTTTCAGTTCATCCATTTGTTTGCGGTACTCCGACTTCAGTGATGCGGAGGCTTTTTCCGTTTTGGCTTCCAGTTTTGAGATGTCTGCATCCCATTCCTTCAGTTTTGCTGAAAACTTCTCAATGTAATAAGCTCTGTCTTTCATAATTTAATAGAATTGGTTTCCAACACTATACAAAAAAATTGACAGATATGCAAATTGAATTTCCAGCCTGGGTTTAAAAAAGAGGCTGCCTCCGTGGAAGCAGCCTCTTTGCATTCAATGCGAGTGCACTTATTCGTGCAGAATGAGTTTCACGGCTTTGTTATGATTTTCTCCTTGCAGATGGATAAAATACACCCCTGCCGGGAAACTGCTCATATCCAGCCTATGGCTTGTTTTATCGTGGGTATTCAGCAGGTTTTTTCCCAGGAGCATCCTCCCGGTTGGATCGAGCAGGCTTAGTCGGATGAGCCCTTCAGGGGCCTGAACGCTTATGGTGATACTACCCTGGCTTGGATTTGGGAAGATACAGATGACTTCTCTTATAGATTCCTCTGTGGTGTTAGCCCAGATTCTGACAAAAATATCCGCGGTAGCCTGTGATATACATCCTGTGATAGGATTGGTGTACGTATAAATCATAGTATAGGTCTGGGCTGGTACGACCCAGGCCGGATGAAACATTCCACCGCTGACCCCGGGGCCTGAATAGGTTCCTCCAACCGGGCTGCCTCCGGTAAGAGTGAAGGGTGCATCGAATTTATAGACGGTATCCACGGGCAGGTTGAAACTGACTACAGGCAGAGGATGAACTGTGACAATGATCCCATCTGATCCTGTGTCTCCATTCGCATCTGTGAGGGTTACGGTATAGGATGTTGTACTCAGTGGAAACGCAAGGGGGTTTTGTATATTACTGCTATTCAAGCTATTGGAAGGGTTCCAGGTGTATGAATAAACTCCATTGCCTCCGCTGGCATTGGCAATCAATTGTATGCTATCTCCCAGGCATATCCCAGTATCATTCCCAAGGTTTACGTGAATGATGGGATAGCTTACATACACTGAATCTGGTGCTTTCGGGCTGATGCATCCGTTTCCGGAAGTGTAAAAAATCGTTCCATTCCAAACCCTGTTGAGGTTAACTGTGGCAAAATGCTGATTCAATGCTGCGCCTAAACTGATTTGAAGTTGAGAATTCTGGTATTGCTGATTGGTGCTGGTTGCGAATGAGTGCTGCATTGTTCCGGAATTTTTGGTGAGATAGAGTCCATACGTTTGTCCGGGATTCAGGTTTAGTTTGTCTATCATTACCAAGGCATTGCCCATTGTGGTCGTGAAAGGGTAAGTGCCCAGAAATGTCCATACACTGCTGTCGTTTTCAAATCCGGAATAGGTTCCGTTCTTGTAGTAGATATCCACAGCACTGCCGCCAAAAGACTCAAAGCCGAAACCATCAATCACCATCGGAAGTTGTGGGTGCAGGTCAAACATACATCCTTTGGACCAGTCCACGCCGGACAGATCGGTGCTAATACTGGAAGGGCCATAGCCATCAACCGACTCAACATAATATACGGTAGTGGAAAAGAGTGGTGGTGTTTGATAGGTGTTACCGATGCTCAAATAGATGGGGGATAGGGAATCGCTGTACCAGCGGTAAGCAAAGTAGGGATTGGTGTTCAGGACGGATAAGGAGGCAGGATTTCCAGCATTTACATAGGCAGCTTGAACCTTTGGAATCTCCGGGATGACGAGCGAAGGTATCTCGAACCAACTTGTGGTGTCATTCTCGCACACAGGATCTGAGGCCAGGCTAATCCAGCTTCTAATCCGGAAAATGGTGTCGGTAGCGGTTTGAATGTTCAAAGGATGGCTGAAGGTAAAGAGGATGGTATCTCCCGTATCAAAGGAAGTCAAGATATCATCGCAGTATAGATTGCTGTCTCCTTCCATTTGAAAACACGCTTCCAGGCTGTTTGTAATGATATGTCCACCCTTATTCAGAATCCGTATGCTTACACTATCTGTAGTTTGTCCACAGCCACCGACAGGGGAGATGATATCAACCAACTCGGCTTCATAATCATAGGGATCAAATTCAATGGCACCGGGATCCGGAGACACTGATCTGGGAAGACCTAGTATGTCATCTGTAATCCAGGGGATCGGATTGCAATAATTATTAATGAGTCCGGATGAGGGTACGCGTAAGTTCAAACCAGTGTACCCCGGCTCCAGGAAGGCTGAGGTACTATCGACCCCTGAAAATGCAACCCAATCCGGTAGAGTACTTAGAAATCCTAACAGAAAGACGCCAACCATTTCCGGCCCCCCGGTATAATAGATGTTTTTTTCCGCAGATTCTATCCCGTAGTTTTGACAGGTCATTAGAAGAATGACCAGCCCCTTGGTCGAGGTAATCAGGTTATTCTCCATTCGAAACGGCGAATTAACCTGCAATTTCAAGGCTGATGTAGTTTCACTTGGATGAAAATTCTGTATGGTATTGTGATGAAAAAATATGGGATGTGCTTCTCTTATGTGTACCACATCCGAATGGGATCCCTGGCTTCCGGTGAATACATTGTTATAAATCACCATAGGTGTACTGCTGTCTCCGGGGATAGAAAACAACTTCAGGGCATTGCCATACCCTGACCCTTGTACTTGAATAATGTTGTATGAAATATCCATAGAACCCTTGGAATATTCGCCATTCACACCGTGATAGAGTCCCAGGGAAGATCGGTTTCGGATCTGATTTCTGATGAGTTGAATTCCGTTTTGATACCTGAACCATATTCCGCAATAGTGCCAATTCTCAATAATGCAATCAGAGAATATGTATCCGGTTTCCATTTTGGGTGGACCGATGATTCTGATTGCATTATACCCTCCAAAGAAATAGCAACTGTCAAAACAGTTATCGTTATCAGCAGTATTGCCCGAGTACACAATGCTCATTTCAGGATTTGCTGTTTCTGGCGCCATTAAAGCGCATCCCTGGAATGTATTATGGTTTGCTCCCTTCTCCAGAATGAGGCTATTTCCAAGAATTGAAGCAGAATCCAGTACCACGGAAATATGGTTTAGGGAAATGAAATCGGCACCATCCAGTTTCAGCACATAGTTGTATTCAGCATCATTTACCGGGTATGTAAGGATCACATCGGTGGCCACTCCACTGGCAGAGCGGAAAACAATTCGCCTGGAACTGTCGGCACCAGGTATTTCCGGTATCACCACTTGTTCCTCGTAGTTGCCACTGTCAATGAGGAAAGTGACCGCTCCATTAATACCGCAGGAGGAAAGAAAATCGACGGCAGCCTGAAACGTGGGAAAATCTGCCCCCAGGACAGTGTCCCCGATGGTATAGGTTCCCTGGACAAGGTTGCAAGCTTTGATCCAAACCACTAAAGTGTCATTCTTCGGGTTTTCATCCAGGTTGGCATTAGGTGATGAAGTCCAGGTTTTAATCAGATGGTTTCCTGCTTGAAAATGGTGACTTCCAATTGATATGCTGTCTGAAATGCTATCAGGAAGGAGAAATCCTGTCCAGAAGACCGAGTCTGTAATTCCACCTTGAATTGAATAATGGATTATGCAACTGAGAAGACTGTCTTGCCCGTAGTTTTTAATCCTAACGGTGAAATCGTAAAAGCCTGGAAGGATCAGTTGGTCAGGATTGAGTAATGCGTAAACCCCTGCATCATCCATCGTAACCATAAACTCCAGGCAACCCAGATCCGGCTGGATTAAATTACGCGCCTCTCCTTCAAAATCTGTTGTAACATCGGGCAGGGGCGTTCCGAGATTGTCCAGGTTTGGGTTGGTAGGATAGAGCCACTCAGATAAAAAATAAACAGGATCAAGGCTGACAGAGTTTAGGTCCATTCCTGATGCCGTTTGCAGGGCCACTATATCAGATACGTTCCCCGACCAGTATCCAAGATTATTTCCATTGCTGTAATAATTGTTATGATCACTCAGGGTAAATGTGGATCCGGTCGTGTAAATTGCGTAACCCCCACCTGTATTGCAAAAGATGTTGTTCAGCAAGTCATTATTGTCTCCTGCTAGAAGATACATTGCTTTGGAGCTGCCGCTCCCCGACAGAATATTTACACTGTTATGATACAGGCGCTGATGACTGGGACAATAGCAATAAATTCCTGTATGCGTAGCATTTGAAGATGAAAGAATAGAGATCATATTATTTGCGATTAATCCCCGTGCGGAATCAGGGCTGACAGCTGAATAAACTTCAATGCCGGTCAGACCGGCTGTACCCTGAAGAATGACCTGGTTTGCAAGGATTTCAATCTGGCTGGAAATGAATTTCACTTTAATTCCTGAAGCCGATCCATTCAGTGGATTGCTTACTACCTTGTTTCCCTTGATTTTCGGAGCCATCTGATGGCGAAGATGAATACCGGTATGATGGTAATCTATTATGGTGTTGTTTTCGATGATCATACCCTCTTGATGTAAGAATATATCATCTCCGTAAGATTCAATGCCGGTGAGCCCATTAAAGATACTGTTATTGGTAATGATGTTAAATTGGTCAAGTCCACTGGCATCATAAACGCCGGCTGATGCTCCGTAGCTTTGTGCAAGAGGGTGACAGATAATATTGCAGTTATCAATGTGATTATGGTCTGCCCCATTCTGAAGTACAATTACACGGGCATATATAAGGTCATTGGCCTGGAGTGTAAGGTTTTTTAAGGACACATAGTCCGCACCATCCAGACGCCAGGTATAGTTGCAACTATCTGCGGCAATAAAGGTAATGACTACGTCATTTGGTTGTCCGCTGGCAGACTGGAAGACAATCCGCTGATTAGGTCCGGCTCCGCTCACTTCCTGCATACTGATCTGTTCCGGATAGGTTCCACTCGCAATGTCAAAAATGACAGTTCCTGAGACACCCAGTGAATCCAATGCCTGTATCGCCTCATTTATGGTATTATAATCCGGCGAATTGCCTCCTATGGTATAGTTGCCGTTCAGGCTCAGAACACCTTTACCTGCTTTAAGAACCTCTGTCTTATATACTGCACGGGCATTATCATCAGGCAGCGGTTTTTGCGCAGGGAGGGGAAACAGGATGATCGTCATAAGGACTGAAAAAAGGAGGGGAGGAAAAGCGGGCTTCATTATGGCGGGGTTTGATTATGGGGGATAAATATAGTCGTTTCCTGAATATATTCCAAGGACTTCATTCTGAAATCTATACACATCTGTCACGGCAGATGTGAAGCAGCACATTTCCTGTTTGTTCAAAAAAACAGAGGCTGCCTCCGTGGAAGCAGCCTCTGTCTCTTTTCATTTAGTGTCTTGCTGTGCGTTTACGGCAAGAGGATCATTTCTCTGCTTTCTTCGAACTGGTATGAGGCTGATCTGGCCGTGAAGCGGCAGATGTAGAAGCCTGCGGCCAGCTTTCCGCGTGGGATTTTTACTTCGTGTACCCCTGGAGGATGCAATCCCGAATAGAGTACTCCTGAAATCTGTCCGCCTGCATTCATCAGTGTAATCTCCGTTTGTGCAGCCTCTGCCAGACTGAAGCGGAGGAGGGTTTCCTCTTTCCAGGGATTGGGATAGAGGGCTTCAAGTGCAAAGGGAACTTCATCGCCTTCCAGGGAGGGAAGCAGCAGGATAGCCTGATCGAGAGATTTCCCATCGGGGCCGGCAATACTACTTTCCATACCTGATCTCCAATTTCCAGATAGGATGCCATTTGCCTTTATCTGAAGGTTCATCAGCACATCGCCTCTTTCGAGATGCAGCGCTTCTAAACTAAACCAGGCAATACGGATGTCAGATCCGGATGCATTAAAGATCAGTTCGCCACTCCGCTCCTCAGGCATTTCAGCATTCAGGATTTGGATACCCCGGGGGGCTATGAGGTGCAGGGATACCGCAGCGATTCGCATTGGATTCCCCACTTTGACGGGAAGCTGATAAATATCCCCGCTGAGTTTGATTTCACCTTCAATGGCAAGCTGGGTATTCCCTGCCGCTTTCTTCCCGGGTTGATGCGATCCATCCACATCACCGCTGCAAATCACTTTGATATCGACAGGGTAATCTCCAATGCCGGGGGTATAGAAAGAGGCTTCCTCGCTGATCCAATCCCCGATAGGGAAAGTGGTATCCAGGCCCGTAAATCGTCGGGCACACCAGAGTGCATCCACGGCATTGATATAGCCGCTTCCGTTCACATCGGCCGCGCGGAGTCTGAGCCCCCCCAGATGAGCTGAATCAACGAAATGCTTGAGAATCAGGAGCGCGTCTGTGGCATTCACGCCTCCCCAGGCCTTTGCGGGCGCTGCATTCAGATAATAGCTCCCGGCGCCCAGACTGTCGAATAAATAGTTCCCGGCAGGGGTCGTCAGCACACTATCCCTTTCCGTGGGCCCGAGCAGCCTGACCAGGGTATTTTCCAGGAGTGTCCCGTCGCTGTTATCGTAAGCAACGATCCCGGAAACCCTTGCCTCTGTTTGCGGACCCACATACAAGAAGAGTCCATCGGTGCTGGTGCATCCAATGCTGTCGGTTACACTCAGGCTCAATGCCGCGCTGCTGGATGCCACCAATGATGCATTTGCCACATTGCTTTGGTGGAACCACCAGTAAGGTTGCCATTGGTAGTGATAGGGGGGGGTGCCACCGCTGACTGCCGGGTTCAGGCTGATGGTATCACCGTAATCGGCCAGGATGTCCGGCCCAGCATCCACCACCGGGTAAGGATGCATCCGGATATTCAAGACAGAAGCCGGTCCGTGCCCACAGTGATTGTTGCCGGAGAATGACAGGCTCCCTTGCACGAAATTCCCGCCAATCCCCAGGCGAACCCATACCCCATAGGAATTGGCTCCTTCTTGCAGGATCACCGTCCCCTGGGGAGGCGTCCAGGTATAGGCACTGGCTCCCGTTACATAGTTTGCCCAATACACAGCTTCCGTCAGGCCCTCGCAATGGTCTGCAGATCCATAAATGGGTCCGGCCGCATCCGGGAGGCCCCGTACAAAATATTCGATGGGAAGTCCGGTGTATAAGCCGGTGTACAACTGGTCGGATACTTCCAGGATACGGGCCGTGGCAAGCCCCGGGGTGGCAGGCGCGGCATAGAAGGTAAAGGGTGAGTTGGCAATTCCGGAGGCCGTAATCGTATCATATCCCCGGTCGATGATCAACTGCCAGGGAGGGGTTCCGGTCAGGCTGACGGTGAACAATGCTGAATCTGACAGACATACTTCCAGCGGGCCACTGAGGGAGGCAGTAGGAAGGGAGTCGAGATAGTAGAAGATAGAATCAGCTTTTGTCAGGCTCCATTCTCCTTCTGCATTCCTGATGCGGACAAACAAGATATGCTGCCCGTAATTCAGGGCTTGCAGATCGGGTTGGAAAGCAAAAAAAGGCAGGGTGGGGCCGCTGTTCAGGTTAATGGTATTTCCCTGTCCGAAGCCCGGATCGCTGTCGAAAAAGTACTCCGCAGCAAGCAGGTCTGAAGGCAAGGCTGGCGGGGCGTATTTATAGAAGGTCGTTCGTTCCGTCTGGCTCCACCTGCCATTCTGGTCCTCTGCCCTCGCAAAAAGGGTATGGAAGCCATCGGCGATAGAATCCAGGGGAATCTGAAAAAGGACATCCGCCAGGCTTGAATCACCGGGAAGACTGACCGGATTGCCATTCCCCAATCCTGGATCCTGGTCAATGAAATATTCCACTCGCCTGAGGTTTGCCAAAGGGGATGGCAAGGGCATTTTCACGAAACTCCTGGCGGTGGTATGGCTCCATTTTCCCTCGACATCTTTGCCCCGTAAGAAAAGCGAATGGAAGCCAGGGCTCAGGCCGCTCACATCAATGGTCAGATTCAGGCTGTCGCTTCCCCCATTGAAAGCGGCTTGCATTCCCTGGCCCAGGCCGGGGTCGCTGTCGAAATAGTATTCCAATGTGCTCAGATTCGCGGCTTGGGAGGGCAATACAAGCTTCAGGAAACTTCGGGTTGCGGTGTGGCTCCATCTGCCCAGGGCATCCCTGCTTCGGAAGAAAACGGAATGGAAACCCGGAGAGAGTCCACTGATATCAATGGCCAGGCTCAGGCTGTCGTTGCCACTATTGAAAGCGGCTTGCATTCCCTGCCCCAGGCCCGGGTCGCTACTGAAAAAGTATTCCACACTTTCAATACTGGTTGCAGCAGCGGGTACAACGAGCTTAAAGAAAGTCCTGAAAAGCGTCTGGCTCCATTTCCCATCGGAATTGGCTACCCTCAGGAACAAGGTGTTCATCCCAGGGGAGAGAGAAGACAGTCCTAAGACAAAACCCGCTGAATCGGGGGTTTGTCCGCCTGCAAGTACTACAGGGGTTCCACTGCCTGCGTTTCCGCCCGTATTGAACGAAAATGCAATGCGATCCAATTGGCTGAGGCCTCCGGGAGCACCCACTTTGAAGAAAGGGTATCGGTGGGTCATACTCCAGCGATTGCTGTCGTCCAGCACACGGATAAAGAGCGTATGTATCCCATCGCTGAGGCTTGAGATGTCAGCCTGGAGGGTGAGACTGTCGGGAGATGTCCCGGGGTTCACATTGACAATGATACCCTGGCTGGTCCCCGGATCTGTGTCGTAGAAGTATTCGATTTTTTGCAGGCTTTGGCCTTGGGAGAGGCTAAAGCCGAAGAGCAGGATCAGGATCAATGGAATATGGATCCCGGCCCGCCTGGGCGGACCCGCTGCCCTCAGATTTTGGCGCCTGTTCATTTTTTCGTAAGATTAGGATGAAGACAGGATACGCCCTATTGATGGTTTTTCGCCCGGATGGCGACATCCAGCACATTGGTTGGAATGGAGGGAACAGAAATGTAATAGATGGAGGGGATGGATGGCATTCCGGAGAGGACGTAAGGATAGGCACCCCCGAATACGCCACAGTCAACCGCGTTTTCACCCGCCCCGATCGCCGGCGAGCCTGCTTTTAACTGGTAGTAGCCATCCGTGCTTCCTGTTCCCACGAATACGGTTGACATTGACACATTCGACTGGTTGCCATTCTGGGTTCCAAATGAAGTGGAATAGTCCAGGTTATGGGTGAAGGTGTTATTGTAATTGGTGAAAGCCCCGTAGGAGGCAAGAATGTTGTTTTTTATCACCGCATTGTAGACGGTGATTCCCCCATTGATCACATTATTCAGGATAAGGCCTGAGAATACTGTTCCGCTTGAAATGTAACCTGTGATGATATTGTTGGTAATTAGTATGTTGCTGCAGTCATACGAGAAAGCAATGGTGGGAGTGTGAAGATAGTATCCCAGATAATTCTGACGGATGATGATGTTGGAGAGGTTACTTGCCAATGACTGAATTGCATATTGGTTAGCAATATGGCATCGCTCAATGGTAATGTCAGAATCATATAGGTAAAAATTAGAAGCGGAGATGCCGCTGACTGTGGAACCCTGACTGCCGACATAGAAGTAGATTCCATCCAGGAAGCTCCGCACCGTATTTGCCTGTGTCTGGGGGTTTTCATTCAGGAAATATCCTGTACCGATGATGACGAGCGACTTTGTGCAGCTCAGGTAACCATAAGAGGTGTGTGCACCTTCCACGTAGAGTGTATCTCCATTTTGGGTGGTACTGGCATCGTGGGCCGCCTGGATACTGGTATAATCCGGAGAGCTGCCAGGGGTGTTGTTCACACGCCAGACGGCGGCCATAAGGAAAGGGTTCATCGTCACCAGCAACAGAATGGTGCTCAGAAAGGGTCGCATTGTGTTCATAAAGCGTTCAGATTAGGTTAGTTATTAGGTTGATTGAAAAGGTATTCTTAGTCTGTGAATACTTTGTATCAGGATGGAAGTGTGCAGAGGAGATGTTGGCTTTGTGGAAGCCCGGAATCAGCTATGGAAATGAAAGGCAGCGTGCTTTAGTAGTCTCGCACTTCCCTGAGGAAGGATCGCTTAAGGCGATGAAGGGAAATGCTGAGCGGGAAGAAACCCTCATCCATCATAAAGAGAGGCAGGACAGGATACTGCTTAAGCTTACTTTTTTTTTGTTGTTTCTGCCCTGAGGCATAAAACGAACAAAGCGTTCGAACCATTGACATAGAATGTGCTGCTAAACCAAGTCAAATATAGGGCATTAATTGCTCTATTTGTATTTGTTCTAAATAAATTTTTTTCTCGTGTGGAATAGCTGATCGGGATTAATAGAAAAAAAAGAGGCTGCCTCCGGGGAAGCAGCCTCTTGGCTTATAATACAAGAGTAATTATTCGTGCAGAATGAGTTTCACGGCTTTGCTGTGCTCTTCTCCCTGCAGGCGGAGGTAGTAAACGCCTTGTGCCAGATGGCTCAGGTCGAGGCTTTTCCGCATCAGCCCACGGGTATTGAGCAGGTTTTTCTCCAGGATCAGTTTGCCGGTCACATCAATAAGGCTGAGGGTGACATCGCTCTCATCACTGAAGAGGGTGACGAGTACCAGGCCGCTGCTGGGGTTGGGGTAAACACTCAATCCCAGGCCATTGGTGAGGTTCTCCAAACCGATACACAAATCCACAAAGACGGTATTGGTGGCCGAGCCGCTGCAACCCGTCAAGGGGTCGGTGTAGATATAGGTGATGGTATGGGTTCCGGAACCTGCCACTGCCGGGTTAAGGACACCTGCACTTACACCGGGTCCGGAATAGACCCCTCCGGCCGGCGAGCCTTCGGTGAGGGTGTAGGGAGCATAATTGATGCAGATATCGGGGATATTGGCCAGGTTCACATTGGGACCCGGGTTCACCAATACAATGATGTCATCGGTGCCGGTATCTCCATTCTGATCGGTCACGGTGACGGAATAGGTAGTGTTGGTGATGGGGCTGGCCACCGGATTGGCGATGCTGGCATTGTTCAGGCTACCAGCCGGGCTCCAGCTATAGGTGTAAGGGGTAACCCCACCTGTGGCAGTCAGATTCATCTGCAGGCTGTCGCCCAGGCAGATGCTGGTGTCGTTGCCGGCATTCACCAGCACGGTAGGCTGGATCACATATACGCTGTCGGCAACCCTGGCAGAAGGACAGCCATTTCCGCCGGAAATCATATTTCCGAAGAAGGCTATATCGGCGCGGTTTGCATAGTAACTTCCTGGGCCGGGCATAGCACCATCCGCATAGTTGTACTTGCATTTATTTCCGGTAACCGGTGTACTGGAGAAACTGGGGTAACCACTAGTGTAGGAGCCATCCCAGTTTTCCCAATAAAGGATGAGGTTGTCGCTGCCATTGTAGTTGAAGGAACTGCTCAGGGGGATGTAGTTCCAACCCGGATTCCAGCTGACATTGCCGCTGAATACAAGATCAAGCTGGGTGGTATCCAGCATACTGGTGTTGTAGAATTGATTGTCGGAAGTAGTTCCGAGGAAGACCAGCTGATTGAGCATAGTGAAGTTCGACACAGTGTTATTCACATAAAATGCCAGGGTATCAATTTGTCCGGAGAAGCCAAGCTCACTTGCTTCATAAATGGAGGCGCTCCAACTGTAGTCGTACCATCCATAGCAAGGCACATACAAACTGGTGACACTGCCCGGCCCAAATACCTGGCTGCTGATGGGGAATCCCCATTCGGCTTCGATCCAATACACGGTATTCATATACAATGGGGGTGTCACGAAGGTATCACCAGCGTGCAGTGACTGGGCGCTGTGTAAACTGTCGTACCACAGGAAGACCTGGTTTGCACCCGTACTGCCTGCTACCAGAGTGGCACTGGTTCCGTAAGGAATCGTGACGTGGGTAGCGATGGGCGCGGGAGAACTCACGCGGGAACTTACCTGCCAGTATGCGGTGTCATTGCTTGGATCAGGGTCATTGGCCAGGGTGATGTAACCGGTGAGGTGGAAAGTGGAGTCGCCGCTAACCATCAGGTTCAGGGGAGTGGTAAAGGCGTAAACCAGGGTATCGCCGGGGGCGATGGTATCCGGAATGGTTTCCGTTACTGCAGTGGCGGCACCGGCCACGTGGTAGGTGGCCAGCATTGTTCCCTGGATATTCATCGCACCGCGGTTGGTGACTTTAATGGATACGGTTTCGTTGCCAAGGTCACAGCCGCCAAAGGGACCGGTAAACTCCATCAGTTCGGCTTCAAACTGGGGTGCTTCCTGGATTTTGATATCATCGATGGCTACGTCGCCATTGAAACTGGAACCACGGGTAACTTTAAAGCGAATCTTTTCCGCATTGCTGTGATTGATCAAGGGTACCACGGCTTCCAGCCAGGGATCAGCCTGGGCAGGATGCTGTGGGCCAAGCAGGCTGAACACCTCTGTCCATATCCCGGTTTCCAGCACTTCCACAGCCAGTTTGTTGATGTCACTGCCATACATATGGTACCAGAAACGAATTTCCGGAGCTGTCAGGCTGGACAGATCAAGGCACTTCGTGGTCAGGGTAGCGATATCTCCCTGGACTCCTGAACTTGCTTCGGTATAGACGTATACTCCACTTCCGGTTGTATGATCGCCCAGTGGTCCTGTGAGTGTGGAGGAAGTTCCTCCTGTCTGGACTTCCCAACGGAAGCCGGTGGCGGGTTCGGCAACCCAGTCATCCATAAAAGTACCGGGGGCGCCGGGAATAAAGGTTTCGAAGTTCTGTACGTAGGGGAAAGAGTCCGCCGGTTGAATATTGGTAATCATAATGAAGGCGGAGTCATTCAGCGGATTGCCATCGCCGGTGAGGCTCACCGCTGCTACACAGTTGTAGGTACCATAGACAGACATATCCGCTGTCTGGTTGAAGGTATGTGTCACGGTATCTCCGGGGGCAATAGGACCGGCTATGATCTCAGGAGTGGTAAAGGTAGTCCCCCCATTAATGGAATAGGTGACCCCAACATTGGTAATGGCGGTAATTCCGGTGTTTTGGACGGATACAATGACGGTTTCATTCTGGGAGAGTCCGCAGGCACTGCCCATTGGCAGATCCCAGGAAAGCAGGGCGGCATCAACCTGTGCCGGAGTAAACTCGGCACATCCCATATCGGGATTGGTCAGGCTTCTTGGATTGCCGAAATAGTCATCCATCACATCCGGAAGGGGTGTTCCCAGGTCATTCAGCGAGAAGCTTCCCGGCACCATAACGGTAGGTGAGGCATACTGTGGATTGACACTCACCGAGTTCGTATCCATTCCGCTTGCTGCCTGCAAGGCTGCCAGATTGGTGGTCAATGTTCCCCAGTAGCCCAGGGTGGCACCGGCCGTGTAGTAGTTGTTGTAATCACTCACCACCACAGGGGTGCCATAAGCATACAAAGCATATCCATTGCCCGCATTGGAATAGATGTTATTCACGGTCTCGCTGTTGGCGCCGTAATACAGATAAAGCGGCCGTGCTGTGGTTCCTCCACCTACCATATGTATAGTATTGTGGTAGTAGCGCTGATAATTGGAATAATACCAGTAAGCACCATAATTCGTCATTGTACTGCCGGGAGTATTCACCACGATCATATTGTTGGCCACCAGGCCCATTGCCTGGGCTGTGCCGGTGCAGTAATAAACCCTGAAAGCGTATTGTGTGCTGCTTCCTGTGACGACGACTTTATTCTTCTGCATCTCCATATCTTCCTGGCAATAAGAACAACTCAAGCCATACAGAAAACCAGCAGAGCTGTGGTTGTAGACTTCATTTCCATTGACTTTGGGAGCCAGGTGATAGTACAAATGGATTCCGTAATAGTAGAAGTCTTGCACAAGATTATTCTCAATAATGGTGCCTTGCTGCAGAGAAGCGGTGCCATTTCCATAAGAATAGATCCCATAGTAACCGTTCCAAATCTGATTGTTGGCGATCACATTGAAATTGTCGTTGCTGTTGCTCCCTTCATAGATACCGGCTGAGCTGGAGCTGGTGCGCGCGGCAGGATTAGAAATGATCACACAGCCTGAAATGATGTTATAATGTGCACCATTGGTAATTTCAATGACCCTGGCATACATTACATCATTGGCTTCAATGGTCATATTCTGCAGGCTGAAATAGTCACCTCCATCAAATTTCACGGTGTAGTTATTGGTACTGCTGGCGGTGAAAGTGAGGCTTACATCGGCAGCATTGCCGGTAGCCGATTGGAAGGTAATCCGGTTGGAGGCGCTGGCACCTGCGATTTCTGTCAGTGTAATTTGCTCGTTATAGGTTCCTGAGGCTACATTGAAAGTGACATTGCCGGAAACACCACAGGTCTGCATATCACTCAGGGCTGCCGTGAAGCTGGGGTAATCCGCTCCCAGGCTGGTATCGCCGATGCTGTAGGTTCCATTCAGAATGTCACACACATTCAGGATCATCACCATTGTATCGTTGATGGCATTTCCATCCAGCTGCAGGTTGGGATCAGAAGTCCATACCTTAATGGTGTGTGTGCCGTAGGGGAAGTTATAGGTGCCGATGGTATTGGGTCCATCCACGCCACCCGGGGAAAGGTTTCCTACCCACAGGGTAGAGAACACCGGTCCGCCATTGACAGAGAAGTTCAGGTTGCAGGTGTTGAGGTTCACCAGACCATAATTCTTCAGGCTGGCGCTGATGGTCTGCAATCCGGGCCCCTGAGGGTTGGTGGGGGAGTCGATGGAAACAATGCCTGCATCGTCCTGGGGTGGAGTAAATTCCACACAACCGATATCCGGGGTGGTCAGGCTGCGTACGTTGCCATCAATGTCTTCCGATACTTCCGGTACCGGAGTTCCCAGATTATCCAATGAAACACTGCCCGGATAGAGGGCGTGGGGCTGGAAGAACACCGGGTCCTGACTGACGGAATAGAGATCCTGGCCTGAGGCGGTTTGCAGGGCAAGCAGGTCGGCCACATTTGTTCCCCAATATCCAAGGGTACTGCCTGTGGTATAATAATTATTGTGATCGGAAAGGAAGAGGGGTGTGCCGGCCAGATATACAGCAGAACCTCCCACATTGTTGCAGAAGAGGTTGTTCATACTGTTTGAGTTGCTGCCGTAATAAATGTAACTGGCATAGGAACCCGAAGCACCGGCGGCCATATTCACGCTATTGTGATAATAATTCTGGTAATTGGAATAATACCAGTAAAGGCCATAATTGGTAGAGGTACCGCTGCCGGTAATGCTGACCATATTGTTGGCTACCAGTCCCATAGTGCTGTCGGTGGCGGTGCAATAATAAACGCGCAGCCCATACTGAGTGCTTGTGCCAAACAGGTTCACCCTGTTTCCGATGATCTCCTGTTCGTTCTGGCAGTATCCGCAGGTAAGCCCGTAGGTCCAGCCCGATGAGGTATGGTTCGCCAGGGTATTGTGGTTGATCTTGGGTGCCTGCAGATAATAGCCATAGATGCCGTAATAGTAGAATCCATTCAGGGTGTTGTCCTCTATGATAATGCCTGCCTGCAGCGTGGCGGTGGAACTCCCGTAGATATAGATTCCATAGTATCCGTTTTCTATTTCATTGTTGATAATGATGTTATATTCATCCAGGCCGGAGTTGTCATAAATTCCTGCACTGAGGGAGCTGGTTCTGGCCAGGGGGTTGCTGATGATCTTACAACCTGAGATGACATTGAAATTAGCACCTCCCCCCAATACAACAACCCTTGCGCTGGAGGCCGCATTGGCTTCCAGGGTAACATTTTGAAGGGTAACATAATCTGCGCCATCAAAAAGGAAGGTGTGGTTGGTTCCGGTGGCCGTATGTGCAATGGTAACATCATCGGCATTTCCTGTGGTGGATTGAATGGTAATGGTATTCATCGCGCTGGCGCCGGGAATTTCCGGGACTGTGATCTGCTCATTATAGGTGCCGCTGTTGATGTTCAGGGTCACCGGCCCATTGATCCCGCAACTGGCCAGTCCGTTGATCGCAGAAGTAATATCCGGGAAGTCAGCGCCGGCTCCGCCAATGCTATAGTTTCCTGAGTAAAGATTGCAGAAGATGACAGAGGTGGTGGCCGTATCGTTGAAGGCATTGGAGTCCACCATATTGTTGGGCATTGAAGTCCAGGCGGAAATGCTATGCACCCCTGTGGGGAAATTAAAGGATCCAAGCAGGACAGTGTCGGCAGCCTGAGGGACAAGACTTCCAGTCCAGATTTGTCCGGTCTGGGCTGTGCCGTTCACCGACCATCCCAGGTTCACGCTGGTAATGGTATCCTGGCCATAGTTGCGGAGCAGTCCGCGCACATTGTTCAGCCCCGGGCTGGAAGGCGTGGTGGGCTCCACAATGCTGGCTATCCCGGCATCCACGCCCTGGTTGGGGGAGAAGGTGATCTTCATATTGGGGCGGATCATATGGGTGCTGCTGATCGTGGGATCGGTGCACACACCGGCTATGTCTGCGTGTCGCTCTACAGTGGAGGTGTATGCTGTGTTGGTGTAGTAAGTCTGCGCATTGCCTGTGTAACTGCTGTTGTTAAAGCAGGTTTCAATGATCAGGCTGCTTACCCCGTCCCAGAAAAATGGCTGGCTGAAGGTGTGCATATTCCAGCCTGTGGTTTCGGTATAGGCTGCAGCGGTGAATACAGAGGTGAGGCCGGTTTGCCAGGTAGAGATAGTGGTAGCCGTGGTGGTGCCAATCTTCATCTCAAATCCCTGCAGGGGAGTACCATACACGGTGGCTACATTAAACCCCAGCGCGAGTATGTTTCCGGGTATTCCGCCCCCTGCATAGATTTCTGAGGCCGGGATGATCATCTGGTGGCGGGCTCCCCACCAGTAGTTCCCGTAAGGTGCCGGGTAATCATAAACACCATTGGCAGTGGTACCGGTGCCGATGATCGCATCAATTTGTGCCTGAAGTCCCAGGCTTGCGAATAACACCATCGCAATAAGGAGAGTAATCTTTCTCATAAGATTTGGTTTTGGTTGGTTTCTCTATACAAAAAATGCACTTCTTCTCCAGAAATCGTCTCAAAACAACTAAGCTCTATACCGTTCGAGGGGGTGTGCTGCAAACAGGCAGGAAAGGTAAAAAAAAAATGAGCAGAGAATCACTCCCTGCTCAAAAAAATTTAAGAATTGCAATACTTCTATTAATCAGCCTGTGCAGCCAGAAAGCGTTCGGCCTCGAGGGCTGCCATACATCCTGTTCCTGCGGCTGTTACGGCCTGACGAAAGACGTGGTCCTGGACATCCCCGCAGGCGAATACCCCGGGGATATTGGTGGCTGTGCTGTCGGGCCTGGTTTTTAGGTAGCCGTTCTCATCCATATCCAATACCCCCTGGAACAGGTCTGAATTGGGTTTATGCCCAATGGCTACAAAGAAACCATCGATATGAATTTCTTTGGTTTCACCTGAGAGGACATTAGATAAGCGCGCGCCGGTGACTACTTTTCCATCACCCAGAATTTCTTCCGTGGTATGGTTCCATAGCAGCTCAATGTTCTTTGTTTTCAGAACCCTGTTCTGCATTACTTTGGAAGCACGCAACTCGTCGCGGCGATGAATGAGATAGACTTTATTGCAGAGTTTGGCCAGGTAGGTAGCTTCTTCAGCGGCTGTATCCCCTCCGCCCACCACCGCTACATCCTTCCCTTTATAGAAGAATCCGTCGCAGGTGGCACAGGCACTCACACCAAAACCATTGTATTTCTTTTCCGATTCAATGCCCAGCCATTTGGCTGTGGCACCGGTGGCAATGATCAGGGTTTCGGCGGCAATTATTTTGCCATCATCAGCCTTCACTTTGAAAGGCCTTTCTGACAAATCCACCTCGGTGATCAGCCCCCAGCGGATATCGGTTCCAAATCTTTCTGCCTGCTTTTTGAATTCTTCCATCATTGCCGGACCCTGAATCCCTTCGGGATAACCCGGGAAATTCTCTACATCGGTAGTGGAGGTCAACTGTCCTCCGGGTTGCAGTCCCTGGTACATAATGGGTTTAAGGTCAGCCCTGGCTGCATAAATGGCCGCGGTATATCCGGCAGGACCTGAGCCGATGATCAGGCATTCTGCTCTTTCCATTTGTTCATTCATATTTTCTTATGTTTCTGTTGTTTCTGACTGGATCGCCCCGGGTCAGAAATTATACCAATGGGCAAAAGAAAGAATTTTTCTGCCAGAAAAGGAAAAGCAGAATGAAAATCTGACAAGATGACGGAGTGGATGAAATCAATAATTGTTTTATCTTTGCCGCGCATCGGGGCGTGGCGCAGTTGGTAGCGTGCTTGCATGGGGTGCAAGAGGCCGGGAGTTCGAGTCTCCCCGCTCCGACAAAACAAGAGCCTGGTTTATCGACCGGGCTCTTTATGCTTGCGGGATATCGCCTATTGTAAAGTAGAATGTACTCCCTTTTCCGGGGGTGGAATCCAGCCAAATATTCCCTCCCATCAGGGCCACCAAAGCGCGACAGATAGAAAGTCCCAGTCCACTTCCCCCGTAACGCCGTGTATGTGAGTTATCCACCTGAAGAAATCGCTCAAAGATCATATCCTGTTTCTCCAGTGGGATGCCGATGCCTGAATCTGCCACAAAAAACACCCAGTGTCCTTCATCATTCTGCCGCTGGCAGCCGAAACGGATTTCCCCCTCTTCCGTAAACTTCAATGCATTCTCCAATAAATTATTGAATACCTGCCGGAAGCGGACCGGGTCGGTCTGATGTTCCAGGGATATTCCATCCGGAGGAAGCTGCATAATCAGATCAATATGCTCTTTTTCTGCGGCCTTTCTGCTTTCCAGGAAACTCAGATACACCTCGTTCAGCATAGCCCGGATATCGCTTGGCCTTTTCTGGATATTGATCTGGCCGGATTCCAGTTTGGCCGTGTCCAGGATATCTTCAATCAGGCCCATCAAATGATTGCTGTTAATGGAAATCAAATGAAGAAATTCTTTTTTCTGTTCTTCAGAATAATCTTCCAGACTCAAAAGACTGGTAAAGCCAATGATGGCATTCATCGGCGTACGAATCTCGTGCGACATATTGGCCAGGAAGGCTGTTTTGAGCCGGTCGGCCGTTTCTGCCTTTTCTTTGGCCTTGAGTAGTTCCAGCCTTCCATCCAGGATCTCCTGATTTTTTTTCTCCAGTTGCCGGTTGATCCGCTTGCGCTGTGAGCTTTGGCGATGCAAAAGAAGGATAAGCACCAGAAGGATCAATACGATCACAATAGTAATAATCATTGTGATCTGCTGCCGGCGTATCCTATCCCTTTTGTCTCTCAGGTCTATCTTGCGCAGTTCGTTTTCCTGGTTGAGTAACTCAATCTCCTGTCTTTTCCTTTCATTCTCATAAGAGTGATAGAGATCCAGCATTCTCTGTTCCGTCTGAATGGAAAAAACGGAATCCCTCAGCTTGTTATGCGCTGACAAATACGCATAAGCACTGCGGTAGTTTCCTTCTTTGGCCGACAAAGAGGCCAGGCCATCCAGGATATCCATTTCCTGAATGGTATTCTTCTGGTTTTTCAGACCAGCCAGGCTCTTCAGGAAAAATTCCCTGGCCAGTTTGTTACGGTCTGTGGCTGAGTACACCTTAGCCAGATTGGCATAAGCGGAAGTAAGTCCTGTTGCAGACCTCAGGTCTTCATACATCCGGCGTGCCTGAATGAAGTAGTTTTCTGCTTGTGGGTATTCCTTGATTTCATAGTAAAAGCTGCCGAGATTGATCATTGATTCGGCAATGCCTTTCATATCCCCGTTCTGATATTCCAATTCCAGTGATTTATGATAATATGCCAGGGCCGTATCTGCTTCTCCCACTTCCTGATAGACAATAGCCAGATTGTTGACGACCTTGGCCTCACCAGCAGTGTTGCCCTCTTCCCGATATAATCGGTAAGCTTCAAGGTAATACTGTGCTGCCAGGCTGTAGTTTTCCCAGTCAAGGTATAGGTTCCCAAGATGATTCAGCACCCAGGCCTGTTGTTCGGGGAGAGCTTTAACGATGTAATAACCAAGTGCCTTGAGATAGTTTTCCAGGGCCAGGCTGTAGTTCCCCCAGGTAGCGTAAATGCCTCCGATATTGACCAGGGCCGTGGCCTGATCCAGGCTGTCTTTTCTGCTTTTGGCATAAGCCAGTACTTCCGTATGAAAGTCGAGAGCCTGCTGATAATTGCCCAGGTTCTCGTGCGCAATGCCAATGTTGTTCAGCACCATCGTGAGCCCGGCTGTATCTTCCATCTGTTTGAAATAGCGCAGGGCATTGTTATATTGCCGCAAGGCTTCGGAATACTGCCCCAGATCATCCAGGACAATGCCTGCCCGGTTGCCGGCTTCTGCCTGGGCGTCTTCAAGGCCGGCCTGTTCAAATCCGGCCTGCGCCAACTGGTAGTATTGCAGGGCTGAGTCAAGATGATGTTGAGCATACTCAAGGTCACCCAGGACAAGGTGAAGGCGGGCCAGCAAGGGATTGTCTCCTTCATTCCGCAGGTCTGCTTCGAGCAGGCGGCCATAGTGCAGCGCTGTGGGTATTCCGGTATCGGCAATTACAGGGAGCAGGAGGATAAGACTATCTATAGGGATATCGGGCAGAGGCTTATGCATCGCCTGTCTGCCCTGGGGAAGGGGCTGTGAAGGGGTGGAAGACTGCGCTTTCAGTCCGGAAGCGAAACAGACCGGGATCAGAAATAGCATCCGAATGATCAGCTGTGTCATAAGCCCTGCTCTTCTATGCGCATACGATGCTCCTGGAAACAAGGCGACAAGGTACAAATATGCCGGGAATCATCAGTCATATCTTACTTTCGAGAAATAGAAAACATTTCTCCGGTTGCCTCCGGGTGTATTGGCAGATCTGATCTTCTGGTAGCCGAAACACAGCGCAAAGTTATCATACCAGTGTACAATGGATTCATACTCAGAAGATTCTACTCGATCCAGGGGGGCGTTGAGTTCCAAAGGGCTTAAGTCAAAACCTCCGATGGTTTCATTTTGCCGGATCACCTGGGATGCGATGCGCCCCATATCCAGGTAGGCGGGGATCCAGTCAGGTGGATCCGGAAGCAATTCCATCTGCTTCCTTCTTTCCATTTGCCTGAAATCACGAAAAGGAACATTATGGTCCCATTGTTTCAAGCCGCCAGGGTCAAAAGCAGCCAGGAAGGTATTGGTATACTGGTATCCCTCAAAGATAGAATAGGTGGTAGGAACCGGCCTGCCATAGAAGTCGTATGACATTCTGGTGACATACTGGTATTTTTCATAATGCACTTCAGCAGCCAACAGCCAGTGGTCTTGATCGGTCTGACGGATAGGGTGCAGAAAGACACGAAAATCGATCGCAGCCGGTGATTCCGTGCTTCTGTCGCTGCGCATTCGGGATATTTCGCTTGCAGTCAGGTGTTTAAAATAATCTGTAAAGAGGTGAAAGGGATAATAGTGTATGGAATCAGGGCGGCCATTCTCCCAGATGAAGCTGAAAAAACCGCTGGCGCGCTCGAACCCGGGGGATTGCTGCTGGAAAGAGGCTTTGCGCTCATCCTGGCTGTAGGTTCCCAGCAACAGTATTTTTCCGGGGCCCAGGATTTGCATTTTCGCCCCACTCGGCCAGAGGCTTCGTTCGTCGTAGAAACCCTCCGAGGAAAGAACTTCTCCCTGAAGATTGGCCTGCATCAGGATCATACCCTGGTTTTTGCGCGAGGCCCGGTGTTTGAGCAGCAGATAGAGTACTTTCCGCTCTCCGTCCCAAAGGGCATCGTCAAGCCATTGCTCTCCATCCATTTCCGTCCTGATCTGAACAGGTTGGCCGCTTTCTCCCAGGAGATAGAGTTTGGTTTCATACTTCCGGTTCGCGGCTGCGATCATAAAGCGGGGGCCCAGCAAGTCGAAATGATAAATGCGTTCTGCTGCCGGGAGGGTGTATGCATATTCAATCAGGGAAGCGCTGGAAGGGTCTGCAATGATCAGCAGGGTATTCTCTGCCTTTTCTGACTGCAATCCCGAAAACAGCAGGTGTGCTTTACCTTCAGCATACTGCCAGTCTTCCAGTACCGGATTACCGGGGAAGGCCCTTTCGTGACTCCATCCGGCCTGAAGGCTTGAGGTGTAGTGTTGCAATCGGATGCCGCTTTCTCCTTCCGCTGTTTTTACCGGAAAAACGATCAGCAGGCCCTCCTTGCCCATTGGGATGAGCTCATAAGGATAGGCATTGGCCCGGGCCTCCATCTCAACCCTAAGGAGGCGGTTTTCCTGGGCAGGAAGGAAAAGCCAGGGAATGAGGTACAGCAGGAAGCAGGAAATGCAGGCAGCCTGACGGGAGATCATTTTACGATCAGTTTCCCACTGCCATTGCGCTGGTCTCCCGGATGGCTGATATGCATCAGATAGAAGCCCGGGCGTAGTGCAGAGATATCCACCTGCTCTCCTGACTGAAGGCTTTCTCTGAAAAGGATGCGCTGTCCGTTCACATTCAATATGTCCAGGTTCCAGCGACCATCCGGAAGCTCAAGATGCAGCTGATCTATGGCAGGTACCGGATAATACCGCCAGCTGAGGCCAAACTGCAGTTCGCCAAAACCGGAGCCGTCGCAAGGTCCGCCCGGAGTGCCAAAAAGGCTGTCACCGGCTGCATTGACTGCCAGAAACTCGACAGAACTCGTCCAGTTGGCCGGGTCGGTATTGTCAGCATTGGGATCGCAAAGCACCAGGGAAGGCCCGTTTCCGGCCGGGCCGACAGGCCAGGGAGCCTGGTTTGAATAGGTCACGGAATCCACCGTGCTTCCATCAGGGCTCTTGATCACCACGGCTTCAGAGGTGTTCACAAGCCCGCCACTGGTCCATTGCAATACGCCACTAATTCCGAAAGTGTTTTCAACTGCAGAAGCATTGCCTGCCAATACCAGAAAGTCTCCCGGATGGATGAGGACATTGGGGAAGGTGAAATCAAAACCCTCTGCAATGTAAAAACCTTCCAGGGGGACAGGAGAACTGCCATTGTTGTATATCTCGAGGAACTCAAGGGAGTCCTGACCTACTTCTGGGGGGTTGTACATAATCTCAGTGATCACCAGATCGGCGGAAATGCTACCGTAATAGAGGTAGGTTGTATAACTTGCTGCCATTGCATTGCCACTGGTATCTTCCACATTGTCAACTACAAATGTATAAACCTGCCCACTGCTTAAGGCTGTGGCCAATTGAATCACCACGGTGTCAAGGCTTGAAGTAAGGGTAGCGGAAACAATGCTTCCTACACCGCTATAGTTTGAAATGATTTCTGCTGTGGCATTGACCGCTTCATTGAACACCACATTAATGGTAGAGGGGTCTTCCAGGCTGGCTGTAACGACCATTGGAGGAATCGTATCCGGGATGGGGAAGAGCATATTGTGCATCATCGGGCTGGGCTTGGCATAGGTCCAGTTCCCGAAAGCGCTGGGAATTCTGGCGAAGGAGGTATCGGCATATTGGAGCGAATAGGTGATGGAATCCACAACTGTTCCACTTGGATCGAAGAGGTAGATGTCACCTCCTGAAGCCTGAAGTTGAAAATGCGTATGCAGGCCTGCATCATTGGTGTCCTGGTCGGCCCAGACAATCAGAAAAGCCCCATTGGCCAGGGAAGTGTCCGGGAAGTACCAGCGTGCAGCGGCGGGGCCATCGCTGAGCGACCAGTTCAACAAGGGCAGGGGAGCATTCCCCGGATTATACAGTTCGATCCAGGGATCATAGCTGTTGTCGCTGGGATCCATATAAGAAGTGGTATTCACTGCCAGGAGCTCATTCAGTGCGAGTTGGGGCGCGCCGGAAGGGCTGCCGGTGACCACGATATCGTCCACTTCCCAGGTAGCTGCATCGGTGGCGGTGGAGGTATAGCGGAATGCTACAAAGGCTGTCCCGGCATAAGAAGAAAGATCAATACTCCCGGAGTGGGTCCATACCCATCCTCCGCTGGATAAGGCAGCCGGAAGCGCAGTCCAGCTTGCCACAGCCGGATTGCCGCTGCCGGTATAGTCCGTAGAGATCAACACCTCCAGATCAGGGCCGGTGTAATTGCTTGCGGTCCGGAAGGTAAGGACTTCATTCATATAATTGTTGAGCGGAAGGGGTGGGGAGATAAGCCAGTCGTCGCTGGGAACATTCCCCTGATAACCACTGATCTTGGCAAAGGTTTCACCGGCATAGGTGTCGATAAACCAGTTCTTGTCGCTGGCTACGCTAATGGTGTCCCAGCTTCCAAAGGTCTGGTCTTCAAAGTCCACTGCAGTAATGACATAAGGAGTTGTGGCCATTGCCTGGGGTGCGGGCGGACTTATTTTATAGTCGATGCTTGTGCCGAAATTGGTATAAGCGTAAATGGCAAAGTAGTAGGGAGTGCTTCCATCCAGAGCTGAGAAAGAGCCGCTTTCTACACCATAGTTCACATTCAGGGCGCCTTCACCGTCACTCAGATCAGGGTCGTCGCTCACAGGGACGCCATCCACCGGAGCCGTGAAATTCCCTGAAGTGGAAGCCAGGATGAGATACCCGGCGGGGAGCTGCCCCCCAATAGCATCTGTCCAGCTTAACTCAACACTGAGGCCGATGGGGGAAGCTGCAAAATTTGTGGGATGATTGCCAGGCTCCGGATCGGGGGTGAAGCTACCGATCACCTGGTTGTTATTCAGGGTGCCGTGTGTGGAAGCAGCCGGGCTCTGCCAGGTGAAGTGGCTGTATTGCGTACCTGTGCCACTGAGCTGTAGAGACTGCCCTATCGGGGTAGTATTATCCTGTGTTACAAGAATATCTACGGATGTTTGTCCAATGGCAGGCCCGTCAGACGCAGTCATTACCCCCTCGTAGGAAAGGAATTGCCCGCTGACCACACTGCCCTGATACGTCAGGGCGAGGCCATCGGGTGCCCCGTTTTGAATCCCATTGCTGGGATAGATAAAATAGAACAGGGTAAAATTACCATAGGTGCTCCCCTGGATAAAAGTATTCAGGGAATCAACCCGGTAAACCGCCCCATTGTTTCCATTGTATAGATAGATGGCAAAATTGGAAAGGGTGTATGAGGAGGCATTCTCTATCACAACCTCCACCATCTCATCTACATCTACCCCGACATTATCGTAATGCAGTTCGTTGATCCAGGCATTCTGCGCCTGCAAGATCCATCCTGCACAAAACAGCCCGAGGGAAAGGAGTACCAGTCTTTTCATTGCAATGATATTTTTCAGATAAAACGATTTAAAACCCAAAGATATAAACTCTTGGGGCGCCATCGTAAGATTGAGGCGGAATTAGGAAAAACTTAGCATCAGAAAGGCAAGTAGCCGCATTTTATGCGCTCAGCGCCGCCGGGTGAAAATGGCCACAATCAGGGTGGTTACCATCCCCATCACAGGGGTTCCGATCAATACCTGGATAATGTAGCTGCGCAGATTGAAATAGGCCTCCGCCTCTTCCTGGCTCATCTTGCCCTCAGCCACCGTATAAGCGATCATATTGGAGAAGTAGTCAGGAGAGATGACATTGGAAATCAACCATTGGACAAGAGGACTGAACAGGGTGACAATCCCGGTGATGATCAGCCCGGTGATGAGGCCTTGCTGATAATTCATTTTGCCGTTAAAATCTTTCTTTCTCTTTTCCAGCAGCGCAAGTACATAAAAAAGAATAGAGGGGATGGCAATCAGATTGGTGACGATGTAGTGTTTGTCGATATGGATGGAATGCAGGCCGGTGAAGCGTTCCATTGTCATCCACAGTATTTGCATCAGCAAAAAAAGAAGCGCCCACTTGATTTCAATTCCTATTTTGTTCATCGTAAAGGTGTGATAGAGTGGTTAATAAAAAAACCCTTCCAGGCGGATAGCCAATGGAAGGGTTCAGGTTTATGATTTCCAGGATACTGGTTTTGGCATTCTTATTCGGGCTTAACGCACGATGATCAATTTCCTCAGGTGTTGTTCTCCGCCAAAACTTGTTCTCACCAGATAGCTTCCTTCGGCAAGGTTTTCAAGCGGAATCTGAATGTTGGTTTCCCCTGGCAGGATGTTGCCCTCAAATCCCAATCCTGTATTTGCTCCGAGGACATTGAGGATATCAATGTTGAGTTCCCCGGCGCTCTCACTGCGGAAACGGAGCTGAATCAGATCCCGGGCCGGATTGGGCCATAGGAGGAAGTCCATCAGACCGGCTTGTAATTCCGGAATCAGGATCTGAAGTCCGCTGAGCTTAAGCGCATCGGAAGAGGCGATCTCACTGCCCGGCAGTACGGCGAAATCACGAATGCTGAAGGGGGGCATCTCGCTTACTTCTATCAGGAGGAAGGCTTCTCCAGCTTTCACAAATAAGGGGTTCACATCAAACCAGGAGACGGTAAGTATTTGGCCATCAATGTGGTACAATGCGTCTTGTCCATTTCCCATTTTTATGCTCCTCACATCCAGCGAAGCCGGGATTCCCATCTTCAGCGAAACCGCCCCCAAAGAAACATCCTCCCGGAAGGCCAGGGGAATTACCTTATCGCTTAATGAAAGGCTGTTGCCGGAAGCTGCGATATCGATGCCGGCAGCCTTGAGGGGTGCCAGAGGGATATGGGAGCCATTGACATCCCCGTAACAGAGCAGATAGAGGGTGTCGTTGAAAATGCTCTCATTGTTTTCATTCAGGCTGAAGCTATAGGAAGCGGGATACCAGTCGCCAACCGGGAAGGCATTGATCAGACCGGCAAAACGAAGGGCGATATTAAATGCATCGGTTGAGTTAATCAGCTCAGGAGGAACCACATTTCCAACGGCTTTAAAATCTCCTTCCAGGGTATCCAGTCCGGTGAAATGCCGGGCCACGATCAGGGCGTCCAGGGCGTTCACGCCGCCCCATCCCCAGGGATAGACTGAAGCATCCACATCCACATTGTACTCCAGGTTCCCAAGGCTGTCCAGGGTCACGGTTCCGTCTGCGGCCGTGACGAATAAGCCACCGGTGGTTTTGGCTTCCTTTACATCCAGCACCACATCACCCATTGGGGTTTCTTCCGCATTGCGGTACAAAACAGTGAGGTTCATTGTATGGAAGGGTCCGCAGTAGCCAAAGAGATAGGTATTGGCTTCGCCGGGTGTAATGCAGCGTGCTTTGAAATCGGCCGCATTGTTATCCGTATCTATCCCATCGGGATATCTCGACAGGCCGTGCGTTTCCAGGCCTCCGTCATCTTCCAGTCCTGCTCCGCTGGTTTCGGTGAAACCGGGGACATCTCCTTCATAGCTCATCGCATCTACTTTGGTACCGAAAAGATCGTAAAGGGCAATGGCATCGGGTCCATCGGCATCGATGGAGAAAGGCAGTCCTGCCAGGTTCTGGTGGCTGCTGAGGTCCATATCACAAAGGGGCGTGACTCCCGGATTGGCGCACATCACAAAATAGCCTCCGGCCGGGATAAAGACATCCGGCAGGAGGATGTGGTCGTAAGCCTGGAGGCTGGCGCCATTGATCAGTTCCACGCTGTAATCTTTCAGGAAAACATCGAAGGCTTCATTGTTTTTCAGTTCGATAAAGGAAGCATTGCTACCGCCTGACTGGATGTAATCCACTTCATTAATCACGATGGCAGGAGACAGGTAACAATTTTCCGGAGCCGTCCACAATCCGGCAATTTCAAAGACACATCCTGGGATCATTGTGTTGTATATCACCCCTTGCTCGGGCATTCCATCTGAGATCAGCCCGTCAAACTGGAGCAATCCGGTATTTCCGCTTTGGGGAATGAAGGCAGCTGTGTCTTTTGCTTTTCCCGCCTGGATAATCCAGTCGCCGCCCGGATTAAACATCACATCCAGATACACTTCCTGTCCGTAGAAGTTGGTAGCGGGCGTACAGCTGCTTTGATTGCCTGTCCAGGCGTCCACCACATAGCATTTTCCGCAGGGCGGGGGTGCTGTAAAGAAGGCGGCATCGGACCAGGCGCAGGCGGGATTTTCGCTGAAATATACATTGATGGCCACACTGTTTCCGGTAGCCGGGATGCCCGGAAGGTATATGCTTTGGGGGCTTCCTGTCACGGGGTATTGCTGGCCGTTCACTACCAGGTAACCAGCTGCGGGGGCTTTGGCATAGGAGATCGTGAGGTATGCGCCAAAGGTACTGCTCATCGAATCGCAGGCACTGACACTGTCAAAGCTGAGTGCGGTGATGGTACAGATGCAGGGGATGGTATCGAAGGCATTGGCATAACCCGGGCTAATGCACAAAAGTTGGAAATCGGCGGCATTGTCATCGCTGTCTGCCCCATCCGGGTAACGCGACAGGCCTACTTTGAATTCCGTATCGGGATCAGTCAGGTGTGTTCCCCCGCCCTCAGAGAAACCGGGGACATCGCCTCCATAGCTGACTGCATCCACCAGGCCGCCGGTGGCCGTATAGAGTACTACGGCGTCAGGGCCGTCTTGCAGGAGGTTCAGATCGGGGGTGACATCCCAATCACAGTTCATCGTCGTTGCAGGATTGGCACAAAGCACATAATAATCTCCCGGGGCCAGCATACCCGCAGGGAAGGTGTATTGGGCGTATGGGGTGCCGGTGGTTCCATCGATAAGATGCAATTCCATACCGGTGATATTGACCGCAGTACTGCCATTGTTCTTCAGCTCGATAAACTCAGCCACATCATTGCCTGGCTGGGCGATATCCAGTTCATTGATGACGATCTCAGGGATCTGCTCAGTAACCGTAATGGTCCAGTATTTCCCCGGTTCTTTATTATCAATATACCATACCACCGGCTGGGTGAAGCCTCTGGGGTAGTCTCCGCTGAATACAGGGTCTCCGCTAATGGAATCGCTTACCGTGGCAAAGAAGCAGAGGTCGAAAAAGGCGACCAGGTTGCTCAGGTCTGTGCCTGTCAGCACTTCGATATGTACGCTTTGAGTTAGGGTATCGATAGTAGCCGGACCGCTTTGTTCATTCATCCAGAAATCCAGAAAATCGGTACAATAGTCCAGTTTCTGAAAAGTCTGGTTGTTATTGGGTAGTCCACAGGTGGCGGTATCCGGCATCTGCCAGCCACCGGTAAGCAGAAAGTCTTCATAGGTAAAGCCAATGCCACTGAGTTGCAATGAAAAACCGATGGGAGTGGTGGTGCTTTCCCATACGCCGATATCCTGGGAGGTATCTCCCAGGGCCGGGCCATTGTTGGCCGGAAAGCTTCCCTCGTAGCTGATGAACTGAACGACCTCAGGAAAGAGGGCTCCGGAAGGATAATAAACCAGGGCTAATCCGTCGGGGGAACCATTCTGGATGCCCGGTACACTGAAGCAAAGGGTGCCGTATCCATTACCCTGGTCGGGGATGATGCCATTCAGGTAAAACGGATTTCCCGGTGCGTATGTAAGGCCTCCCTGTCCGTTGTACAGGTACAGGAGATAGTTGGAGAGATTGGTACCGGCCGGACCCGCAACTTCGATGGATTCATTCAAATCAGCTCCGATATTGTCGTAGTGAATCTCATTCACATATACCGGGGTGGAGGTGAATTGCGCCATTGAATGCATTGTTGTAATCAGCATCCCGAATACGGCAGCCAAAGTAATGAGGGTATATTTTCTCATATCAATAAGATTTGATTTATCAAAGATGTAAGCGAAAGCCAAGTATGCGGATGAGTTATGCGCTAAGCGTGTTTGCGGTATCAACCAAAGAACAATATTACAAAAAGAATATGCGAATTAAAACATTTATAATTGAAAACCTATCATTAACAATCCATTAACAAAGTCAGACTGGCATCGCTCGGGCAGACAAGGCATAGCTTGGTCAAGGCTGAAAAAAAAGGGCCACCCTTTTCGGATAGCCCTTAAATACGATAGATTAGCAGGTGATTTAGCGCACCACCAATACCTTTTGCACTGCGCGGAAGTCCTCTCCCTGCAGTTGCAGGAAGTAGGTGCCTTCACTCAGGCGGCTGAGGTTGACAGCTTGTGTATGATTGCCGGCACTGTGCCATTCGCGCGTAATGACTTGCACGCTGGCTCCCAATACATCCGTCAGCTCGATGGTGATATTCCCTGCTTGCGGCAGGCTGTAATGGATTTGCATCTCATTGGCTGCAGGATTGGGGAAGGAGGAGATGGCAGCAACACTTTTGCTGATTTCCGGCATCACAAGGGCACTTAAGCCTACTTTCTCTGCCGCAGCATTTCCGAATACCGTACCCGGTAGCAGGGCAAAACCCTGTGGTACATTGTCAATGGACGAACGCAATTGCAGATTCATCAGGATGTCGCCGGCATTCAGTTGGATTGCTTCCATACTGAACCAACTTAGTTTCAGGATGCCGTCTTCCACATTGAAAACAGGGCTTTGTCCGTCGGCCATTGTGATGGCGGTAATTTCCAGTCCGGCAGGAAGCTGCATCACAATGGATACTGCACCCAATTCTACTGCTTCTGCTACTGCTATCGGCAGTTGCATTTCCTGTTCCAGCATCATTTGGCCCTGATAGACCAGGCTGGTTTCGGAGGCTTTGAGTACGGAGATGGGCGTGTGCGAACCATTGACATCTCCCATTGAGAGCATTCCGATCCTTTCGTTGAATGCGGTATTGCTTCCAAAGGTCAGATTCATCTGTACAGCAGAAGGATACCAGTCACCGGCATCAAAACTGGAAAGAATTCCGGCAAAACGCTGTGCGATTTGCAATGCATCGGTAGCATTGATTGCGCCGCTGAGGTTCACGTCCCCCACATTAATAAAGGGATACTGAAGCGTAATCAGTCCGATGGTATGCAGCTGCACAAAAAGTGCATCCAGGGCGTTCACTCCACCCCATCCCCAGGAATAAGTAAGCGGATCTACTTCAAAGGTATAATTGGCATCCTGCAGGCTGTCGAAGACCACGATACCGGCGGCATCCGTCGTTTTGGTTTCAGGGGCCTGGTTTCCACCCAGGACGGTTACTTCAACATCTGGCATCGGGGTTTGGGCCGCATTTTCATAGTACACCTCAATAGTAGCGGTATGGAAGGGGCCGCAGTATCCGGTCAGATAGGTATTGGGCTCTCCCGGGGTGATACACTTAAAGAGGAAGTCGACGCTGTTGTCATCTGTATCTTTTCCATCCGGGTAACGGGAAAGGCCGTGACCGACCACACCACCAATGTCATTCAGTCCGACACCTGTAGTTTCCACATAGCCGGGCACAGAACCTTCATAGCTCAGTGCATCGATCATCATACCGTAAGGATCAAAAAGGGCGATGGCATCCGGTGCTCCGTTCTGGATCAGGTTGCTGGAGGGGGAAACCTCCATATCACAGTTGGGAACGTTGGACATATTGCCGCAAAGGACGAAATATTCACCAGGGCCAAGCAGGAAAGATGGGAGTGTAAATTGTTGATAAACAGAGTTGTTGCTACCGTTGATCAGTTCGATCACAAAGCCTTCCAGATTAACGCTGTAGCTGGCATTGTTTTTCAATTCAATAAACTCAGCCACGTCTGTTCCGGGCTGGTCGTAGTCCACTTCATTGATGACAATGGCCGGAGCGATGTAGCAATTTTCAGGGGCGGTCCAGGCTGCGTCATATACCGCTACGCAACCTTCGTTGCCGGTATTGAAGACACTGACAGAGACATCCTGTCCGTCGGAGGGCAGGCCGTAAAGAGTCACGGTATAGATCATCGCCGTTATATTCGTCGGGAAGGTATCGGTGACACCTGCGGCGCTGACCACCCAGTCGCCATAAGGCTCGAAGAGGGGCTCAAAAGTAAAAGTAGCGCTATAGGTATTGGTCTGCGGGTCACATTCACCCAGGCTCACCAGGAAAAGGGTGTCTACGCAATCTGCGCAAGGCAGGGGGGACTGGATGAAAGCTTCATCAAACCAGCTGCAATTCAGGTTTTCGGTGAACAGCACCTGCAGGCTTTCCAGGAAGCCGGTGGAGGGTACGCCACTCACGGTGATGGTCTGGGGGCTCTGGGTGATCGGGAATACATTGCCATTCACTTCAATGCCGCCGGTGGTTGGGGCCTTCACATATTCAACAGTGATGGTGTAAGCGTAGGTGCCGTCCAAAGGATCGCAGGCCGTCACCGTATCCAGAACCACAGAGAGGATGCCGCAAACACAGGGAACGGAATCCAGTACGTTGGGCATCCCGGGTGTGATGCAGGCCAGGCGGAAATCAGCGTCATTGTTGTCGGTATCCACCCCATCGGGAATCCGGGAAAGACCCAGTCCGGGATCGGCCCCGGTATCAATCAGGTTATCGCCTGATACCTCTACATATCCGGGGATGCTTCCTTCATAACTGAGCACATCCACCATTTTCATCTGATCATTGAAAAGGGCTATGCCGTCCGGGGCTCCGTTCTGAATCAGGTTGGTTGCAGGGGTGACGACCATATCACAATTGGGGACATTCAAAGGATTGCCGCAGATCACAAAATAGGCTCCGGGTTGCAGGATTGTATCCGGGAGAATAAAGGTTTCATAGGGGGCATTTCCATTTCCATTGATCAGCTGCAGCACCCATCCGTTCAGATTCACCGCAACCTGTCCATAGTTCATCAGCTCCACAAACTCAGCATCATCCAGACCGGGCTGATCATAGTCAACCTCATTGATCACAATACTGGGCCTGGGAACCGTGCTCTCTTTTACAATAATCTGATAGAATTCAAAAGGAGCCTCACCGATAATGAGCCATACCACCGTATCCGAGAAGTCGATCACATCATACCCGCTGGTGATGATGCTCTGGGTAGTGGTGTCGAGTGCAGCAGCAAAATCGCAGAGGGTAAAGACAGGCACCAGTGTGGTGAGATCGGTGCCGGCATAGACCTCAATTTCAACGGTATTGGCTACAGTATCAATGATAGCCGGGCCCACTTCGTCTGCAAGTGAAAAGCTCAGGATCTCGGCGCAGAGTACAGGCTGCATTGGGGTTGACACGCTGAAGTCATCGTAGTAGATGTAACCGCTTCCCTGATTCTCATTGTAGGTCCTTACTTCAAAGCGGAAGCCGTCGGCATTCGCGGGAGCATCAATGGTTACACTGTATTCCTGCCAGTTGGGGTTATCGATGCTGTAGGCATTGGGTCGGAGTTCTGCAGCATTGGTTGAAACTGTAGACGTTCCGTTCAGCCAGTAGGCCCATATCCTGCTTCGTGCATTGGGGTCATTGTCCAGATACCAGTAAGAAATGGTATAGGTCAATCCTCCGACCACCGGGACATTCTGGCGCAGGTAATTTGTCCCGGCCTGTTGTCGGGCAGCATACTGTCCGGTGCGCACAATGCTGCTCTCCTGGGTCACACTTTGGTAGATATCCCAATTGGAGGGAGTGGAGGCATTGTCCCAGCTTTCGAAGCCGGGATTGTTCATCACGTTCTGCGCAGATAAGCCCGGCTGCATCATTGCAGTTAGGATAAACAGCACACTTAAAAGAATAAGCTTTCTCTTCATCTTGTTGAATTTAAATTAGGGATTGATTGTATCGTATTTGTGATCCATCAGAAAAAATAACACCATATTTTCTTGCACAGAGAATGGGCGTGAATGTATAGCTATGTTGGTCTCAGGCACCTTGCGTTTGGCTTATCCATCGCAGGGGTCAAAGCTAAAAAAAATCCGGCAAGCCAAAATGCATTACCGGATTAAGAAAAGATTAAAAAATCTCTATATGTTGATCTTCAAAGGGATGTGCGGTGGATTATTTGTCTTTCACTTCTTCGAAGTCCACATCGGTCACCTGGTCATCCTGAGGGCCCTGGCCATCAGAGGCAGGCTCCTGGCCTTGTTCCTGTCCCTGTCCCTGTCCCTGTCCCTGCTGGGCCTGGTACATCTCACTGGAAGCAGCCTGCCAGGCTGCATTCATTTTCTCCATTGCTGCATCCACAGCTGGGAGATCCCCGGATTTGTGCGCTGTTTTCAATTCTTCCAGCGCTACGCTGATGGGGCCTTTCTTGTCCTCCGGAAGTTTGTCGCCAAACTCCTTCAGTTGTTTCTCGGTCTGGAAAATCAGGGCATCGGCACTATTCAGCTTGTCGATGCGCTCTTTTTCTGCCTTATCGGTTTCAGCATTGGCTGCTGCTTCTTCCCGCATCTTTTTGATTTCCTCCTCTGTCAAACCGGAGGAAGCTTCAATGCGGATTTGCTGTGATTTATTCGTTGCCTTGTCCTTGGCCGAAACATTGAGGATACCATTGGCATCAATGTCAAAGGTTACTTCAATCTGCGGCACCCCACGCTGTGCGGGCGGGAGCCCATCAAGGTGGAAGCGTCCGATGCTCTTATTGTCTTTGGCCATCGGCCTTTCCCCCTGAAGGATGTGGATTTCCACAGAGGTCTGATTGTCGGATGCGGTGGAGAAGACTTCGGATTTTTTGGTCGGGATGGTGGTGTTGGCCTCGATCAGCCGGGTCATCACGCCGCCCAGGGTTTCGATACCAAGGGAAAGAGGCGTAACATCCAGCAGGAGGACATCCTTCACTTCTCCGGTCAGTACCCCACCCTGGATGGCTGCACCGATGGCGACCACCTCATCCGGATTGACACCTTTGGAAGGTGTTCTTCCGAAGAAATCATTCACCACCTTCTGGATGGCCGGGATACGGGTTGAGCCACCCACCAGGATGACCTCGTTGATATCAGCCGCATTCAGTCCGGCATCCTTGAGGGCCTTGCGGCAAGGATCAATGGTGGCTTGCACAAGCGGATCCACAAGTTGCTCAAATTTGGAGCGGCTCAGGCTGCGCACCAAATGCTTTGGAATACCATCGACGGGCATAATGTAGGGCAGGTTAATTTCTGTGCTGCTGGAGCTGGAGAGCTCGATCTTGGCTTTTTCCGCCGCTTCCTTCAGGCGCTGCAAAGCCATCGGGTCTTTTCGCAGGTCAATGTTCTCATCCTTTTTGAACTCCTCTGCCAGCCAGTCGATGATCTTCTGGTCAAAGTCATCCCCGCCCAGGTGGGTATCTCCATTGGTGGATTTTACTTCGAATACCCCGTCACCCAGCTCCAGGATGGAGATATCGAAAGTACCGCCACCGAGGTCGAATACGGCTACTTTTGCTTCGCTGGTTTTCTTGTCGAGGCCGTAGGCCAGAGCGGCAGCGGTCGGTTCATTGATGATGCGGCGCACCTTCAGCCCGGCGATCTCTCCGGCTTCTTTGGTGGCTTGGCGCTGTGAATCGCTGAAATATGCCGGCACCGTGATCACGGCCTCGTGCACTTCCTGTCCCAGGTAGTCTTCTGCCGTCTTCTTCATCTTCTGCAATATCATCGCAGAGATTTCCTGAGGGGTATATAGCCTGTCGCCAATCTTAACACGGGTGGTGTCATTGTCGCCTTTCACCACTTTATAGGGTACACGGTTGATCTCCTTCTGCGTCTGGGCAAAGGTTTCGCCCATAAAGCGCTTGATGGAGTAGATCGTCTTCTCCGGATTGGTGATGGCCTGCCTTTTGGCCGGATCCCCCACCTTGCGCTCACCATTATCTGTAAAGCCTACAATAGAAGGGGTGGTCCTTCTGCCCTCGCTGTTGGGAATCACCACAGGCTCATTGCCTTCCATCACTGCCACGCAAGAGTTGGTGGTACCCAGGTCTATTCCGATAATCTTTGCCATTATTCTGGTTTTTGTTCGTGATTTTTCTGAATTGACTCTCCTTTGTCAATATTTGTGCCATCGGCGGAAGCAGACGATCTGGTGCAATATTGACACCTGACATCTTTCGATAGAAGCTGACAGCGGAGGGGAGGTGACAAAAAGACAGAGAAAGGACGAGGGCAGAAGGGATCAGAACCCCAGGTCCATATCCTGGATCAGGGTCGTGGTTTGCACATTCAGGAAGTAGCTTTGTTTTTTTTGATACCTGGCAGAAAAGATGCCGATCCCATTTTCGATATTGGAGTATTCCGGACGTTCGGTGATAAGGGAAGAAGAAGGCTCATTCACTTCAATATAGGTGTTCAGCTCATCGGCGCCCACGGTGATGATGAAATCGGTCATTCTGATGCCCCTTTTCATATCCGGGTCGGCAGGGATATTATTGCGGATCATCCCCAGGAAGCCTGCGCCGTCATATTTAATCTCCATCAACCTTCCCCCACTCAGGGTTTCGGCTTTTTTTACCGGAAACTTCCAGTCGAGGTATTTGAAGGCTGTATCTCCGCTTCCAAATTCGGTTTCGTAATAGTTGAAGCGCACCACCATCTCGTAGCGTTTACCGTTGGCAGCGGTGTACCAGTTGGCGCTGTAGGGAACGGTTCCATTGAACCCGGTTACCGGATTATTGGGGTTCCAGAGGGGGCGTTCAATGGAAAAAGCAGATACAAGCGGGGTTTCGGCATAGATGATCTTTCCGCTTTTCTTGTTCGTGACGATGACGCGATAGGTATTTGCCTGTTTGAGTTTCCCCAGGGTGTGGGCATAGTACAAGACCTGATCGGGATAGTAGAAAACCCCTGCTTCTTTATCGTGGATGGTGATGGTATCAAAGGGGATGGCCAGGCCGGTGAAGTTTCCGTCTGAATATTCTTCGAGCCATACTTCGATGTCTTCGAAGGGATAATAGCTGGAGTCGGGGTTGGCGGCCATCAGCAGGGCATCGCCTTCGCCCAGGAAGGCTTTGTTTACTTTGATATAGCTGAAGGTATCTTGTTGATTAAGAAGGCCGTAAACTACTGTAACGTCTTTGCGTTCGGCGGTCACATCAAAATCGGTCTCGCAGGAAAACAGCATTGCGATCGCTGCGAGGAGGGCGGTATAGCGGGCTATTTTTTTCATCCCTGCAAAAGTAAGAAAAGAATTGCCAGAGGTGCTGTAAATCAGGGAAAGGATGTTTGGGAAAAGACGGGGGGAGCGTGGAGAGTGGAGGCCAAGAGATCAGGGCTATTCGGTAATCGTATCATTGCAAATAAGCACGAGCGCCTACCTGCCGGTAGGCAGGCGAGGCCGAGCACGATTGCGAAGGGCATCCTTTGGTTTATCCAGGTTCCTCATTTTTAACCACCAGGGCGGCCGGTGCCAATGTTCAATGGCTCAATGTTCAGTGATCAATGACATTGGATGTTGAGCCTTGAAAATTGAGCCTTGTCCCTCCCCTTATTCCTTATTCCTTATGAATTCTGACTTATTACTTAAAAGTTGCCCCTTTCGGGGTTTTCGGGATTCGCACTCGAGCTCGTACTCGTACTTTTTTAACCGCAGGGATCGCAAAGAAGACGCTATGGCCGCAAAGGGCTTCTCCCTGCCTGCCAGCAGACAGGCTCATCCTCAAACTCATCCTCATCCGGTTCCTGAGCCTGTCGAAGGGCAAACTCACCACAATTTCCCTGCCTCCCAATCCCTATGACTTATTCCTTATGAATTCTGACCTCTGACCCTGTTGCCAGTATCTTATTTTGACTCATTCTGAATTGCCGAAACAAGGGTTACCTTTTCAGCAGATAGGGTATCAATAGTGTATTTTCTGAAGAATCATTAAGGTTCTTCTTCTTTCATTGACATCCGCTGCCGACGCCATTGCGGATGACCCAGTCAAAGAGAAATGCCGGGTGAAAAGCAATATATTACATTACCCCCCCCCGGGATTTTCGAAGGGGATAGAGTAATGGAAGCACTGTACCAGCGCAATCCCCCTTTGCCGGAATCCTATATTCAGGAAATAACCGGCGAGCTCGAAACCGTTTCGCAACTGGAACTGCTGGAGGCAGATATGGCTGCCGACCGTCATTTGTATCACAAGCTCGGAGAGCAAATCAAGCGGGCCTACCGCAGCGATACCACCAATGTCTGGGCAAAAGACAGCCTGCTCAGCTTTTTGGGCCGGGATGATCAGCTCACTGCCCGCTACGAGCTGGCCTCAGCACAAATGGAGTTCGGTTTTCCCGAAGCCGCCAACCTGACCCTGGAGGATATTCCCACAGCATACGAACTGAGTGAAGCAGAAGCAGCAGACCACCAAAAATTCACTACCTTGCTGGGCATCAAAGAAACGATGATGGAAAGCAGCGTACCAATTGGATGCTTAAGTCAGGCTCAAACTGACAATCTGATGGATTATGTGGAAGCAAACCGTCCGCTGATTACCGCTGCTGCGGTAGCGATGCTGAAGCAGAATGATCCGGACTTCGTGTTCAATGAGATTATCCTGCAACCGGATACTAACTCTGTTCCCAAACAAGCATTGGCAAGATTGAAAAGCAAGAAAGAAAGCTCATTGAAGCTCTATCCCAATCCGGCATACGATTACATCACTGTATCCTGCAAATTGGACCAGTATGTTCAATCCAGTTATAAACTTCAGCTATACAACGCCCTGGGACAGCTCTTGTATGAAAGAGCACTTTCGGTGGACAATACGGAGCAGATGATCCCCTTGGGGGAATATCCTGCCGGTAACTACCATTTCATCCTTATAGGTGATGGACAACATTTAGCCAATGAGAAGTTTACCATCATTCGCTAGTCTATATGAAAGAATGTCTCCGTCCAAAGGACGGAGACATTTTAATCTATTGGCAAGAATTGCCCTTCTTACTATTTGTGTCTCGTTCTCAAATATGATCTTAGGCCAGACAGATACTACTTTCAATCAAACCTTTTATTATCTGGGCACACCTGCAACAACTGCTCATAGCGCTGAAAACATACTTGATATCGATGGTCGAAAATATGTGTTTATGGTCAATGCGAATTCATCCGGTCAATTCCAAAGTGTAATTGAGATTGATGATAATGGCCAAAAAATCAATTCATTGTCAATACACCGGGATGGGAGGTTATTGATTGCATTTCCTGCAAATGCAGCTATTGCTAATGATGAAGGTGATATTCTATTCGTATATGGAGACAAAACCAATGGCCCTAATCCGTTTGACGGTTATCTCACCAAGCTCACCCCCGACCTTGACACCCTCTGGACCAGGACTTACGACCTGCCACCTACCCTGGCGGGTTGTCCGGCGGATACCTTTGTGGGCAACTACTTTACCGCCATCCGCCAATGCCCGGACGGGGGCTATATTATCGCAGGCAACTACCGCCTGAACTGCCAGCCGGGTACCATCAGCGACCGCGCCTGCCTGCTCAAGGTAGATACCGCCGGGGAGGTGGAATGGTGGCAGGTTTATCCGAATCATCACAGCATTTTTGATATTGAGGTAGCACCAGATAGCGGTTTTGTATTTCTTGAGGTGGATGATCCGGGATTTCGGATCACAAAAGCGGATAAGTATGGAAATTTGCAATGGCAATCGGTTCTTGACAACACACACACTCACAAGTTTGGGCAGGATGTGGAGTTTGTTAATGACAGCATTGTTGCTATTGCAGGGATTTATGTTTACGATGACACACCTGCTATCAGACTAAGAGGAATTGATTTCTACC